>Ga0070681_10006445_pt1 | contig 11423 bp, 12 predicted proteins | sample KBSC83BmetaG_FD_65650 | JGI IMG/M metagenome (GOLD analysis project Ga0070681, IMG submission 65650) | Corn rhizosphere microbial communities from Kellogg Biological Station, Michigan, USA - KBS C8-3B metaG | ecosystem: Host-associated > Plants > Roots > Rhizosphere | place: USA: Michigan...
TCACGCGCAAAACGTCTCAGTCGTTTCATTCCTACCCAATCGTGCCCCTACCCACCTTCGTTGTTGTGTGTTCCTGATCTAGAGATCTGCCTGCTCGCTGCAAGCCGAAGGCAAAGGACGCCAAGGCAAGTCTGTAGGCGCGGCACTCCGTGGCCGCTCCAACGGGACATTTCGGTCGCGAGAGGGCGGAGTGCCGCCCCTACAAAACGTTCAGGAAAGACCATGAGAAAAGTATTGCTGTGCGCGGCGTTGATTCTCGCCGCGTTGGGTCACGCTGTTTATGCGCAACACGAAGGGCACACGATGCCGCCCAAGCCGGCAGCGAGTCCGTTAGCGACTCCGGCGGCGAGTCCGCAAATGCCGTCCGATATGGCGGAGCACGGTCACATGGACCACGGCGTCTTCGTGATGCACGACGACCAGATGTTCATACGTCTCGGCCAGAGTGAGTCGAACCTCGTGCCGATGGGCCGAATAGGTTCCGGAACTGCATGGCAACCGGCGTCGAGCCCGATGCCGATGATGCACAAGCAGTCAGGCGAGTGGTTGCTGATGTTTCACTACAACTTCGTCGCCGGCCTCAATCGCCAGGGTGGACCACGAGGTGTTACCAAGTTTGAATCAGCAAACTGGTTCATGCCGTCCGCAATCCGGCGCGCGGGTCCGGGAACACTCGAGTTGCGCGGAATGTTCAGCGCCGAACCCTTTACTTTCCCTCCCGGCGGCTCGCCTTTGCTCTTCCAAACCGGAGAAACATATAAAGGGCAACCGCTGATCGATCGTCAACATCCACACGATCTGTTCATGGAGCTGAGCGCGAGCTATACGGTGCCCGCCGGCGAGCGTGCGAGTTGGTTTGTCTACGCCGGTTATCCTGGCGAGCCGGCACTCGGACCAAACGCATTCATGCATCGAGCCTCAGCCTCTGAGAACACATCGGCGCCGTTGTCGCATCACTTGCAGGATTCGAGTCACATCAGTTTCGGCGTGGTCACGACCGGGTTCACGTATCGCCGGTTCAAGCTCGAAGGCTCGGTCTTCAACGGCCGTGAGCCCGACGAGAATCGTTACGACTTCGAAGCGCATCCGTGGAACTCGCGTTCAGCGAGACTCTGGTTCGCGCCGAACAGCAACTGGTCCATGCAGGTGAGTCACGGCTTTCTCAAAAACCCCGAGGCGCTCGAGCCGGGCGACGTGCGTCGCACAACCGCATCAATCAGTTATAACCGCCCTTTTGACCGCGGCAACTGGGCTTCGAGTTTGATCTGGGGCCGCAATCACGAAAGTCACAGCGGCGAAATTTTTAACTTGAACGGATATGTGGCAGAATCGACTGTGAAGTTTTTGGACCGGAACTATCTCTACACCCGACTCGAACTGGCTGACAAAAACCAGCTTTTGCGCGCGGCTGATCGTTTAAGTCTCGGCATCACTGACGATCATCCATCGTTTCGCATCGGCGCGTACACTGCCGGCGGTGCGCGTGACATCTGGAATACCGAGAAGACGTCATTCGCGATTGGCAGTGACGTGACTTTTTATTCGAAGCCGTCGATTCTCGATCCGATTTATGGATCGCATCCGGTTTCGTGGAAATTTTTCTTTCGGTTACGACCCGCGCCGATGAGCATGAGCGGGATGCACGGAACACATTAAGGTTTTCAGGAGTAAGTCTTTATGAAGAAGAACTGGTTATTAATCGGCGGTATCGTGTTGCTGATACTCGCGGCCGTGCTGATGGTTAGTTCAACGCAGAACAATCAACCGGACTCAACCGCATCTCACAACGCGACGAGTCAACCGTCGGCGCCCCACAACCATGCCGCGACGGAACCGGCTGCTGCCGCTCAACCTATTCCGGCGCACTTTGAAGTAGCGCCGAGCAGATCAGAACTCGGACCAACATTGGATCCTGAAAAATTTTTCGGCTTAGCCCGCGATGCGTATCGCGCGGCACGCGAGATACCGGTGACGCTCGCGCAGTTGCCCTGTTACTGCCACTGCGATAGAGAGTTTGGTCACAAGAGTCTCTATAGTTGTTTCCAGGACGATCACGCCGCGCACTGTGCGGTTTGCGTTAACGAAGCGTTGCTGGCGTTGAAACTGGAGAAGGAACAGAAAATGACGCCGGCGCAGATTCGCGAGACGATCGTGGCTCAGTATTCACATTAAGTTAGGGAGGATTTGTAATGACTAAGTACGCGTTTCTTTTAGTGTTCGCAATTATAGCCGTGCTGGCCTGCAATGGTGTCAGCGCAACCAATGGAATGCCGGAAGTGGGCACTGTGGCGCCGGCTTTCAATCTCACGACGAACGAAGGCAAGCAGGTGAGTCTCGGCGACTTCAAAGGCAAGTGGGTCGTGCTCTACTTCTATCCGAAAGATTTCACGAGCGGTTGCACGCTTGAAGCGCATAACTTTCAACGCGATCTCGCGAGGTATGAGGCGGCCAACGCCGTGATTCTTGGTGTCAGCGTTGACACGGCTGAGTCGCACAAAGACTTCTGTGCAAAGGAAGGTTTGAATTTCAAACTGCTGTCCGATAGCGACGCGAAGGTTTCCGATCAATACGGCTCGACGATGGAATACAACGGCGCGAAACTCTCCGCGCGCAATACGTTCATCATCGATCCGCACGGCAAGATCGCGAAGGTATTCGAGAAGGTGAAGCCTGCCGGGCACAGCGACGAAGTGCTGGCGGCTCTCGCGAGCTTGCAAAAGCAGTAAGAACGATTAGTAATAGGTCCTACAGGACAAATAGGACTTATTCTTTCTTCTTGATTGCAGTGACTCTCATCACACCCGCCGCGTCTTCAAGCGTGAAGTCGATTCGATCGTTCACAGCGATGCCGTTCAAGAGGTTCGCCTCCGTCACCGGAAATTCCATTTGCATCGCGGGCATCAGGCCCTCGATGTCTCCATGATCGATCTCGATTGCCGGCGCCTTCGGATTGATGCTCTTCACGACTCCGACACCGTGATATGAGTTCGTTTGCACGGCCGCGGCTGGTCCAGCCGGCGTTTTCGCACTTTTCCTTTCACCGCTTCCACATCCTGTCAATAACGTGACCGCCAAAAGAGCAACTTTAAACATTTATGAAGACTCTCTTTCGTGACAAGGGCGGCCACAGAGGGCCGCCCCTACAAAACAGCTCTGATGACCCACACACTTCGCTTCTGCTGTTGCGTCATGACGTAGGCGATGAACAATTTGTCATCCGCGTAGGTGGCCGCTGGTAATTCGGCATTCGATGCGATACTGAGCGCTGCGCCGGTGCCGCCGAGCTCGCGCGCTTTTACTTCGAATCGATCAGCTCCTTGCCAGACTGCTAGATTCGCGGCCAGCACCGGTGTGCCGCGCACCGTCTCCTCCGATAACAACTGCCGCGGTGAAAAACTGCGGCCCTTGTCATTCGATACCGCGAAGTACACTCCGGGCGCACTTCCTTCACCGGCTGCATACCATACCACTTTCAAGTTTCCTGAGGCGCGATCGATCGAAAGCGACGGACCAGACACCGGGCAGCCTTGAAGCACCCATCGATCGTCACTAACGATAACCGGTTGCGAGAACGTCGCTCCCCCATCAGTTGAAGAAGCAACGGCGATGTGGCGAAAACTGCCCGGCAGCACCTGCCGCCAACCGGCGTACAACGTTCCATCCGCGGCGACTGCCAGTGACGTCTTGCAACACGGACACGCCTCCGTCGCGACTCTGCGATTGGCGGAGAAAGTCCGGCCACCGTCAGTCGAGTAACTCACGTAGACCTCGCGATTACTCTCCATGTGATGGCCTTCGCCCTTTGTCGACGGCATGGGCTGATGAACGTTACGTTCGTCGAGCCACGCTGCATAGATGCGTCCGTCCTTCGCGACCGCGAGCGAGTGCATGCCATGCGCGTTGGGTTCCTTGTCGTCGTTTACTTTCACCTCACTCGCAAAACTCTGCCCGCGATCGTTCGAGACTGACAGGTACACGTCAGTGCCGTGCTTGTCTTTTGCGTCTACGCGTGCGGTCCACAACACGTAAACTGCGCCATCCGCACTAACTGCCACGCTTGGTTGATCGCCCCGCCATGCAGTCGCGACACCTTGCTGGCGATTCACGCGGACCACTGAGCCCTCTTGCGCGCCTTCACTGTTGATACGGGCAAGCATCACGTCAGCCTCTTTCGCATCGTGATTAACCCACGCGACGTAGACAATTCCATCGGGCGCTGCGGCAGTTGCAGGTTCAGCCGCATCGATGCCGGGGGCAGAGATTTGCAGGGCTTGTAGTGAACCAGCTTTCTCTGCCTCCGCACTCGAGGACAAATGTTTGCAGCCTCCAAGCGGCAGGAGCACTGCAAAAAGTATCAATAATGTCAGTCGACTCATATTCTTGAATCTATCTCACGCAAAGACGCAAAGAAGAACCATTTTCACGATTTAAAAATTCACCTTCATCCCAAACTGAAACTGCCGCGAGTCGAAAGCCGCGGTCGGTTGTCCAAACGCCGGCAGTGGATTCATACCCGAGCCGAAGGTGTTGTTTGGCACTCCGAAGTTGGCGCGGTTCAGAATGTTGAAGCCTTCCGCCAGGAGTTGCAAGTCGACCCGCTCGGTGAGCTTGAACCTGCGGCTCACACGTAAGTCGAGTGACGCAAAGTCGAATCCGCGACCCGTATTTCTTCCTACACCGAGGGGGCGGTCGTTGTTGTTCGTGTCGAAGTTACGATCACTTCCGAGCAGCACGTTGAACGGCAGACGCGACGCGTAAGTGAAAATGTAACCAAACTGAAAACCACGCGCTTCGAGCGAACCACTGACAACGAGACGATGGCGTTGATCGTTATCTGAAAGGCCGCGATCGTCACGGACATTGAAATTGTTCTGCGGGCTCGAGAAGAAGAAGTTGCCGGCGTCGTCCATCGTCTTCGAGAACGTGTACGACACACGCACGTTGGCCCAACGCGCGGCGCGTTTGTTGAATGAAACGACCATGCCGTTGTACCAGGAGTTGCCCGAGCTCTCGAAGCGCGAGATGTTGCCCCAGTTCGGATCCGGACGACCAAGATTCGGCACACCTGCCAAAGCGGGAACAGCAGGCACGTTCACGTTGCGCGAAAGAATTATGTGGTAACCGCGCAGGTGCAGGTACCCGACGGAGACGACGGCGTTGCCCGGCAGCTCGCGTTCGATTTGCAGGTTGGCCTGCTCGCTGTAACTCGCCTCAATGTTCGGATCGATGCGAGTGATGTTCGGTTTGGTCGGCAAGGTGGCGGGTTGCACAGCCAACACGTTTGGAAATACCGGAGCGCCGGGTTGTGTTGGAGACAACTGCACTACGAGATACTTCGAGCCGTCCCGTTGTAACGCGTTCGAGGTGGCGCGCAGCGGGATGCGATCGTAGTAAAGCCCGAAGCTGGCGCGCACGACAGTCTTGCGATCGCCCGGCGCATAAACAATGCCGAGGCGTGGCGCAAGATTGTTGGTGTCAGTCTTGATGGGATCGGGCAGAAACTGCGCGTCGTATCGCAAGCCGGCGTTGAGGGTCAAATTCGTACTTACCCGCCACTCGTCCTGAGCGAATGTTCCAAAGTTTGGATTGGATTGAAACTGATCCGGCTCGCCAAAAGCCTGCTGGTAGCTGAGATAGTTTCCGTTTAGAAAGTTGTTCAGCGAAGTGAACGAGTAAACACCCTGGAGCGCGCCCGGGAAGAAGATGTTGAGGCGGTTGTAGAGCGCGTCACCGCCGAATTTAAGCGAGTGATCTCCGCGTTGCTTCGATACATTGTCGACTGCTTCGAAGAGATTGATGTCGCGTCCGAGCGGTGAAAACGTCGCGGTACCAAAACTCGCCACTCCTGAGATGTTCACAGCTGGTCCGACTTCATCGTTAACGGGCGCATCGAGGCGACTGTTCGTGACCTGAAATCGAGCTTCGTTCAAAGTGCGGGTACTGATGGTCGTGACGTTGCTGACCACTGCAGTTTGATCGGTATCACTCAAGCCGGTGCCGCGGCTCACCGAGTTTAGTCCACCAACATTGCGCGAATTGACAGCATTGATGTGATAGAGACTGTAGCGTGCGCTTAGTTGATTTCGCGTATTGATGCGGTGATCGATGCGCGTGAAAAAGTTGGTTGTATCGAAACTTGCCGGCACGACTCCAGTATCGATCAATGACGCAGGGTAGTTGGTCGCCCGCAGACGGTTATTAATTGTCTCAACGGCGCCTGGAGTGATCGTCAAGACCGCGGAATAGTTGCGGCGCGTCTGTTCGAAATTACTGAAGAAGAACGTCCGCTCGTGACGCAGAGGTCCGCCGAAAGTCAGGCCATACTGACCTTGCGTCAGGAGATCTTTCGTAGGCGCGAGCGGATTACGAGCGTCGAAACGCTGGTTGCGGAGGAATCCGTACAAGCTGCCGCGCCAATCGTCAGTGCCCGATTTGGTAAGGATGTTGACTACGCCGCCCGAAGCTCTGCCGAATTCAGCAATGCCTCCGGAAGTCACGACCTGAAACTGATCGATCACTTCCTCGCTGTAGTAAGTGCCAGTCAGATCGGCAGCGTCGTCATTTGCCGACACGCCGTCAACGATGAAGCTGTTGTAGAGATTGCGTTGACCGGCGATCGAGATACCTTGTCCGGGGACCGCGGAAGTTTCGGCGAAGCGCTGGTTGCTGCCGGTGTTGGTAGATGAAACTCCGGGTACGAGCAACGCGAGATCGAGATAGTTGCGCCCATTCAATGGCAACTCGTTAATCTCCGTGGGCCGAATCGTCTCTGTGATTTGTGTGCGGACGGTTTCAATCACTGGAACATCAGTGGTCGCGATGTTTACTTGTGCAGACACGCCTGCGACGTCCAGCGTGATCGGGAGATCGAGAGCCTGGCCTACCGAGACTGTGAGTTGTTTGGTTACTTCGGAAAATCCTGGTGCCTCGATTTTCAGATCGTAATCACCCGTACGAAGGTAAGGAAATCGATAGCGGCCGTCGTAGTCGCTGGTGGTTGTCAGTTGTTGCCTTGTTTCGAGGTGAGTGGCGGTGACGGTTGCTCCGCTCACCACGGCGCCGGTTGCATCCTCGATACGACCACTCAGCGTCGCCGACGTGACGTTTTGCTGCGCCCAACCCACACCGCTGAGCAAAAGCATCAGGCAGATGCATGAGAGATAGAAATGGGGCCTCATCGAACTACTCCAGGCGCGTTGTTTTGTAGGGGTGGCACTCCGTGGCCACTTCTGCTCGCGCGATCGGCTAGTTATCCAGGTCTCGATGCTCGCCTCCATGGGGGTGGCCACGGAGTGCCACCCCTACAAAGAGGCGCGCGTCACACTTATAAATGAGAAGCTAGACAATGGCTGGTGGGCCGCGTGGACTGGTCTGTTTCCAGTCTTCGTTCGATGAAAAGAAAAGTGTTTGACTCTCGAACTGCAACAGCATCATCAGCGACGCAGTCCGCTCAGCGCTTGGATGGACCACGCCTCGTTCGCGCTTCTGTTGTCGAGACCCGCCGGTGGCACACGCACCACAGTCCATGTGACACGGCTTGCTTAACGACGCAGAGTCAGCAGCAGGAGAAGATGAGGAAGGTTGAGCGCTACGGCTGTGTGAGTGTTGAGACTTGGTGTGAATGGGTTCAGCGACGATGGTGATGCCATCGCTCTCCATCGCCGCTCCCTTCAGGCCGCACATGGGCTCCGAGGTAGGTGGGGGAACCCGTTTCGGCGTGATACCCGAGTCACAATGGCCCGCTTTGCCGGCGCAACACGGCATCGTGTCGGACGATGCATTCGCAATCGGCAACAGCGGTGCGATAAATGACAGGGCTACAAAGAGGCACAGAAGGCACAACATGGCTCTCGAGAGTTGTTTGTGCTTAATGAACTTCTTCGGGGCCATGGCAGTTTACCTAGATACTTGGCTTCGGAGGCACAGGTTTTTTAACCAGTTTCATTTTGCACTTCGGACAGGAACCAGGGGTTTTCGAAGTCACGTCCTCGTGCATGGGGCAGACGTAGTGGAACCTGGCAGGTTTATCAGAGTGGGCCGAATGTTCCTTCTTCGCTGCTGTGACGGCGACGACAGAATAACCGCACGCCCCAATAACAAGCAAGGTGGCCGTGGCGAGCGGCAAGATCCGAAGTCGTAAGAACTTCATTTTCCCGTGGACCCGAGCCTCTTCCTGCTCGTGTCGTATTGACGCGAGCAGGAAGAGTGCTTTGATAGTGCCTGCCTTTACGCTGTGCCAGGGTCTACCACGACGGATGTAAAGCCACCATCGCCTGGTGTTGTGACGGTGCCGGTTCCGTCGGTAGAACCAACCGAAGCTGTAGAGGTACCCGATACAAGGTACCAGGTAGTGGTCTTTGTGCCCTTAGCCCCCGGGAAGTTCCGGAAGACATCGCCCGCAGAATACAGTTCAAGATACTGCGCTCTTCTGTCAGTTGCCTTGTAAATACCATCCACTGTACAGACCGCGCCGGTTGCGCCGCTGATTGTTGTTTGCATACCTGCTCTCCTTCAGGATCGAAGTTATCCTTGTCACGTGCTTCCGTATCAGTGGAAGCGCTTTGTTGAATTCCTCACCGCCACGCATTGCTGGACAAGCGCTCCATAACTAGAGCAACTCCCATCGCAGCGTGACCGCTTCATCAGGACGATAAGCAATGACCATTAGCTTGACGGTCGTTAGAAAACTCTTGTCTCTCGAATCCGCGATACGCACGAGGTAGATGTGGCCCAATTTGATCGTTGCGTTTGCGGATGACTTAACTTCGGCAAGTTGGGATGCCTCCTTCAGCAGTTGCCACGTTACTTTGACAGGGTCGGAGTTGTCCTGGAGAACCACGATCTTGTCGCCGTCGAGTCGTAATGAAGCGAACCCCACGCCGCCATTTTCTGCATCGTCGTAGCCGTATCGTCCCCGGAGATCGCTGGGTGTGCCGAGATCGACGATGGCTGCCACTCGATTCAGTTCAATGCCGCTGACGAGACTGCCGTTGCCTGCCAGGGTGTAGCTCAGATCGCTGCAACGGTTTTCCCATTTGTTATTGACAAATGCCATCCCTTCTTTCCCGTCAGTAAAGCAGAGATTACGGGACAATGGATCGATGGCATACAAGGTGAAAACTCCACCACGTTTCCGTGGGTGTGTCGCCTGTTTGTCATCAGGCATCGCCGGGGTTTGTGCGCGCAGCAACTGTGGGGCGCCAAACCCAGCCAACAACAGAATGAAAGAAACAAAAAGCTTTTTCATGATCTGGGTTATCACTCCTACCGGCTGGCCAGGTTGGCCATCGGCACGAGTTGCTGAAACTTGTTGTATTCGATGTGCCGCGCTTCATTCCGCCGTCTCAACTCCTTGAAGAAGAAAAACGGAACGAATTCCGTGCTGTATTGATCGGTGATCCAGTCGCCCGGGTAGCTGTAGTCGAGCCTGTATAGATCGAAATCGTTTTGGCAAAGATTCAGCGTTTCAGTAACAGCCTTCACCAGCAGAATGTTATTCAGAGTAACGGGGCTATCGATATAGGGGAGCGCACGTTCGCGCGCGCGTCGCTGCCACTCCTGCACGACTTTTAACGCCCTGCCATACTGCCTGGAGTTGATTTCAAGCCGCAGAATCACTTCCGAGTCGCCGCGAGCTTCACGCAGATAGTCTTTGTAAATCTCGGGTGGAACCGGGCCAAAAGCCAGTTTCCCATGATCGGAATAAGTGCCTGCCGCCTCGATTGTCGAAACGCCTCCAGCCAATTTAACCACCAGCGGAAACGCTGATCCGCTGTGGTCGTAAAACTCATCCTGACGTGCGACAAGAATGATGAAATACCGGTCGGGATCGACTCTGGTCCACCTGACGGTTCCGGCGACGCCGGGTATCTCGCAGGTGAGGGATGAGTCGTCGTAACCAACCACTTTCATGGTCGCTTTGGTCCGGCCGAAAATCCGGTTCTTGCCGGTGGTAGTGAATGAAATCTGCTGGGCAGCAGGTTTCTGATCAGGAGCAGCGTCCATGACCATTGGCAGCGGTTCCTCGACGATCTCGTAGTTTGCAGTCGCGATCTCACGAGGTTTCGCTTCGCCGGAAACAGTCAGCACCTTGACGATGCCTTCTCCGTCGAATTCGTAAAGACGCGCTTCACTTTTCGAAATCTGCGCCTTCCACGTGCCGAGAATATCGCAGGGGCACTTCTTCTTCTCCTGGCCGAACTCGGGTGGGCCAGCGGGAGTCGGTCGTGGCGCCGGGCGTTGGGCCGGTTTTGGTTCCTGGGCTGGAGCTGGTTTTTCTTGTTGGGCTAGTGCCGTTCCAGTTAAGCCCAGAAGAGTAAAAGCCAGTAGCGAGATTATGGCAGTTAGTTTCATAGTGACGTCCTTACCATGATTGATTTTGGTGGGACCGGAAGTAGAAGCTGCGCAGAGCAACTTCTACTCCCGATCCCTGATGCGACCGGCTGGCTAACTTTGCGGGCCGTCGAACTGGGTAAAGCTAGTTCATACCGCCCGAGCGATAGCCGTGCTTCTTGATCTCATCCATGATCTGAGCCTGCCGCTTCCGGACTTCGATGACGTTTTCTGCGTATGACTTCGGCGGATCTTGCCAGGATATCCTTTTCAGGATATTCGCATTCGTGGCGAACGCCTGGGCCATGCCCCAGGAGTTCTTGGCGTCGTTGATAATCCGCAGATAGCTGCTGTGCAGAGTTAAATCGACGTCGAATCCTGGATGGTCCATGCCAAACAGCCGAAAACGTATAGTCTCGATATCGTAGGGCTCTCCAGTCAGGAAATACCAACCCGGCAGATCGGCGTTCCGCGTTTCTGCATAGTGCTTCAATGCGGCTGGCGTATCGTCCTCGGGTTTAGTGGTGATTGAGTAAAAGAAGAGGTCCTTGCCCATACGATCTTTCAGCTCGCGGTAGATAGTCTTCAGAGTTTGAGTCACTACTGGACAAGAGCCGTGACATTCAGCGTACATGAAATTGATCACGCACTGCTTTCCTCTGATCAGATCGTTGTAGAACTTTACCTCTTCGTTGTTGTGCGTTCGGAGTACGGCGTTTGTATACCGCGCGGGGCCGGGTGATGCCGGGTGCGGTTCAAATACCCTGGTAACTAGCTCTCTTCTATCCATTACGCCACCTCCTCATTGTGATGAATGAGCCGTTCTTTGGCTTTCATCTCTAATTCACACACTTGCTGGTTGGCCAGGCAATCATCAAGAGCCGCCTGGTCGTCACAAATATCCCAGCGCACCATCATGAAGTTATCCTCGTGGGCCATGTTGTGGCAGTGGATCAGATACCTGCCGTGGTAATCACGGAACTGCATCTTGATCAATGCGCCTTGTCCAGGCTCCATTCGGCTTACGTCTTTTCTACCTGACAGCAGTGGCGGTACAGGAACCTCGACTCCGTTCACGAATCGCTTCAAAG
>Ga0070681_10006447_pt1 | contig 11420 bp, 13 predicted proteins | sample KBSC83BmetaG_FD_65650 | JGI IMG/M metagenome (GOLD analysis project Ga0070681, IMG submission 65650) | Corn rhizosphere microbial communities from Kellogg Biological Station, Michigan, USA - KBS C8-3B metaG | ecosystem: Host-associated > Plants > Roots > Rhizosphere | place: USA: Michigan...
GTGATCGACGCGAGCCACGCGTCGACCTCGCGCTGCGAGCGGAGCCGGACGAGGTGGAATCGAGCCAGCTCCGACGGATAGGTGGCGCGACGCACGCCGTAGTTGCGCCAGGCAAACCGAAGGAGTCCGTCTCGCATGAGGAATGCGTTGCGGAACGACTCGCGATTCCCGTGCCACAGCTCCTGCTTCCCGGCGATGCGACGGACCGTCCGTCGGAACAGGCGTGGCAGCCACTCTCGACGAGGAAGGTCGAGCCACACGACCGTGTCGGCGGCCTCGAGCACGAGGTCACCGAGCTTGCCTCGGTAGCCGCCGTCGATCACCCACCCGTCCGTCGCCACGATCGGCGCGACATGCGCGCGAAGCTGCTCCGCCGTCGCCTCGGTCCAACCAGGCCCGTGGTTGAGCGCGTCGAGCTCGACGAACGGGACGCCGAGCCGCGTCGCGAGCAAACGCCCCACGGTCGTCTTCCCGCACCCGCTCGCAGACGCGATCACGGCGACTTTCCTCATCTCGCCAGGAAGCGAGCCTCCAGCGGTTCCTCGCCGTCGGGCCCGACACGGTAGGCGCGCGCCCCAGGCGCCCGTGCGACGACCTCGACGAGCTCGGTGTCTTCGTAGAGTGCAGCGGCGGCATCGTCGCAGGCGATCCCCGGCGGGAAGCCGTCCCGCACAAGACCCGTGTACACGGGCCGCCGTCGCGCTTCTCCGTCGTAGTGCGGACACGCGCTCCCCGGCAACAAGCCGAGTCCGTCCCGCATCCCCGCGAGCGCGGGCCCGAACGAGTCGGTCACGCTTGCCTCGTACCAGCAGATCATCCCGGCGCTCCAGCCGCAGAGCAGCGCGCCGCGTTCCCACGCCTCGCGCACGATCGCGTCGAACCCGTGCACACGCCACACCGCGAGCGCGTTCGCAGTGTTTCCGCCGGAGACGTAGATCACGTCCTGCGCGAGCACGACGTCCCTCAGCTCCTCGGGCGGCCACGGGTTGAACGTCAGGTGGGACGGCTCCGCACGGCTTGCAAAGGAGTCGTAGAACGCCAGCACCATGCGCGCGGGGTCTCCCGCTGCGGTCGGAACGAAGAGGACGCGAGGCCCTCGTGCGAGCTCGAGCACGAAATCGTCGAGCTCCGTCCCGAGCGAGAAGCCGCCGATCGCGAGAATGCGCCCCGGCACACCGGCGAGTATCGCACTCCGACGGGTTGGGCCCTCGCCGATCGGGCGTCGACGCGCTATGGTCGTAGAGAACCTCCCTTCACGAGCGGAAGGGGTTGACGTTGGAGCTGATTCCACCCGACTAGGAAGACCGCGCACGAGCTCGTCTCACCACGAGCGTGCGCCGGCCGCGAGACCCGTCCGCGGCCCTCGAGCGACACACCGGAGCGCTCCGGCGACACGGCGCACGGCGCGTGGCGCAGACGCTCCACCGGCCCGAGCGCGCCGACGGGCACCAACGGCCGCTCGGGCCGTCTCCACGCGACGTTCGGGAGATGACCCATGCGGATCGAACGAGAGCACCGATTCGACGTCCCGCTCGCAGCGGGCTTCGAGTACGTCACGAACACCGCAAACTGGCCCTCGTTCTGGCCAGGCATCGTTCGGGTCGAGCCGGGCTCCCGCTGGGCCGAAGCCGGTGACGAAGCCCGGATCGTGATCGAGCTGCTCAGGCGCCCCGTCGAGCTGCGGATGACGCTCCGCCGATTCGAGCCACGGAGGCTCGTCGAGTACGACAGCACGCAGGCGGGGCTCCCAGACGCGCGCCACGAGCGCCATTTCGAGGACGACGGCAGCGGCTTCCGCTACCGCCTCGTCGTCGAGTACGAGCCGAGGCCAGGCCTGAAGGGACTCTACGACCGCGTGCTCGTCCGCCGCGGCGTCGACGGTGCGCTCAGGCGCACGATCGCAAACCTGGAGCAGGCGCTGCCTCGGTAGCCGGTCGACTACGCTCGGGCGAAATGGCAGCCCTGACAGGCAGATGCGGGTGCGGGGCGGTCCGGTTCGAGGTCGACCGACCGTTCCTCTCCGCCGCGTACTGCCATTGCACGCGGTGCCAGCACCGCACCGGGTCCGGCGCGGCGGCGACCGCACGGGCGGAGCCGGGCTCTGTGCACGTCGTCGCAGGAGCCGATGCGCTCGGCGGGTGGGCACCCGAAGGCGGTCGCGAGAAGGTGTTCTGCCTGCGGTGTGGCTCGGCGCTCTTCAGCTGCGACCCGGGCTCGCAGGACTACACGGGCGTCAGGCTGGGCGCGATCGACGGCGACCCTGGGGTTCGTCCAGGGAGCCACCAGTTCGTCGCCTACGCGGCGTGCTGGGAGGAGATTCCCGCCGACGGGCTCCCGCGCTATCCGGAGTCGCGTCCGGGCTACGCAGACGGTCGTTGATCGTTCATGGGACTACGAGGGCAGCGACACGCGGCCCCGGTCCACGACGACGAGCCCGTCGCAGGCGAGTGAGGCGACCGCGTCCGAATCGAGCTCGTCCTCCCGCCGGCTGCGTTCCACCACCAGCCGGAGCGCCGCCGCCCGTCGCTGCCGGAACGAGCCCTCGAACCTCGACTGCCGACGGAGCGGCTCGTCCCGGGTCCCTCGCGACGGGCAGGCCGTCTCGAGCGGGCACTGCGCGCAACGCGGGACCCGCGCGAGGCAGACCCTCGCGCCGAGGTCCATCAACGCCTGCGCGGCGTGGCCGGTGAATGCATTGCCCGTCCGACGCTCGACCCGCCCGACGTTCACGTCCCGCGGCAGCACGTCCTCGCCGAATGCGAAGTTCCCGAGCGCGGCGGCGGTGTAGGCGCCCACGCCCGACAGCACGGTGAGGTCGTCGGGCCAGCCGTGCTCGGCGACGTGCCGTGCGGCCCGGTGGAGCTGCAGTGCCCGACGGTTGTAGCCGAGCCCCTGCCACTCGACGATGACCTCACCCGGCGCGGCTGCAGCGAGGGACGCGGCGGTCGGCCACCGCTCGAGCCAGCGCTCGTAGCGTGGCACGACCCGCTCGACCTGGGTCTGCTGCAGCATGACCTCCGAGACGAGAATCGCGTAGGGATCCCGGGTCCGCCGCCAGGGGAGATCGCGACCCCACTCCCGGTACCAGGCGAGGAGCGCCTCCTCCACGCGCCGATCCTACGTTCCCGCGGCGACGGTTGCGGTTGTCCGCTCCTCGCACACGTCGTACGCTGCGGCAAGGGGTGACGAGGAGGACTGCGGTGGCGGAAGCCGAGATCGGCGTGATCGGAAGCATGACCGAGACCTCGCCGCTCGACGGCGGCGAGGAGGTACTCGTGGACACGCCATACGGCTTCCCCTCCTCGCCGATCCGCGTGGGCGAGGTCGGCGGGAAGCGGGTCGCATATCTCTCCCGACGGGGGGAGGAGGGGGGAATCTCCCCACCGAGGATGCCCAGCCGCGCGAACGTCTGGGCGCTGCGGGAGCTGGGTGTCCGTCGGATCCTCGCCCCGGTCGTCGCCGGCGCGCTCTCCTTCGACTTCGACGTCGGCGACATGGTCGTCTGCGACCAGTTCGTCGACCGGACGTGGGGTCGCGAGGACACGTACTACGACGGGCCCGGGGCGGTCTTCGTCAGCTCGGCGCGCCCGTTCTGCGACGACCTGGGCGAGGTCATCGTGCGCGTCGGTCACGAGCTCGGGCTGCCCGTGCTGGGGGGCGGCACGACGGTGGTCATCCAGGGGCCGCGCTTCTCGACGACCGCCGAGTCGGTCTCCTTTCGCGCAATGGGTTGGGACCTCGTCAACATGGTCTCGTACCCCGAGTCGCACCTCGCACGTGAGCTCGAGCTGTGCTACGCGAACATCTCGCTCGTCACCGATCACGACGTCGGGATCGCAGGGGTCGGCGCACGCACGACGCAGAAGGTCGCTCGCTCGCTCGTCGAGAGCAGCGGGATGCTGAGAGAGCTCCTCCTGGCGGTGATCCCCGAGATCGGGCCGCAGCCCGACGACGAGTGCGCGAACGCGCTCGGGCAGGCACGGCTCTAGCCCGCGCTCGTCCGCGGGCCGTTCTGCGAGGATCCTGGCGATGCTGCTCTACAACTCCCCGATCTCGGGCAACTGCTACAAGGTGCGCCTCCTCCTCGCGCACCGCGACATCCCGTACGAGCGGCGCGAGCTCGACGTCGTCGATCGCTCCAACCGCCCGGCCGAGCTCGGTGGCCTGAACCCCGACCTGCGCGTCCCGACGATCGTCCTCGACGACGGCCGGCCGATCGCGGAGTCGGGCGCGATCCTCTGGTACTTCGGCGAGGGCACGCGGTTCGTCCCGGAGGACGCGTACGAGCGCGCGAAGGTGCTCCAGTGGATGTTCTTCGAGCAATACAGCCATGAGCCCGCGCTCGCCGTCGTGCGCTTCCTCGTCGCGTACTCGGGTCGCGCCGAGTCACACCAGGAGCTGATCGAGGCGAGGACGAGGCAGGGCTACAGGGCGCTCGACGCGATGGAGGGCCACCTCGAAGGGACAGACGGCTACTTCGTCGGACGCATGCTGACACTTGCCGACATCGCGCTCTACGCGTACACGCACGTCGCCCACGAGGGTGGGTTCTCGCTCGAGGCGTATCCGGCGATCCGCGCCTGGCTCGATCGTGTCGCAGCCGAGCCGGGTCACGTCACGATCGACGCCTGAGGCGCTCGGCAGCATGGCTCTGACGTGGCCGAAGGCGCTTGGTTGGCGGCTCGGTCGGCAGCTGCTCGACCCGATCGGACACTCGTCCGTCGCGGACGTCGTGGCTCGGCTGGGCACCGTGCCCGCGTGGCCCGATGCCGCCGCGGAGCTCGCCGTCGGCACGCGGCGTCAGGGCGGTCGCTCCGGTGACGTCTCGCGGGCGCTCGAGGCCGCGAAGCTCGTCAAGGTGTTCCTGTTCCGGGGAGCGATGCACTACCTCAGACCGCACGACGCCGGCGACCGGCTGGCGCTCCGGGCGTCCAGCAAGATGTGGGAGCTGCCGAGCTGGGTGAGCTACTACGGACTCGCACCGGACGACTGGCCGAGGTTCAGGGAGTACGTGCGGAACGCGCTCACGGAGGGCCCTCTGACGCGGACCGAGCTGGCGGCGGCGCTCGGACGGAGCAGCCGATACCGGCACCTGCGCGACCATCTCGCAGGCGGCAACGAGACGCTGCTCAAGCCGTTGACCTGGCAAGGCGACATGGGGCTCGGGCCGGACCGCGACGGAGAGCCCACGTTCCTGCGACTCGATGCGGTCCCGGGTTGGGGCGGCATCCCCGACGTCGAGGAAGCGGGCCCGCGGGTGGTGGAGGCGTATTTCCGGAGCTACGGCCCCGCGACTCCTGATCGCCTGCAGGGCTGGTTGGGCCCGGGCCTCGGTGTCAAGCGCAAGACCGTCACACGCTGGCTGGAGGGGCTCGGCGACAGGCTCGTCACCGTGACGATCGAGGGTGACCGAGCGGTCGTCCTTCGCGAGGATCTCGCCGAGCTCGAAGCGGCTCGGGTCTCGGCCTCTGTCCGGCTCCTGCCCGGCCGAGACCCATGGGTCATGGGGCCGGGTACGGACGAGGCGCGCGTCGTCCCGCCGGCGCGCCGGGAGCCGGTGAGCAGGACGGCCAACCCGGTCGTGGCACGCGGTGCGGTCGCGGGGATCTGGTCGATCCGCGACGGTTGCGTGGAGCTGACCTGGTTCGGCGAATCCGGCCGGGTTCCACGAGCCGGCCTCGCCGAGGAGACGACGAGGCTCTCCTCCTTTCTCGACCGGCCTCTCGAGCTCGCCGTCGGGATCGACTGACGCCGGGCCCTCCCGCTCGCGGTGCAACCATCTAGATTCGCCGGGTGCCCATTCGCGTCAGATTCGCGCCGAGCCCGACGGGGTCGCTGCACGTCGGGAACGCTCTCACGGCAGTCGCAAATCGGCGGTTCGTCGACGATCGAGGCGGCGTGCTCATCCTGCGGATCGACGACACGGATCACACCCGGACGGGCGTGGGCGGCGAGGAGGCCATCCTTCAGGACCTCACGTGGCTCGGCGTCGGTTGGGACGAGGGGCCGGTGCGGCAGAGCGGGCGCGGTGCCATGTATGCCGAGGCGGCCGCACGAGCGCTGGAGAACGGCGCGCTGCGTGACGAGGACGGCTCGATCCGTCTCGGGGGGACGACCCTGTTGCGCCCCGACGGCTCGGCCACGTACCAGCTCGCCTCGGTTGCGGACGATCTCGCGCTGGGGATCACGCACATCCTCCGCGGATCTGACCATCGGCCGAACGAGCCGACGCAGCGTCGGGTCGCGAAGGCGCTCGGCGGCGAGCTCCCCGAGGTGATCCACCACGGACTGCTCCTCGGCGACGACGGCAAGAAGCTGTCGAAGCGGCACGGCGCTCCGTCCGTTGCCGACCTGCGCGACGAGGGCATCCCGCCCTCGTCGCTCCGCGCCTACCTCGAGGAGCTGGGCCTGCCGACGCACGACGTGCGCTTCGACCGCTCCCGGCTGGGACGGCTCGCGATCGACGCGATCGCCGCCATGCCCGACGAAGAGCTCGCGGCGATGGCAGGCGCACCGGTCGAGTACGCACGGGCGCTCCGGGGCGCGAGGACGCTTGTCGAAGCGGCTGAGATCGGCAAGCAGCTCCAGGCTCCTGAGCCCGTTGCGCTCCCCGTCGAGGCGGAGCCGACTCTCGACCGATTCGTCGAGCTTCGGGGCGGTGCCGAGACGCCTGGCGAAGCGGACGCGCGCGCGATCGTGCGCGAGCTGAAGGCGGTCGGAGGAGACCTTCGCATGCTGCGGCTCGCGCTCACCGGCGCCGAGCGGGGGCCAGAGCTGTGGACGGTCGTCGCGGCTCTGCCGCGCGACGAGGCTCTCCGGCGCGTACACCGCGCGCGATCGTCGGGCTGAGCGCCGGGCACGCCGCGTCTACGATCGCGGGAATGCGCCTGCAGGACACGCTGAGCGGCACGCTCGTCGAGTTGCCAACGCCACCCGAGCGTATCGGGATGTATGTCTGCGGGCCAACGGTCTACCAACGTGCGCACATCGGGAACGCGCGGCCGTTCGTCGTCTTCATGTGGCTCGCCCGCTGGCTTCGCGACCAGGGATACGACGTGCGGATCGTCCACAACATCACGGACGTCAACGACAAGATCTATGAGGCCGCTCCTGGGCACAGCGCCGAGCTCGCCGCAGAGGCAACACGCTGGTACCTGGAGGACACCGAGGCGTTCGGCCTCGGGCTCCCGGACGCCCAACCGCTCGCGACCGCGACGATGCCTGAGATCGTGTCCATGATCGAGGCACTCGTCGCCACGGGTCACGCATACGCCGTCGACGGTGACGTCTACTTCCGCGTCGCCGGCTTCGACGGGTACGGCTCGCTCTCGGGGCAGCGCCCAGACCAGGTCGAAGAGCAGGAGCCGAACCCCGCGAAGGAGGATCCGAGGGACTTCGCGCTCTGGAAGTCGACGAAGGAGGGTGAGGACACGTCGTGGGAGACGCCGTGGGGCGTCGGCCGTCCGGGCTGGCACATCGAGTGCTCCGCGATGGCCGCCAAGGAGCTGGGCCCCGAGTTCTGGATCCACGGCGGCGGGCTCGATCTCGTCTTCCCGCACCACGAGAACGAGCGCGCGCAGTCGCTCGCGGTCGGGCACCCGTTTGCGCGGATCTGGATGCACAACGGAATGCTCCGGTTCACCGGCGAGAAGATGTCGAAGTCGCTCGGGAACGACGCGACGATCCGCGACGTGCTCGACGAGTGGGGCCCGGAGACCGCCCTCGTCTTCTTCCTCACGGCGCACTGGCGGAAGCCGATCGACTTCTCCGCGGAGACGATGACCGCCGCTCGCGCGCAGGCCGAGACGCTTCGCAATGCCCTCCGCGGCGAGACGAGGACGACGGCCGACTGGCAGGCGCTCGTCGACGTCCTCGAGGACGACTTCAACACGCCGGCGGCGCTCGCTCTGATGCACGAATGGGCGCGGATCGGCGCGCTCGACGAGCTCCGCCGCGTGCTCGAGGTCTTCGGGCTCTCCGGTCTCGGCGCGGTCGACGCCGCCCCACCCGCGGTCGTGGAGCTCGCGGAGGCTCGTGTGCAGGCACGCGAGGCGAAGGACTGGACTGAGGCCGATCGGCTGCGAAGCGAGATCGAGACGGCCGGCTGGGAGGTGCGCGATACCGGCGGCCCGCCGTACTTTCAGCTCGTCCGTCCGGCAGCGTGACCCGCGACCTCGTCTACGGCCGGAACCCCGTCCGGGAGGCGCTGCGGGGCCCGCGCGAGGTACTCGAGGTCTGGGCGACGGAACGCGCTGCCGCGAGCCTCGATTGGCTCGCCGAGGGCCCGCGCCCCCGCGTCAAGCGGGAGCGGGAGCTCAACGAGGCCGCGGGCTCGACCGATCATCAGGGCGTCGTCGCGTGGTGCGAGCCCTTCGGGTATGCGGATGCCTGGGAGCTTGCGGCTTCGCCGGAGCCGCTTCTCTGCTGCCTCGACCAGGTCACCGATCCCCGGAACCTCGGCGCCGTCGTCCGAAGTGCCGCGGGCGCCGGCGCAACCGGTGTCGTCCTCCCGGCCCACGGGGCAGCCGTCGTCACGGCCGCCGTCTGCCGCTCCTCTGCGGGTGCCGTCGAGCGACTGCCGGTTGCGGTCGTGCCGAACCTCGCCCGCTACCTCGCGGAGGTCAAGGGTGACCGCCTCTGGGCCTACGCGGCCGCAGCCGACGGCGAGGCGCCGCTCTGGCGCGTCGATCTCACCGGAGGCGTCGCGCTCGTCTTCGGCGCCGAGGGAAAGGGCGTGCGTCCGCTCGTGCGGCGGACGTGTGACGGGACCCTCGCGATCCCGCTCTCGGGCGGGGTCGAGTCTCTGAACGTGAGCGTCGCGGCCGCCCTCGCGCTGTTCGAAGCGCGACGGCAACGCTCGACCTCGACGAAAGGTTGATAGTGGATCCGTCGCTCTATCTGTTCGACGGCTCCAACCTGTTTCACGCGGGCACGTTCCGGGACAGGGAGGAGCTCACCGATCTGCTCGCGAGCTTCGTCGCGGTGCGGGGCGCGCGTGGGGTGGTCGTGTTCGACGGGCACGGCGAAGAGCGCCGGATCGGGCCGCTGACAGTGCGCTATGCCGCTCACGCGGACGCCGTGCTGGAGCGACTGGCTGCCGAGCAGCGCGACCGAGAGGCGGTGCTCCTGGTCACCAGCGATGCCGCAATCCGCGGAACGAGCGGGCAAGAGGTGCGGCACCGCGCTTCCCAGTCGTTCCTCGTCGAGCTCACGACGGTCGCCCACGCGGAGGCGTCCTCGAGCCGAGTGGGCGACAGGCTGGACGAGGAGACCCGCGCACGGCTGGAGCGCTTGCGCCGCGGCAAGACGGCCTAGAGGCGCCACTTTCCGTCCCGACCGAACACCTGTTCCTATTACAATGGAAGTTGCGCAAAGGGGTTGTAACGCGCACACAATCCTGCTAGCTTCTCCCTCGACTTCAGGGTGAGACTTAACGATGAAGTCGTCCGTGACCACCGAGAAGACCAGGGGAGAGCCGATGTCAGCCCGGACAGGCGCAGCACCGAAGACCCCGCAGAAGCTCCAGCGGGAGCTCGAGGATCTCCAGCTCGTCCTCAAGGTGCGGAACGGAAGCAAGACCGCTCAGGACGAGCTCATGCGACGGTACTACGGGTTCGTCCGCCTCAAGGCGAGCTCCTACTTCCTCGCCGGCGGCGACTCGGACGACCTCGTGCAGGAGGGCATGATCGGGCTCTTCAAGGCAGCCCGGGACTTCCGGTCCGACAAGGAGACGTCGTTCCGCTCGTTCGCCGAGCTGTGCGTCACGCGCCAGATCATCACGGCGATCAAGTCGGCGACACGCTACAAGCACGCCCCCCTCAACACGTACGTCTCGTTCAGCCACACACCGGCCGGACAGGACGTCGAGGGCGAGTGCACGCTCGGCGACGCGCTCCCCGGCCCTTCGATCGACGATCCCTCGGTCCGCGTGATCTCGACGGAGGAGCTGCAGTCGCTCGTCGGCTGCCTCGGCACGACGCTGTCGGGGCTCGAGTCGGAGGCGCTCCGTCTCTACCTCGACGGGAACTCGTACGAGCAGATGGCCGAGACGCTCGGCTGCGACTGCAAGACGATCGACAACGCGCTCCAGCGGGTGAAGCGGAAGATCCTCGCCCACCAGGCCGAGCGCGCCGTCGTCGCGTGAGTCGGGCGCGGGACTGGATGACTGATTCATCTAGGAACCCGCGAGCGCGACGAGCGCGACTCCGAGCGCGACCAGCGACGCGCCGGCGAGCCGGTCCCTGCGCAGCCGCTGGTGCGCGGTGAGCGCGGCCAGCACGGTCGCGATCACGACGCTCGTCTCACGTACGGCGGAGACGCTGGCGGCGGGCGCCTCGCGCAGCGCGAGCAGCACAAGCACGTACGTCGCGAAGAGGAGCAGCCCAACCAGTGCGAGCCGTGGCGTCGCCTCGCCGCGCAGCGCAGCCGTGCCCCTCGTTCGCGCGACGAACGCGCCGTAGACGAACGCGGGCCCGATCAGCACGAGCTCGATGTACGGGATCGGCGCCGCGTGCTGGAGTCCCTCCTTGTCGACGAGCGTGTAGCCCGCGATGAAGACCGCGGTCGCGAGCGCGAGCGCAACGCCTCCACGGTCGGACGAGGCGTCCGCGACACCGACGCCGCAGACCAGGAGGATCCCGACGGTGACGGCTACCACCCCGGCGATCTGGCCCGCGGATGTCGAATCCCCCAGGAGCACGACCGCGCCGAGCAGGGCGAGCACGGGCGCGCTTCCGCGCGCGACCGGATAGACAAGGCCGACGTCCGCAGCGCGATACGCGGCGGCGAGAAACGCGAAGTAGCCGAGCTCGAGGATCGCGGAGGCGACGATGTACGGGATCGCCCCGGCCTCGACGCGCCAGGTGAGCGCGGCGACCGGAGCAAACGCCACCACCCCGACCAGAAGCATGAGCGCGACCGCCGCCTCGGGCTCGCGCCGCCTGCCGAGGAAGACGTTCCCGCCGGCGTGGAGCCAGGCGGCCGTGAACGCGAGGACGAAGGCTGCCCCGGACATCGGAGAACCCTACGCCGAGGGTTCGTCCGTCGGCCGCAGCGTTTCGGGCGCCGCACACACCCCGGGTTGGGGCCTGCATACGGCCGAGATGGGGCGCCGCCCGCATAGCCACCTTTCCTTCGCACAACGATTATTCCCTCTAGAGATCGCAGTCGGCGCACAGACGTAAGCACTGCGGCTCGAATCGACACGAACGGAGTGCGATGAGAAACGAAGAGCCGTGGTCTGCCAGCCTCGCCGAGGATGGCTCGGGTGGCGGCCCCGGTTCGCTCGAGCCCGCCATGGCATCCCGGAACGGGCTGACGCGGCGACGCATCGAGCCCGAGGACTGGTTGCGCTATCGGGAGTCGATGGCGGAGATCTTCACGGCCTTCGGGATGAACGTCGACACGCCCGGCACGGAGCG
>Ga0070681_10006448_pt1 | contig 11420 bp, 7 predicted proteins | sample KBSC83BmetaG_FD_65650 | JGI IMG/M metagenome (GOLD analysis project Ga0070681, IMG submission 65650) | Corn rhizosphere microbial communities from Kellogg Biological Station, Michigan, USA - KBS C8-3B metaG | ecosystem: Host-associated > Plants > Roots > Rhizosphere | place: USA: Michigan...
AAAGCCTCAAAGCCATCGCGAGCACGCTAAACAAACGAAACCGAAAGCCAATCGCCGCCGCCGATAATCTCGCGGCCTGGACTGGGACACCCTGGTACGGTGGCACAACGGACCGCCCGGGGAAAGACAGGAGGACCCAGGGACAGCTAGGGCTTCTTCTCATCCTTCTTTACCGCATTGCCTTCCATCGGGTATTTCGCGCCTTTCCAGGCTGCGGTCCCGCCGAGCAGAGCGGCTGCGTCTTTTATACCTTTGTCGATCATCTGAGCTACCAAACTGGCACTCGTATGTTCGTTTGGTCAGGAACAATAGACGATGATCTTTTGCTTCGACTTGAGGTCTTTGAGATGGGCGTCGAGCTTGTCGTAGGTGATGTTGACGGCACCCTTGATGTGCTCGTCATTATAGGCGTCTGCCGGCCGCGCGTCTATGAAGTATCCCGTGCCGTCATCAAACGCCTTTTTGGCGTCGGCGAGCGAAATGCGGGGGACTTCTTCGGCAGGCGGCGGCGTCGGGATCGGTTGAATATTTGTACCCGCCGGCTCGGTCGCCGTAGCCGTGTTTTGCGAAGCGGCGTTATCGTTTGCGGCATTCGCGACGGGTCGCGCGCACGCGATGACGACAACCAAAGCCGCAAGAAAGATCGTGAAGATGAGGTAACGCATATTTACTTCTCGCCAAACGCCTCGAGCACCTCGTCGGCGTGCTCTGAGACATTTACCTTGTCAAAAATTTTGGCGATCTTGCCCTGCTCGTCGATCAGAAACGTCTTTCGGTTCGTGCCCATGTACTTTTTACCGTACATCGATTTTTCGCCCCAGACGCCGTAGTCGTTTACGATCTTTTTGTCGGTGTCGGCCAGCAGCGTGAAGGGCAATTGAAATTTAGAGATAAATTTCTGATGCGACTTTTCATCATCGGTCGAAACGCCTAGGACGTGAATGTTTTTGCCGCGATAAACGTCGTCGGCATCGCGAAAGGAACATGCCTCCTTGGTACAGCCCGGCGTATCGTCCTTTGGGTAAAAATAGAGCACCACGCGCTCACCCTTAAGGTCGGCCAGCTTGACCGTGTTGCCGTCCTGATCTTTGGCCGTGAAATTTGGAGCTTTATCGCCTTCTTTTAGCATTTTTTATTCAACGATAGATAAAATGGTCCTTAGCGAATGCTGCGGGGCCGTAAGAATTATATCACGCAAAGCTCGCGGTGAAGAGATCTCCCGCGAAGACGCAAAGGAATACGCAAGGAAGAAATGAAGCCGAATAAGCGAACAATGAGCGAGGGGCGGGCGCTCGATGTACTGCAAGATCTGCGCGATGATTTTCGCCAGTCGATAAGCGAAAATTACGAGTTTCGTGCAAAGTCGTGCTCGAGCTGCGATACGCCCGGAGCCTGCTGCCTCGACGCGCACTTTGTGAATGTTCGGATCTCGCGGCTGGAGGCTGTCGCCATAAGAAGGGCATTGCACCGGTTGGATAAAACGCGTGGCGAGCGCGTTTATGCCCGGATCGATAATGCGATCCGTCGATTTGGTTTAGACGGCAGTGAAGCGACGCGCACATACCCATGTCCGCTGTATGACTCCGGTGTCGGTTGTTTGGTGCACGATACGGCCAAGCCATTGCCGTGTATTCAACACGCTTGTTATGAGAACAAAGAAGACCTGCCTCCGGACGACCTGCTCGAAGCGTCAGAGCTAGCGATCGATGCTCTCAACCAGCGCGTTTACGGCAACCAGCAGACGATATTGCCGCTGCCTGTCGCAGTACGAACGGCCGATACTATTTGATCTGCAGATCGAACGGCATCAGCAACATCGCGTCGCCGTCGCTCATCCGATTGAACATCTGCGAATAGCGAATTGCCTTCAACGTTTCCTTCGGAAGATTTTTTGCTAGTGCGGCTTCGGCCTGCTGCGTTTGCGCATCCGCCGAATCGTCGTCGCTGCTGCCGAACCAGGTCTCGAAGAATGGCCGCGGCGCAGGGAAGACAACGCGCCGAACTTCTTTGTCCTCGGGCAAATTCGCTAGCTGTTTGGCAACTTCGATCGCTTTTTCGAGACCGCCGAACTCATCGATCAGACCGTTTGATTTTGCCTGCGTGCCGGTCCAGACGCGGCCTTCGCCGATGGCGTCAACCTCGTCGCTGGTTTTGTTGCGGCCTTTGGCGACTTTCGCAACAAACTGATCGAAATAAATGTGATGGGCCGAGTCATATATCTTCTTTCGCTCTTCGTCGGTCCAATGTTCTGTTTCCTTGAAAATGCCGGCGTTCTTTCCTTTCGTGACGTACTCGTTAGAGATGCCAAGCCAGTCGTAGAATCCACGCAGAACGGGCTTGCCAAGGAAAAGCCCGATCGAGCCGGTGACGGTCGACGGCTCGGCGACGATCTTGTTGGCATTGCACGAGATGTAGTAACCGCCCGAGGCCGCGACATCGGCCATCGAAACGACGACAGGCTTCTTTGCTTTAGCGTCTTCGATCGCCTTCCACATCAGGTCAGAGGCAAGCGCCGAGCCCCCGGGGCTGTCAACGCGAAGTACGATCGCCTTGATAGACTTATCCGCTGTGGCGTCATTCACCGCTCTGACGATCGTGTCTGAGCCGACTATCTCACCACCCAGCGGGCTGTTGCTGGAGTGCCCGGTGTTGATCGCGCCCGAAGCGTAGATGACCGCGACTCGTTCGCCCTTATTCAGGCCGAGCGAGTCGGACGGTATCTCGCGATATTGCGAGCCGCCGATCGTGCGAAGCTCGTCGTCCTGCTTGTACCCTAGTTGATTCTTCAGCTCGTCATAGACCTGATCGCGATATGAGGCGCCGTCGATAAGGCCTAGCTCCTTTGCCTTGTCGGCGTCGTACGGCGCGTTATCGATAATGCCGTCGATGTCTGTAGGCTGCTTTTTGCGTGATTCGACAATCGCATTTGCCATTCGGCCGTAATATTCGTTGATCAGATCGTTAATGACCTCGCGCTGGCCGTCGCCCATTTGCTTCTTTGTGTATTGATCGGGAGCGTTTTTATATTTAGGGCCAAACTGAATGACATCGGTATCAATGCCCAGCTTGTCGAGCGAGCCTTTGTAGAACATCGCCTCGGCAGCAAAGCCGTTAATGTACAGGTCGCCCGGAGGCGGGATAAAGATCTTGTCGGCCGAGGTCGCAATGTAATAGTCGCGGTTCATGCCGATCTCCATATAGGCGTAGGCGGGCTTGCCCGAGGTGCGAAAATCCTTCACCGCGTCTCGAAGCTCGTCGGCCTTCGCCCAGCCGATATCCGGCATGTCGATGTCCAGCAAAACGGCGCCTATGCGGTTGTCCACTTTTGCCTTTCGAAGCTGCGTGACGAGGCTCGTGAACGACATTTCCTGCTGGATGCCGAAGGCGCGCGCGATCGGTGCATCGGGCACGTAGTCGGGCAGAGACCCGGAGACCTTGAGGACGAGTACGCTATTGCTCTCGACCGACGGGCGGCTCATTCGCTCCGCGATCAGGGCGAACGCGACAATACCGACAACTAACACGACGATCAGTAGACCGCCGAGAATGAGAAGGACCTTAGATGTTCTTGAAATAGCCATTATTTATCTCACAAAATGTGGTTCAAAAATTGAGTCAAAATTCGGGTGCTGCCGAAGATAATAATACGTCTTTGAGCGGAAAAGGTTTGGTTTTCGCTCAGAAGAGCGAGCCTTGTTGTTGAGCGTCGGCTGCCCGCGAAGCCGGCAGATCGAGAGTGCTCTGAAGTTTAGCGGCGGTCTCGGGAGCAAAGCCCTCGAAATAATTGTCGATGTAAACGTAGATGTCTTTAGCGGTGAGACCGCGAATGGTGTCGGCCCAGCTCTCGATAACATCGTCGCGGTTGCGGTAAATGCGGTCAAATGTTTCCAAGTCGCGCTCGCCCATGATCCTTATGTACGCGAAATCAGATGTGAGCCGAGCGGCGGCCTCAAACATCAATTCGCGCGGCAGCCAAGGACCCTCGACAAGCCCGAGCGCGACGCTGTTTCTGGCTAGCTCTTCGAACGTCCAGTCGATGAACCATTCACGGTTTCTAAATTCGACGGCGAAGCGCACATCGCGCGGAAGAGCCGCCAGCAACTGTCGCAGGCGTTGGCCATTTTCCTTGCTGCCCTCAAAGCTTGGCGGCAGCTGGATCAACAGTATGCCCAGTTTGTCTTTCAAAAGGCGTGCTCGTTCCGCAAATTCCAGAGCAACCGGTATAGATTCCGCCGACAGCCGTCGATCGTGCGTGACCTCGCGCGGAAATTTCAGGCTGAAAACAAAATCATCGGGCGTCTCGTCATGCCACTTTTCAAATGTCGTCGAGGGCGGGATCGCGTACAGCGTAGAGTCGACCTCGATGGTGTCGAAAACTTTTGAATAAAGTGCGAGCATCTCGCTGCGTTTCGTACCGCTCGGATAAAAAACGAGCTCGCCGCCGGCGGGCGTGACCCAGTCGTCGTAGCCCCAGCTCTGGCAGCCGACACGGATTTCTTTGGCTGCGGCATCCTCTTTGGTCATTTGATTCATCATACAAAACTTGTGCGCCGGCCGAAACGCTCATTCATTTCGGTTTCAGTAATTTACGGCTTATAATCGCAAATTCATACAGGACGCCGGCTCCACTCCTATCGGGGAATGTGAACCGAGGGCCGCGGCGCCGAAGCCTATGGCAAGAAAAGGATCAGTTCTGGTATGCGATGACGAAGAGATCATGCGCGACGTCCTCGAGACGATACTCTCGGGCGCGGGCTACAAGGTCGAGCTCGCGCGTACCGGTGAAGAAGCGGTCGAGTGTTATTCACAGCGTTCGTTCGACGTGGTTTTGATGGATGTGTCGATGCCGGGCATCGGCGGGCTGACCGCGCTCGAGCACCTGATCGCGCTCGACGCCGAAGCGGTCGTTTTAATGATCACCGCTTATGCGACGTTCGACACGGCGATCTCGGCGTGGGAAAAGGGCGCAACCGGAGTAATTCGCAAACCGTTTCAAAACGAACAGATACTAAGCCTTGTTGCGCGCGGCATTCGCGGCCGCCGCAAAGAAGAAGAGCGACAGAACCTGCGTCAGGCGATGGTCAAAGCCGTTAAACGCGAGGGTTTTATCGGTCGATCGGAGGTGATGGAAAACGTCTTTCGCCTGGTCGAACGCGTCGCGCCAGCGCGGTCGACGGTTTTGGTCACAGGCGAGAGCGGTACGGGAAAAGAGCTGGTGGCAAAGGCAATTCACGAATCCAGTCCGCGATCAGACGCGCCGTTCGTTGTTGTCAACTGCTCGAATATTCCGTCGGAGCTGTTGGAGTCAGAGCTTTTCGGTCACACAAAAGGCGCCTTCACGGGCGCCGTAACGGCAAAAAAGGGGCTTTTCGAGGTTGCCGACACCGGCTCGATATTTTTGGATGAGATCGGCGATCTGAGGCCGGAAACGCAGGTCAGATTGCTGCGTGTGATCCAGGAGCGGGAATTTACGCCGCTTGGCGATACGGCCCCGGTCAAGGTTGACGTTCGCATCATCGCCGCGACGAACGTCGATCTTAAGGAAGCGGTCAAGAACGGCACCTTTCGTGAAGACCTGTATTATCGTCTTTCGGTCGTGCCGATCGAGCTGCCGCCGCTGAGAAACCGGCGCGAAGATATCCTCCCACTTGCTCAGCATTTCATCCGAAAATATTCGCTGGAAAACGGCAGGGATATCTCGGAGAATGTCTCGGCGGATGTTTTGTCACTGCTCGAAAATTATTACTATCCCGGCAATGTCCGTGAGCTCGAAAATATTATCGAGCGGGCGGTCGTGATCGCGCCAGACGATGACCTGACCGTCGATTGTTTGAGACCGGAGGTCCGCGACCCCAACCTTGCTCTCGAAATGATCCGCGCGACTGAAGGTTCGTCCGCCGACATCAATATTTCACGCGGCGTTAATTTTTACGACGAAGTGAAAAAATTTGAGATCGACCTCATCCGCCGGGCCCTCGACCAGACCGGCGGCCACCAATCCCGCGCCGCCCGCCTGCTCGGCCTTAACGCCACAACGCTGAACTCAAAGATAAAAACCTACAACCTCGACGCCCGCCCTCATCCCTGACCGCCGGGCATTTTTGTTCATATTTTCGTATGAGAATCCGAACAAATAGGCGTATTAGCAACTTTAAAAAATTAATTAGCTGTAATTGATGGTTTTATTAGCCCATCAACTTTGGCATAGTTTTTGTCTGGAAAACCGCTTTACTAATACATAGCTTTTTTTGCCGAACGAAACGGTTTCGACCAGGTGTTGAGAAAAAGGCTTTTGGCCCATGGGCTGATTTGCTTCGCTTCAATCGATTTAGTAGCAGATCATTTATTCCAATTGATCCTCCTAGATGGAGGCAGGCCTTCGATCCTGCCGGGACGTCAAGCTGGGTTCATTTATATCGCTCTTATCAAACGATAAGTAGTTCATATAGGGGAAAAATCTCAGGAGGAAAGCATGCGAAAATTCATCTTTAGCTTGGCCGTGCTGGCATTTGCCTTTATTTTGCCGGTTGCGATCCAAGCTCAAACAAAGGGCACGCTTACGGTTACGGTAACCGATCCGAACGGTGCGATCGTACCTGGAGCGAATGTCACAATCACCAACAATGCAACCGGCGCTTCCAGACGAGGGACGACCGGCGACAACGGCGTGGCTACATTGGCCGAAGTCGAGCCGGGGACGTATACGGTAACGATCGAGAATGCGGGCTTTAAGAAATCCGTTGCACCGCATGTCGTTGTCGATGTCGCGACTCCGGCATCGCTGCCGATCACACTGGAGGCGGGACAGGTGTCCGAGTCCGTAACGGTCACGGGCGCTCAAGATGTGATAAACACGTCCAGCCCGAGCATCACAAACGTAATTAGCACAAGGCAGATCGTGGACCTGCCGCTTCCCGATAGAAATCCGTTAAATCTTGCGGCGCTTCAGGCAGGTATTGCTGTCGTCGGTGGCGACGTTCGCGGAGCCTCCGTCGACGGGTTGCGACAAACCGCAACCAACGTTACCCAGGACGGCATTAACGCAATGGACAACTTTGTTAAGACGAGTTCGTTCTTTGCGATCAATACGCCGACCCTAAATGCGACGTCCGAGTTCAGCATCACGACCGGCACAACAAGTTCTGAGGCCGGCCGAGGTGTCGTCCAGGTGAACATGGTCACCAAGGGCGGCTCCAATGAATTTCATGGCGGCGGATTCCTCCAGTTGATAAACGACGCGTACAACAGCAACACTTATTTCAACAATTTCAACAACATATCAAAGCCGGTTCTGCGACAACACTATACGGGTTTTGATATTGGCGGTCCGGTTTACTTTCCGGCATTTGGCGAGGGAGGCCCAAAGATCTGGAACGGCAAGGATAAGGCGTTCTTCTTCTTTTCCTTTGAAAGGTTCGTTCAGAATCAAGCCGCTTTTCGAAATCGGAATGGTGTGTTGGCGCAGAGCGCGCTGGCAGGCAATTTCAGCTATACGTGCCCCACAACCACGACCGATCCCGTAAACTGTCCGGCTGGTTCAACACACACGATCAATCTGTTGAATCTCGCCAGCGTTCCCGTCCACGCGCTAAATCCGTTTATGTCGACGCATTTAGCCCAGATCCCGCTACCAAACAACACCGCGTGTTCAAACAGCGATGGCTTCAATATTGAGTGTTTTGCGTTTAATGTTCCCGAGCTGACGACAAACAACAAGTACGTCGCGCGTTACGATCATCAGCTCATTTCGCACTCTCGATTTGGCGCTCACAAGCTCGAGTTCGTCTACAGCCGCGTCGATACATCGACGCATCCGGATGTCTTTACAAACGGCGTCGAGCGCCCATTCCCCGGCGGCGTGAACGCATTCCAGTCATCGACACGCAATTTGGTGACACCAGCCCTGGTTTCGACTTTTGGCAGTAACTGGACGAACGTTCTTCGGTACGGCCGACAATGGGCTCCGGTCATCTTCGACCGCGATACTCCGCCGACGGCACCGTTTATCTCGCTGCCGGGTGTCCTGGTAAATTTCGATAACGGAAACATGCCGCAGCCGCGGGATACGATAGTCAATCAGTGGACCGACACGGTCTCATGGGTGAAAGGAAATCACTTGTTCAAGTTTGGTACCGATTATCAGAGGGTATTGGTACAGAGCTTCAACTCAGCCGGCATAAACGAAACCATCCAGTTGGGGACGAACGCTGCGAATCCGAATGGCATTACGCTTGCCAACTTTCCGGGTCTTACAAATAACGCTACTGGCAACGCTATAGTCACGAATGCCGGTACAGTTTATAACGCGATCGTCGGTATGCTTGGCTCCGCCAGCCAAACGCTGAATGTAACGAATACCAACTCAGGGTTTGTTCCGGGCGCGACGCGAACGAGATTCTTTCAAGAGAAAGACCTTGCTCTCTTCGCACAAGATCAGTGGCGGATGCGTTCAAACTTTACATTAAGTTACGGCGTTAGATGGGACTGGATGGGAGTTCCGACCGTGCCGAACGGCCTTTCGATCCAGCCTAATTTCAACGATCTGTTTGGCGTTTCGGGATTTGGAAATCTCTTCAATCCGAACGCACCGAAAGGCGTGCCGCCCGGTATTGCCACACAACAGTTCGTAAGCGGCGACACCGGTATCGCGCTATTCAAGAACGACTGGAACAACTTTGCTCCGTTTCTCGGTATAGCGTACTCGCCTAACTTCAAAAGTGGATTTTTGCACGCTTTATTCGGAGACGAGGGCGAAAGCTCATTCCGCGCGGGCTACTCGATCAGCTACCTGCATGATGGCTTGACCACGATCAGCAATGCATTGGGGACTGGCACGACCAATCCAGGGCTGATCCAGACAGCTAATCTCTCGATCTTAAGTTGTCCGAGTCCTGCTCCGTGCGCACATTCTTCAAATCTCCGCGGACAGATAACATCATCAGGAGTGCCGCTTGACTTGCCGGCGTTTGTAATGCCACTAACTGATCGAGATAACATCAAGCTAAACACCGCGAACGGCCTGTGGGCTATCGATCCGAATCTCCGATCGCCGTATGTCGAACAATGGAACGTCGGATACGAACGCGAGATCTTTAAGAACACCGCCTTCGAAATTCGGTATGTCGGGAACCACGGCGTGAAGCTATGGAGGGCCGTTGACTTTAACGAAGTCAACATTTTCGAAAATGGTTTCTTGCAGGAGTTCAACAATGCGAAGCTCAATCTTGCTGCTCGCGGAGGTACGAGCTTTGCCCCTGGCTGCGTTGGCTGCGTTGCTTTACCGACATTCGATAAGTTGTTTGGCTTGGTAACCGGAGCGACGCCAGTTGCCTCAAGCAGCGGTTATACCAGTTCGGGTTTTATTAGTAATCTGAACAATAACAACATCGGTGCAATGGCAAGTACGCTGGCATTCAATAGTGCATACAGAAACAATCGGGAATGCACTGCGAATCCCGCATGCGGCATTCCGATGAACTTCTTTGTCGCGAATCCGAATGCGGCATTCGCACGGGCGTTGCTGAATGACTCATCATCGAACTATCACGCTTTGGAAGTCGAAGTTCGACGACGCTTTTCACAGGGGCTGCAGTTCCAGGCTGACTATACTTTTAGTAAGGCCCTTGGCAACGCTGTCAATGCTCAGGGTAATAACCAGAGCGACCTTGTCAGCTACATCACGCTCCGGAATACGAATCTCGACTACCTGCGATCAACTCAGGATCAGACGATGAGGTTTGTCGCAAATGTGGTGTATGAGCTTCCGTTCGGCAAAGGAAAAACGTTCCTCGATGACACGAACGGATTCGTTGACCGCATCGTCGGCGGATGGTCGATCGGTTCGATCGTTACATGGACGACGGGCGCTCCCTGGTACGTCGCGTCCGGACGTTCAACCTTTAATAGCGGTACTGCTAATAACGGTGCTGAGCTCGTCGGTATGAGCTTTGACGAATTTAAGAAACACGTTGGCGTTTTCAGGACGGCGGGCGGCGTGTTTTTCATCGACCCGGCGCTGCTGGACATCACGACCAATGCCGCTGGCAAGGTGACAAAATCGACCCTGAAGGCCGGGCTAATAACCGCCCCGGCTCCCGGCACGCTGGGAAATTTTCCGGTGAATAGTCTGAATGGGCCGCAGTATTTTGACGCGGATCTTAGCATTATCAAACGAATCCCGTTTACGGAACGGATCCGACTCGAGCTTAAAGCGACGGCCATCAATTTCCTGAACCACACGAATTTCATTTATGGAACTCAGAATTTTGATTCGACGACGTTCGGGCTGATCACGACTCAGCGAGCCAGCTTCGGGACGTCGATCGTGAACACCCGGAGCATGAACTTCCAGGCCCAGCTCAGGTTCTGATCGGCGTGTTTTGATAATTAGAGCGGATAACGTTCCTGTCTGGCATGTTATCCGCGATTATTAAGGCGTTGCCGGTCCTTGTTCGGCGACGCCTTGATTTCTTTTCGGAAGGTTATCTCGGATTTAGGAAAGCGGCTGTTCGGACGAGTTGAATGCTATGCGGAAAATGATTATTTCCATTGCGATTTTGATCACCGCAATTCTCGGTTTCATTACTGCTCAGGTGCGTGCACAGATTTTACCGAGTGAAACCGTGGATACAGGTCTTGGCGGCAACAATACGATCATGGGATCCGTGCTCACGGGGAACGGCGGGCGCCTTGAACGCCGAGTAAATATTCGACTTCAAACTCCAACCAGAGGCGACCGAATTACGACCACTGACGAATATGGCAATTTTGCCTTTCGCGGTCTTGTGTCCGGCGACTATACCCTCGTTATCGATAAGGAAAAGGATTTCGAGGCATTTAGCCAGGTGATATCGGTGATCCAGGCTCGAGGCTTTCCGGGACAGACTTACAATCTCAGTGTTCGGCTGACGCCGAAGGCAAATATTCAGGCGAAGCTTGGCGTGCTGGACGCATCTTTTGCAAACCTGTCGGAACGAGGTCGAGCGCTATTTATTAAGTCACAGGAGTTAGAAAGCGCGGGCGATCATACGGGCGCGATCGGTCAACTTTTGCTATTAACGAACGAGTTTCCGAGCTTTATGCCGGGCTTTAATGAACTTGGCGTCGAGTATCTGCGAACCGGTCAATTCGCTAAGGCCGACGAAGCATTTCAGACAGCATTAAAGCTCGAGCCCGAAGCGTTTGCGCCTCTGTTGAACCGGGGCATAACACTGGTTTCAATGAAAAGTTATGCGTACGCAGAGGCCGCGCTTCGTCACGCAAAAAAAGTAAACGATCAATCAGTCACGGTAGACTATTTTTTAGGCCAGGCGCTTGCTAATCTTGGCAAATTTGATGAGGCGGAAAAGGAGCTTTCCACCGCTCTCAAGGAAGGCGGAAAGGAGATGGCGGAGGGGCATCGCGTCCTCGCGATCATTTAC
>Ga0070681_10006451_pt1 | contig 11417 bp, 13 predicted proteins | sample KBSC83BmetaG_FD_65650 | JGI IMG/M metagenome (GOLD analysis project Ga0070681, IMG submission 65650) | Corn rhizosphere microbial communities from Kellogg Biological Station, Michigan, USA - KBS C8-3B metaG | ecosystem: Host-associated > Plants > Roots > Rhizosphere | place: USA: Michigan...
GGATCGGCCGGATCAATAGCGATGGCCTGAATAAAGAACATGTCTTCAAGGCCGGCAGGCTGCCATGTTGCGCCGCCATCGGCCGAGCGATAGAGCCCATGGCCGCGGGTCTGCTCTCCCGTGCCGACATAAATGACGCGAGGATTGGATGGAGCCACAGCCAGCGCTCCGATGGAAGCAACATGCACGCTGTCAAAGATGGGCCGCCAGACCTGGCCTGCATTCGTGGTCTTCCACACGCCGCCTCCGGGCGTGCCAAAGTAATACGTATTGGGATCGCCGGGGACCCCAGCCACAGCCGTGACTCTTCCGGCGCGAAAGGGTCCGATGAGCCGCCACTTGAGCGCGGAGAACTGGCTCGCGTCAGGTTGCTGCGCGTGGGACACACTCGTCGGCAAGAGCGCACCAAGCAAAACAACAAAGATAAGGAGGCAATAATTTGAATACGAACCACGCATCGGGATGAAAGTCATTGATTGCTCCGATTTGTCCTTTGTTGCAGAGCGAAGCGGCGCCACATGAAAAAGGTGCAAGCACGCACTCTGCTATGCTAGAAGCAACCCGACTTTATAACATGGAGAAGCTTGAATGGCATTCATGAGGACGTCCAATCCCACGCTGAACGATCAGGTATTTCGCAGCGAGCGCGCAGGCTTTGGCGACGCCATGACTGTGCAAGGCGCCGTCAATAAGACCGGCATCCTGCTGCTATGCGCCATCGCGACTGCTGCCTGGACGTGGAACCTGGCAATGCACTCCGAATCCCCCCAGGCTGTGGCTCCGCTCATCGTGCTCGGGAGCATTGGCGGCCTGGTGGTGGCGCTGGTCACCGTCTTCAAGAAGCAATGGTCCGCAATCACTGCGCCTCTTTACGCCCTTCTGGAAGGACTAGTGCTGGGCGCGGTATCCGCCATCTTTGAGGTGCGATTTCCCGGAATCGCCATTGAGGCGGTGGCGCTGACCTTCGGCACCATGCTGATCCTGCTGCTGGCCTACAGCACGGGCATGATCCGCGTTTCAGACAAGTTCCGCCTTGGCGTGGTGGCGGCAACCGGCGGCATCGCGGTCTTTTATCTTCTTACCTGGATTCTCAGCTTCTTCCATGTGCAACTGTTTGCGTCCGTTTATGGCTCGGGAACCATCGGTATTGCGTTCAGCGTCTTTGTGGTGATTGTGGCGGCGCTGAACCTGGTTCTGGACTTTGATCTGATTGAGCACGGAGCGGCGTACGGCGCACCCAAATATATGGAGTGGTACAGCGCCTTCGCGCTCATGGTGACGCTGATCTGGATGTACTTTGAAATGCTGCGGCTGCTGAGCAAGCTGCGCGAGCGGCGATAATACTCGGGCAGCTATGTGGCTGGAACAAAAGCTGCTGCTGAACAGAATTCACTCTACCCCTAACGTTACCAACCTACACACACGGTTGGGGAATAAGTTCACACCTGCGCAGCAGGCGCTCTGCTAAGTGCTTGGAAGGGCTACGTCTTTGGTTTTGGCAATCGACTTGCCTCTACTTTTCTGTTATGGCGGAAAAACAAAGCAGCAAAGATGCTGTACAGAAACTGCTGGAAGGGCGCCTGGATCCCGACACCAAGCTGGCGCGCGACATAACGGAAGCCGTGGCTGAGCGGGTTTTGAAAAACTCCGTGCCGCCAGAGCGAATTCGTTAGTCTGAGCCGCGATCACCACCTCCTGGCGCGATCAATAGTCAGCGCCCCGCATCCCTTCAAACCGGAACACGAATTCAGAGAGCGCGCCCCAGTACAATCGACTTGATGAAGCAGTTTGCCTTGCATGATCCGCTCTCCGAGGGCGTGTACATCTGCATAATTGTGTGCTGGCTGGTGTTCTTTCTTGGCTTCCGCTGGGTGGGAGCGCAACGGCCCCAATCGCCGGATAAGCGCCGCGATCGCGTATCACTGCTCGGCGCCGTGTTTCAGGGCGCGGGATTCGCGGGTGTATGGATCCTTGAGCGGCCGCTGTTCGCGCCCATTGTGCCCATGCCGTACTGGCTGGAAGTTCTGGTCGCCGCGCTCACGCTGGCGCTGGCAGTCGGCTGCGAGTGGCTGGTGTTCACATCCGTGCGCACACTGGGACGACAGTGGGCCTACACGGCACGGCTTGTGGAGCAGCACCAACTGATTGTGCAAGGTCCATACCGCTGGGTGCGCAATCCCATTTACAGCGGCATGTTCGGAATGATGATCGCCACCGGCTTGGCAGTGAGCCACTGGATCGCCTTCCCCATCGTGGTTCCCCTGTTCGCGTTTGGCACGTGGATTCGCGTGCGCAGTGAAGAAAAATTACTGCGCGATGAATTCGGTCGGCAGTGGGACGAATACAGAAAGCGCGTGCCTGCGGTGCTGCCCGGGATTTACTAGAGAGCCAATTTAATTAAGAGGCCCACCGGGAGCCGCGCGGAAACGCGGAGGAACCACAAGGAAGTTGCAGCGTAGGTCAGCGCAGATGAGTCCTGATCAGATCAAATCGGGTGACTCGGGCCTAACTGACTTCTACGGGTCTGCAATCCTGGAACCTGCATCGCCGCGCATCCAAGCTTGCTCCGCATCTTCATCGGGCAGCGGCTGGATTTGCGGATTTTGCATGATCACGCGCGCGCAGGTGTTCCAGCGCAGAATGGCATCGTCATTTCCCCGCGGCGCGAAATTCATGGCCTCCTCATAATGGCGCATGGCCTCCCGCAGCATGTGATAGGCGGACGCGCCGGTCTCAGTCGCGCCATGGGCCATCCGTGCATGCGCCAGACGCTCCCAGATGATTCCGGCATAGTAGGCCTGCTCGTAGTCGCCTTTGAGTTGAGCAAGCACGTCCTGAGCTGATTTCGCGGGGACATTGGAATGGAACTGATCTGTCCGAGCCAGGAGGAGAGAGATGAGCGCCTGCTGATGGTCCGGTACGATGGCCAGGATATCAAGGCAGATACTTTCCGCAAGGTCAGGCTCATTTAATAAGCGGTAGCGTTCCACCTTAGCCAGCGCTTCAGGAATACTCTCGACGGAGATGGGTTTCAATTCGAACTGCATAGAATCTCCTACGTCTTCGAATTGCTGAATATCCGGAACAGCTTGGTCAGCGGATCGAAGAACCGGTCTACCACACGCTCTTTGAGCGGAATAATTGCGTTGTCAGTGATCGTGATGCCCTCGGGGCATACCTTGGTGCAGCACTTGGTTATGTTGCACAGCCCAATACCGAATTCCTTGCGTAGCTCTCCAACACGGTCGCCAACATCCAGAGGATGCATTTCCAGCGCGGCGGCATAAACCAGGAATCGTGGGCCGATGAATTGGTCATGCATATTGTGTTCGCGCAAGACATGGCAGACGTCCTGGCAGAGATAGCATTCAATGCACTTGCGAAACTCCTGCACCCTCTCGACATCTTTCGGAGCGATACGCCACGTGCCGTCTTCAGCATCGGGACGCCGCGGTTGGAATTTTGGGATGCGCTTTTTCACTTCGTAATTCCAGGATACGTCCGTGACCAGGTCCTTCACGTGCGGGAACGCCTTCATGGGTTGGATGGTCACCGGCTGGTCCCCGGGGAGCGTGCTCATGCGCGTCATGCACATCAATTTCGGCATTCCGTTGATTTCCGCCGAGCATGAGCCGCACTTGCCTGCCTTGCAGTTCCAGCGGACGGCAAGATCAGGCGCCTGCTCCGCCTGTATCTGATGGACCACGTCTAATACAACCATGCCCGTCGCGACTTCCGTTTTGTATTCCTGGAACTTTCCCTGGCCTTTCTCGCCGCGCCAGATGCGAAACGTAGCCGTCGCCATTACTTCATCTCCTCGATGACTTGTTTTAGTTCCTGTGGCATGGGCGCTATGGGCTCGCGGGCAAACTGCATGGAGCCATCAGGGCCTTTTCGCACCACAAAGTTGAACGTCCCGAACTTCTCGTCCTTAGCGGGAAAATCATCACGGAAGTGAGCGCCGCGGCTCTCCTTACGCTCGAGAGCGGCCTGCGTGACAATTTCCGCCACGGTCAAAAGATTGTGCAGGTCAAGCGCGGTGTGCCAGCCGTTATTGTATTCGCGGTTTCCGCCCACAGTCACTCGCTGGCTTGCCGCCTTGAGTTCTCGAATGCGTTCAAGCGCCTGCCGCATCTCGCCTTCTTGTCGCACGATCCCCACCAGATCCTGCATCACGTCCTGCAAGGTATGTTGTACGGCGTAAGGATTTTCAGGGCCGTTCCCCTCGAAAGGCCGCAACGCCGACTTCTCGGCCGACTCCAGCTCAAACGTGTTCACCGCGCCCAGCGAGTGCTCTTTTGCGAAAGCAGCGGCATATTCGCCGGCGCGTTTGCCGAATACCAAAAGATCGGAGAGCGAATTGCCGCCCAGCCGGTTGGCGCCATGCAGGCCAGCGGCGCATTCTCCGGCTGCGAACAGTCCCGGCACATCGGACATTTGCGAATCAGCGTCAACTCGGACGCCGCCCATCATGTAGTGCGTCGTCGGACCTACTTCCATCGGCTCCTGGGTGATGTCAATATCGGCAAGCTGCTTGAACTGGTGATACATGCTCGGCAGCTTCTTCTTTATATGTTCCGGAGCATTCGGGAGTTTCTCTTTGATCCACGCAATATCCAGGAAGACTCCACCGTGCGGACTTCCTCGTTCTTCGCGTACTTCGCGCCGGATGCAGCGGGCTACGTGGTCACGCGTCAGCAGCTCGGGCGGACGCTTGGCGTTCTTGTCCCCTTGCGTGTAGCGCCAGCCTTCCTCTTCTGAGCTGGCGGTCTGATTCACGTAGAGCGGAGGAATATCCTTGAACATGAATCGCTCGCCGTTGCGATTGCGCAGCACTCCTCCCTCGCCGCGGACGCCTTCCGTCACCAGAATGCCGCGCACGCTGGGCGGCCAGATCATTCCTGTGGGATGGAACTGCACAAACTCCATGTCCATCAGTGTGGCGCCGGCGTCGTAGGCAAGCGCGTGTCCGTCGCCGGTATATTCCCAACTGTTGCTGGTGATTTTGAAAGCTCGTCCAATTCCTCCGGTGGCCAGCACCACGGCTTTGGCGCGGAACAGGTGAAAACGCCCGCGCTCGCGATCGTATCCAAACGCGCCTGCAATCCGGTTTCCTTCCTTGAGCAGCCTGGTGACGGTATGTTCCATGAACACATCCAGCCCGAGGTGGATGCCATGGTCCTGCAACGTGCGGATCATCTCCAGGCCGGTGCGGTCGCCCACGTGCGCCAGCCGCGGATAGCGATGCCCGCCGAAATTGCGCTGCAGAATTCGACCGTCGTTGGTGCGATCAAAGAGAGCGCCCCAGGCTTCCAATTCGCGGACGCGCGCCGGAGCTTCCTTGGCGTGCAACTCAGCCATGCGCCAGTTGTTCAGGTACTGGCCGCCGCGCATGGTGTCAGAAAAGTGGACGCGCCAGCTATCGCGGTCGTCAACATTGCCCATCGCCGCCGCGATGCCGCCTTCCGCCATGACGGTGTGCGCCTTCCCGAGCAGCGACTTGGTAATGACCGCAACCTTCACGCCTGCGGCCGATGCCTCAACCGCCGCGCGCAGGCCCGCTCCTCCGGCGCCGATAATTAAAACGTCATGCTCATGGGTGATGTATTCGGCCACTAGAAGATTCTCCAGTCAGTCCACACGCCCATGGAACACAACCGGACGTAAAGATCGCAAAACGCCACGGTGAACAGGCTGCACCAGGCGAAAACCATGTGGCGCCGATTCAGGCAGCTCACGCAGTCGTAGGCGCGCTTGCGGGCCGGAGCTCCGGCCAGGCGGTCGCGAAACCCGCCCACCAGATGGCGGAAGGAGTGGCATCCGAAGGTGTAGCAAGTCAGCAGCACCAGGTTGGTCAACAAAATCAGAGTGCCCAGACCGATCCCGAAATGGCCGTCAAACCAGAACGCATTCCACACGTCGTGCCCGAGAAGAACCAGAAACACCAGCGCGAGATAAAGAAAATAGCGATGGATGTTTTGCATGATCAGAGGAAACGAGCGCTCGCCCAGGTACTTCTTGCGTGGCTCGCCGACGGTGCATGAAGGCGGGTCAGCCCAGAAGGCTTTGTAGTATGCCCCGCGATAGTAATAGCAGGTCACGCGGAAGCCGCCCGGCGCCCAGAGAATGAGTATGGCCGCCGTCACCCAGGCTGGCATCCAGTGCGGCATCTCGCCGAACCAGCCATAACTGCCGGGACCGAATAATTCCGGAGAGTAAAAAGGAGAAAGATACGGCCCAAACCTGTAGTGCTGCCCCTGGAACGCTGCCCAGGTGGAGTAAACGATGAAAGCTGATAAACCAAGAAACACCAGAAGCGGTTGGATCCACCACGTGTCGGCCCGGTGCGTCTGCCCGAAACCTGAACGCGATAGTGGTACGTCAATCTGAGACATCGAGCCTCCTCACTCGTTCATATCTGGAAGCGTTCATTCAATTTTGTTACTCGCTCCGGCTGCTTCATGCCTGCAGTCGCGCTTCGGACGCGAGCTAGCCGGGGTCCCTGGGACCGCCCGTTGTTGGCGGGCTGGGGTGGAAGCCATAATACGCAATGGCCATCGGAAAGCGAAATGAATTGTAATGGGGAACATCTTGCTCGCGATGGGGAAATTGCAATGTCAAACCGTCTCCGTGTGGTCGCAGGAATGCATTTGCCCTTTCGCGCGATTCCTACGTTCGAGACAGGTTATTTCCGATATTCGCGAGGGCCGTTTGACAGATTGGAAGAACCTGTCCTGTGCTTTCGCTGAGCCATGTCCGTGCGACTAGCTGGCTTGAGCTTGCAATCCGGAGTTGCTACTTCTGCCTGCAGAGTGAGGGGCAACCAGACGGTAAACACCGCGCCGTGGGGCGAATGATGGTTGCGGCAGCGAATATAGCCCTTTTGACTGCTCCAGGATATCCCGCGTCAACCAGAGTCCCAAGCCCGTCCCGGTAGTTCCCTTAGTGGTGAAAAACGGCGAGAAGAGCCGTTTATGCGCCTCGGGCGAAATGCCCGGGCGATTCCGCCAGTGTGACATACAGTGCGCGTTCACCCGCGGCAACTCCGGCGAGAAGGAACTGAAGGCCGAAAGTGGTCTTGCCCGAGCCGGGATTCCCCTCAATGAGGTAAAGGTGCCCGGCGGGAAGACCGCCATGGAGAATGTCATCAAGTCCGGGAATTCCGGTTTTCAGGCGTGTTTCAAGCTGACGCGCTGACGGCAAGGTTCCTCCCGAGGATGTAAGATGCAGTTTTCGAACCAGAGATGATACCAGCGCGGCGGAAATAACAGACTCTGCTGCAGGTGGGAGCAATCCGACAGGCTGGCGGTGTTCGCGTGAGGAATCAATAGTTCAGTGGATTCCGTTTTGTCCGTCGACCGCCGCGCCGAACGTCTCCACGCCCCGCGCCCCCGGTGACAATTTTTGACCACAGGTCGTACGATTCGGCATCAGACAGGGGAGGAAGGGGCACGGCTATGGCCATGGTTCTTTGTACCGGGATCGACGGCAGTATTCTGGCAACGCGCCGCCTGATTCTGGAGGCCGCCGGTCACAAAGTTTTTACCGTCACGGATGAGAAGGCGCTGCTTGCGCTGTGCAAAGAACACCGTTTCGACGTGGCTGTGGTAGGCCAGGCGGTTGATAACGCCATAAAGCGACGCATCGCCGCGCTTCTCCGCGCAAACTGCCCCCAGGCGAAATTGCTTGAGCTGTACGAACCGCATCCAGGACGCGCTCTGGAAAATGCTGACTCCTGGATGCTGACTACAACCGACGTTCCCAAGGATCTGCCCGACCGGGTAGATGAGTTGGCAAAGCAAAAGAAGCCGCAAGAGCGGGGTGCATAGCGGAGGAAAAATACTCGTCTACGCTTTCTCTTCCGGGCGTTCGGATTTTTCAAGGCTTCGCTCTCCGCATTACCTTTGAGCAAACCGACATGGCCGCTGCTGCTCGCCGCATCTCTGCAGCCTTTTCGCGCATTGCATCAGCCTATTGTCGCTGAGCCTCGTTTTTGTTCCTACTCTTGCTGTGTTTTGACATTTTGGCCGGCGCGCAAGCGCGCTCCCGCTGCGCCTGATTTGCGGTGCCTGCGGGCGCCAAGGCCGCCGCACTATGTTACCTTTGTGAACGCTTTCGCCTTTTGTCGGGAAACGGCTGACCTATGCAGAGTTGACCGGAAAGACTCAGGAACGACCGCTCTAATCCGTACCGTCTAAAGCGCGGCCCCCGAAGATAAACTTTAGGAGCACACCTCGCGATGATTGTCATGTTGTTCTCTCTCACGCTGTTGTTACAACAAGGAAACCACAAGCCCCAGAGTTGTCCTGTACAGATTGTAAAATTCAGTTCCCACGGATCAGCCGTGGACTATTCTTATCCAGGTCACGCCACCCTAACCCTGAGCAACACGACGGACAAACTAGTAGTCGCCACGATAATCAAGCTGTCAGCCATAGATGCAGTGGGCGATGAACATGAGTTCGCGGTTACACCGACGCTCTCAGATAAAGGCAAGATCAAACCCGGCCAAACCAAAAAGGGCAGTTGGACTATTCACACCCCAGACGCTCAAAAGCTCAAGGCGTGGATCAGTGCCTTGCGTTTCGAGGATGGGACTGTTTGGCATGATGACGGCTCGCATTCATGCTCTAAGCAATGAAAATCTATTTCTGGTCGTGAAGGGCGCGCAGCAGCGAGTTTGGATTTCCTTGTGCGCTTGCGCTTTTTGGCTTCCTTCTCAGCGTCAAGTTGCGCTTTCATCTCGGAGTGGGGACGCGAACGAGCTTGCGCATCGTATCGGTGAAGCGGTCGAATTGCTCATTCTTTTCTGCCATGATCTCAGGTGTACAATCCATGAAGGGCTGGCAAAGGAACCATCTTGCACGGCCTCTCACCACCCTCTCAAGGTCGTGTGAGATGTCTGCCTTAATCGGTTTCCGATGTCAGCCCATCACCACGGCCCCGTAGCTCGATTTTGAATAAAGGCGGCCCACTGACAGGGCAGCACCGCCGATTTCAAAACCGGGACTGGGGCCTCCAATGGGCGTGGCAGGGTGCGGGTGCGAAGCCTAGAGAACTTTGACCCGTCGGTTCAAGTCCGACCACGTCCAACTTCTCCAAAAATCTTGTGAGTTTTCGACCCTTTTGCTGGATCAGGAACCCACTCCATTGGGTTTTCAATTCCACCTGACACCTGTCAGGAAAGATTTCTAACCTATTGTAGCAAAACGTGTAGCCACTTTTGTTCTGAAAGTGTGCACACATTTCTGGTCGTTCCAAACGCCCCCAATAGGGCTAAAATGGCGCGCCTTCCCCTTTTTGTCCCTCAAACTCCTTCGCGCCGCGATAAAATCCGCTCTGCTGGGAGTGTGGCGACTTGCCTCCCGCCATATGGCACCCTGAAGGTGGGTTCCTTCCGTGGTTCCGTTTGTTTCGGGTTCTCAAGAGCCACGAAACGTTGGGTTAACTCGGAAAGGCGGGACACAGGCCACTCTCTGACTCATGGAGGCCACATTCCCAGCAAAAAATTCGTCCCAAAAAGTCACTCAAATATATTTATACCCTCATCCCTTTTCCCACTTACATCCCCTGGGTGTCGGAAAGGATAGGGCTGGGATAGTCCGGCTCCTTGTTCTCCAAAACCTTAGCTTTTTCGGATCGCCGCTCTAAGATGCGCGACATTCGTTCCAGATCTTCAGAGTGCTCAAGCTTCTTGTCTCGCGGCGGGTTCTCTTTGCTCACTGACTTAGACTCCTTTGAAATTTCTGTTGAAGTGAGGGCTGCGAATCAATTTGACAAAGGCAATGATGGTTGTTAGCACGATCACCACCGGGATGGCGCCCAGCTTGAACTCAAGAACAAGAGTCAGCATCCAGACGAACATGCAAATCATGAAAATTGTCGAAAGCATCAATGAACCTCCTGGATGCCCATTTGCAACTGCCGAAAGTGACAGCTCACTAGCCGAAGAGGCGCCTTGGCCGGCTACGTTGATGTCATAAACCCGATCATATTCAGCATTGCCTCTGGCGTATCCAGGTTGTGTAAAGAACCGTCCACCTTAGCGTCGGTAGGATCGTATCCGTTGTACAGCATAAGAATCGGGAGCGTTGGTTCCAGTTCTTTGATTTTGGCTACAAGAAGTATCCGGCTGGATTCAGGAACGGAATGGCACAATAAAACCAGAGTGATGGACTTGTCAGTCTTGATGAAATTGACGGCTTCCTTGTCGCTCAGGGCAGCAGAAACCCGATATCCAGCATGTCGCAAAATAAGAGTTCGGAGGTGCTGTAATTGCGCGTTGCGACTGATGGTAAGGATGGACTTCGTCATGATGCGCCGCCTTTCGGGAGGGAAAAGCGAAGGCGCAGAGTGTGCTGAGGATTCAGCAGGCAGTGGGTCTTCGGATCAACTCAAATTCAATTCTATTCCCTCAGTTCTGGTTTGTCAAAAGGGCCATGGCGGATGTGATTTGCTTTTCAGCATGGCGGGGACTAGGCTTAAGGAAGTCGCACGCATCTATTCGTCGTTTCTCTGCGACGGCCTCCTGCGCAGCCGATGAAAGTCAGGATCAAGTTGAGCTGCATTCCTCTCTAGCTTGCTTCGCCACTCAAGCGGAAACAGTTTGGAAAGGAATCCCGCCCAGGAAGGTATTTCTCTGTGAGCGTAAACAACATTGGTTTCGCGATTTTTGTGTTTGTGATCTCGCTGGCAGCCATCCTTCGCCTGTACAGGATAAGAAGGATGAAGATAAACCTGGCGATGGAGGTAGCCCCTCACGGACCCCAAACCATGTGTCCGGCTTGCGGCTCAATTACCGCCCGGGCTAAAGCTTATTGCCAGCACTGCGGGGAACGGGTGCGCGACCCGTGAGCGTGCCGCTTTCAAGCCGTCCAGGCATCGGCCCCGTGTTTTGGAAAATGTGACCGCAAATTGACGCGTTGTACGCTTCTTGTCTGGAGAGTACCTCGCATTAGAGCACCTGCGTTGAAAAGGAAAAATAATAATGGCAACCACCACCGACCACTCGGAAGTTAACACCAAGCCGGAAGCTCAGGCGGGCCCTGAACACGGCTCTTCCTCCATTGACAAGTACGCCGACGCCAGAAGGGCCAAGAAGAAGGCAAAGCGGATCAAGCATCGCGCGAAATTGAAAAGGTCGCACACCAAGGGCTAAAAAAAAGACTCTGCCCACAATCGTGGTCGTCACCCCAGCACGCGGCAAAGCCACGGAAAAATCCTTGAAGTCGTTCAGGCCTGACGGAGTTTTGTGTGAGGAGCAACAATACCAGAGCGCTCGGCTTTGCTGGCGCGCAAGCCTTCGGCAAACCGTAGTTTTCGTTGTCCTGAAACGAGTCTCTATTTCCGGTGCTCTGAAAATCACTTAGTTCAGGCTGGCTCTTTTTTGCCTTGATAGCTTCGGCTTGCTTCAGTAA
>Ga0070681_10006455_pt1 | contig 11411 bp, 7 predicted proteins | sample KBSC83BmetaG_FD_65650 | JGI IMG/M metagenome (GOLD analysis project Ga0070681, IMG submission 65650) | Corn rhizosphere microbial communities from Kellogg Biological Station, Michigan, USA - KBS C8-3B metaG | ecosystem: Host-associated > Plants > Roots > Rhizosphere | place: USA: Michigan...
CGCCCTCGACCATGTACGGCGGCTCGTGCGTGGTCAGGCCGATCCCGTGACCCACGCGGTGAATGAAGTACTCGCCGTAGCCGGCGTCGGCGATCACCTTGCGCGCGGCGCGGTCGATCTCCTGGCAGGCCACGCCGGGGCGCACCGCCTCGAAGCCCGCCTGCTGTGCGCGGCGGACGATCTCGTGCACCTCGCGCTCCTCGTCGGTCGGCTCGCCCACGTGCACGCTCCGCGTCGTGTCCGAGCCGTAGCCGTCCTTCAGGCCGCCGAAGTCGAGCACCACCATGTCGCCTTCCTGGATCGTGCGATCGCCGGCCTCGTGGTGAGGGTTCGCGCCGTTCGGCCCAGACCCGACCACGGTGAAGTCGACCTGTGAGTGTCCGTGCTTGCGCAAGAGGCCCGCGAGGTCCGCGGCCACCTCGGTCTCGAGCCGGCCGGCGAACTGCACGTTCACGATCTCCTCGTAGGCGGCATCGGCGGCCGCGCCGGCGATGGTGAGCCGCTGGAGCTCGTCCTCGTCCTTGACGGCGCGCAGCATCGGCAGCGTCATCGTCATCGATACGTAGCCCGTGCCCGGTAGCGCCGCTTGCAGCCCGAGCAGGTGCATGGCCCACGCCGAGTCGGAGATCGCGTAGCGCCCCGACGGGTTGAGCAGCGGCGCTATCGCGGCATACGGATCGCTGCCGTCCGTCCAGTCGCTGAGGGTCACGGCGCCGGCGCCGGCGGCCGCCTGGGCATCCGGGCGCTCGAGGATCGGCACGAGCATCGACGCGCGCTTGTCCAGCTCAATCACGAGCATGGTGAGGCGCTCCGTGATGGCGGTCGGCTGGTAGCCCGTGAAGTACACGAGGTCCGGCCCGGGGGTGACCAGCACCCCGGTCAGGCCTTCGCCGGCAGCCTGAGCGGCCGCGCGCTCCATTCGCCTCTCGAAGTCCTCTGTGGTGAAGGGCGCGGGGTCAGTCGTCATCTGGCTCATCGCTTTGCCTCCGCGTACTTCTCGAGGAACAGCGCCTCCGCCAGCGCGAGGTGCTCGATCTCCGATGGGTCGACGCTCTCGTTGGGCGCGTGGATCAGGCACTTCGGCTCCTCAACGCCCATCAGGAAGATCTCGGCGTCCGGGAAGGTCTCGGCGAACACATTGCATAGGGGAATCGACCCGCCCTGTCCCTCGGTCGTCATCTCCCGCCCGTAGGCCTCCTCCAACGCCGCCTTGAGCGACTCGAAGCCCGGCCCGTCCAGCGAGCCGACGAACGGATCGCCCTCGGACACCCGCTCGATCTCGCAGTGCAGGTTCCACGGCACCCGCTTCTCAAGGTGGGCGATCAGCGCGTCCTGCGACGGCTTCGCCTCCATACCGGGTGGGATCCGCAGACTCACGCGCGCGGCGGCGGACGACTGGATGGCGGCGGATGACCCGACCACGGGCGGGATGTCCATGCCGAGCACGGTCACGGCGGGGCGCGCCCAGAGCATGTCCGCCGGAGAGCCGCTGCCGATCAGGTCCACGCCGTCCAGGACATTTGCGTCGGCGCGGAACTGGTCGGGCGAGTAATCCACCCCTTCCCACGACTGATCGTGGTCGATGCCATCGATCGTGGTGTCGCCCTTCTCGTCGCGAAGCGAGGCGAGCATCGCGATCAGGCCCGCCACGGGGTCGGGCGCCGGTCCGCCGAACATGCCCGAGTGCATGGCGCTGCCGAGCGCGCTCAGCTTCACGTCCACGCTCGTCATGCCGCGCAGCGTGGTGGTCAGCGTGGGCACGCCGACCGCGAAGTTCCCGGTGTCGCACACGAGGATCGTGTCGGCGCGCAGCAGCTCCACGTTGTCCGGGACGAACGCCTCGAGGCCGCCGGTGCCCTGCTCCTCGGAGCCCTCGCAGATGAGCTTGATGCCGCAGGGGAAGCCGCCGTTGGCCTGCGCGAGCGCCCGCAGCGCGGTGAGGTGCATCACCACGTTGCCCTTGCAGTCCGCGGCGCCCCGGCCGTACCAGCGGCCGTCCTTCTCCACCAGCTCGAACACGGGCGTGTCCCAGTTCTCCTCGCCGAGCGGCGGCTGAACGTCGTAGTGGCAGTAGAGGAGCACCGTGGGCGCGCCGTCGGGCGCCGGCACGTGGCCGTGCACGGCCATGCTGCCGTCGGGGGTGGGGGAGGTCTTCACGTCCTCGAAGCCCACCTCCGCGAACGCGTCCACCACCCACTGCGCCGCCCCGGCGCATTCCTCGGGCGGGAACTGCTTGGGGTCCGCCACCGACTTGAACTTCACGAGTTCGGCGAGGTCATCCTTGGCGCGGCCCATGAGGCCATTGACGGCCGGCCGCAGAGCGTCAACGGGCATTGCGACTCCTTCGTGTCACGAGCTCGGGTTTGGTTGGGTGAGCTGCTCGCCAGAGCGGACCTGTGTCCACATCAGCCCTTGATCGTGTCGTCGGTCTTCAGCTTGTTGATCTTGTCCTGGTACTGCTTGTACTTGTCGGGGCAGTACACCTGGAGGATCAGCGCCTCGCCCTTCAACACCCTCGGGTCGATGATCACGGGCCGCTGGCCGGTGAACGCGGCGCCGTTCGTGATCGAGCTGAAGAGCACCGCCTTGCCCAGTGCGCTGGCGGGGTTGTCGCACACCGCACCGCCGTCGCTGCCGAGCGTCTTCGTGATCGTCTCCTGCTTGACGGGCACGGTCAGCCCCGCGGCCTCGAGCTTCTTCGTCAGCTCCTGGGCCTTGGCCACCGCGGCCTGGCTCTCCTTGTGGGCGTTGTAGGTGATGAGGCCGATCGCGATCAGGATGAGCGCGACCGCGGCCGCGGCCCAGCGCATCCAGCGGTGGACGTGGGGCGAGCCGGGCTCCTTCGCGGGCCGGTCGGCCTCCGGGTGAGTGGAGGCAGTCGCCGGCTCCGGTGCCGCGCCCGGCTCGGGGGCGGTCACCGCTCCACCGTCAGCCTCAACCACCTTCCAGCTCGGCTTGCGCCTCCACAGGAAGAGCACTGGCGGCAGCAGGCCGATCAGCACGGTGCCGGCGAGGATGATGAAGACGTAGCCGACGGTGCTGCCGTTCTCGAACTGCGACGGCGGCACGAAGCCGATGATGATCGCCGCGGTGGAGGCGGCGAAGCCGACGAGGCACAGCGTCTTCAGGATCGGCGCCCTGTACCCGCGCTCCGCGTTCGGCTGGTCGCGGCGGAGGCGCACCGCTGCGACGAACATCAGCAGGTACACGATCAGGTACACCTGCGTCGTCATCACGCTGAGGATCCAGTAGGCGCTCGACACCGACGGGATCAGCGCGTAGAGAAGGGCGATCACGGTCGTGACGGCGCCCTGGGTGGCGAGGATGTTCACCGCCACCTCGTTCTCGTTCTGGTTCTGGAGGAACGGGGGAAGGTAGCCGTCCCGCCGGGCGATCAGCAGCAGTCCCTTGGACGGGCCGGACAGCCAGGTGAGCATGCCGCCGGCGGATGCGCACACCAGCGCTATCGCCACCACGGGCACGAGCTTCTGCAGTCCGAAATTGGCGAAGAACGCGCTGAAGGCCTGCATCACGCCGGCCGTGAGGCTGAGCTCGTTGGCGGGGATCACCCAGCTGATCGCGAGCGCGGGGAGGATGAAGATGAGCAGCACGAGCCCCACCGCGAAGAACATCGAGCGCGGGAACTCCTTGCCGGGATTGCGCAGAGAGGAGACGTGCACCGCGTTCATCTCCATCCCGGAGTAGGACAGGAAGTTGTTCACGATCAGCACGAGGCTCGCGATCCCGGTCCACTCGGGCACGAGGTGGCTCGCGGTCATCGGCGCGGCCGAGGTGTGGCCCTGCAGCAGGTAGATCACGCCGAGCACCACGAGCACCGCGCCCGGGATCAGCGTGCCCACCACGAGGCCGCTCGAGGCGAGCTTGGCCACTCCGCCCACGCCGCCGCGCGCCGACATGAACACGCCGAGCCAGAACACGACGACGATGACGATGCCCGTGTACACGCCGTTGTCCGCGAGGTCCGGGTTGAAGACGTACGCGAGCGTGCTCGCCACGAACCCGAGCAGCGTGGGGTAGTAGAAGATCGTCATGGCGAACTGGCACCACACGGCCAGGAATCCCCAGCGCTCCGAGAGGCCCTCGCTCACCCAGCGGTAGACGCCGCCGGACCAGCCGGACGCGAGCTCCGCCGCCACCAGCGCCTGCGGGAGCAGGAACACGATCGCCGGCACGATGTACAGGAAGACGCACGCCAGCCCGTAGACGGCCATCGTCGGCGCGCTGCGAAGACTGGCGACCGACGCCGTGGTCATGAACGCCAGCGTCACCCAGGTGATGAAGGTGGGCTTCGGTACCGCGGGCGCCTTCGCCTGGGTCTTCGCGACCGGCATGTCTGCCGGGACATCCATTGACGTCATCTGGACCTCGCTTGCGTGTTCGGTTCCCTCCGGCGAGCGCAGCCACCGAGGCTCGCCTTCCGGGAACGATCCTGAGCCGGTTTGCTCAACCGGTCCTCATCCCGTTCGGGTGAATCCGGCTACGTGCCGCCGAATGCCTTCTTGCAGTCGGCGGAAATGCTCTGGAGCTCCTTCTTGACGGACTCGGCCTGCGCTTTCGGGTCGTCGCCCTGGAACAACTTGGCCACGCTCCCCAGGTAGGCCTGCGCGCACTCGGTGGTGGCCTTCGCATTGGCATTGGCGGCATCTGCCTCGGCCTTCGCCTGCTTGGCCTCGGCGTTGGCCTTGTCCGTCTGGTTGTTGGCCTTGGCCGCCTCCTGCTGCGCTGCGGCCGCCTCCTTGTCCGCCTTCGCCGCCGCGTCCTCGGCCTGCTTCAGGTCCTGCTCCGTGGTGGCCAGATCCGCGCTCGTGCTGCCCACCTGCTTCTGAAGATCGTCGTAGGCGGCCTTGTAGGACGCGGTGGCCGCGGTGCCCGCGACCGCACTCGCGCCGAGTTGCGCCTGAAGCTGGTCGACGTGCTTATTCGCCTTGTCGAGATCCGACTTGGTGCTCAGACCCCAGACGAGCAGGGCCACGGCGACGACCGCCAGGCCCAGGCACGCCCACATCCACGGACTGGCGCGCTTCTTCCGGGCCGGGTCGTCGACGCCAGTCGGTGACTCGGCGGTGGACACGGCGCCATGGTTGCCTCACAGCGCCGGCCGGACAACCGTGCTCGCAGGTACCAGGACCGGGTGTGCGCACTACGAGTTCCGGCTGGGTGGCCTCAGGCCGGCGCCCTCATACCTACCGGCGGTAGCGGATGTGTGTGGCCAACGGCGAATGCAAGACCTCGACGGGCTCGAACTCGAACGACTCGACGCCGTCGAAGATCCGCTCACCGGAGCCCAGCAGGACCGGCGCGATGTCGAGCGTGAGCTCGTCGACCACCCCGGCAATGAGGGCCTGCCGGACGGTCGACGCGCCACCCGCGATGTCCACGCCGCCCTCGCCGGCCGTCTCACGCGCCTGGGCGTAAGCGGCGTCGAAGCCGTCGGTCACGAAGTGGAAGACCGTCCCGCCTTCCATCTCGATCGGGTCGTGAGAGTGATGGGTGAGCACGAACACCGGCGCGTGGTACGGCGGCTCGGAACCCCACCAGCCGCGCCAGTCCTCATCCCACTCGCCGCGGATCGGCCCGAACATGTTCCGCCCCATGACGTACGCGCCGCGCGGGCGCATGAGCCAGCCGGCCGCCGTCGCGTCGGCGTCGTTGGCGCGCTCGTCGCCCAGATGCCAGCGATGGAGCTCGAGCCCACGCTTGCCGAGTGGATTGTCGCGGCTCTGGTCGGGTCCGGCGACGAAACCGTCGAGCGAGATCGACATGTGGCAGGTGGTATCCGGCATCGGCGTCCTCCCGGAGTTAGTCGCGACTTGCTGGGTGGCGAGCGCACCCTAGCCGCTTCCCAGGTCTCGCTTACAGGGGCGAGCCGGCTAGAGCCGTTCTGGGGCCGTGGGCTCGCCCGTTGGGCTCGTCGCCGCTGCGAGGGCCGCCGGCAGCTGCTGGCGCGTGGAGATTCCGAGCTTTCCGTAGGTGCTTGTGAGGTGCGCTTCGACGGTTCGTAGTGTCACAAAGAGGGCCTCTGCGATCTCGCGATTGCTGCGCCCGGCGGCAGCGAGCTGAGCAACGCGCAGTTCGCTGGCGGTGAGTGCGTCGCGCCCTCTGAGTGCGTCGCGGCGGGGGCGCGCTCCCGCGACGGTGAGCTCCTCGCGCGCGCGGTCGGCTACGGCGATTCCCCCGAGCTGGTGCGCGAGGTCGAGGCTCTTCCGCAACTCATCGCGAGCCTCGCCTCGGCGTCTTGCACGACGCAGTGCCGAGCCGAGGTCCGCGAGCGCACGGGCCAGCTCGAGTGGCGCGGGCGAGGAGTCCAGCACGGCCACGGCCTCGCGCAGCAGAGCGAGCCCAGACTCGCCGCCGTGCGCGATCCCGGCGGCGCGCAGGGCTACGCCGATGGCTCGCGGCGCTCCCCAGCGGCGCGCCAGCTCCACCTCCTCGTCCGCGAGCCGGACAGCGCGGTCACTCTCGCCGACCTGAGCCATCGACACGGCGGCGCTTGATCGCCAGGGGTGCATCGCCGGGTTGCGCACGCCCCACTGCTCGGCCCGCTCGCCAGCGGCCAGCAGATCTCTGATGCCGGCGGCGTGGTCGCCGGCGGCGACGTTCAGGCGGCCTCGGGCAAGGAGGAGAGGAGTCGTAGCCCAGGCGTGCGGCAGCTCCCCGTCGAGACCCCGCCGGGCGAGCTCGGCACGCGCCTCGTCGAGCTGTCCGCGCTCCACCAGCGCTTCCACGAGAAATGCGATCGTCACGGGGGCGAGGCGCATCCCGGTACCGGCCGATGCCGCCTCCCATGCGCTCGCCAGCGCCTCGCTGACGGCTCCCCGGTAGAGCGAGGCGAGCGTTGCGGCCGTGGCCCCGAGTACGGTGGCGAGCGGCCAGGCGCGAGCTCTGGCGAGCGCGAGCCACTGCTCGATGGCGCTTCGCGCTTCGTCGGCGAAGTCGGCGAACGCCAGCACCAGCATCGCCTCTGGCAGCGCCGACGTGGCCGCGCCCGTGGGCCGCTCGGGGGCGATCAGCGCTGCGCGAGCATGTCGCACCGCTGCCTCGCGATCGACGCCGTTGGCGGCCGCCTCGATCGCGAGCTGGCTGTGGAGCCGCGGGTCCAGCTCCTCACCGGCGAGCTCGCGCTCGCGGAGCGCCGCCACGAGTTGGTTGCGCAGGGTCTGTGTCGATGGCTCCCAGCGCGCGGCGGCGAGTCGAACCGCTTCGAGCGACGAGGCCAGGCCCGGACGCCCCTCGCCCTCGGTTGCGGCGATCCCTTGGGAGAGAAACGGGATGGCGTCCGCCGGGCGGCCCAGAGAGGTGAGGGCATCGCCGAGAGCGAGTGCGACCTCGGCGCGGCGCTGCGGCTCCTGCTCGAGCTCGAGCGCCTCGCTCAGCTTGGGAGTGGCCTCGGCGGGGTCCCGCACCAGCTCGACCTGTCCGAGCTCGAACAGCACCGAGCCCCGGGACTCGCCGGCGGGAGGCTCCGCCAACGCGCGCTGAAGGTAGTCCGCGGCGACGTCAGGGGCGCCGTGCGTCCAGGCCTCGGCGGCTCCCCGGCGCAGCAGGTCCACCGTCCACTGGTCACCGCTAGGGGCGGACTGGAGGAGGTGCGGGGCTATGCGCTCGAGCGGTGTTCCCCGATCCGCCAGCAAGCGAGCGGCCCGATAGTGCCACCGGCTGCGCTCCGGCCCGGCCAGATCACCGTAGACCGCAAAGCGGACAAGCGGGTGGGCGAACGCGAGCGGTTCGCCTCCGTCGAGGATCCGCGCGCGGATCAGGGCGCCCGAGCTCGCCACCGCCTCGTCGGCTCCGAGCCCGGCAAGCCCAGCCGCCACCTGAAGCGGGGCATCGGCGCCCAGGACCGCGACCGCACGGGCGAGCGACAGAGCTCCTGGGGAAAGCCGAGCCAGGCGCAGCAGGACGCTGGCCGAGACCGCTTGCGGGGTCATCCTCCGGACGCGCTCGGCAGTGACCGCGCCAGGCTGGAGGTCGTCCTCGTTCAGTTCGGCCGTCAAGGCCCGAAGCAGGAATGGATTGCCACCGGTCAGCTCGTGGCAGGCGAGGCACACGTCCTCGCTCGCATCGTCGCCGAGCTCGTTCCGCACGAGCGCCGCCGATGCCGCCCCGCTGAGCGCGGCCGGGCGCAGGGCCGTCACGCTCGGGTCCGCCGCGATCGTGGCGAGCAGCTGGGCGCTTGGTCCCGCCGGCGCCGCACCGCGTGGGTGGCTCGCCAGCAGAAGCAGAACCGGCAGTTCGGCGATCCGCGGGAGCAAGTGCGCGACGAAGCGCAGCGACGGTGCGTCGGCCCACTGCAGGTCGTCCACGGACAGCACAACAGGCCGACGCTGGGCCACGTTCACCGTCAGCCAGTAGAGGCCGTGCAACGCCGGGAACGTCTCGTCGGCCGCGCTCTCCGCCTGCTCGATCCCGAGCGCCGGCCGCGCATGCCCCGCCGCGCCGTCCAGTAGGCGCGAAGCCTCGTCGGCCGGGGCACGCAACACCGGACCCTCGAAGAGCTGACGTACGACCCCCCATGCGAACTCCCCCTCCAGCTCGCCGGCACGAGCCGAGAGGACGGCCATCCCTTCTCCGGCCGCGCGCCCACAGGCGGCGGCAAGCAGCGCCGTCTTCCCGATCCCCGCCTCACCCTCGATCAGCACACCAGCGCCGGCGCCCTCGCCGGCCGAGCGGATCAGCTCCCACAGGGCGTCAAGCTCGCGTTCGCGTTCCTCGAGATGACCAAAACGGGCGGGCACCTTCGCACTCTACAAACGGATGGTCGCCGGGTGAAATATTTGTGGTAGCTCCCACAATGCGAGAGCGGCACCGGCGCGAGATGGTCCTGCCATGTCTGCTGCCGAGCCGCTGCGAATGTGCATCGCCGTGGACCGCTGCGCCGCACCGGTCAGCGGCCGGGTGATCCCAGACGGCGGCCCCCAGCGCGCGTTCAGCGGCTGGACGGAACTTTTCGCCGCACTGCACGCGGTTATCGCGGACGACCACGACCAGCGGGCGGGCGGCCCACCGGATGTTCAAGCGCCCGCTTCAACGACACGAGAGGAGCACGAATGAAGCGCTACAAGCGGCGAATCGCGACCGCGATCGTCCTAGCCGGAGGCGTTGCGTCGGCCGGCATCGCGGGCGTCGCCACAGCAAGCAACCCATCCACCGCCGGCGGGCTCCCCACGATCACGGTCACTATGAACGGGAAGTCGATCGCAGTCGCTGGCGCGCTTCAGTCCGGCGCGGTCGACGTCCATTCGATCGTCAGCGGCGAGCCGTTCGGGTCACCCGCACTCGTCCGCCTGAACCCGGGCGTCAGCTACCCGCAGTTCTTCGCGGGCCTCGCGAGCCCCGCTGTCGGACGAGATCCCAACGCCATTACGCCATACGGGTCGATCGTCTTCGACGCCGCCGCACCTCCTGGGCCGAGCGATACGCAGACGGAACTTGCGCCGGGCGACTACGTCGCGCTGGATACCGCTCACGAGAGGCCACCGTTCCCGAGCGCGACCTTCACGATTGCCCCATCCTCGTCGCCCGCGACGCTGCCGGCGGCCGACGCGACCGAGTCGGCGATCGATTTCCGCTTCCGCGGACCCACCGTGCTGCATAACGGCCAGCTGGTGCGCGCGATCAACAGCGGCTGGACGGTGCACATGGCCGAGGCCTTCGGTGTGCGCAACGCCGCAGCGGGGCGGAAGGCCGTCAAGTTGCTCCGCCACGGCAAGGACAAGCAGGCCCAGCGGCTCGCCACGAAGGCCTTCTTCTCGTTCCAAGAGCCCGTCTCCCACGGGGCGGTCCAGCAGGCGGTCCTGCATGCGAAGCCCGGCTACTACGTGGAGGTCTGCCACATGGACACCCAGGACGGGCGGGAGCACACACGGCTCGGCATGGAGCGACTGATCCGCGTCGCCAGGTAGCGGCCCGACCAGAGCGCCAGACACGAAAGGGAGAGACATGGGAAAGATGTTCCTCAAGACGCTCACCGCGGCGACTGCGACCGGCATTGCGCTCCTGATGCTGCCCGGCATGGCAGCCGCGAGCATTCCCTCGGGTGATCAAGTGTTCACCGCGTGCATGCTCAAGGACGTCGGGACGGTCCGGCTGATCGATCCGTCGCTGCCCGCGAGGAACTTGCTGGGTCACTGCTCGCGCGTGGAGAGCCAGGTTCACTGGAACGCGCAAGGGCCCGCTGGACCCCAGGGCCCCAAGGGCGACACGGGTGCCACCGGCCCGCAGGGGCCACAGGGTGACACCGGGCCGCAGGGTCCCGCCGGCGACAAGGGCGCCACGGGCCCGCAAGGACCCGCCGGCGCTGATGGCGCTCCCGGCAAGGATGGGGCGACCGGTCAGCAGGGACCGCGGGGTGACACCGGTCCACGGGGCCCCGCCGGTCAGGACGGCGCACCCGGCGCCGACGGCGTCAGCGTTACCAGCGTCAAACTCAACCCCGGCGACGATCCACAGTGCCCGAACGGCGGTTCCAAGTTCACCGCCGCCGGTGGCAGCGTCAGCTACGCCTGCAACGCGAAGGACGCCAGCCCCGCAGCGGCGGTGGTCGGCGCTGTCGGACACACCACCAGTGCGGACGGGATCACCCTGGGCATCATTCCCGGCTTCGGTAGCGTCAGGATTTCCACCGCAAGCGAACCGAACCTCTGCTCGATCACCTTTGTCAGCAACGGTGATTCGTTCTGGGCGACGCTGGACTCGAATGCCGACGGCCAGACCTCGATCACCCCTCACGGCTCATACTCGGCAATGTCGGCGCAGGGGATCCTGCAGGGCACGATCAGCCTCGGCGAGGCCTACGCCCTTCCTGGTGGAGGAACGGGCCCGCTGGAAGCGGTCCATCTGGACTACTACATGAACCACGCCCACGACCCGGATACTGATCAGCCCATCTGCGCGGGCGGGTACACCGGCACCCTCGCCCGCTAGGACAACTCGAAAAGCACACGGGCGGTTCAGCCCGGGCGGTCGATAGACGCGTCCGGGCTGAAGCCGCCTCGGTCCCGCGGGGCCGGGCTTGGGTGGCGCTCGGCCTATCGCGGCTCGTTCGAGCGGATCTGGATGGGTGGGGCCATCGGCGACTGCGGGAGGTCGTAGAAGCGACCGGCGGCCGTCCCCTCCTCGCCGAAGCCAAAGCCGGCACCCTGGGCGGCAGCCGCGATCTGGCTGATTCGATCGAATTCGTACTCCGCGAATCCGAGGTCGTTCGGCGGGCTTGCGCCGGCGAGCGTTTGCCCGAGCAGGCGGTGCTCGGACTCGTTCGCGGCGAGCTCGGCCGCGTAGCGCGCGTACGTGTGGTTCCCGGCGGCCGCGAACGTCGTGACCCCGAGGAGATACGTGTTGACGAACAGGTGCTCGCCGGCCGCGACGCCCTGGCCGACCGCCGTCAGGTCGAG
>Ga0070681_10006457_pt1 | contig 11410 bp, 11 predicted proteins | sample KBSC83BmetaG_FD_65650 | JGI IMG/M metagenome (GOLD analysis project Ga0070681, IMG submission 65650) | Corn rhizosphere microbial communities from Kellogg Biological Station, Michigan, USA - KBS C8-3B metaG | ecosystem: Host-associated > Plants > Roots > Rhizosphere | place: USA: Michigan...
GATGCGCCCGCGGCAATCACGCGCATGCTCGACTTGGGCGTGCCCTCCTATCTCCTGAATACGACGATCCTAGGAGTGATGGCACAGCGCCTGGTGCGCGTGCTGTGCCCGCAATGCAAGGAAAAAAATGTGCTCGAGGATTCGGCGTGGGAACAGCTCGTAGCGCCGTGGAAAGCCGCGAAGCCGGAAACAAATTACAGCGCGAAGGGATGCCTCGAGTGCCGCATGACGGGCTACGTGGGACGCATCGGCCTCTACGAGATCATGGTGCTCAACAACGAGATCAGGAACCTGATCACCGAAGCCACCGATATGGACAAATTGCGCGAGCAAGCGTACCGCGGAGGCGTCAAGCCTTTGAGGATCAGCGGTGCCTTGAAAGTCGCCGCCGGCGTGACCACCGTCGATGAAGTCATGAAAGTGGCGCCCCCGATGCATGACCGGCGCCAGCGCCGCTGATGCCTCAGCGCCCTTTGCTCAACAAGCGCATGCCCTGATCGAGTCCGCCGAGCGTGAGCGGAAACATGCGCTCGCCGAGCAATTCGCGGGTCAGGCGGATTGATTCGTGGTAGTCCCATACCGCCTGGGGCTGCGGATTGAGCCAGATCGCGTCTTTGTAAATTTCGAGCATGCGCTGCATCCACACCGCGCCTGCTTCCGGATTGGAATGCTCGACGCTGCCGCCCGGATAAACGATCTCGTAAGGACTCATCGTTGCATCCCCGACGAAAATCAGCTTGTAGTCGTGCGGATACTTGTGCATCACGTCCCACGTCGCGATACGTTCGGTCGCGCGCCGCCGGTTATCCTTCCATACGCGTTCGTAAAGGAAGTTGTGGAAGTAGAAGTACTCGAGGCGCTTGAATTCCGTACGCGCCGCCGAAAACAGCTGCTCGCAAACCTGAATATGGTCATCCATTGATCCGCCGGCATCGAGGAACAGCAGTACTTTGACGCTGTTGTGGCGCTCGGGAATCATTTTGATGTCGAGATAGCCGGCGTTTTTTGCCGTCGAGCGCACGGTATCGTCGAGATCGAGCTCTTCGGGGTTACCCTCGCGCGCGAACTTGCGCAGCCGCCGGAGCGCAACCTTGATGTTGCGTGTGCCGAGCTCTATCGAGTCATCGAGATTCCTGAATTCACGCTGATCCCACACCTTGACCGCGCGCCGGTGGCGCGACTCGTTCTGACCGATGCGCACGCCCTCGGGGTTATAGCCGTAAGCGCCGAAAGGGCTGGTGCCAGCAGTGCCTATCCATTTGCTGCCGCCCTGGTGCCGGCCTTTCTGCGCTTCGAGCCGCTCTTTCAGCGCCTGCATCAGCTTGTCCCAACCGCCGAGCGCTTCAATCAGCCGCTTCTCTTCGTCGGTTAAATGCTTCTCGGCAAGCTTCTTCAGCCACTCCTCGGGTATCAGCGCGGATGCGCCTTCGGGCAGCTCGGTTATGCCCTTGAAATAAGCGCCAAAAACTCGGTCGAATTTGTCGTAATTCGATTCGTCCTTGATCAGGCATGTCCGCGAAAGATAGTAGAAATCATCAACGCTGCCATGGATTACCCGTTCTTTAAGCGCCTCGAGCAGCATCAAAAACTCCCTGATCGAGACCGGCAATCCACCTTGTTTGAGCTTGAGAAAGAACTCGATCAGCATGATTTAAATGTAAAAATCGTTACAGAATCTTACAATTCAGCGTGGATATTGCGCAGGGTAATCGGGTCATAATAATACAGGTCGACGCGTAACCCGTTCACACGCTGGATGCGAAATAACCATCCAGCGTACTGACAAAAAAGCGCGCTTATAGAGAAGGAGAAAATCATGAGGAATAAACTTTCAGTCGTTCTAGCCGGCGGAGCATTATTGGCGGCTTTGAGCGGTACCGCCGCGGCAAATGGGCATGTCGGCTTCAGCGTGTCGGTGGGCGGCCCGGGCTACGCTTTCTCCTACGGAGCCGCGCCGGTCTATGCAGCACCGCCCGTTTACTATGCGCCCGCGCAGCCGGTTTACTACGGCGAGTATGTAGCCCCTGCCCCGGTCTACTATGGGCCTAGGTATTACGCTGCACCGGTAGTGACCTACCCACGCTACTATTACCCTCGTCACCACCGCTCGCACCGCGGCTGGTAGCGGCAGATTGATCTCGCCGGCGGCCAGACTTACGGCGCCGCCGGCGCGCGGCGCTTCGGACTACGGCTAGAACGCGAAGTTGAGCGCGTGCGGTCGTAGTCCGAAATACTGCGCCACGCTTCAAGCTTCCGCTCGAATGCCAGCGTGTACGCCGGGCTCGACGACGGCAGCACTATCGTTTCAAAACCCCACTTTGCAAATAACGGTTCCATCTTCGCCGCAGTTCTGCCGTTGAAGCATACACGGCGCAGCCTGCTGGCGACGCAGGTCACGCGCGAAAAATCGTTGTGACCCGGATCACGAATGCTCGAATCGAGACTGCCCTCGCGCCTGCAGGTGCCGATGATATCCCACAGCCCGATGCGGTAATTGAGCAGGGTGCGCAGGCGCTGCTCATATGTCATCTCCGGCAGCGGCTCGGCAATCACCGCGCCGACCAGCCGCCAGAAATGGTTCTGCGGATGGCCGTAATACTGCGCCTTGCCGAGCGAAGCCACGCTTGGAAAGCTGCCAAGAATCAACGTCCGGATGCCGGCGTCGATCACCGGCGCAAAACCTATTGCCGCTTTGGTCACGCTGAGATCAGCCGGGTTTGCGCCGCGACATGAAAACGAGTCGTTCGAACAGGTGAACGTCCTGCTCGTTCTTGAGCAGCGCGCCGTGCAGCGGCGGGATGATCTTGTGCTGTTCCTGGCTCGTCAGCGCTTCGGGTGGGATATCTTCGGCCAGCAGCAGCTTCAGCCAATCGAGCAACTCGGAAGTCGAAGGCTTTTTCTTCAGCCCTGGAACTTCGCGGATTTCGAAAAATGATTCGAGCGCTTCCCTGAGCAAAGACTTTTTGAGCGTGGGGAAATGCACACGCACGATCTTCTCCATCGTTTCCTTGTCCGGAAAACGGATGTAGTGGAAAAAGCAGCGCCGCAGAAAAGCGTCCGGAAGCTCCTTCTCGTTGTTGCTGGTGATGATCACGAGCGGCCGCTGCCGCGCCTTCACGAGTTGCTGCGTCTCGTAAACGTAAAACTCCATGCGATCGAGCTCGCGCAAGAGGTCGTTCGGAAACTCGATGTCGGCTTTATCGACTTCATCGATCAGCAGCACCGACTGGCTGTCGGCGTCGAAAGCGTTCCACAGCATGCCGCGCACGATATAGTTCTTGATGTCGTGCACTTTCGGGTCGCCCAACTGCGAATCGCGCAAACGCGACACCGCATCGTATTCATAGAGCCCGTGCTGTGCCTTGGTGGTTGACTTGATGTGCCACTCGTAGAGCGGACGTTGCAGCGCTTTCGCGACCTCGAGCGCGAGCATGGTCTTGCCGGTGCCGGGCTCGCCTTTGATCAAGAGCGGGCGCTCGAGCGTGATCGCCGCATTGACCGCCATCATCAGGTCTGGGGTGGCGACGTAGGATTCGGTGCCTTCAAAGCGCATCGGCGATTCTTTCATGGAAGGTGGGCGACGTACAGGCCCAATTATAAATCAACGAGTCTTTAACGAGCCCAACCGCAAGAAGTTCTTCGACGCTGCTGTCGCCGGACTCGCGTGCCGCCCGCCCCGATCGCTTTGTCCACGCTTCATTTAGCAAGATCTTCGCGCCGGTCGATATCGTGCAGCACGCCCGGATCGCCGCATTCGACCAGCACGAGCTCGTCCTTGTGCGCGGCGATGATTTCGCGCGCGCCGGCGTCGCCGTCGAGCGCGAGCAACTGCGCGCCAAATCGCCTGCCCAAGCCGACCGGATGGCCGCGCTGCCCTGCGTACGCGGGCGCGACAAGCTCTCTTCCGGCCTCAAGCTCGCGCGCGATTGCGGCTATCGTCGCGCTTTTGATCAGCGGCATATCGGCAAGCGCGATGATCCAGCCCTGCGCGCCGCGTGCCGCGGCGACGCCATGCGCAAGGCTTACCCCCATGCCGCGCGCCGCCTCGCGGCAGACGGTCACGTAGCAGCCTTCCTGTTCGAGCATATCGGCAAGCGGGAAATCTCCGGGCTTTACCACCGCAATCACTTCGAGCCCGGCAGATATCAGATTACGCGCCGCGTGCGCGCCGATCGCTACCCCATCGGGCAGGGGATGCAGCAGCTTGTCACCGCCGAAACGCGAGCCCGAGCCGGCCGCGAGCAGAATAGCGCTGACATTCAAAGGGAGATTCGTCCTCAACGTTGGCGTGGAAGCCATTATAATTAACCTTGCGTGAATTCGAACCGGCATCGCCAACGCCGTTTACTCGCCGAAACCAACACATATAGAAAAATAGCCATGCCAAAACTTGCCGCCAATCTGTCATTCATGTTTAACGAGGTCGATTTTCTCGACCGCTTTGCCGCCGCCGCCAAAGCCGGATTCAAAGGCGTCGAATACATGTCCCCGTATGAATACGACAAGGACGTTCTCGTGCAGAAACTCGCTGAAAACAATCTCACGCAGGTGCTGCACAACCTGCCCGCCGGCAACTGGGGCGCAGGCGAACGCGGCATCGGCTGCCACTCCGACCGCACCGCTGAGTTCGAGGACGGCGTCGACAAGGCGATCGATTACGCGACTGCGCTCGGCTGCCGGCAGATCAACTGCCTCGCAGGTATCCGGCAGTCAGGGCGCGACCCGAACGACGCGCGCGAGATGTTCATCCGCAACCTTCAGTTTGCGGCACCGCGTCTGCAGGCAGCAGGGATCAAGCTTCTGATCGAAGCGGTCAACACGCGCGACATCCCGGGCTTTTTTCTGACGAATACTTCACAAGCCGTCGATATCATCAAGGCAGTCGGCTCGGACAACCTGTTCGTGCAGTACGACATTTACCACATGCAGATCATGGAAGGCGACCTTGCGCCGACCATCGAAAAGCATTTAAAGCTGATCGCGCATATGCAACTCGCCGATACGCCGGGCCGTCACGAGCCGGGGACCGGCGAAATCAATTACGATTTTCTGCTGGGCCACGTCGATAAAATCGGCTATCAGGGCTGGATCGGCTGCGAATACAAGCCGGCCGCGAAAACTGAGGAAGGACTGCGCTGGACGAAGCCTTACCTGCGGTAAGGCGAGGCGGAGAAACGCCAGGCGAGCAAGCCAGAAGCAAATACAATTCCTCATTGCGACAAATTAAAAAGGAACCCCAAATGAGTAATATCGGTTTTATAGGTCTCGGCATCATGGGCAAACCCATGGCGCTCAATCTGATCAAAGGCGGGCATAAGCTCTTTCTGCATTCGCGCAGCGGCGTGTCCCAGGAATTGACGGCGGCCGGCGGGACCGGGTGCGCGAGTGCGAAAGAAGTCGCGCAGAAAGCCGACATCATCATCACCATGGTGCCCGACACGCCGGACGTCGAGAAGGTGTTGTTCGGCGCCGGCGGCGTTGCCGAAGGCCTGTCGCAGGGAAAAATCGTCGTCGACATGAGCTCGATTTCGCCGATCGAAACCAAGAAATACGCCAAACGCGTCAACGAGCTCGGCTGCGAATACCTTGATGCACCGGTGTCGGGCGGCGAAGTCGGCGCCAAAAATGCCGCGCTCACGATCATGATCGGCGGTCCGCAGTCGGCATTCGACAAGGTGAAACCGCTGTTCGAGCTGATGGGCAAGAACATTACGCTGGTGGGCGCCAACGGCGATGGTCAGACCTGCAAGGTCGCAAACCAGATCATCGTCGCACTCAATATCGAGGCGGTCGGCGAAGCACTCTTGTTCGCGTCCAAGGCGGGTGCGGATCCAGCCAAAGTGCGGCAGGCGCTGATGGGAGGCTTCGCCGCGTCGCGTATCCTCGAAGTCCACGGCGAACGCATGATCAAACGCACTTTCGATCCCGGTTTTCGCATCGAGCTGCACCAAAAGGATCTGAGCCTTGCATTGTCCGGCGCGCGCGCGCTCGGCGTTTCGCTGCCCAACACCGCAAACGCGCAGGAGTTGTTCAATGCATGCAGCGCCAATGGCGGCGCCAAGTGGGATCACTCGGCCATGGTCAAGGCGCTCGAGAAGCTCGCCAATCACGAAGTGAAGTAACACCCCCCTTTGCCGGCAGTGGTCCGAAACGCCGGGACGAAAAAAAACCGCCCGCATGGCGGTTTTTTTCCTCGTCGCGCCGCGTCTTTTAATCGCAGCAGCCGATTCCCGTCTCAATGGCCGGCGGGATCGTTCCATTGCGGCAGCAGCACAATGCTGTTGGGATTCAAACCCTGGTCCTTGAGCGTATCGATGCTGCGAATAACAGTGCCTTTTTTCATGTCAATGACCGTCACGGAACCGTCGCTCATGCCGGGAAGATTCAACAGTGTGTTCTGGACGAACGCATAACGACCGTCGAGCGTAAACGCGACATGATGTGCGCCTTCGGCCGTCGCAATCGAATTCAGGAGTTTGGGCGCGGCGTTCTTGCCGATTTCGAATATATGCAGCTGGCCGGGCTTGGCGGTCGTGACATACATGCGATCGCCTTTCTTGTTGAAATAAATTTCCAGCGGCACGCCGGCTTTCAACGGGGCGAAATCGAACATCTGCTGCACTTTGAAGTCTTTCTTTTCAGGATCCCATACGGCGGCGCTCAGCGACCCCCCATACATATTCGTCACATAGGCCACCGGTGGATTGGCACCCGGAACGAACGTGACTTCCACCGGCGCTTCGCCGCCCGGCGAAGGCTTCGCCGAGACTTTGTAGGTTCCCGTGACTTCGCCGGTGCTGGCCTTGATGGCGGTAATCGTCTCCCCCGCATCGCCCAGATCCGACGCCCGCACCGTGCTCGTCAATAGTATGCGGTCGATTCCGTCATGAATCGCGATGCCGTGCGGATAGGGTTTGGGCAGCGCAACTGTCTTAATGGGTTTATCGCCAACCGCGTCACCGACGATCATGTTCTGCGTGCCCATGCAGCTCAAGTACCACGTCTTGTTGTCGCCCGAAAACACCACATCCTCGCCCACCGAGCAGCCTGGAACTGCGATGGTCTTGATTTGATATGGCTTGCGCTTCATGTCGATCACGCGCAGTTCCGATTTGCCGAGCGCGGTTATGTACGCTTTCGAGGCGTCCTTGTTATAGAAGATATGATGGGCGACCGTGTCAGCCGGCAGCGGCAGATCCGTCACGATTTTGCCGAAATCCTTGGATTCAGGGTCGACATCGATAATCGCAATGCCTTCGCGGCGCGCTTGCGGCGCAACCGGCCGCTTGAGCGCCTTCAACGAATCCGGCGATTTGGTCTCGTAATTCATCATCGCGAGAATTTCGGCGTGCGCGAATATCGGCAGCACGCCAATGCCAACAACGGTCCCGAACAGAAACGAGTATTTACGTAGCATGGCGAATCCTCCTCTGGATTATTCGTTCAGTCGCGGTTGAACAACACCTGGATCGGCATAAAATGGTCCCATTCGCGGGCGGTCATGTCAACGTACCGGACGTGCATTCAGACGGATCATCATAAGGCGTTGATTACTGGACGGCGAGCAATGCCGCCACGCGACACGTTCATGGGAACCGCCTCGAAATCAAGCTCGATCCGGGTAAGGCCGCGTCGATGTCGTTCGAGACTCGTACTGCGGGCGGTCGCCACGATGCTGGCAAGCGCGTCGATGGTTACAGCGAGCGCCCACGCGCATGGCTTTGGCCAGCGCTATGACTTGCCGGTCCCGCTCTGGCTGTACCTGACCGGCGCCGCGGCCGCCGTCGGTGTTTCGTTTGTCGTGATGGCCGTATTCATCCATGGCCAGGCGCAGCCTGCACCCTATCCGCGCATCGATTTGCTCAGAGGCAGAATCGGACGCGCCATCGCGCATCCCGTGACCCTGCAGTGTTGCCGCGTGTTTGCGATGGCGCTGTTCGTCCTCGTGGTCGTCGCGGGACTGACCGGTATCCAGTCGCCGACCAAAAATATTGCGCCCATCATGATATGGGCGATCTGGTGGGTAGGAATGGCCTACATTTCCGCGCTGCTCGGCGATTTGTGGCGACTCTTGAGCCCGCTGCAGACTGCTTTCGCGTGGGCGCAAAGCGCGTATTCGCGTATCGCGGGCGGCGCAATACTTGCGCTCGGACTCAAATATCCACAGAAGCTCGCGATGTGGCCCGCGGTCGTCCTGTTCTTCGCTTTCGCGTGGGCGGAACTCGTGTGGGAACGATCCGATGTGCCATCGGATCTGGCGGTCGCAGTGCTCGTCTATTGCGCGATAACATGGGCGGGAATGCTGCTGTTCGGCCGCAAGACGTGGCTCGATCACGGCGAAACGTTTGCATTGATATTTGGCGTGCTGGCGCGTTTTGCGCCGACGGAATTTCGCGTCGTAAACGCGAAGCCGGAGTGGAATCTGCGGCCTCCTGCCGTGGGCTTGCTGAGCGACGAACCCGTGCACCCGTCGCTGATGGCGCTCGTCGTGCTGATGCTTGCGACGGTGACTTTCGACGGCCTGGCTGAAACGCCGCTATGGGCGAGCATTGCCGACAATTTCGCTCAATGGCTGCCCGCGGCGATTGCGCTGTCTTCGGAGGAAGTGGCGCGCACGCTGATCGCTACCATCGGCCTGGCCGGTGTCTGGGCGTTGTTCATGTCGATTTACCTGGCGTGCGCGTGGTCGATTGCGCGTACGGCGGCCGCGGCCTCTGCCGAACGCCGGACGCCGGCGAAACGCGAGGCGACCGTCACCGTCGCGTGCTGGTTTGTGCTGACGCTGGTGCCGATCGCGATCGCCTATCACCTGGCCCACTATCTGTCGTTTCTGGTGATGGCGGGTCAGTACCTGATTCCGCTCGCGTCCGATCCATTCGGTTTTGGCTGGGACCTGTTCGGCACGACCCGCTACTTTGTCAGGATCGGCATCGTCGATGCGCGCTTTATCTGGTACGCCTCCGTAATCGCTATCGTGGCGGGGCATATCGCTGCGGTCTACCTTGCACATACGATGGCGTTAAGAGTCTTTAGAGAAAAGCGGATCGCGCTCAAAAGCCAGTATCCGATGCTGATGCTGATGATCGGCTACACCATGGTAAGCCTGTGGATCATCGCGCAGCCTATTGTGATGAGCCGTTTCGGCTGACATCGACGCGCGGCAATTGAGCGGCATTGCCGCAGCGGACGTTGGTGTAAGATTGGCGCTCGGTCCCGCATTTCATATCGAGCATGAACCAGCCCGCCGCTCACACTGCGTTACTGCGCAAACCATTACCTGAAGGTCTGCTGCAGGAATTGCGCGCGCTGGTGGGCGAACGCGTCGCGACTTCAGAGGCCGCGCGCGCGCACCACGGCAAGGACGAGTCCGCGCATCCCCATGCGCTTCCCGACGGGGTCGTTTACCCGCTGACGACGCGTGAAATCGCGCAAATCGTCACGCTCTGCAGGCGGCATCGCGTGCCGCTGATTGCGTTTGGCGCCGGCAGTTCGGTCGAAGGCCACGTACTCGCCATTCATGGCGGAATTACGCTCGATCTGACGCGCATGAACGCAATTCTTGCTGTCAATGTCGACGATCTCGACGCCACCGTCGAGGCCGGCGTGACGCGCAAGCAGCTCAATTCCCATCTGCACGACAGCGGCTTGTTTTTCGCCATCGATCCTGGCGCGGACGCAACGTTGGGCGGCATGAGCGCGACACGCGCTTCGGGCACGAACGCAGTGCGCTACGGCACGATGCGCGATAACGTGATGGGACTCACCGTGGTGCTCGCCGACGGCCAGATCATCCGCACCGGCGGGCGCGCGCGTAAGTCATCTGCAGGCTACGACCTCACGCGGCTCTTTGTCGGCAGCGAAGGGACCTTAGGCATCATCACCGAGGTCATCGTGCGCCTGCATCCTCAACCTGAGGCAGTGTCGGCCGCCGTCTGCGCGTTCCCGAGCGTGGATGACGCCGTGCGCACCGTGATAGAAACGATACAGATGGGCGTGCCGATCGCGCGCTGCGAGCTGCTTGACGCGCTCACCATCCAGGCCGTCAACCGCTACAGCAAACTCGCGCTGCGCGAAGTGCCAATGCTGTTATGCGAATTTCACGGCACCGCTGCGAGCGTCGAGGAGCAGGCGAAAACCGTCCAGAGCATTGCGGCGGACCACGGCGGTCTCGATTTTGAATGGGCGACACGCCAGGAAGAACGCACGCGTTTGTGGCAGGCGCGGCACGATGCTTACCTCGCGTGCCTGCAGCTGCGCCCCGGAAGCCGCGGTGTTGCAACCGACGTTTGCGTACCGGTATCGCGGCTTGCCGAATGCATCGCCGCAACCATTGAAGACATCGCGCACGCTTCGATGCCGATTCCGCTGTTCGGGCACGTCGGCGACGGCAATTTTCACCTCGTAATACTTGTCGATCCGCAGAACCAGCACGATCTCGACGAGGCAGACGCGATCAACCAGCGGCTGATAACGCGTGCGCTGGCGATGGGAGGCACTTCGACCGGCGAGCATGGCATCGGGCTCGGCAAGCTCGACTTCCTCGCTGCCGAGCACGGTGATGCCGTGTCGGTGATGCGCGCGATCAAGCAGGCGCTCGATCCGGACAATCTATTCAATCCCGGCAAGGTCGTGCGGCTGTAGACCTTACCGCGGCGCCCATTCACGCAAAGCGGCGACGCCGCGACTCAATGCTCCTCGACGAACAGCTTGCATGTAATGTGCGGATGTCGGCTGCCGGCATCGCCGAATATCTTTGACCACCAGTCGAGTGGGCGTATCGTGGCGTGCGCGTTCTCGCCATTCGGCAGCGTGGTCTTCGCCGGATAGCATGCAACGCTCGCAAAAACAAAACAATTGGCGAATGAAAACATCTCGGCGACTATCCAGGGTATGTCGTCTTCGCTGCAATGCTCGAGGACGTCGGTCGAAATTACTCCGTCGAATTTGCCCTCGGGTAGCCTGCTGAAGCGCTCGTAACAGGGATCGTAACAGCGGACCTCGTCGATATCCCAGTAATCGATTACGCCATCGCGTTCGCCGACCCCCGGAATGACGACCTTCGGCAGATCATACTGGTAGCCCTTGCCGCATCCGTAGTCGAGCACCGTTCGCGCGCCGGTCTTGTCGATCAGGTCCTTGATGCGTTTGGTGTGCGGCAGCATGCTGACGCCCGGATAAGTCTCGTCCGGCGACAGTCCCAGAATCCGCTCGCCACGAGTGTGCAACTCGCGATACAGGCTCACCATTCTTTGGTAGTTGGGACTCGGAGTATCTCGGCTGTAACTCATGGTATCGATTGTAAGGCAGCAACCGATCGCCCGTCAGCCGCGCGTAGTTCTTTACGGCGCGTTGCCCCTCAGATCACAATCCGCTGCCGCAAATCGGCGATCTGCTCGTCGCTGTAGCCTAA
>Ga0070681_10006458_pt1 | contig 11410 bp, 11 predicted proteins | sample KBSC83BmetaG_FD_65650 | JGI IMG/M metagenome (GOLD analysis project Ga0070681, IMG submission 65650) | Corn rhizosphere microbial communities from Kellogg Biological Station, Michigan, USA - KBS C8-3B metaG | ecosystem: Host-associated > Plants > Roots > Rhizosphere | place: USA: Michigan...
CTTCGAAAGCCGCCGGCAGGCTGATCTCGGGATGCCGGTTACCCACCGCAATCGCCGGCTGCGCACCCTGAGGCCGCGGAAGAAATGCCCGGTTGACGCGTTCCGCGAACCATCGGATCGTATCGCGATCGGTGGAAGCGAAAGAGCGTGCCTCAATCCGGCTACGCGTTACATGCAGAAGCTGTGGCCCGGCGCCGTCCGCTGCCACGTAATAGCTGGATGCATCGTCGGGATCGCGTTCGAGCGATGCAAACAACGGTTGCACGCCGTCCACATTCCGCCCCGCTGCGTTGTAGGGGCCGGGCATGCCCGGCCTGAAAGTGGCGCGCTCAGCCAAGTGCGCGCGAAGTTCGTCCGTGAGCGGCTGGTCGGCGGCAGTATCGCAAATGAGCGCAGCCAAGGCGCCGGTTTGTGTGGGAGTCAAGCTAACTATAATTGCAAACTTTTCAGGTATTCGCGAAAGGCTCCGCCCAAATCGTGGCGCTTGAGCGCGAACTCAACGGTAGCTTTGAGAAATCCGAGTTTGTCCCCGGCGTCGTACCGGTTGCCTTCGAAACGGTAGGCATAAATCGGGCGTTCGCGCAGCAGGTGCTTCAGACCATCGGTGAGCTGGATTTCCGAGCCTGATCCAGGCTCGATGGATTGCAGAGACCCAAAAATCTCGGGAGTGAGGACGTATCTTCCTATGATTGCCAGATTCGAGGGCGCTTCCGACGCCTTGGGTTTTTCCACCAGATCCCGAATGCGAAACACGCGGTCCTTGCTGCCGTTATGTGCTACGGGCTCGGCATCCACCACTCCGTAAGCCGAGATGCTTTCGCGCGGCACTTCCATCACCGCCAGTACCGGAGAACAGAAGAAATCGTATACATCCAGCAACTGGCGGAGGGCGGGGGTTTCGGCGTCGATCACATCATCAGCCAGAACTACCGCGAACGGCTGGTTACCCACCAGCTCGCTCGCTCGAAGCACCGCGTGCCCCAGCCCCAGCGCTTCCTTCTGGCGAATGTAGGACACGTCGATCATGTCCGAAACGTTGCGCACGATCGCCAGCAGATCCTTCTTGTTGCGGCTCTCGAGCAGATATTCGAGCTCGAAGCTCACATCGAAATGATCTTCTATAGCGGTCTTCCCGCGGCCCGTCACAATGATGATGTTCTGAATGCCCGAATGCAGCGCCTCCTCGACACCGTACTGGATGATCGGCTTGTCCACCACCGGCAGCATTTCTTTGGGCTGGGCTTTTGTGGCGGGAAGAAAGCGGGTGCCCAGCCCCGCCGCTGGGAAAACGGCTTTGCGCACTTTGGCGGCCATGCCTTCAGTGTGCGTCTATGCACGAGCACTCCGCAACCGCTAATGCTCTGTTGTAACCACTTGTTTGTATTTTGGGCGACGCTGTGCTATCTATATGCTTCACGGGAAAATATTCATGGCATACGTTATAGCGGAACCCTGCATTGGAACGAAGGATACAGCGTGCGTGGACGCCTGCCCGGTTGACTGCATCCACCCGAAGAAAGATGAACCGAACTTCGCCGAGGCCGAGATGCTCTACATCGATCCAGTCGAATGCATCGACTGCGGTGCGTGCGTCCCGGTTTGCCCCGTTTCGGCCATTTTTGCACTGGATGACCTACCGGAAAAGTGGAATAGCTTCACGCCAAAGAACGCCGCGTATTACGGGAAGTAGCTTTCCGGTCACGCGCCCCAGATCGTTTTTTTATCCTTAAATACAAGTGTTTAGGGAAGGGCCGGTCTGGACCGGCGGGATCTCACTGACATCATGCGGGTGAGGACTCCCGATGACCGTTACCAGTTTAGGGCGAGTGAATGTTACGACGCCCGGCACACCCGTGGCTGTTTCAAGTGATCCGACCACGCGCGCTGCAAAAATCTATTTTCAAGTTGTTCCTGGCCTTACGGGAAAGGGCTACATCGGCAAGAAGACAATGGTGCGGGCGTCGCTGGCCAATGTCGTGCGTGTCCTTGCGCCAAACCCTGGCGGCGGCCTTTCCGATTCATTTTTTCTCGAGTCGCACGACGATGGCGACGTTCTCAATCTTTCGGAATATTACGTCGACATGGATGTGGCCGGGGAAGGCCTGCTGATCAGCTATTGGACGGAATAATTAAGTAGCGGGCGGACGGTAGGTAGCGGAAGTGATATCTGTCTCCCAGATTTTTACTTCCCGCACTCGCGGCCCGGCCCCGTTCATTCCGCCGCTGATCTGCTCGTAAAAGTACCAGGCCATGTTCTCGGCGGAGGGGTTGATGTCGTCGAACGGCGCCAGGTCGTTTAGAAATTGGTGGTCCAAGCGCGCGACCACTGCCCGGATCAACCGCTTTACCTCGGCAAAATCCACCAGCAAGCCCGTTGCGTTCAACTCCTCGCCCGCCAGCGTCACCTGCACGCGGTAATTGTGGCCGTGCACGTTTTCGCACTTGCCGTGATAATTGCGCAGGGAGTGCCCGGCCGCGAACGTTTCTTCAACCGATACCTCAAACATTAAAAAACTTCTCCACGTCGCCGATGTTGGTCGTAAAACCGTAATCCGGAAGACTGTCGAAAAATACCTGTCCGTAGCGCTGCTTGCTGATCCGGTTGTCCAGCAGAACCAGGACCCCGCGGTCCGAACGCCTGCGAATCAACCTTCCAAACCCTTGTTTTAGAGCGATGGCTGCCTGCGGAATCTGGTAATCGTAGAACGGATTTCCGCCGGTTTCCCGAACCTTCCGCAAACGCGCATCCACCACCGGATCGCTTGGCACCGCGAACGGCAACCTATCAATAATAACGCAGCTCAACTGGTCGCCCGGCACATCCACGCCCTGCCAGAACGATGCAGTTGCGAAGAGCACGCTATTGGGAGTTGCGCGGAACTCTTCGAGGAGCGCGCTGCGCGGTCCGGTACCCTGCATAAGAGTGGGGAACTCGATTTCAAGTGAGACGCGATCATACGCCAGCCGCATCTGCTGGTGACTGGTAAAGAGCACGAATGCGCGGCCGCGGCTCAATTCGAGGAGCCGAACGATTTCCTCCGACGCCATTTTGGTGAACGCGGGATCGCGCGGATCGGGCAGGTGCTGGGGAACGTAAAGGAGCGCCTGTTTCTGATAATCGAAATGGCCGGGCACGATGAGTGTTCGGGCATATGGCAAGCCCAAGCGCTTTTTGGCGAACTCGAAAGTGCCCGCTACGGCCAGGGTGGCCGAGGTCAGAATCACGGTTTCGAGCTTGTCGAAAAGCCGCTCCAAAAGGATGGTGGAGACATCGATTGGGGTCGCCTGCAGGAAGCAGCCGCGGCCGCGGCGTTCCAGCCAATAAACATAGTCCGCGTCGTCAGATTCAAGTATAAACCTCAAGCCTAAGTTCAGCTCTTCGATTCGCCGCAGAAGCGGATTCACTTCGTCCGACTGGCCGGTCAAAAGCTTTAGATGAGAGGACGTAAGCTCCAGAGAAGACAGTACTTCCTCATACGCGTCCTGGTGCGACTCGAGAAAGGCCATGCGACCCTCGAAGCCGGTACGCCCCTCTGTTTTGCCGAATAATCCGAAAAACTGATCGGTCATCTGGTCCAGCCGCTCGAGGATGCGATCGAGTTCCGGCGACCCGAAGTGCTTCTGGCGCGAGACGCGGGCAATGTCGCGGGACAATTCCTGAAACCGGTAATTGCTCACGGAGATGCCGAAGTACTGGCCGGCGACGTCTTCGATTTCGTGCGCTTCATCGAACACGACGGCATGATAGTCGGGCAGAATGCCGGCTGCGACTTCCTCATCCTTGATCGCGAGGTCGGCGAAAAACAGGTGATGGTTGACGATAATGATGTCGCTCTCGACCGCGCGCTGATGCATGAGGGTGATGAAGCAGCGCTCGAACTGAGGGCACTTCTGGCCGGAGCAAAGATCGCGGCGAGCGTCGAGCTTATTCCAGGCGGAACTGGATTCCGGCAGCGTTTTGATTTCCGCGCGATCGCCGAACTCGGTGGACTTTTCCCATTCGCGGATGATCTGGAAGTCGGCAACCTCTTCGAGACCGGCGAGGACCGGCTCGTTATCGGCATCGTAGATCTTCTGGCGGCATGCGTAATTGCTGCGGCCTTTCATGTAGCAGACCTGGATGGGGCGGGGCAGATTTTTTTGCAGGAACGGAATGTCTTTGAAGAAGAGTTGTTCCTGCAGGTTTTTAGTACCCGTGGAAACGATGACGCGTTTGCCGGACAGGATGGCGGGCATGAGATATGCGAGCGTCTTGCCGGTACCGGTTCCCGCTTCGACGATCAGATGCTTGCGATCCGCGAGGGCGGATTCGACGGCCTCGGCCATTTCGAGCTGGCCGGGGCGGTACTCATAGTTGGGGTGCCACTTGGAAAGCGCGCCGTGGCGGGAAAAAAATTGCCGCGTGGCGGGAACTTTCACGGGAGTGGTCATCCTTACTTAAAATCGCACAGCGGGGGATGCTGTGTCGCTGCTCACGAGAACAGCCTGTGACACAATTTCCGTATGGCCGGCGGTTTGGGAGTGAGCATCCCAGAGTACGGGAACAATTGTTCGGGAACCAAAAGAATACGACTCCTATCATCCGGTCGGACTTTATGTGATGGACAAGGATGGCAAAAACCGTCATCTGCTCCGGCGAATTGAACCCGTAATATTCAGTGCCGCGTGGTCCCCCAATGGAAAGACGCTCGCTATAACCTGTGCGCCGGAAGCCTGGACAACGCTTCCGCATCCGAGCGACGAACCGGTGCGAGCTGGTCTTTTCCTTGTACCGGCGGACGGTCGGGGTGAACCGCGGCTGCTGTTCCGAAACGCTTTTACGCCGTCATGGTCGCCAGATGGAAAGAAACTCGCCTTTTCGGTGGAGCACCCCCGCGGCTTATGGTCCGTCCACGTCGCCAATTCCGACGGGTCAAAAGACGTTCGGCTGACCGACCCAAGCCTCATTGGGGGTTCTCCTGCATGGTCAACCGACGGAACGCTCATCGCGTTCGATGAGTTTGCCGGCCTAGGCGGACGCCAACAGATTTTCGTTATGCAAGCAGACGGCTCGCACGTCCGACAACTTACAACGGATCCAAACTGGGATTGCGAGCATGCGTCGTGGTCGACCGATGGAAAACAGATCGCGTTTTCTTGCCGGTCAGCCTCCGCCCCGTGTGGGCCGGGAGTCTCTTCCACCGGGTCGGTTCTGGCGTGTGTTCGGCGAACCTTTAGCACGTCACTGGGTGATGCGAAATTGATTCCGACGCAGCTCACCGAACATAACGGCGCATTTCCCGCATTCGCCCCGATTCCATAGTGCCCGATGCCGATCAGGCGACCGTCCCCCCGATAGCCGGCAAAACAGTGTTACAAAAGATGTTGCCGTCCGATGGGTGATTTGCGTCACAATATTGTTGGAGAACAGATGTCGAACCTGTTTGCGCGGAAACCGCTGAACCTTCTGATGGAGGAAGCCCGGGAAACCGGTGAACATAGTCTGAGACGCACGCTTGGAGTCCTTCAGTTGACGGCTCTGGGGGTGGGCGCGGTGATCGGCGCCGGCATCTTCGTGATGGCGGGATTGGGCGCGCACTACGCCGGACCGGGCCTGATGCTGTCCTTTGTGTTGTCCGGATTAGGGTGCGCTTTTGCGGCACTCTGTTATGCGGAGTTTGCGGCCATGATTCCGCTGGCCGGTAGCGCCTACACTTACGCGTACGCCACGCTGGGGGAGCTTTTTGCCTGGATCATCGGTTGGGATCTGACCCTCGAATACGCCATGGGAGCGAGCACCGTATCGTCGGGCTGGTCGAACCACTTCATCGAACTGCTCAGCATCTTTCATGTGAAGATGCCGCTCTGGCTGGCGTACGATCACTGGACGGCGCTGCGCACAGCGACGGGAACGATTGCGCGCCAGATGGCGCAGGCTTCCGACGCCTCTCTTGTTCCGGGGACGCAGGCGTTCCTCGAAAAGGTCGCAACGATCACCGCCGCAAATTCTCCCGAATTGGTGCAGCGGGCGCACGATCTGCTGGCGGCACCGCAAATTTTCGGTGTCGAGATCGGCTTCAACCTGCCGGCCTTCCTGATCGCGCTGGTCATCACAGCCATTCTGGTGGTCGGCATCAAAGAGAGCGCGCGCTTTAACGCGACCATCGTCATTATCAAGGTGGCGGTCGTACTGTTCGTGATTGGCCTCGGTATCACCTACATCAACAAAATCAACTGGGGTTCGGACTGGTCTACTTTTGCGCCGTTGGGCTTTTCCGGGATTGGGGCGGGAGCGGCGTACATATTCTTCGCCTACATTGGATTCGATGCCGTGTCGACCACGGCGCAAGAGGCGAAGAATCCGCAGAGGGATCTACCGATCGGGATCATTGCTTCCTTGCTGATCTGCACCATCTTGTATATCGCGGTTGCAGCTGTGCTGACCGGCATGGTGCCGTGGCGCGACGTGAATATCGAGGCGCCGATTGCACGCGCGTTCCTTGACCGGGGGCTGACTAGCGCCTCGCACGTGATTACGCTGGGCGCCCTGGCGGGCCTTACCAGCGTGATGCTGGTTATGCTGCTCGGCCAGACCCGGGTGCTCTACTCGATGGCCAACGATGGGCTGCTACCAAAACGTTTCTTCGCGGACATCCACCCCAAGTTCCGGACCCCATGGAAGAACACGATTCTCGTAGGTTTGCTGGCGGCAGTCGTGGGGAGCGTAACTCCCATCGACGATATCGGCAAGATGGTCAATATCGGCACGCTGTTGGCTTTCGTGATCGTTTGCGTAGCAGTCATGGTACTGCGGCGTACCGATCCAGCACAGTCACGGCCTTTTCGAACGCCATGGGTACCTCTGGTGCCGATCATGGGCGTACTGTTTAACGGATACATGATGTACAAGCTCGGGTGGCTGAACTGGGCGCGGCTGATCGTGTGGTTGGTGATTGGCCTGGTGGTGTACTTCACGTACGGTTTGAAACACAGCCGCATCCAGGCGGCGAAGATTGGTGTGGGGCGGCGGTAAAAGCCGAATGCACAGGCATTCCTTTCTATTCCGCGGCTATGCTTTTTACCTGTATCGAGTCACTTGAAGAATCAAATTTACCGGTGATCTTCACTTTCTGGCCGGCATAATCCCGCGCCTTTTTCTGGTTATCCAGTTGATAGGCACGCTTGGCTGCTGGATCGTAAAGGGCATATTTGCCGCCGCCCTTTACGCATGCGATGGCGCATTCCTTGGCGTTCTTAGCGCCTTCCGACTTCATCATGTTGTCATGTGAGCCCATTTGAGCACACTGGCTGTCCATGATCTCGCCGGTAAAGGTCTGGTCTTCGGCTCGAGCCATGCCGAGTCCGGTAGCCACAAAAAGTACGGTGATGAATAAAGATTGTTTCATCCTACTCCCGAGTGTAAGTCCGGTAGGCAACTGTGATAGTGATGAGCCTGTAAACTGTTTGTTAATTCCATGCGGAATGTCGTTTTGGGTCTTGGCATCAGTTTGGATGGCTATATCGCGCGGCTGGACGGCGGTGTTGATTTCCTCTTCATGCCCAAGGACTACTCGATGGGCGATTTCCTCGCGACTGTCGATGCTGCCGTTATGGGGCGGAAGACATTCGACGTCGCCTTGAAAATGGGCGGGTTTGGCGGCGCGTCGATGAAGAGCTATGTTTTCTCGCGTTCCCAACGCGCAGGTGAATGCGAGGGTGTGGTGTTCGTCAACAAGACCCCTGCTGCTTTTATTCGTGCACTCCGAAAGCGGCCAGGTAAGAACATCTGGCTGATGGGCGGCGGCGAACTAGCACGCGAATTTCTGAAAGCAGACCTGGTGGATGAACTCCACCTCGGCATTGTTCCCGTGCTGCTGGGTGAGGGTATCCCGCTATTCCCGACTGGCTTCCCGCAACGCGACTTCACGCTCGCGGAGAACAGGACTTACTCGAAAGGGTTGATCGCGCTCAGATATAAACGGCGGCGATCGAGGGCCAAGCGCCGCTTAGCGGGAGCCGGCGGCGGTCGCAAAAATAGTCCGGCCCTCTGTTCCTGATCCCGGAATCAACAAGCGCAGGCGCCGTATCCAGGACATGATGCCTATTCGCTTCGCAGCGTCATCATGGGATCAACCGAGGATGCGTGTCGGCCAGGCATGTAGCCGGCCAGCATCGCCACAGTCAGTATCGCGAGAGTGCTTAGTACAAGTGCTACCGGATCGCTGGGCTTTAGGCCAAAGAGATAGCTGCCAACAAAACGCGACGCTACAAGAGAGGCGGGTATTCCGATCGCCGCGCCTAAGCTTGCGAGGAGGATCGATTCTCGAAGGATCATCCAAATGACGCTCGCGCGCTGCGCACCGAGCGCCATCCGAATGCCGATCTCCCCTGTGCGAGCGCTGACGGCGCACGCCAGAACGCCATACAGCCCGATGAACGCCAACGTCATCCCCAGGAAGCCAAAGAACGCGGATAGCAAGGCCACCATACGGTCCTGCTGGAGTATGCGCCTGAACAGGTCGTTATAAGGTTGCACTTCGACGGGCACATCCTTCCCAATCGCGCCTGCGATCTTGCGGATCTGGGCGGATGCGGAATTGGAGCGGATACCAGGTGCGAGGCGTACCTGGATGGTCCCACTGACCGCAATTTTTCCTTGGTACATCGCGATGTAGACCAGTTCTTTTTGCTTCTCGCGCGGCTCGCCATATTTGGTGTTTGCGACGACGCCTACAACTTCGAGGTTCGCAGTATCTTGTTCATTCTCGTTACCATTGCCGACCGTAAACTTCCGGCCAATGGCATGGCCATGGAAGAAGCGGCGAGCAAAGGATTCGTTGACGACTGCCACATGGCGGGAATTTTTGTCATCCGCGTCAGTAAACTCGCGGCCATCGAGAACCCGGGTCCCCATAGTGGCGAAGTACCGCGGTGAAACTGAATTCAGATAGACAGTGGTCATCTCGTTTTGAGCGGGAACGTAGCCGGGGACAATCGTCGGGTCCCACCACATGTCCCTCGAAAGAGGTGTGATAAAAGCACAACTCGCCGAACGGATACCGGGTGTGGCGTTAAGACGTGCGAGGAACTCCCTGAAAAACAACGGCGCTCGGTCGCCCTTGAATCCGCCTTTGGCTGGATTGGTGTGAACTAGTAAAAGACCGTCTCGCTGAAAGCCGTAATCTGATCGCGAGAGGTTTTGAAGGCTGTGGGTGAAGAGCAGGGCGCCGGTGACAAGCACAAGGCAGATGGCGACCTGGGCCACGACGACGCTGCGAGTGAGCCATGCGCGCCGGCCGCCTGAGGAACCGCGGGCAGATTCGTTCATGGCCGACCCAGGTGACAGGTTAGCGGCTTGGATCGAAGGCAGCACCCCAACCAGCAACGTCGTCGCGCTGGTAAGGGCGGCCGCAAACAGCAACATCCGGACATCCAAGTGGAATTCCAGGAAACCTGCGTCCCCCTTTGGCAGGAACAAAAGCAGGACTTGCGCCATCCAACGGGCTAGGATCATTCCGGCGCAACCGCCAAGACCAGTGAGCACGAGTGATTCTGTGAGCCACAGCCGCACTAACCGGCTGCGGGTTGCGCCGAGAGCGACCCGGACCCCAATCTCTTTTCGCCTGCCGGCGGCTCGGGCCAGCAGGAGATTCGAAATGTTGGCGCAAGCGATCAACAAGACCAGGGCTACTAAGGTCATCAGGATAACGAGGGCGTCGGAAAACTCGTTACGAACATTTGACACGCCCATGCCGCCCGGCTCAATGTTGAGCTTTTGCGTCCAACCATCAATCGGCCGAGGCCCATCGGCCTCCAAAAGCTTTGGCCATAGATCCCGCAAGACCGGACGAGCCGACTTCATTGTGGTTCCCGGCTTGAGGCGCACCATTACCCTCAGCCAAAAGTTGTCAGTCTGCTCGAGCAGCCTATCTTTCGGCCAAATGCGTTTGACCGCATGGACAGGAAGCGTAAGGTCGCGGGGGTAGTCGACTTCAGTGCCTGAGAACTCTCGGGGCGTTACGCCGACAACAGTGAACGGCAGGCCCTCAACTCGGAAGACTTTCCCGATCACGTTCGGGTCACGACCGAAGACGCGTTCCCAGAAGGAGTAACCGAGGGCGGCCACGGATGAACCTGCGGCGGTGTCATCCGAATCCGCGATCAGACGGCCCAAAGCCGGTCTGACACCAAGCACGTCATAAAACGTACCGGTCACCAGCGCTCCGTGCACCTCGAGTGGCGCATTGTTTACCTCGATTTGAAAGTTCGAAGGCCTCCAAGCAATGACACCGTCAAAAATGTCGAAGCCGTCATGCAGCTTTCGATAATCGGTGTAAGAGAAGCTGTTGTCCGTCTTCGAGCGGTGGGTAACGATTAACTGGTAGAGGCCGTTCGGATCGCGCACAGGGAGCTTTGTAAGCAGCAGCGTATTGAGCAGGCTGAACACGGCGGTGTTGGCGCCGATGCCGAGGGCCAGTGACAGCACGGCAACTGCAGTGAAACCTGGATTCTTGCGGAGCATGCGAAATGCGTGGCGGAGATCCTGCAGGAGTGTTTCGAGCCAGCCAATTGTATCCATATCACGAGCCCTTTCTTTCAAGAACACTCGGTTGCCGAACAGGAGCGCAGCCCGGCGACGGGCGTCTTCGGGTTTCAACCCGCCGGTGATGAACTCCTGGGTCCGCATTTCGAGGTGGAACTGCAGCTCGTCATCCAGTTGGCCTTCGAGCTTGTTCTTGCGAAGCGAGCCAAGCAGGCGATTGATCCAGGACATCGTTCCTCCTCAAGCAAAGCGCAGCACTTTGGCAATGGCGCGCGTCAACCGGTCCCAGTTCTCCTCTTCCTTAGCGACTTGCTTGCGACCGGCGGCCGTGAGCCGGTAATATTTTGCGCTGCGATTGTTGTCGGAGATACCCCACTCAGAGCTGATCCAGCCGGTCTGCTCAATTCGGTGCAGCGCGGGATATAGCGACCCTTCCTCGACGCGCAGCATCTCCTCGGAGACCTGCTGGATATGGACGCAATGCCGTAGCCGTGCATAGGGCCGCGCACTAACGTTTTCAGGACGAGCAGGTCAAGTGTGCCCTGTAGCGCGTCAGGATTGGTCTTTGGCATTCTCTAAAAGTCGTATAGACGTCTATGGAAGTATGCGGCGACAAATTGAAGCTGTCAAGCTTCTCGCAACGCGACTTCACGCTCGCGGAGAACAGGACTTACTCGAAAGGGTTGATCGGGCTCAGATATAAACGGCGGCGATCGAGGCCCAAGCGGAGAAGAGCCGCTTAGCGGCTTGTCGCAAAGACAACGTCAGCACAACCGCTTCTAACCAGGCTGTGCGATACCGGCGCAACCGCTCCTTGAGTGCGATCATGCGATTTGTGCGGGGACCCGCGGATTTTTGATGACCTGACGAAAGTGCCGCAGGTCTTCC
>Ga0070681_10006461_pt1 | contig 11410 bp, 13 predicted proteins | sample KBSC83BmetaG_FD_65650 | JGI IMG/M metagenome (GOLD analysis project Ga0070681, IMG submission 65650) | Corn rhizosphere microbial communities from Kellogg Biological Station, Michigan, USA - KBS C8-3B metaG | ecosystem: Host-associated > Plants > Roots > Rhizosphere | place: USA: Michigan...
TTCTGGGCATCGGCTCGAAGGAGTCGCTGCGCTTCAGCGCCCACGCCGCTCAGTTCCAGGAGCTCTCGCCCGACCAGCGGATCTATCGAAAGAGGGACGGGACATGAGGACCTTACGGACGCTGCGCGAGCGTGTCGACGGGATCGTCGTCGGCGCTTCCGCCGGTGGGGTGGAGGCACTCGCGCTGCTGCTTCCCGCCCTCCCCGCGAGGATGGCTGCATCAGTATTCGTGGTAGTGCACGTGCCGCGCGAGCGGCCCAGCCTGTTGGTGGATATTTTCGCCAGCCGGTGTCCGGTGACCGTGCGGGAGGCAACGGACAAGGAGCCGGTGCGCCCGGCAACGGTGTACTTCGCCCCTCCGGACTATCATCTGCTCGTGGAGGACGGCCCGCGCCTGGCGCTGTCGATCGACGCGCCGGTGCACTTCTCCCGGCCCTCGATCGATGTGCTGTTCGAGTCCGCGGCGGACGTGTACCGCGAGCGGCTATTGGGCATCATTCTGACCGGCGGCAGTGAGGATGGGGCTGAGGGACTGAAGAATGTCATCGCAAACGGCGGAATTGGCGTGGTTCAGGAGCCCTCGGGGGCGTTCGAGCCCCGAATGATCCACGCCGCGATGGAGCGCTGCCAGCCGCAGTTCGTCCTGTCGCTCGAGGAGATTGCCGCGCTCCTGCGAACACTCGCGCCCGCCGGTGGCAACGAGGAAGCCCGTCCGCTCGAACCTTCGGGGAATACGCTGTGACGCCCGCCGTAAAGTGCCTGATCGTCGATGACCTCGAGGAGAACCGGATTGCCCTGGCAGCCCTGCTGCGCCAGGACGACGTGGAAATCCTTTGCGCCGGCAGCGGCACCGAGGCGTTGGACCTGCTGTTGCAGCACGATGTCGCCCTGGCTTTCCTGGACGTGCAGATGCCGGAGATGGACGGCTTCCAGCTCGCCGAGTTCATGCGGGGAAGCGAGCGAACGCGGCATGTCCCGATCATCTTCGTGACGGCGGGCAGTCGCGATCAGTACCGGCAGTTCCAGGGCTACGAGGCCGGCGCGGTGGACTTTCTGTACAAGCCCATCGAGCCGCACATTCTCAAGAGCAAGGCGGAGATTTTCTTTCAGTTGCACCGCCAGAAGCAGCAGATCGCCCAGGAGCTGCGCGAGCGCACCGAGACACTGCGGCTCAACGAGATGTTCGTTGCCGTGTTGGGACACGACCTGCGCAATCCGCTCAACGCGATGATGATGTCGGCTCACGTGCTGCAACGTGCTTCGCAGGAAGCGATGGTGCGCGAGTCCGCCGGCCGGATCCTCTCCAGCGGCAACCGGATGACCCGGATGATCGAGGATCTCCTGGACCTGGCCCGTGCGCGCCTGGCCGGAGGAATTCCCCTGCAACGACAGCGAGTGGACCTGGGCGCCCTGGTGGCTCGTGTCGTGCGGGAGCTCCAGAGCGTGTCCCCGGGACGCGCTATCCAGGTCGTGAGCGAGGGAGATCTGGCCGGTGAGTGGGATGCCGAGCGGCTCGCGCAGGTTGCCTCGAATCTGCTCGGCAACGCGCTTCAATACGGGGAAGCGCAGCGACCGGTCGCCGTGCGGGTCGACGGGATGGCCCCCGATTCGGTGCGCCTTGCGGTGACCAATTCAGGGACCATTCCGGAGGAGATGATCCCCTACGTATTCGATCCCTTCCGCCGTAAATCGACGCAGCAGGGGCGCGAGAGCGGCCTCGGACTGGGACTGTTCATCGTCCGCCAGATCGTGGAGGCACACGGAGGCACCGTGGAAGTGCACTCGCTGAAGGAGGGAGAGACGACCTTCAGTGTTTCGATCCCCCGGCGGCTGCGGGTTTAGCGCCCGCCTCCGGTCTTGCGCCCGCCTCGGGTCTTGCGTAGTTGCCTGCGAAGCCCGGGTCGCACTCGTAGGGAAACACGTGTTGCCCGGCTTGCTTGCGCCAGGCAATGAAGCGCACGCCCCGGTTATCCAGCACCTGCGGATCCGCGAATTCCTGCGTGGACAGGAGCGTCTGCCCGTCAGAGCCGAGCTTGAACCGCTCGATCACGCGCACCTGCGAAGAGTGATCCAGCCCATTGTTGGTGATGGTGGCGGGCTCGAGGTGCGTGGTCTCGACGACCAGCGTCGACCCTTCCCAATGTCCGGCGGAAAAACCGACCTTCGAATCGGGGTAATCGGCCTCGGCCGTGCGGCCGTCGAGGAAGATCATCCGCACCATGTCGTAGTATTCGAGCTTCATGACGATGAATTGATCGCTCTGGAAGATCTCGATCGGAAACGGCCCCTGCATGGCGTAGATGATCGATGGCGGCTTGCAGGCATTTTCCACGGAGAGCTGGTCGTAGGGATTCCACTTCTTGGCGGCCTCCACGGCGGCGGGTTTGAGTTTCAGTCCGCCGAACTCACCCGCGGGGAACTCCACGGGACCGGTATCGTCGAGGAAGGCCGTATCGGGCGCCACCTTGCTCATGAGATCCGCATCCCGGGGGATCCTGGCATCCAGGTTCCAGAAGCCGGAGAAGTCGGGATGCGCCTGCGCGGCCGGCGCGGTCGCGGCGGCGGCGGCAGGAGGCGGGGCTCCCTGATTGCACGCGCACACAGCCCCCAACAGGGCGGCGCACAGAGCCGCAAGCCCGGCGCCACGGAGGTCAATGCTGTTACGGAGCGGCTGGCGCACGGTCTCACTTCTCCTTCACAGGGGTGGGCGCCGTCCCGATCGGCTCGCCATTCGCTCGCGTCGCCGAGCGCAGCCGCATGTAGTTCGAGCCGTCTCGGGCGGGCCAACCCTCGATGGTGATGGTTTCACCCACGTGAATGCTCTGCTGATTCCAGCCTCTGCGGCGCAGGATGGAAGGCGAGTTCGTCTCGGCCCTCCAGATGACGGTCTTGCCGCCCTGCCTGACGTCGAGCGCGACCACGCCATGCGGATTGCTGAACCGGAACTCGCGGACGACGCCGGTTACTTTCACCAGCTTGCTGTCGGTGTCGAAGAACACGGCAAAAGAATGATGTGCGACAGCCACATTTACGGCGCATAGCACCGCGCACGCGCTGAGGGCAGCCATAACGGAATTGATCGGTCTCATCCCCCTCTCCATGCTTCGTGTTGGCCTCAGTATCCCTGATTCCGCCCCTCAGCGCCCGACGTGCACGATTGCACCCGCCCTGCGGACTCCTTAGAGTCGCACGATGCCCGAGCCGGACCTGCGACAGATTCACCTGTGGTGCGCCTTCTGTGAAGCCATCCAGGACGAGGCCCTCCTGAGGCGATACAGCACGCTGCTCAGCGAACCGGAGCGCCAACAGCAGGCCCGGTTCTATTTCCCCCATGACCGCCATCGTTACCTCATCACCCGCGCGCTCACTCGAACCGTGCTTTCGAGGTATGCCGACGTGGCTCCGCGGGACTGGATTTTCCGGGCAAGCTCCCACGGTCGACCGGAGATCTGCAACGAGCACCCGGCGGCCCGGCTCATCTCGTTCAACATCTCTCACTCCAGGCAATTCGTGATCATCGCCGTGACGCGCGAGTTGCCCTTGGGCGTGGACACCGAGGACTGCGAAACCCGCGAGCCCCCACTCGAGATCGCCGATCGATTTTTCGCGCCCGATGAAGTGTCGGAGATGCGGTCACTGCCGTCGCAGCTGCAGTTGCGGCGATTCTTTCAGTACTGGACGCTGAAGGAGTCGTACATCAAGGCGCGCGGTCTGGGGCTGGCAATCCCCCTCGACCAGTTCAGCTTCCATTTTCAGGCCGAGCGCCACGTCAGGCTCGCCACAAACCCATCCTTAGAGGATCCGGCCGAGCGGTGGCGGTTTTGGCAATTCCAGGTGTCCGCCGCCAACATGATCGCCGTGTGCGCACAGCGTCTGGCGGACGGGCCGCAACAGCTGGTCCTCAGGCAAGTGGTCCCGCTTGCATCGGAAGCGCCGCTCGAGCGCACCGCGTTATGCGAGTCGCCGGCCTGACAGCCGGTCCAACCCGGGGGTTGGTCGTCGCGGAACTAGGGATGCGCGGCGCGCTGCCCTAAGGGTGCTCGTCGCGCAGCTTTCCGCCGAGCGCCGCGGTCACGCACGCGATGAAGGCGCCGATCACCATCGACAAGCCGGTAAACAGCGAAGCCGCAGCAGCGGCTTTGCGGCTTGCGTCGACTTGCGCAGCGTCCGGCGTAGCCCCTAACGTCGCAGCGGCGTGAGCTCCCATATTGGCGAGCGACACCCCGGCCGCGGCGGCAACCAGCGCAACCATCACCGTTGCAACCGCCCAGGTTACAAACCCGTGGGCCGTATCCCGAAAGAACACTTCGTGCGTGTGCACTCCAACCCACTTGGTCCGCATTCGCCCGGCGATATAGCCGCCCAAGGCCGACGCGATCCACTGAGTGAAGATGAGCCACAGCCCTGTCGAAACGGCGAACGTCGTCGGCGACGGACCGGTCCCGGGCCAGGGGGAAACAGCGGCGAATCCGAACCCCGACCCGAGCGCGACGAGCATCACTGACACCGCCGCAGCGACGAATGCGCCCGCGAAAATCGCGGGCCAGGATACCGCCGGAGCCGCCGTCTCTACTCCTGACACGGCCACGGAGGTCCCGCTTGCGGAGGGCGCAGTCCGCGCTCCGCGTTCATACAAACTCGTGTTCATGACGGCCGCCTCAATGCCAGATCAGGGCCAACAGGATGATGATCGGAATCGGCACACCCAACAGCCAAAGCAGAATTCCTCGTCCCATGGCAGTCACCTGCAATTACAACCAACATGACATTCACAATGGGTCCGCGGGGAACCGGTTCCGGATCCAACCCTGCGTATTTTCAGCCGCCGTTCAGCCTTCCCGCACTGCGGCGTCCGCCCCGCAGCTTTTTCCGCGCTGCGCCAGGGAACTGCCCCTCCAGCGGCGCGTTTTTTCGCAAGCCTGCAACGGCTGTGCTACCTGAGGAGACGATATGAACCGGAAACGTGCATCTGTTCTCATTACCGCGGCCTCGTGCATGCTCGCCGCTGGCGCAGTATTCGCGGACGCAACGGGGACAAAGAGCGATCAGCCGGTTACCGATTCCTACATCACCACGAAGGTGAAGGCTGAACTCGCGAAAGACCACGACACCAAGGCCACGAAGATCCACGTGAAGACGAAGGACGGCGTGGTCGCCTTGACCGGCGTAGTGAACTCATCGGCTGAGAAGACCAAGGCCGAGGAAGACGCCCGCACAGTCAAAGGTGTCGTAGATGTCAAGAACGGGCTTCAGATCAAGGAGGCCAGCGCGGACACCGACCACGCCGCGGCGCGATAGCCCGGCAGTGAGCTCGGCGGCGGCTTCCGTGGCTTGTCAACTCCTGCCAGGCCCGGAAGCCGCCGGCCAGCCAAGACTACCTTGAGCGTCGCGCCATCGAGCGCGACCTGGGCTTCCCCGGGGGAGCCCTCACCGGGGCCGGAAGCCTTGCCGCGTCCTCGAGGTCATGCAATAACCCGACTAACTGGTTGAGTCGCTCCTGACCGAATCGCGCGGTGATGGCCGCGTAGATGCGCTCTACCGAGGGCGCGTGGACGGCGATCAGCCGCAGCCCTTTCCTCTCCAGGCTGACGACACTGCGGCGCAGATCGGAGTTCGGCTGGCGCCGGCTGATGAGCTGCCGCGCCTCCATGTCGGGCAGGATGCGCGAAATGCTGGGGGCGAGCAGGCAGGTCGCTTCCGCAAGCTCGCTGGCTTCCAGGGGACCGTGATGAGCGAGCGCTCTGAGAATCCTCCACTGCTGCTCGGTGAGGCCGATCCCGCGCAACCCGGGCCGGAACTGGCGCATCACGGCCTCGCGCGCGCGTAACAGCTCCGTGGGCAGCGATTTCGAGAAGGCCCGCATCGGCACGGCGCGCTCCGCGATGGATTCGTTGAGTTTTCCCATCTTCATCCTTGCGTGGCGGCTCATCCTTGCGCACCGCTTCGCGACCGGCCGCATTCCTGGGTCCAGCGAATACTTAACATCATAATTATCTGCTCCCCGGCTGTCACCGCCCTCACCTCCAGCCTGTTGCGTCCGGGGGCCGGATCGTACCTGTTCCAGGCGGTGTGCTCATCAAGGACGCGAGCGGGACGATGGCTGCCGATACCGGAGGGTAACCGCGGACGGCGCCGGCTCACCGGGAACCTGACGCTGCAACGATGTGCGGGAACCCGGTTTGCTGCCTGCCAGCCTTCCCTCGTGAATCCCCTTGCCGACGCAGCGCAAAATAAGGAGCCGGTCATGTCCAAAATGATGGCAGTGTGCATCGATTCCTTCGGCGGACCTGAGATGCTCGAGGTGCGCAAGATCGAGCGGCCGGAGCCCCGCGAGGACGAGGTCCTCATCCAGGTGCGCGCCGCCAGCGTGAATCCCGTCGATTACAAGATTCGCTCGGGGCAATACCCCGCCGTGAAGGAGAAGGATCTGCCCAAGGTCCTCGGGCGGGACGTCTCGGGTGTTGTCGTCAAGTGCGGTACCCAGGTCAGCGAATTCCGGGAAGGGGATGAAGTCTTCGTCATGCTGGACCGTGGTCCGGGCGGATACGCTGAATACGTCACTGTCTCGGAAACCCTGTGCGCGCCCAAACCCGCGACGCTTGCGTATACGGAGGCTGCCGCCGTGCCGCTGGCGGGTATCACGGCCTGGCAGGGACTCTTCGATCATGGCCATCTGCAGCCCGGACAGCGCGTCCTCATTCATGGGGGCGCAGGCGGTGTCGGTCACCTGGCGATCCAGTTCGCCAAGGCACGGGGAGCGACGGTCGCGACCACGGTCGCCGCGGAAGACAAGGAGTTCGTGCGCTCGCTGGGGGCCGATCAGGCGATCGACTACAAAGCTGAGCGCTTCGAGGATCTGGTATCCGATGTGGATCTGGTATTCGATCTCGTAGCGGGCGAAACCCAGGAGCGCTCCTGGGCCGTGCTGAAAGATGGCGGGACGATGGTCTCAACATTGAGCAAGCCATCGGAACAACAGGCCCAGGCTCACCACGCTCGCGCAACGAACTATGTTGCACAGCCCAATGCGGCAGAGCTGACCGAAATCGCGGACCTCATCGACGAAGGCAAGGTCAAGCCTTGCGTGCGCGCGACCTATCCCCTGGAGGAAGCCGCGCTCGCGCAGGAACGGTTGCAGCGCGATCACATACAGGGAAAGGTTGTGCTCGAGGTGCGCAACTGACGGCTGGGGAGGCGACAGCGGCGAAGCAGGCCGCCTCGCCGCCTTCGCTACTCGCCGGCGTCCTCGCCTTCGTAGTAGTCGACCGACTCCTGGTCCTTGATCAGCCGGCGGACCCACATGCCGTTGGGCCACTGGCTCGGATCGGCCATGCCCGCGAACGCGAATTTCTTCGAATCCGGATAGCCACAGATGTCGGTGGTGTTCTGATTCGAGAAGGACAGGTAGCGCAGCGGCTCCGTCCCGGTGTTGGTGAGTGTGTGCGCGTGATCGGGACCCGGCGGGAACGCCGCATAGTCCCCGGGTCGCACGGGAACGCGCTGGCCTCCGAGGCGCAGCTCGCCGGTTCCGGAGAGGATGAAGAGCCCTTCCTCGATGCCGGTATGCCAGTGATAAGGGAATGAGGTCTTACCCGGCGCCAGTTCCATCCAGTTCATGCCGATCGCCTTCGCGCCGGCCGCGTTCGCGAGCCGCCGCGCGTTCGCGCCGAAGCGTCCCTTGCCGCGGCTCATCGCGTCCAGCTCGTCCACATTCACGACGTTCGGATGTCTTCTTGCGCCCATGATCAGCCTCCCTCGCGTGAGGGCGCGATATTCGTCGAAGCGTGTCGCGAGGTCAAACCAGTGCCGGCAGCGTCTTCAGGCTGTACACGCGCCTCGAAACGCCGCATGGAGACGAGCCCCGAGTCGGGGCCGGTCAGAAGTAAGTCACTGTCAGAACCGGCGCACGCGATGCGCGCTGCGCACCGGTTGAGTCGTCGATGGTCATCAGGACCGGGATGGCGGGCCCTAAATCCTCCATGATCCGTACCTGAAAATCGACGAGCCCGCGGCGCTGTGCTTCCACCATCAGCGGGGTGACGTCGATCGGCGCGAATGTACCCACGTCTGAGCTGGAGATGTCAGGTGAGACGACGAGGGATGCCAGGGCCGGCTGCTGCGCACGATCGAAATCCGTTGCAAGCAATGTGGGGGGTTGAAACGCGACGAGGTCTATCCGAACCGGAAGCTTGCCCGTCGGCGGATTCAGATCGTCGACATAGAACTCCAGGAAGGCGGAGTCGATCGAGGCGTTTTGCGGGACTCCGCCGGATCCCCCGAGGGGGAAGTCCAGGAAGGCCCGGAACTCCGTCCCTCCAACCGGATCGATACCCACCAACACGCTTTGCACCGTGGACGACATGCCTTGCGTAACGGTGAAGGAGTCGGCGGAGACCTGCTCGATGTCGCCGTCAAAACTCGGGTCGCTCAGAATGTGCGTTACGACCGCATCCGGCGCGGTATCGTTCTGGGTATCATTCGATCCGCCGCACCCTGCGAGGCCGAGGATGCCGCAGGCTACGGCAATCACAGATATTCGGACGTGCATGACCGCTGGCCACCCACCACCGGCGCGGCAATCGCGCCTTCGTAAACAATATACTCACGTAACCTGAAGCGCAGCTGACTCCCTCATGCGGTAACCTTTATAACGGTCGGCAGCCTCCAGGGGATCCTCCAATGAGCGATGAAATCCTGCTCGCAATCGATCAAGGCACGAGCTCTACGCGCGCGATGGGCTTCTCCTTCGAGGGCGAGGTCGTCGCGCAGGATCAGCAGGCGTTCGCGCAGATCTTCCCGGCATCGGGCTGGGTGGAGCACGACCCTGAGGTCATCTGGGCCACGACACTCTCCACGACACGTGAGGTTCTCAGGCAGTTGCGTGAAAAGCGCCGGCCGGTCGCGGCGATTGGGATCACGAATCAACGGGAAACGACTGTTGTATGGGACCGGCGTACCGGTATGCCCGTGTACAACGCCATCGTCTGGCAGGACCGGCGCACGGCTGAGCACTGCAGGGCGCTTCAGCAGGCGGACCGCGAGGAGCAGGTCATCGCCCGCACCGGGTTGCGGCTCGACCCCTACTTCTCCGCCACGAAGCTGGCTTGGATACTGAACCGCGATCCTGACACGCGCGCCGCAGCCAAAGCGGGGCATATCGCTTTTGGCACCGTGGACAGCTTTCTGATCTGGCGGCTGACCGGCGGGAGGCTGCACGCAACGGACGCGAGTAACGCAAGTCGGACCGCCCTGTACGACATTCGCAAGGGACGGTGGGACGAAGAGCTGTGCGAGCTGTTCGACGTGCCGCCGCGTTGCTTGCCTGAAGTGCGCGATTGCGCCGGGGACTTCGGCTTCGCCGACAAGACGGTGTTGGGTGAGAACCTGCCCATCTGCGGCGTCGCGGGCGATCAGCAGGCCGCGCTCGTCGGCCAGGCTTGTTTCAATTCCGGGGACGTGAAGAGCACCTATGGAACGGGGGCATTCCTCGTCCTCAACACCGGCAAACGGCTCGTACGCTCCAACAGCAAGCTGCTGAGTACGGTGGCCTACCAGCTTGGAGGCGAGGCCACCTACGCTCTCGAGGGGTCGATCCTTTCAGCCGGTTCGGCGATTCAGTGGCTGCGGGATGGGCTTGGGCTCGTCGCTCGCGCGCCGGAGATCGAGGCGCTCGCCCGTTCGGTGCCCGACAGCGGCGGAGTCTATCTGGTGCCCGCGTTCACGGGACTTGGGGCGCCCTACTGGGATCCCGACGCGCGTGGCCTCATCACAGGATTGACCCGGGCGACGGGTCGCGCCGAGATTGCCAGGGCCGGGCTGGACAGCGTCGTGTATCAGACACGCGATCTGATCGACGCCATGGCCAGTGACGGGGTCGCTCCGTCGATGCTGCGAGTGGATGGCGGGATGGCGCAGAACGAGTTCTTCCTGCGCCGGCTGGCCGACATTCTTGGCATCAGCATCCTGAAGCCGAAAGTTGCGGAGTCGACCGCGTTCGGCGTCGCTTGCCTCGCTGGCCTGGGGCGAGGGGCTTACCGTTCGCTTGATGATATCGCGAAGCTGTGGAAGTCGGAGCTGCGTTGCGAACCACAGTTGGGTGAGCAGGCGCGGGAGCGCGAGATGGCCGGCTGGCGAGCGGCGGTGGCTCGCGCGAGGTCAGGCTAACCGCGTATCACGCTGCGCCACGCCGCCGCGAGGTCAGCCTAACCGCGTATCACACGCCTCGGTTCGCCGGGGCGACCGCAGGCGCCACGCCCGCGCGCGGTACTGGCCGGGGCTCACGCCCATCACACGTTTGAACTGGCGATTGAACGTCGATAGATCGCCGAAGCCCGACTCCAACGCAACGAGCCCAATGGGCTCCTCGGACGTCCGTAGGTCAACTGCCGCGCGCCGCAGTCGCGTGCGCAGCACAAACTGTCCTGGTGTAACGCCCACCAGTTGCTCGAAGGTGCGAAGAAAATGGTATGGGCTCATCGCCGCATCACGCGCGAGGTCATCGAGCCCGAGCCGCTCGTGGGCGTCTTCCTCAATTCGATGTAGTGCTGCGGCGATACGTCGTGTGTCTCTGATACTCGGTGGGCGCGGAGCGCGATCCACACCCGCGAGTACGCTGCACACGTCGCCGATCAGGCGCGTTGCCACCTCGGCGGCCGAATCGTCGGCACCACCACCTCCGGCAACACTGCACACCACCTGCAGCTCGGCCAACACGGGCATGAGCGCCGGCACCGGCGGCAGGCTCGGAACCGTGAAATCGACTCGCCTGGCCCCCGGCACGGCCGCGATCGGCTCGAAGAACTCCGGCGCGAACTTGAACGACAGGCAGCGATCACCCCGGCTGTGGTCGTGCCCACACTGGAAGCAGGCACCGAAGTTGCCCAGCAGCAGCGAGCCCGGCGCCATCACGGCCAGGCCCTGCGCCGTGCGGTACTGAAATGTTCCGCCGATCACGAGGGCGATGGCCATCCATTGATGCCGCTCCTCGAACGGCCGGTCCTGCGGACCCGAGTCGCAGACGTACTCGTTCAGCTCCCAGCCGGAGCCCGTCGCGACGTGCCTGGAGGTGATGCCCACGGATCGAAGGATAGCAATTTTTCCCAAGCCGCCGACCGGAGGGGCGACTTATCGTAAGTACCGGATAAACAAGGGCATGGCGCCCTTGAATACAGCGCCCGGGCGAACGCCTGCGCACCAAGGAGACCGACGATGCTCGACCACATTTCAATCGGCGTCCGCAATATCGGCGCCGCACGACGATTTTACGACGCTGCCTTCAAGCCGCTGGGCTACAAATGTCTCTATGAGGCGGAAGGATCTTTGGGTTACGGGAAAGACGCGCCTCAGTTCTGGGTGAGCCTCAGCGAGCGTCCGGTGCCCGCGGACCCCTCGTCCGGACTGCACTTCTGCT
>Ga0070681_10006464_pt1 | contig 11408 bp, 12 predicted proteins | sample KBSC83BmetaG_FD_65650 | JGI IMG/M metagenome (GOLD analysis project Ga0070681, IMG submission 65650) | Corn rhizosphere microbial communities from Kellogg Biological Station, Michigan, USA - KBS C8-3B metaG | ecosystem: Host-associated > Plants > Roots > Rhizosphere | place: USA: Michigan...
ATCTAATATTCAAAAACCATGGCGAATGACAACAACAGCAACCGCGGCTTTGCGGCAATGGACCCCGACAAGCAGCGCAAGATAGCCAGCGAAGGCGGCAAGGCCGCCCATCAGAGCGGCAACGCGCATGAGTTCACCCCTGAAGAGGCCAAGAAGGCCGGACAGAAGGGAGGCAAAGCGGCTCACCAGAGCGGACATGCGCACGAGTTCGACTCCAATGAGGCTCGCCGCGCCGGACAGCAGAGTCACGGCTAGCGATCGAAGCTCGAACGAGCTAGAGCTGATCTAATCTCCTCTTTCTTCATCTCATCTCAAAAATACGACCGTATTTTATTCCCGGCTCTACGCCGGGATTTTTTCACTGATGAGCTTGATTGTCTTTTTCGTATCTTTATAATGGTTCGGTATGACTACCAAAACCTCGACTATTACCAAGAATAGAGCTCACTCGTCAGTGAAGATCGACGTTCGCCCTGACCGCACCGTCGAATGGCTCGGCGGCGTGAGCTATGACAACTTTGGACGCGTCCTTGGCGACGTGAAGTCGCTCATGGCATCCGAGCCCAATGCCGAGATCACGCTTCTGGTGACTTCATACGGCGGCGCCACCGGCATCGGCATGAGCTTCTATGATGCGGCTACGGCCTGGCTCAAGCCGAACCTGACCACGATCGGCTCGGGCGACGTCGACTCGTCCGGCATCACGGTATTTTTGGCCGGAAAGAGACGCTACCTCACCAAGAACACGACCATGCTGCTCCATATGGCCGGACGCACTATGGAGGCGGGTAAGCGCCTCACCGTGACTGACCTCGACGCTATGTTGAAGGAAGACAAGCTCAAGGACTATCAATACGCCTGCGTGGTCTCTGACGCTACGCAAGGGAAGTACAGCCCTGAACAGGTTCTCGAGCTCATGGCCAAGAATACGATCCTCACTGCTCAGGAAGCGGTGAACATGGGTCTAGCGCATGGGATCGTCGAGTAGATAAAAAAGAACCACGATTCTGCAAAGCAGAGTCGTGGTTCGTTGCGTAAAGGATCACCGGTTGTCAGCGAAGCGCATCTTTTCCAGGTTCCCGGACATTGCTAGCTGCCGGAAGCACTGGGAATAGTACGAAGCACGACCGGCGCTTATGGTGCCTTCTTGCTCGCGATTGCCCGGAGAGATCTTTCCTTCGGCCAAAAGCCTCTGGTCTCGACGGTATTCGTCGGCATTGATGCCAAGGCCCATCATGCACGAGCACCAATTTATGGCGCCGTCACGTTCGATGGCCGGCGACATCGGGTGGGCTTCCACCGTCGCTTCTTTGATAGCAGGCGTATTCGGGAATGGCTTTTCGAAATGCGCCGCGATCTTGCCCCCAATGTTTAGGGCTTCGCAAAGGCCGAGAACGAGCCCGCACATCAAGAGCAGGGTCCACGGCGAATGCCAATTGATTTTCATAGTTCTAATCTCCTGTTTTTGAAGGGTTTGCTTCGTCTTTCATCGTAAGACGGAGCTCATCAGATTCGTTACCCTTTATACTACTTTTGTATGAAAAAGTCAACTAGAGTTATCCACTCTTAGATGAGCGCATTCTTGTCATAGAAATCCAGGTCTTCCTTGGAACCGCCATAGCCGAGGCCGATACTCGAGACTGATTCGACGAAATAGATTGACCGGAGGTATTTCACCATCTTGAAGCCGAGCTTGGTCTCGGCGCGCAGGCGCAGCGGCGCGCCATGCTCGGCCTTCAAGGCCTCGTAATTCATCTCGTACGCCAGAAGCGCCTGCGGGCGGAGCATCTCTTCGATAGGGAAGGTTTCATAGTACGGATGGCCGGACGGATCTTCGTCATACGCGAAGAATACGGCATAGCGCGCCTCTGGCTTGGGCTTGACCTTGAGCATGACGTCGCCGACCAGGACGCCGCCCCATTCGGCCACCGCCGACCAGCCCTGGATGCAATTGTGCTTGGTGATCTGCTCGCTCTTGCGCATAGCCTTGAGGTCAGCCAGCGATAAGGCCATGGGATTCTCTACGAGGCCCTTCACCTTGAGCTTCCAATTGGCAAAGCCGTTCGCGCGATGCATGACCCATTCGGGATTCTCGGGCGGGCGGCCATTCACGCGAAAATAGGGCGAGATGTCCTTCTTGGTGTATCGCTGATGCGAAGCCGCCCTGCCGAAGAAGAAGCCGGTCACGCCATTGATAAGCGGATCGAGGGCTTGCTGGACCACTCGCTCATGCGAACGAGTGAACAGCGTGATGAATATATTGATGAGCAGGAGCAGCGTGATGGCGATGGCCAGTATCCAACCGGCGAGAACGGCGTTGCCGGCCGGATCGCCGATGGTGATGTTGAGCAGGTTGGCTTGGGCATTGACCAGAATGACCATGGTTACATGGACTGCCACGAAGCCGAGCATGGCGACCATGCCCAGGAAGTGGATGCTGCGGGCCGATTGCCGTCCGCCGAAGATCTTTAGATACTTCGGAAATCGCGCGGTGAAGGCCGGCGACATGGCCAAGCCGGTGATGATCATGATCGGCGAGAGGACAAAGATGATCATGAAGTACGTGAGCTGCTGCAACGGGTCATATGGATTGAAGGCAGCGGCTGATGGCGCCTGGAAGTGCATATATTCGATCATGGTGCGAATGGCTCCAGGGAAGATCGACCAGCTGGTCGGGACCAAGCGCACCCATTCGCCGGTGGTGAATAAGAAAGCCAGATAGACAAAGCCGTTCGTAAGCCACAGGATCACGGCTGTAAAGTGCCAGCGCCTGGCCGAGCCGAGCTTGTGCTCGCCACCCGTGATGCCGACGACCGGATTCAGATATTCGGCTTCGTCGCGCGAAGTCCACAGCGCGCCTGCGGGCATCTTCTTCCTGGCCAGGCTGAACCATTCGGATCCGGGCGTTGAGCTGTCGTTCCAATAGAGCTTGGGATGGTCGAAGAAGATCTGCAGGCCGCTTCGTACCAGGACGAGCGTGAAGATGATATTGAGATAGTGCGTGATGCGCAGCCACAGAGGAAAACCGAGAGCGATGTGTTCGATCATGACGTTTCCATTATCACGCTTCCGCGCGCATGAAGTCAACGCGGCTGTGCTATAGTCAGAGAAGAAAAGGAACCTATGAACATATGGTTTGTTATTCAGGCGCTCGCTGTACTATGCATCTCGGCTTTTATCGGAAGAGTCGCGATGCTAGGCAGGGAATTGTCTCGGAATCCGTCGGACCCGAAAGTCCTCAAGCGGCATCAGCGTCGCGGGCAAGCTATTCCCTGGCTTATCTTGACCGATGTCGTCTTCATTGAGGCGGTGCGGAACCATCAGATCCATCCGCCGGCAGCTCTATTTCATATCCACTTAGCTTTTGCCATGACATGCTTTGCCGGGTTTATCCTGCTTACGACGACGGCGACGGGACGCAAGCGCAAAGCCATCCATGCCATCGTGGCCTATGCCGCCACTTTCGCCTGGGCCGTAACGGCCGGGACAGGGCTGCCTCTGGCGTATCTGGTGTGCCGATCTGCATGAGCGCCACGCTCTCCTCCCTGATCTCAGGGATTTTTTATAGCGAAATATGCCGCTGAAGATATCGTCAAAAATGATATAGTAGCTATATGACGAAGACCAAAATCTCTGGCGGAGTAGCCCATGAATTGCCTGCCGACTTGCGGAAGGCTCTTCTGGCTGATTCCGCAGCTCTGGCGAAGTGGGAAGATATCACGCCGCTCGCCCGCAATGAATGGATCTGCTGGACGATCTCGGTCAAGCAAGCGGAGACCAGGAAGGATCATGTGGGACGCGTCGTCTCGGAATTGAAAGAGGGGATGCGAAGGCCGTGCTGCTGGGTGGGCTGCACGCATAGGACGGATAAGAAGATGAGCAAGTCGCAGAAGTGGGTGATGGGGAGGAAGGCCGGGAAATAAAAAATCACATTCATTTAAACAGAATGCGATTGTTGAGTGATGTTATTTAGGCGAAGATTGTTTGGTTTTTCCTAATGGATGATACTGGAAAATCAGTACCGTTATGCCTCCTTTCGCGAGCTTGGGTTTACCAAATAGCCAGAAATTTTTTTCATCCTGCAATTGAAGATCAAGAAGGATGTCACGGAGATTTGGGCAAGTTACATTGGCTTCCTGGTGCCCGTTCTCAATCACCAGCTGAACTTCTGGGCATCCTGCGCGAAGGAAGTTTACAGCCATGATTGCTTCTGCATACGGATTCTCGCTTTCGATTTTAATTATCGGCACTTTTCCGGCTCGGGTGGTCACGGTCTGCTCTCCAATCTTCTGGGACAGTAAGCTTGTCTTTTTCATTTTCAATTCCCCCTCATTTTGGAATGCCGTCATTGGCAGTCCAGATTCACTATCTGAAATCTACTAACTTCCTCCTAAAAGTCAAATAAAAAAGAAACCCGCCAGCGAACAGAGGGTTTCTCTGTTCGGGCGGGTATTGATCAGGCTGTCTGCAAGCGTGCGGCCACCGGATCGATGGCTCTCGCCACTCCAGAACTCGGGTCGAGGTGATTCCACCATTCGCTGTAGCGCTGGATGTTTCTCTGGATCCGCGCTGCACGCCAAGGCTTCCAGGTACTCTCTTCGGATTTCCGAAGATCGACCATGGCCAGAAGGACGATGCGGTAGGGATTTTTCCCCGTTTCCTTCTCTCTGCAGTGCGCGACCAGGGCAGGGGTCTTCCGCTCGATTCGTTCCACGACATCCGCAATCTCTCTGCGGGTAAATCCGCAGGCATGTCCGATGAAGTTGATGATCTGAGTCGCGCTACCTTTCATTTGCGATAGTTCAGCTTGGCTGTAGTTCATAGTATCCTTTTCTGTTGTTTGCCTGCGTGAGCAAGCGATGTTCATTTGGATACTATTATATCATAGTAGACACTATATGTCAAATAAGAAAAGCGTCTCTTAAAGTAAGAAGAATAAGGCTAATCAGGCAGGGTTCGGTCCTTACAGGACCTGTACAGTCTTCGCATTTCTTCGGGTAGAGCCCTCGGAAATATGCTCAGACTTTTCGATCCCTGGACGTAAGTGCCGCAGGGCACTTACTCCGCTCCGCCAAAAACAAAAGCACCGCGATGGGTGCTTTTGTTTTTGGCTCCGTATACTGGATGAGTTCAGAACTGTTTGACATTTTCACTTATTACCATAAAGTATGAAATGGTAGACTAAACAATGTATGGAAAAGAACATTTTGATAACAGGGCTGCCTCATTCCGGGAAGTCGACGTCACTCCACAATCTCGTATCTGGAATTAAAAATAAAAACGGCTTTCTCACAAAGGAAATAACAGCTGATGGAAGTCGGGTCGGTTTCGAGATCGAATTATCTAATGGGCAGCGCATAGCGTTCGCTCATGTTGCATATGATGAATCCGTGAGAGTTTCAAGGTACGGTGTGAAGGTCAAAAACCTGGAGCTTGCACTGCAGGAGATTCCAAAACCAACTTCGGAGACACTGCTCTACCTCGATGAGGTTGGGCAGATGCAGCTCTTTTCAGGAAAATTCAAAGAGAAGGTATTGGACTATCTTGAACTTCCCAATACTTTTGTTGCCACAGTGTCGGCGGTTTTTAAAAGCGACTTCATCGATTCTCTCAAAAAGCGAAGTGACGTCATATGGGTCTCGGTAACTCCAGAGAATCGTCAGGACATAAGCTTGTTCCTGAATGATATCGTAAGGAAAATTGAGACCGCAAAAACGTATTTGCGTGAACCATTGCGATTCACTCGTGAAAACGAGAGCATCATAACAATGACATCGAAACATGGTGCAAGAACCTTGTCTAAGCTAGACAACAACTGGAGATGCACATGCGACTTCTGTGCGAAGTGGGCAATTTGCAGCCATCTTATCGCGGCTAAAGAACTCTTTAATCTATCCTGAAACGTAAAAGCCGAGGTATTACCTCAGCTTTTTTTATGTGCTCCGCGGCCAGGGATCTTCCATTACATGGACTGTATACCTTTCGCATCGTACTCGCCTTCGGCTCCGTGCGATATGCTCAAGGTTTTCGATCCCTGACTCGCAAAGCGCGCAGGCGCTTTGCTCACTTCGCACATACAAAAAGACCCCGAATGGGGTCTTTTTGTATGTGCTCCGCGTCGTGGACGAAATAACTACCTATTTCCGTACTACAAGTGAATATCACTATATCCCGAATTTGAAAGACGGGATCTACAATTTGGTCCGACCGACAGCAATAGAAACATCTCGACTATAGGCCAAAAAAGTGGTAAAGTGATGCCGTGTATAGCTTCCTTTCAACCACATGGTACCTGTTGCAAACAAAACCACTTCAAATACAGATTACAGCTACCCCTTACTAGATAAGGTATTTTCTAGTTATTCTAACTCCCATAATTTAAGCGGCACTTATTTGGTTGCTTGCCAGCATCTCCTTGAACCTCAACTGGAGATGTTCAAAAGATTGATTGCTTTTGGGTTTAAACCGCAGAATATTTTAATACTTGGTAAGATTTATTCTGTAAACAAAGACATAGCTAACGAATTAAAAGCTCTTGGTATTGATGTAAGAACTCCAGCGTTTTCAGGCAAATCTTTCGATGTTGAACACCGACAAAACTGCATTGGTATTCTTAACTCCTTACCCACAAATATTGAGAATGTAATTATTCTTGATGATGGTGCAGAGCTTATTAAAGTTTTTGCGGAGAGTCATAGAAAAGTCCTATTCGCAGTGGAACAAACTTCATCTGGTTTTAGAAAGCTTGAAAATACTGTTTCAGACTTTCCAATTGTAAATGTCGCTCGATCGGCAGTAAAGCTTATACAAGAAAGTCCTATTATTGCTCGTATCTGCTTTGAAAGAATCGCGCACTACATACAGGGAAGTAATCTTGAGAGACCCTCAGTACTAGTTGTTGGTTTGGGTCCCATTGGAGAAGCAATTTTTGAAATTCTTAAGCAAAATAAGTTCATCGTAGAGGGTTTTGATATAAAACATGGACATTCTGATTTGATTAGTAAAATCAAAGAGTTGCAGCCGGATATTGTGGTTGGTGCAACAGGCTCAAATATCATCTCAGAAAAAGATCTAGAATTTCTAACCTCTGATCACACTTTTCATTTTATAAGTGTCTCATCATCAGACCGAGAATTTCCTGTTACATCTTTCAGAAAAGATGACACTATTCATGCTGATATTTCATATAAGAACTTTGTGTTCGTGAATAATGGATTTCCAATAACATTTAAGGGTAATCGAATTGAATCAACGCCGATTGAGATGGAGAAAACAATGTGCTTACTCGGAGGTTCAATAGTTTACGGGGTTGAGAATAATATTTCTTCAATGGAAGGATTGGTCGAGGTTCCTCTGGAATTACAAGAGATGATTTCTACTTTTTAATTATGACCTGTGGAATTATCAATCATTTTTTCCAGATATCAATTAGTTGGCTTGATACCGTAGTCCATATTATTTTAAGTAACCCTATCTGGAAAACTCATTCCTCCTATAACTTGGGTGTAGCCATTACAGCGATAGCAATTGTCGTGGCTTTTATTGAGTTTATCTCAAACAAAAGAGAATTGAGATTCAGTCTAAATTACAGAAAGAGGAAAATTGCCCTCTGGATTGGTATCTCAAGTATTATCTTAGCTTTTTTTGGAGAACTGAATGGTCTTTTTCTTGGGTATCCATTCATTTTTGAAATTACTGCTGCTGTATTGATGTTTGTTGCAATAGCGATGTACCTATATGTGATTCTTAATCCACTTAAACGGCTTAACAAGAGACAAGTTGGTATATTACAGGATATTTTATCCGGAACTTTGTCTAACTCGCACTCAGATAAGATCCAAACTCTACGTGGCTGTATAGAATTATTTGATAATCTATTAGACCTATCTCTTGAGGATGAAGACGTTAGAAAAATCTTTCAGAACGATTTCGCAAGCGACATATTCTTAAAGCACTTTTCTGAGTCGTATTTTGTTTTTGGCCGCACAGTAGATTTTTATATAGAAAAAAGAAAAGAAGGAAAGCATACTCTAGATCATATTGAATTTTTTATAAGAAGGTTAATGACGAAATCGCTAGAGAATGATGAATCATTCTTAAATATGTTTATCGGGCAAAAAATCTATCCAAATGCTTTATTTTGTCTCGACGATGTAATGATAAAAGAGAAAGATGAATCATTGCTTCGAGTCTTGTTTGGAGAATACCGATTCAATAGGCTAACCAGCGTAGGCCAATTGAACTATATTACTCTTGTTGCAAGATATTTTAGGTTGGTATACGAAAAAAATAATCATGTAAGTCTTCAGAGTGGTTATCAAAAAAATTACGAGCTTAACGACCAACTCATCAAAATATTCTTTGATGAAATCGGTAACTTTATAGAATCATGCTATGACCAAAAACAACTTGAGGCAATTATGGCTAAAGTGGAGGGCTTTGGATGGCACTACACATGGGGCGTAAGAACTAGAGATAAGAGTGAATATATAAGAAAAAAGACAGGTAAGTTTTTATATCATCTTTTCCACAATTCAATAAGCAAGTACAAGATCGAGAATGAGGAGATATTTAGGTTAAAAGTGCATCAGCTGTATGACTATTTTCTGGAAATGCAAGAAAATCCAGTCGAAAGCAATGTTGCATATAAGGCTTTTGTAGAAAAGCTAAAAGAAAAGATCCTTGGTGATGGTAAAGATGGTCATATGCCGAACTATAAAGGCTATTTCCCAGCAATGATTCTGGTTTATTTTTATATGTTTGGTTTTTACGCTTTCTCCGAAAAGCAAAATGAATCGCAAGCAAAAGATTTACATATCCCGATCTTCTCAAAATTAGCAGAGTCATTCCCGAAGTTGTATCAAGGCTTTAAGCAAGAATTTTACGATGCAGAATCGTTGCCTGACGGGAAAAAGGAGCTGTTAGAGAAACAAGGCAGAGAGATTTTGGATCAATTTTTAAAAAAGAATATGGTGTATAACTTTGATGAAAATTCATTGTCGTACTACTACAGTGGGGATATTCATAGTTCAAAGATATTTTTGAATGACGTAAAGAAAAATCAAAAAATAGAACCCAAGAAATTATAGCTATATATTGGTCCTTTTTTCCCTAATTTTCCCTCAACATTGCACCTATTTGCACTAATTTGCCCTAATTCGGGCCTGTTTTGCCCCGTGTACGCTCTTCGCAGCCGAGTCAGGGCTTTTCACGTTTAGCAGAGTAATTCCGCCTGTTAGCGAAATATTCGGACCCATGCTTTATGGGTCCAAAAGTAATGCACCATTTTTTGCACTTTTCCGGCATTACGATGAGGACATCCTAGAGATAGAAAGTAATTCCTACAGTTGGATACTTTTTAAATCATAGGATTAAATCATCCTGTTGCACGGAGAAAGCTGGGTCACTTGCAACAGGGACCTAGCTTTTTCCGTTTTTGGGAAAGCTAGCACAGGTCGAAAACCTCATGCTAAGCAACAAAGCCCTAACAGAATACAAAGAGATACGAAAGGCAGAGACCGGAGTGGTCCCTCCTGAAAGTATTCTCACTGAGGAAGCAATCAAATTGTTGACGCTCTTTGACTTTGTCTATAGGCCGATCAAGAAAGTCTGGCTTGAGGAATTTATTAGCAAAAATAAAAAACATGGAACCAAATCCGTACCACAGCAATTCGTGGAAGAAAAATAGAAAAGCTAGAGCTGATCGAGCTGCTGCAGGAGTTCCTCGTGACAAACTCCGCCAGAAAGATAAGGCGACTCGCTTATTTCTTGATAATGAATTTATCTTTGAAGGATATTCAGAGAAATTACCTCGTCTTTGTACACTGGTTTATCTAGGGCTTCTGGTCCATTGCAATACTGAAACCCAGTCGGCCTTTCCGAGTATAAAAACACTCAAAAGACATACCGGTGAGAAGAATCCGAATAGTATTGCAACTGCAATTCAAATCCTTGAGCACTACAACATCATTACGGTCCTGCGAAATATGGGAGAAGGGCTTGGTCGCTCAAGCATCTATGCTTTCCTTGATAATAGATATTGGCGAGCTGTGGATAAAGACAAAGTACGTATCAAAATTAAAGATTGGCAGGATGATAAGTATCAAATTTCAGAGTCGAGTGATATCAATTCTGTAAGTAAAGATGTTCCAGTTGATACACTAACTAACCTAAATAAAAACTATCCTAAACAGTTAACTAACCAAATCAGGTCCTTGGCTGACCAGATGAGAATCAACAAGAAACCAGAAAGACTTGCTATTCCAAGGAGATCTACACATACTTTCGTAGAGACAGCCTATGAAGGTAGAATACTAGATACAAGACCACCTGATGATACAGATGAAATACAAGATATAGATATCAACATTGATACCATAGAGACCGAAGTAACGGCGAAAAAACGGGCAGTAGATGATATCAATATTGATACATTAGGTGAAATTAGTCGAAATAAAGCGGAAAAAAGCGACAATTTGGTATATCTTCCAGATGAAGACATGAGTGCAGGGACAGCAGGATAAAACATTATGAACACTAAACCATCAATTAAATATTTCTTATACGCTCGAAAATCGAGTGAGGCCGAGGACCGACAGGCAGCCTCTATCGACGCTCAAATCGATGAACTTAAGAAGATTGCAAAGGATCAGAAACTTACTATTGTTGAAATCCTGGAAGAATCACAATCAGCCAAGAAGCCTGGCCGACGTGTGTTCAACTCCATGCTTGAGGGAATCTATAAAGGCGAAGCTAACGGAATCTTGTGTTGGAAGTTGGACCGACTAGCACGTAATCCTGTAGATGGCGGCAACATCAGCTGGGCAATTCAACAAGGGACTATTCAGCAGATCGTGACGTACGGTAGAACCTACTATCCGACTGACAATGTGCTCATGATGCAGGTAGAACTTGGAATGGCCAATCAGTTTATTCGTGACCTTTCAGTAAACGTAAAGCGAGGTTTGGCCAAGAAGGTCCGAGATGGCTGGTTACCAAGTGGTGCTCCGATCGGATATCTCAATACTCCCGACAAAGACAAAGGATATAAAACAATAAAGACCGATCCTGAACGATTTGTTTTGGTACGAAGAATGTGGGACTTGATGCTTTCTGGTAATTACACTGTGCCGCAGATTTGGAATAAGTCTCGTAAGGAGTTGAATCTAACTACGGTCCCTCGCAAGAGAATCGGAGGAAAACATTTATCTAAAAGTGCAGTGTATGCCATCTTTGATAATCCTTTTTATTACGGTTGGTTTGAATATCCGGTCCGCAGTGGTAATTGGCAAAAGGGTGCTCATGAGCCAATGGTCACCGAAGAAGAATTCAATCGTGTACAGGCTCTTATGGGTAATAAGAACGCTATTAGATCGCATGGTCAGACATTTGCCTTCACTGGCCTTATG
>Ga0070681_10006465_pt1 | contig 11407 bp, 8 predicted proteins | sample KBSC83BmetaG_FD_65650 | JGI IMG/M metagenome (GOLD analysis project Ga0070681, IMG submission 65650) | Corn rhizosphere microbial communities from Kellogg Biological Station, Michigan, USA - KBS C8-3B metaG | ecosystem: Host-associated > Plants > Roots > Rhizosphere | place: USA: Michigan...
AGGCCGCGCAGCGTCAGGTAGTCGTCGGCGAGGTCGGCCTGCAGGCTGAGCCGCATGGATTTCAGGTCCGCCGCGCTCGCCTGGGCGCGATCGCCGGCGCTGGCCGCCAGGTTGCGCAGCCGCCCCCAGAGGTCGAGCTCATAGGCCACCGACGCGCCGACCTGGTCGGTGGAGAAGCTGTTGGCGCCGCCCACCCGCAGCGGGGCGTTCTGCGAGCGGCGCTGGCGGATCGCCGAGGCGTTGCCGTCGATCTCCGGGACCAGGCCGGCGCGGGCCTGGGCCGCCAGCGCTCGGGCCTGGTCGTAGGCGGCGATGGCGGCCGCGAGGCTGGGATTGGCCCGCTCGGCCCGCGCCTCCAGGTCGTCCAGCACCGGATCGGAGAACATCGCCCACCACAGGCCCCGGGGCTGCGCGTCCGCCGGCGCGGCCGGCGTCCAGGGCCCCTGCTCCTTGTAGGCGGCGGCGATCGGCGTGGCCGGCGGCGAATAGGCCGGCGCCAGCGAGCAGCCGGCGAGCGCCAGCGCGGTCGCAGCCGTGACCAGGAAGCGCAAAGCCGCCATGCCCCTCAGGCTCCCGCCTTCTGCGCCGAGGCGCCGGCGATGCGCACCAGGTCGCCCTCGGCCAGGGATTCCGGCGGGTTGTCGACCACGCGGTCGGTGGCCGCTAGGCCGGCGCCGATCTCCACCGTCGCGCCGAGGTCGCGGCTCACCACCACGGGGCGGATCCGCACGTGGCTGTCCGGCCCGACGATCGCCACCACCGGGCCGCCGTGGCGGTACTGGATCGCCGTCACCGGGATGCGCGTGGCGCTCACCGGCGCGGTCAGGCGGAAGCTCACCTGGGCGTAGTCGCCGGACTTGATGCGGCCCTGCGGATTGTCCAGCGACAGCTCCACCAGCTCCGCGCCGCTCTGGGCGCCGACCGCCTGGGCGGCGGTGGCGACGACCGCGTTGAAGGCTTGGCCCGGGTATTCCGGCACGCTCACCTCGGCCGCGAGGCCCTTCTGCACCAGCGCCGAATAGATCTGCGGGACCCGCACATAGACCCTGAGCCGCCGCTGGTCGGCGACGGTGAACAGCGCCGGGTCGTTGGGGCCGCCGGCGTTGATCAGGGCGCCGATGTCCGTGGACCGGGTGGTGACCACGCCGTCGAAGGGGGCGGTGATCCGCTTGAACGATTCCAGCGCCAAGAGGCGGTTCAGGTCGGCGCGGGCGGCGTTGGCCAGCGAGGTCTTGGCGGCGAGGTCGCCGGCCTTCTCCTCGGCCTCCTGCCGCGAGACCGCGTCGGCCGCCACCAGGCCCTGCCAGCGCTTGGCGGTGGTGGCGGCCAGGGTCTGGTTGGCCTGGGCGGTGGCCAGGTTGGCGCGGGCCTGCAGCACCTGCTGGTCGAGGTCCGGCGTGTCGATGTCGGCCAGCGTCTGGCCGGCCTTCACCGGGGCGCCGATGTCCACGTACCAGCGCTTCAGGTAGCCGGAGACCCGGGCGTGGATCGGGGCGGTGTTGAACGCCTGGATGTCGCCGGGGAGCGCCAGCTGCCGTTCGCCGCCGCCCTCGATCCTGGCAAGCTCGATGGTCGGGATGGCCTGCTGGCTGGTCCAGGCCTTCATGCCCTGGTCGGCGCTGACCCGGCTGACGAGGCCTCCCACAACGATCACCGCCGCGACGCCCGCGGCGATCAGGCCCGCCAGCCTGAGGCGGCTGGTCGGGATGTGGGCCACGACCGGCGTGGTGGCGCCGTGGCCTGGCTCGTGCGGACTTTGGTCAGGCATAGGACTCTCCGGCGGCGGTCGTCGGGGCGGGGACGGATGCCGGCGCGCGCCGGCCGTGCGCCAGGCTGAAGACCACGGGAACGAACATCAGGGTGGCGATGGTGGCGAACACCAGCCCGCCGATCACGGCGCGGCCGAGCGGCGCGTTCTGCTCGCCGCCCTCGCCCAGGCCCAGCGCCATGGGCGCCATGCCGATGATCATGGCCAGCGCGGTCATCACCACCGGGCGGAAGCGGGTGAAACCGGCCTCGGTGGCGGCGCGGACGGCGTCGCCGGTGGCCGCCAGCCGCTCACGGGCGAAGCTCACCACCAGGATGGAGTTGGCCGTGGCCACCCCCATGCACATGATCGCCCCGGTGAGCGCCGGCACCGACAGGGTCGTCCCGGTGGCGAACAGCATCCAGACGATACCCGCCAGCGCCGCCGGCAGGGCGGTGATGATCACGAACGGGTCCAGCCACGACTGGAAGTTCACGACGATCAAGAGGTAGATCAGCACGATCGCCGCGGCGAGGCCCAGGAACAGGCCGGAGAAGGCCTGGTTCATGGTCACCATCTGGCCGCGCAGGGTGACGGTGGCGCCCTTCGGCCGGTCCTTGGCGGCGTCCTTCAGGATCTTGTCGATGTCGCGGGCCGCCGAGCCCAGGTCGCGGTCCTGGGTGGTGGCGTAGATGTCGAACACCGGCAGGGCGTTGTAGTGGCTCACCAGGGCCGGGGTCGAGCCACGGGTGATCTGGCCCAGGCCGCCGAGGATCTGGGCCCCGCCGGCCGCGCCGGTCACCGTCAGGTTCTCCAGGCCCGAAAGCGAGCCGATGCGGTACTCCGGCGTCTGCACGACGATCGGATAGGAGACCCCGTTCTGGGGATTGAGCCAGAAGGTCGGCGAGCCCTGGGAGCTGCCGGCCAGCGAGGTGACGATGCTGTTGGTCACGTCGCGCTCGTTCAGGCCCAGCTGGGCGATGCGCGAGCGGTCGACGTCGACCCGCAGCTCCGGCGCGCCGCTGGGCTGCTGCAGGCGCACGTCGGCCAGCCCGCGGACCATGCGGATCTTGCGCAACAGGGCGGTGATGTAGGCGCGGTTGGCTTCGGTCTTCGGACCGCCCACCTGCAGGTCGATGGGCGCCGGGGCGCCGAAATTCAGGATCTGGCTGACGATGTCGGCCGGCAGGAAGGCGAAGCTGGTCCCGGGATAGGCGCGCGGCAGAACCTCCCGCAGGCGCTTCACATAGTCCGCCGTCGCCCGATGGTGCGGCTTCAGGCTGACATAGATGTCGCCGTCCTCCGGCCCGATCACGCCGGAGTTCGAATAGACCATGTTGATCGAGCTGTTGGGGATGCCGATGTTGTCGACGATCGAGGCCATGTCCTTGGCCGGGATCGCCTGGCGGATGGTGGCCTCGATGCGGCGGAACTCCAGCGAGGTGTCCTCCAGCCGCGTGCCCACCGGCGCGCGCACATGGATGGTCATCTGGCCGGCGTCCACCGACGGGAAGAAGTTGCTGCCGAGGAAGGGGGCGAGCGCGAACGAGGCCAGCACCACCGCCATGAAGCCGGTCAGGAAGACCCGGCGATGCGCCATGGCCCGCTCCAGGAGCCCGGCGTAGAGGCTGCGCACCCGCGCGAACCCGGTCTCGAAGCGGCGCTGGAAGCGGCCGATGGGCGTGCGCGGCGTCGCGCTGTGGTGGCCCTCCGCCGCGTGCGGCTTCAGGAGATAGGCCGCCATGGTCGGGACCAGGGTCCGCGACAGGACGAAGGAGGCGATCATGGCGAAGACCACCGACATGGCCATGGGCACGAACAGGTAGCCGGCCACGCCCTTCAGCAGGAACATCGGCACGAAGACCACGCAGATGCACAGCAGCGACACGAAAGCCGGCGTCACGATCTGATTGGCGCCGTCGAGGATGGCGGTGCGGACCTCCTTGCCCTGCTCCAGGTGCCAGTTGATGTTCTCGATGGTCACCGTGGCGTCGTCCACCAGGATGCCGACCGCCAGGGCCAGGCCGCCCAGGGTCATGATGTTCAGCGTCTGGCCGCTGGCCGAGAGCGCCGCGATCGCCGCCAGCACCGCCAGCGGGATCGACACCGCGATGATCACGGTCGAACGCCAGCTCCCCAGGAACAGGAGGATCATCAGGCTGGTGAGCGCCGCGGCGACGGCGCCCTCCTTGATCACGCTGGAGATGGCCCCCTTCACGAACAGCGACTGGTCGTTGAGCGCGGTGATCTTGAAGGTGGACGGCAGCTGTTCCACCACCGACGGCAGCTTGTCCTTCACCCCCTGCACCACCGCCAGCGTCGAGGCCGAGCCGTTCTTCAATATGGTGGACAGGACCGCCCGCGAGCCGTCGACGTGGACGATGTTGGTCTGCGGCTTGGCGCCATCGCGCACCTGGCCCACGTCGCGGATGTAGATGGTCGCCCCGCCCGCCGTCTTGATGGGCAGGTTGTTGAGCTCGTCGATGGTCTCCGCCGCGTCGTTCAGCCGGACATTGTAGTCGTAGGAGCCGATCTTCACCGACCCCACCGGCAGGATCTGGTTCTGCGCGGCGATGGCGTTGTTGACGTCCGTGGCCGACAGGCCGCGGGCCTGCAGGGCCTGGGGATCGAGGTCGACCTGGATCTGGCGGATCTGGCCGCCGTAGGGATAGGGCGTCTCGACCCCGCGGACGGTGGTGATCGCCTGCCGCACCACCGTCTGGCTCAGGTCGAACAGCTTCTGTTCGGAGAGCGTCTTGTCAGAGTCCGCCAGCTGCAGGATCGGCACGGTCGAAGCGGAGTAGTTGAGCACCAGGGGCGGGGTCGTCCCGGCCGGCATCTGCTTCACCGCCGTCTGGCCGACCGAGACCACCTGGGCGGTGGCGGTGCGGATATCGACGCCCGGCTGGAAGAAGATCTTGATGATGCCGATGCCGCTGACCGACTGGCTCTCCATGTGCTCGACGTCGTCCACCGTCGTGGAGGCGAACCGCTCGAACTGGGTGACGATGCGGTCGGACATCTCGCCGGGCGGCAGGCCCGCGAAGTTGAACGCCACGCCGATCACCGGCACGCGGATCTCCGGGAAGATGTCGGTGGGGGTGTTCAGCGCCGCCAGCACCCCGCCGATCATGATCAGCACGGCCATGACGATGAAGGTGTAGGGACGCGAAAGCGCGATGCGGACGATGGCGTTCAAAGCGACTGGGCTCCGGCCGGGACACGCGGGGGCTGCCCACCCGACGGCTCGCGAGCGCCCCCCGGCGCTGCATGCACCCGCCGCCGGCCCCAAGGCCAATGAAGAGAATTTTATGTTCGGCTTATGAGGTCAGGCCTCGAAGCCCCGGGGCCAGCAGTTGAGCGCCACCTTCAGGCCCGGCCGGGCGTCCTCGAGGGCCAGCGTGAAGTGGTGCAGGCGGGCGATGGCGCTGACGATGCTGAGGCCCAGGCCGGAGCCGGGCTCGGTGCGGGCCCGCGCGGCGCGGTAGAACCGCTGCAGCACGGCGTCGCGCTCGGCCTCCGGGACGCCGGGGCCGTTGTCCGCCACCTCGATCCTCGGCCCCTCCTCGCGGACCGTGAGACGCACCGAGACCCGACCGCCGCGCGGGGTGAACTTCAGCGCATTGTCCACCAGGTTGCTCACGGCCTCGAACAGCAGCGTCGGATCGGCGGAGACCTCGGGCGGGTCCGTCGCGATGTCGGCCGTCAGCGCCACGCCGCGGTCTTCCGCCAGCGGCCCGTGCAGCTCCAGGACGTGCTCCAGCACGCTTTGCAGGCGGACAGGCTCGAAGAAGGCCTGGCGGTCGCGCCGCTCGATCTCGCCGATCCGCTGCAGGGCCCGGAAGCGGGTGAGAAGCTCGTCGGTCTCGGCCAGGGCCTGGTCGATCATCGCCTGTTCGGCGCCCTTCAGCCGGGTCTCCTGGCGCACCCGGTAGAGCAGGGCCCGGAGCCGGTTCAAAGGGGTGCGCAGGTCGTGGGCCACGTTGTCGCCGACGCTCTTGACCTCCCAGAGCAGACGCTCGGCCTCGTCCATCATGGCGTTGGCGACGCCCGCCAGCATGTCGATCTCGTCGCGCCGGCGCGACACCGGCAGGCGCACGCCCAGTTCGCCCTTCAGCGCCGCGCGGCTGGCGGCGCGCAGCTCGTCGATGCGCCGCAGGGGGCGCAGGCTCAACGCGGCGGCCGCCGCCAGGCCGAGGACGAGGATCAGGCCGCCGCTTAGCAGGAGCGCGTTGACGATGATCCCCCGCAGGCCGGTGAGCACCAGGGCGTCGTGGCCCACGAACAGGACCTCGCCCCAGGGCATGCGCTCCACCAGCGCCCGCGAGCCCGGCTGCAGGTTGGGCTCGTGGATCTCCCGCGGCACGCCGTCGATGGGCAGCTTGGCCGGCAGGGTGCGGACGTTGCCGGAGATCCAGACCCCCTCGGCGGAGAACAGGCCGTAGTATTCGACGTGCCGGCTGTCGGTGGCCACCGCCTGGGTCACGCGCTCCGGAAGGCGCTCGGCGCCGCCGGCGGTGAGGTTGCGCGCCTCGCTGACCACGATGCCGTCGATCTGGCGGGCGAGGTAGCCGGCGGTCTGCTGGTAGATCAGCCCCATGAGCGCCACGACCGCGAGCGCGAACACCGCGCCGTTCAGCAGGGTCAGCCTAAATGGCGTCGTGCGCCAGAGCTCGCCCCGCTTCATGGCCTATGGGTCCGCATGCAGGGCGTATCCCGAGCCCCGGACGGTGTGGATCAGGGGCGCAAGGCCCGGCCGGTCGATCTTGCGGCGCAGCCGTCCGAGGTGGACGTCGATCAGGTTGGTGCCGGGATCGAAGTGGTAGCCCCAGATCGCCTCGAAGATCATCGTCCGCGTCAGCACCTGGCCGGAATTGCGCATCATGTATTCCAGGAGCTTGAACTCCGTGGGCATCAGCCGGATCTCCGCGCCGCCGCGGTGGGCGGCGCGGCTGATCAGGTCGAGCGCCAGGTCGGCGACCGCCAGCGTCATCCCGCGGGGCGGCGGGCCGCGGCGGCGCAGCAGCACCTCCAGCCGCGCGGCCATCTCCTCCGAGGCGAAGGGCTTGGTCATGTAGTCGTCGCCGCCGGCGCGCAGGCCGCGGATGCGCTCATCCACGTCGCTGAGCGCGCTCACCATCAGGACGGGGATGTCGATCTCGGCGTGGCGCATGGCGGTGACGATGGCGAGCCCGTCCGGACCTGGCAGCATGCGGTCCAGGATCACGGCGTCGAAATCGCCGCTCACCGCGCGGACAAGGCCCCGGTCGCCGTCGCGGGCCCATTCGACGGAGAAGCCGTGCTGCTCCAGCTCGGCCACGATCTCGCGTCCGGTGGTGGCGTCGTCCTCGATGGCCAGGATCCTCGGCATCGCCCTGTCCGCTCCGGCGGTCCGGCGCCGCCGCGCGCTCCTGCTCGCCATGGGCGGACCGCGCCGTCAAGCCCAGGCGCTCTTCGCCTCAGCGCGCGGCGAGCCCCTCCACCAGGAGCAGGACGGCCGCGCGCATGTCCGCCGAGCCGATGCGGGCGAAGGCCGCGGCGAGCTGGGCGCCCTGGTCGCCGCCGTCGGCCTTCTCCGCGCCGGGGTTGATCTCCGCCAGCAGCTCGGACACCGTCAGGGCCAGCGCGTCCGAGAGCTTGATCAGCATGGTGGCCGAGACGCGATTGGCGCCGTTCTCGTACTTCTGCACCTGCTGGAAGGTGATGCCGAGCCGCGCTCCCAGGGCCGACTGGGAGAGCCCCAGCTCGCGGCGCCGGCGGCGGATCCGGTCGCCCAGGGCCGCGTCGAGGGCGCCGGAGCGAGGGGTGCGGGATTCGGCGGCCATCAAGTCCCCTGTGGAGCGGCAGGACCGGGTCGCTCCAAGGTCGCCGTTCGGCGAGACGCGCCCCGTGAATCGGCTATAGCGAAGCCGAACAGCGTTCGCTACGGCGCGCCGGTTGCGGACCCGCCGACATGCACGCAACCATGACGCGCAGGGAAACCTGGGGCGGCGCCGATGCCGATGGCGGAGCCTGCGCGAACCTGATTTCGTAGGCCCGACGCACTCGAAGGGCCTGGCGAATGAACGACGTCTCCGACCGCAAGAACCGGCCCGACCTCGACGCCTACTGGATGCCGTTCACCGCCAACCGCCAGTTCAAGGCCGACCCGCGCCTGCTGGTGGCGGCCAAGGGCATGTACTACCGCACCGAGGACGGGCGGGAGGTGATCGACGGGGCCTCCGGCCTGTGGTGCGTCAACGCCGGGCACGGCCGCGAGGAGATCGCCCAGGCGGTGGGCCAGCAGCTCCTGACGCTCGACTACGCGCCGTCGTTTCAGATGGGCCATCCGCTGGCCTTCGACTTCGCAAGCGCGCTGGCCAAGCTCGCGCCGGAGGGCCTCGACCGAATCTTCTTCACCAACTCCGGGTCGGAGTCGGTGGACACCGCGCTGAAGATCGCGCTCGCCTACCACCGCGCCCGCGGCGAGGGGCAGCGCACCCGGCTGATCGGCCGCGAGAAGGGCTATCACGGGGTCGGTTTCGGCGGCATCTCGGTGGGCGGCCTGGTCAACAACCGCCGCGCCTTCCTGACCCTGCCGGGCGCCGAGCACCTGGTCCACACCCACGACCTGGCGCGCAACGCCTTCTCGCGCGGCCAGCCGGCGCATGGCGCCGAGCGCGCCGACGACCTTGAGCGGCTGATCGCGCTGCATGGCGCGGAGACCATCGCGGCGGTGATCGTCGAGCCGGTGGCGGGATCGGCGGGCGTGCTGCCGCCTCCGGTGGGCTACCTGGAACGGCTGCGGGCGCTCTGCGCCAAGCACGGGATCCTGTTGATCTTCGACGAGGTGATCACCGGCTTCGGGCGCCTCGGCGCGCCGTTCGCCGCACAAGTCTTCGGGGTGGCGCCGGACCTGATGACCACCGCCAAGGGGCTCACCAACGGGGCCTTCCCCATGGGGGCGGTGTTCGCCAGCCGCGCGGTGCACGACGCGCTGGTGCAGGGCCCCGGGAACGCCATCGAGCTCTTCCACGGCTACACCTACTCCGGCCATCCGGCCGCCTGCGCGGCGGGGCTGGCGACGCTCGAGATCTATCGCCGCGAAAGGCTGCTGACCCGCGCCGCCGACCTCGCGCCGGCGTTCGAGGCCGCGGTCCATGGCTTGCGCGACTGTCCGCACGTGATCGACATCCGCAACCTCGGCCTGATGGCGGCCGTGGAGCTTTCCCCGCGGGAAGGCGCGCCGGGCGCGCGCGGCTACGAGGCCTTCGTCGGCGCCCTGAAGGCCGGCGCGCTCGTCCGCTTCACCGGCGACACCATCGCGCTGTCCCCGCCCCTGATCGCCACGCCGGAGGAGCTGGAGCGGCTGGTGGCGATCCTGCGGTCGGTGCTGATTGGGTTGGCTTAGCGCAACCTGGCCCCTCCCCCTTGCGGGGAGGGGTTGGGGTGGGGGTGCGAGCTGTGAGTTCGCCGCGCCGGACCCCTGAACGCCGCGCTGACACCCCCACACCCTACCCTCTCCTCGCAAGGGGGAGAGGGCGCTCGACCCCGATTGGCGTGGCTGGTCGTCGATCCGACCTAACCGCCCGCCGGCGGGGCCAGCAGGGCCTGGACCGCGGCCAGGTCCTGCACGATGTGGCCGAGCGACTTGTAGACCGTGACCTGGTCGGCCGACTGGCGGCCGGGCAGCGTCGCGGCCAGCACCTGGCCGATCTCGCCCACCACGTGGCTGTCGTCCACCAGGCCGGCTTCCTTGGCCTTCAGGAACTCGGCCCCCTGCTTCAGCACGCCCTCGCGGTAGTCGGCGATGAAGCGGGCGCGGACCACCAGGTCGTGATCGACCTCCACGGGCCCCGCGAAGCTCGAGCCCACCAGGTTGACGTGGGTCCCGGGCGCCACCCAGGCCCCTTTAAGGATCGGCTCCGGCGAGGCGCTGACGGTGCAGATGATGTCGGAGTCGGCGACGGCCTGTTCCCCCGAGGCCACCGCCACGGTCTCGACGCCGACCGCCGCCTGCATGCGCGCGGCGAAGGCCTGGGCCCGGTCCAGCGAGCGGCCCCACACCGTCACCCGTTCCAGTTCGCGCACCTTGGCGATGGCCGGGACGTGCGCCTCGGCCTGTTCGCCGCAGCCCAGGATGGCGAGCCGCCGCGCCTCCGGCCGGGCGAGCGCGTCGGTCGCCACCGCGCTGGCGGCGGCCGTCCGGATGGCGGTGATGGTGTGGGCCTCGGCGACGCAGGCGAGCTCGCCGGTGGCCTCGTCGAAGACCAGCACCACGCCCTGGTGCGACGGCCGCCCCGCCCCGGGGTTCTTCGGGAAGACGCTGAGCACCTTGGCGCCGAAGGCCGCGTGCTCGCCGAGGGCGCCGGGCATCACCCCGAACATCCGCCCGTCCTCGAAGTGCATGATCGAGCGCAGCAGCTGGCGGGTCTCGCCGGCGGAGAGCGCGATCATGGCGGCCCGGACCGCCGGGATGCAGACCTCGTCGGTGAGGTTGGCGCGGACTTCGGCGGCGTCGATCATGCGCATGGGCGGGCCCTTCGTGAGGTTCTCGCGGCGACGGCTGGTGGCCGGCGTCGGGCCACCCTATCTGACAGCCTTCGCCATTTGGAGAAACGCCCTTGTCCCTTTCGCTCTACGACGCCTCGATCGCCGTCTATGTCCGGATGCTGCAGAACCTCAGCCACTTCCTGGACAAGGCCGAGGCCTACGCCGCCGAACAGCACATCGACCTTTCCAACTTCACCGAGGCCAGCCTTGGCCACGGCATGGCGTCCTTCACCCGCCAGATCCAGCTGGCCAGCGACGCGGCCAAGGGCGGCGCGGCTCGGCTGGCGGGCGTCGAGCCGCCGTCGATGCCGGACACCGAGACCACCTTCCCGCAGCTGAAGGAACGGATCGCCAAGACCATCGCCTTCGCCCAGTCCATCGACCGCGCCCTGGTGGACGGCCAGGAGGAGCGCCAGATCGTGCTGACCTTCCCGGGCCGCACCATGGAGTTCATCGGCCAGAGCTTCCTGCTGACCTTCTCCATGCCGAACTTCCTGTTCCACGTGACCACGGCCTACGCGATCCTGCGCAACCAGGGCGTGCCGCTGGGCAAGATGGACTTCCTCGCCGGCGCCAGCGTTCCGGCCTGACGCCCCTCGCGCAGTCCCGGTCCCAAGGGGCCGGGACCTCCCCCCCGATCACCCCCTGGTTGTGAGCTTCGCCGTCTCCGCGTAACGTCGTGCGGCGGGAGGCGCCCATGGCCAGCTACATGATCACGCTGCGGACCGAGGACGGCGGCGACACGCCCAGCCCCACGCCGCGTTATCTCAAGCTGGACGACGCCGGCGTGGAGACGGAGCTCCCCACCGGGACCTGGGAGGCGCAGATCATCGCCCAGTTCCCCAAGAACCCCGGCGGCGTGCGGCACGGCGACATCGTCTTCTTCGTCCACGGCTTCAACGTCGACTTCCGCTCGGCGGTCGCCGCGCACCACAAGATGGCCGGCGCCCTGGCCGACAATGGCTTCCAGGGACAGTTCATCAGCTTCGACTGGCCCTCGAAGGGGGTCGCCTTCGCCTATCTCTCCGACCGCGAGCACGCGCGGCTGGCCGCCAACGCCCTGGTCACCTCCGGCATCTCCCTCCTGCGCGACGCCCAGGCGCAGGACTGCCGGATCAACCTGCACGT
>Ga0070681_10006466_pt1 | contig 11407 bp, 11 predicted proteins | sample KBSC83BmetaG_FD_65650 | JGI IMG/M metagenome (GOLD analysis project Ga0070681, IMG submission 65650) | Corn rhizosphere microbial communities from Kellogg Biological Station, Michigan, USA - KBS C8-3B metaG | ecosystem: Host-associated > Plants > Roots > Rhizosphere | place: USA: Michigan...
ACGCTTTTCGCCAAGATCTCCGGCCGCATCAAGTTCATGGACAAGGGGTCCATGGGCAAGTTCGTGATGGTTGAGCCGCTGGAAGCGAAGTAATTTTATGTCAGTCCACGGCGCGGGTGCAGGCGCCCGCGTCACATAGGGCCTCGCCTTCGGGTCGAGGCTTTTATTTTTCCCATGTTCATCGATGAAGCAAAAATCAAGGTAAAGGCCGGCGACGGCGGCAACGGATGCATGGCATTCCGCCGGGAGAAGTTTGTTCCGCGCGGTGGGCCCTCCGGCGGGGATGGCGGCAAGGGCGGCGACATCATCATGGAATCCAGCGAGCGCCACAACACGCTCGTGCATTTCCGCTTCAATCCCGAGCACCGGGCCGAGCGCGGACGCCATGGTGAAGGCTCCAACAAGACGGGGCGCGAGGGCAGCGACGTAGTTCTGAAAGTTCCGGTGGGCACGATCGTCTACGACGACGAGACCGGAGAAAAGGCATTCGAGTTCACGGCTGCCGATCAGCGGTTTGTGATCGCCCGCGGGGGGCGCGGCGGACGCGGCAATGCGCGTTTCGCTACCTCGGTGCATCAAGCTCCGCGCGAGCACGAGGCCGGACGGCCCGGCGAGGAGCACACCTATCGGCTCGAATTGAAGCTGCTCGCCGACGTCGGTCTGGTGGGCTACCCCAATGTCGGCAAGTCCACGTTGATCTCGCGAATCTCTTCAGCGCATCCCAAGATTGCGGATTACCCATTCACCACGCTGGAGCCCAACCTCGGAGTCGTCGCGGTCGGCGACGCCAGGAATGAGATCAGCTTCGTGGTTGCCGATATCCCTGGGCTGATCGAAGGAGCGCACACCGGAGCCGGCCTGGGAACGCAGTTCCTACGCCACGTCGAGCGCACTCGCTTGCTGGTGCATTTGGTGGATGTATCGGATTCCAGCGGACGTGAAGATGTCACCAAGGACGTCGACGTCATCATGGGCGAGCTGGCCAGCTTCGGCGCGCACCTCGAAACTAAGCCGATGCTGATGGTCGCCTCTAAAGTCGACGTCGCCAACAAAGACAAGCTGGCGCAGTTGAAGCGCTTGTGCAAAAAACACAAATGGAAGCTGTATGAGATTTCCGCGGTGACCGGCAAGGGCATCGAGCCATTGAAGTACGCCATTGCAGAGAACGTGCAAGAGTTGCGGGACCAGAGTGCCAGAGGGGTGGAGTCGGAGGCGAGTTAGACTCGCCTGCTGGGTCGAACATCTCCGTCTCGCTCAACTCAAAAGCGTCGAGCTTCGCCCAACTCACAATGATTCCCGGGCAATCCTCCCGAATGACACGCATCGCAGGCAAGTTGACGGGGAAGGGCACGAGTTCACTCGTGCCCACTGCTTGAAATCAGCCCCGCCTTTAGCCCCTTGAGGGGATGCTTTTGAGTTTGTCGAGCCGTGTCGCTCAAACGCTTGGGAAACCGCGCAAACGTTGCCGAGGGGTGTTGAGCGTCATCGCGAGTTATCGTCCACTGTGTGTCTTGCACAAGAATTGCAGCTCTCCACGCTCTTTGGTGTAGAATCTCGCAGCCGCGATTGCGGCAAATACGCCAAGACCATCTGGAGGTGACACGATGCGTTTCTTGCGCTTGCTCGCCGTCTGCTCAATTCTGCCGACTGCACTATTCGCAGCTGATAGCCCGTTCAGTGGGACCTGGACGCTAAATACTGCGAAGAGCCATTTCACAGGTCCTGCCCCTAAAAGTAGCACAGCCAATGTGCAAGCCGATGATCAGAACTTCAAGCTGAAACAGGAATTTGTTGGCGACACGGGGCAGACCTCGAACATTTCTGTGGACGCCAAATTTGATGGAAAAGATTATCCCGTCACTGGCGACCCGGACACTGACTCCATGGCCATTCGGCGCGTCAGTGACCATGAACTGAAAATAACCTACAAGAAAGCTGGACAGCTTACCGGGAAAAGCGTCGTGACCGTCTCAAAAGACGGAAAGACGACGACTTTGAAGTTTACAGACTATAAAGATGGCAAACCCATTGGGAGCGGATCAGCGGTATACGACAAAACGCAGTAAAGATCAGCAAACAAATCCCGAGTGCGCTTTTGGCTGCCAGAACGTCGGCGGCCTTTTTCATTGCTATTGCGCTGGAAGTTGCTCAAATCAGAGAGTCAGGCGTCGTTAACAGACGATTACACAGAAACGCTTGTGGCCGTCTCACGCGAGCGCCAGATTCATGTTTCCAATCGCCTCGTCGATCTCCTGCGTGTTCTTGAAACCGATCGTGGCGCAATCCACTCCCGCGTTCTGGAAAGCGAACCTCATGGCTTTCACGCGATCGTCGTGACTCCGCTCGAACTGACCGCCACCGCAGAGCTTCATGCCAATCACACCCAGCCCTTCCTTCTTCAACTGGTGGATGTGATCGACCACTTCGCTGACGTTGTCCGGATGGTTGGTGTCCTCAGAGGTCGGGCCGTCCATGCGTGCGCCGCTGTGGTTGATGCGGATCAGTCCCACGTCGAGCCAGTGCGTGCCCGGCATCTGCCGCAGCGCCGGCAGCCCGTGCACTGAGGCGCCATGCGTGCGGATGATCTTTCTCTGCTGCGCCTGAAGGATGCCGTCCTGCCAGCGTTTCGTAGTCTCTGGCCAGTCGGGCGTGTGCTGCCAATGCAGCAGCATGATGTCAAAGTATTCAGTCTGCGAGGTGCGCCGCAGCTCGTCGAACTTGGCCTGCGGATCGATCCCCTGGTGGAAGGTAGTCACCTTGCTCATCAGCTGGTAGCTGTCGCGAGGCAGGCCTTTCAGCGCCTCTCCCAGCATTCCCGGCGTCTCGTACGCCTCAGCCGTCTCAAAGAAGCGGATGCCGCGATCATAGGCATAGCGCACCAGCCGGGTGAACTCCTGCTGCCCCAGCGCCGCCTGTACCGCACCGCCGTTCGTGCCGGTTCCGAAGGCCAGCCGTGTCACGTTGATCTTTGAGCGGCCAAGCAACACGGTGTCAGTCGCGGTGCGCTTCGTGGCGGAGAGCGGAAGAATTCCCGCAGTCGCCATGGCTCCAGCGGCCAAGCCGGTTTTGAGGAAAGTACGCCGTGTGGTTGGATTCATCTTGACCTCCATGGCTCAAGCCGGGCGGGGCGAGCCGGATCAGTGGATGTTAGCACGCATACAGGGCAAATGTCCGCGTTGGATCATCCGTCCGGCAATGGAATCGCGGTTGTCTCGATGCGTGAGCGCGTATTGTTTCGGCAAGTCGGACCAGGGTTGAGCAATCTGTTCGCGCCCATAGTTTTTAGTGCAAAGTGCATCTCGAGTAAACCTCACAACGCAGGCTGTCATCTCAATGCCCACTACGTAAGCGGGAACTCTTACCCGTTGTGCCTGCGTTGCCATCCGAGCCCCGGCCACGGAACACCCAGACTCAGATCTCTGCTGGGTAATGTAAGAAAGTTCACCGCAACAGGAGGATGATTGTGAAGGACTTTACGATGAGCGGGACCGAGGAAAAAATCCGTTTGGCGATCGGGTCTGCGGCTGCCGCAGCCGCGATTTTTGCACCACTCACCTATAAATGGAAAAGCGTGCTGACCGGCGTTGCCGCTGGAGCAATCCTGACTGGAGTTTACGGCGTTTCACCAATCAGGCGCCTTCTAAAAGGTTGATCTGGACCTCGTCGCAAGCGAGGCTGGCACGAGTTCGTAAGAAGCTGGAGGGGCACCACTGGTGCTCCTTTTTTTTGCCGCTGAGCCATCGTGCTGAGCACAGCGATAGCGCTCAGAATCCCATGACGGGCATTTTGAGTAACAGCGGGATCTTACGCCAGCTATTGTGCATCATCTCCAGCGCGTGGCACCTTGCGTTTGCGCATCCCGATCTCAGAGCTCGCCGAATCGGAGAGTACCCGTTCCACCCTCTTACGGCCTTCTTTTGTTTTCGAACTCCACAGAACCTGGGTTTGGATCTATGCCCTGGGGAGAGGGCCATGCTGGAAGTGATACTGCAGAATGCGGGCGGCCAGGGCTGGAGTGATCGAGCCTTCCTGTCCTTCCACAGTGCGCACGACTTCTCCGCGACAGACGACTTCCGTTTCTGAAAGCCCCGCAATCTCCGCCGGGAGCACCAGGTTGATTTCCAGTTGTGAACTGGGCTGTAGCACTTCGTCTGCCTGGAACAGCATGCCGGAGCGGCTGATGTTCTCCGTTTTTCCGCTATGCCAATCTTTCTCGCCGAGGCGGCGATAGCGTAAAGGCAAATGGAGTTGGAATCTCTGCGCGCGCGTGGGAGGAACTTCCCGTGCCCGCGCCGCGTGTTGAGTTGCAGCGGACTGAATCGACATTTCGACCTCCGGGGGAGTAGGGGTTGCATCGAGCACTTCGCGGACCTTGTCTTTCAGGTCCCGAAGGTTGAATGGCTTCTGGAGCAGGCGAATGCCGGCATCCAGAGTGCCGTTGTGACCGATCACGTTTTCCGTGTAACCGGACATGTAGAGAACTTTCACGTTGGGGCGGATTTCTGTAATGCGCTGCGCCAACTCGCGGCCATTCATGCCGGGCATGATGACGTCGGTCAACAACAGGTGGATCACAGACTCGTGCGCGACGGCAATCTGCACGGCAACTGCGCCATCGGCGGCTTCAATCACCTTGTATCCCTGCTTCTCCAGGTACTGGCGGGCAAGGTAACGCAGGTTGGCTTCATCCTCGACCAGCAGGATGGTTTCGGTGCCCGGCTCCACGCGCTGGGCTTGCGCCTGGGCCGCAATCTGCGCGGCTTCACCCGCGGCGGCCACCCGCGGCAAATAAATCTTGAAGGTAGTGCCTCGCCCGACTTCGCTTTCCACCCAGATGTATCCCAGACTCTGCTTGATGATGCCGTAGACGGTGGAAAGGCCAAGCCCAGTGCCTTTGGGCCCTTTGGTGGTAAAGAACGGCTCGAAGATGTGCGATTGGGTCTCGGCATCCATCCCAACCCCGGTATCGCTGATCTGGATCGTGACGTAGTCGCCGGGACGCAGCGGAGCGTGATGGCGCGCTTCCTCTTCGCCCAGGGTCACATTGCAAGTCTCGATGTTGAGCTTACCTCCTGTGGGCATGGCGTCGCGGGCATTGACCGCCAGGTTCATGATCACCTGTTCGATCTGTCCGGCATCGGCGCGAACCGGCCAAAGATTCTTTCCGGGAGACAGCACAAGATCGATGTCTTCGCCGATCATGCGCGTGAGCATCTTCAGGTTTTCGGTGGCGATATCGTTGAGGTTGACCAGGCGGGGAGCCAGCATCTGCTTGCGGCTGAAGGCGAGCAACTGGCGGGTCAGCGAAGACGCGCGTTCCGCCGCGCCGGCAATCTCCTGCGCCGGGCCGCGAAGATGCGGCTCGGCCCCGATCCGTTCGAGGAGAAATTCGGAGTATCCCGAGATCACCATCAGCAGATTGTTGAAGTCGTGCGCGATCCCGCCCGCCAGGCGCCCCACTGCCTCCATCTTCTGCGACTGGCGCAACTGCTGTTCCAGGGCACGGCGCTCGGTGACGTCCTCCGCGAAGAGTTCGAACACCACCCCTTCTTTACGGCCGTTCACCACGGACCGGCCCGAAATTCGCACGACGCTGGTGCCGCCCTTGCGCTTCCAGTCAGCAATTACTCCTGAGAAAGGTTCGGAGGCGCGCAGGCGATCCGCCAGATCGAACCACTGTTCGGTATCGTGATAGAGGCTGTAGATGTACTGACCGCTCAGTTCGTCGGCGGAACTAAGCCCGAGCAGTTCAAGGAATGCCGGATTAGCATCCAGAATCTTGCCAGTAGAGTCGCAACTGCAAATGCCGTAAGGTGCGTTGGTGACTAGCGAACGAAAATTTGCCTCCGAAACCCGGAGATTTTCCTGGACGGCGCGCAGCGCACCGTTGAGCCAGCAAATCAGAATTGCTAGAAACGAGAACAGCGACAAGCGGAAGATCGCGATGCGCATCTGCTCGGGCGCATGCTGACCAGCGAGTGAAAAGTAGGCGATGATAGTGAGGGCGAAAGAAGTGGCAACCAGCCCAGGTTTCCAGCCGCCATACCAGGCGCTTACCATTACGGCGACGCCGAACAGGGCCAACCGGCTTTCGGAAACATCGGCCAGCAGAATCGTGGGAATCAGCGCCAACGCCGTGCTGAACACGGCAACTCCGTAGCGCAATATCGGCGCACGTGCAGGCGGAATGCGGAGTAGGGGGAGGGTTACTCGCATGAACGGAGAATAATTAAGAACTCTTAAGACCGATAGTTACAGGAGTTCATTTTGATGCTGGAGAAGAACAACAGTTGTCATGTCCTGTTGTCAAGAAAGATACTGGGCCGCGGGACAGTGCATGCCGATTCGGCTTGCAACTTTTCCCACGAATCTGGAAACTAGGCGGGATTAAAACCAGCATGAATATTGGACTCTTTGGCGGCACATTCGATCCTGTGCATCGCGGGCACATGGCAGTGGCGCGCGCTGCTATGGAGCGCTGCAAGCTGCACCGCGTGTACTTCGTCGTGGCCAATGTCCCACCGCACAAACAGCGCCAGGCCCACACCCCGTTTGCCCACCGTTTCGCGATGATGGCCTTGGCCACTGCCGCTGAAAAAACATTCGTGCCGTCCCTGCTTGAGGCCCCGGAAGAACTGAGCGGCGCCAAGCCTCGGTGGCAAAGGCCGAACTACACCATCGACACCATGCGGTCGCTGAAGCGGTCTCTTAAGAGCGACAAACTTTTCTTTCTAATCGGCATGGACGCATTCTGCGATATTGCCAAGTGGCATGACGCAGAAGCCCTGTTTCGCGAATGTGAATTCATCGTCGCCGGCCGGCCAGGGTATTCGTTGGCCGATGTTGCGAACGCACTGCCGGCAAGCCTGCGACCTCGCGCCGAGGTGACTCGCCCATTTCAAAAGCAAGCTGCCACAGGCGACCTGGTGCTTCCGGGCGCAACCATTCACTTGCTGGCGGACTTGCATCAACCTGCGTCGGCTACGGCGATTCGTCAGGCGATCAGTTCGGGCAAATCGCTGGATCGTTTCCTGGACCCTCTCGTCGCGGACTATATAAAGAAGATGAAGCTGTACCGCGCCACCTAGCCCTGGACTTGTTCTCGCTCGCGTAGTTTGGCGCGGGGTGGTTGTGGATTTGGAAGGGCTGCAGGTCGGTTACAATTGTTGCGAGGTCGAGCCAACAATTCTTTCCTGAATGACTAAAAAGAGCGAACTCAAGCAGCAAGTTTCCGCGGCCATTCAAGCCTGCCTGGAAAAAAAGGCGGAAGAACTCAGCATCCTCGAAATGGAAAAGGGGTCAGGAGCTTTTACTGACTACTTTGTCCTGTGCAGCGGGACTAATCCGCGGCAGGTGCAGGCCATCGCCGATGAAGTCGAATTACGCCTGAAGAAAGCCGGGCTGCGCCCGACTCACGTGGAAGGTTACACCCAGGCCGAGTGGGTGCTCATCGACTACGTGGACTTCGTGGTGCATGTGTTTTCCGAGAAGGCGCGCAAGTTCTACGATTTGGAACGACTGTGGAAGTCCGCGCGGCGACTCGAACCCGGCGACCTGAAAACTGCGGTCCGCGCACGGAAGACAGCGACGAAAGTCCCCGCCAAGAAGAGAAAAGTGAGGGCGTAAGACCTTCGCCTGGGACTTGGCATCTTTCAAATGGCATCGCAACCAGAATCCGGACCTTACTGGGGACACGAGTACGGCCTGGTGGCGTCGGAAAAGTGGAAGGCGAAATCCGCCGCCATGGGCACCCCCGCTACCGAGGCCCTGGTGGAATATGCGAGCCCGGTCCCAGGGATGCGAGTACTCGACCTCGCGAGCGGAACCGGTGAACCTGCCATCACTCTCGCCACGCGTGTGGGTCCGCAGGGTTCGGTTACAGCACTTGACCTCAGCCAGGATCTGCTCGAGATTGCCGAAAAGCGGGCGCGCTCGCGCGGGTTAAAAAACTTCAGCACGCAAACTGGGGATGCTCATTCCCTGCCCTTCGCGAACAACACCTTCGATCTTGGCACCTCGCGCTTCGGCGTGATGTTCTTTCGTGATCCCAGGAATGCTTTAGGCGAACTGAGGCGAGTTTTGCGCTCCGGAGCGCGTGCCTGCTTTCTTGCCTGGGGTCCTTTCGATCAGCCCTATTGGAAGAGCATGATGGGCGTGGTGCATCGCCATGTGGGCGGGCCCTTGTTGCCGCCGGACGGGCCGAATCCATTTCGCTTCGCCGAGTCCGGAAGTTTGTCCCAAGTGCTTCGCGCGGCAGGGTTCAATTCCGTTGAAGAGAAGAATGTCACGCTGCCCTGGACTTGGCCCGGGCCTCCTGAGGAGGTTTGGCAGCAGGCCAGAAGCGTTGCCGTTCCTTTCCGCCCCATGTTAGACAAGGTGCGAGCAGATCAGTGGCCAACAATCGAAAAGGAAATCTACACAGAAGTGGGGCGCTACTACGATGGACAGAAGATCGCCTTCGGGGCCGAGGTGATCCTAGCCTCAGGACGCAAATGACAGGCGACGGCGAATGAAGGTCAGGGTTGCATGGATCGGGAAGACGAAAGCACCTGCCATGGCTGCGCTGACGGAAGAATATTTGAAGCGCATTTCGCGATACGCGCAAGTGGAAGGCGTCACGCTGCGAGATGAAGAGGATCTGCTCGCGAAATGCGGGGCGACGGGGAAAGCAGGCTCAAAGGCCACTCTGGCACTGTTGGATTCCCGCGGCAAGGAATTCTCGTCCGAGCAGTTTGCCAAGTTCATAGGCGATTATCAGGACAGAAATCCGCTGCCGCTGATGTTCGCCATTGGCGGCGCAGACGGCTTCGGCGCAGAAAGCCGCTCCGCCGCTCAACACGTGATTTCGCTGGGGAAAATGACGCTGGCGCACGAGCTGGCGCGCGTGGTCCTGCTGGAGCAAATCTATCGGGCGTTTACCATTCTCAAGGGCCATCCCTATCATTCAGGGCATTGAGCGATAGCGTTAGTGTTTCCCCACTCCGGATCCCTGCAGTACGATTCTCAGGATTTGCTTTGAAAGCTCATTCACAGGGACGTCCTCCATATTGGCGAGCACCACGACGCCCGCGCGTTTTTCGGGAGCGATGAAAAAATTCGTGCTGGTTCCCTGCTGCCCACCATCGTGACCGACATAGCGGACTCCATCCTCAGTGAGCGTCCCCCAACCGAGAGCGTAACCGTTGGGCTGACCGTCGGAGGGTTTCAGCGGAGTCCACATCAAACTGCGCGTTTCCGGCTTCAGCAGCTTGTCACTGAGCATGGCGGTTTCAAAGCGCGCCATGTCTTCGGCGGAAGACAGCCAGCCGCCACCCGGAATTTTGTAGCTGGAGTCCAGAAAATCAGCGTTTTCGACCGTGCCCGATTCCGTCTTGTGGTAAAAGCGGGTGCGGTAGGGAATGATCGCAAAACGATCGTCGACCAGCGTGTGCTCCATGCCCGCCGGAATGAAGACGTTTTGCCGCATGTACTCCGTGTACTTCGCGCCGGAAGCCCCTTGCATCACGCAACCGACCAGCGTGTAGCCCTGGGTCGAGTAATGAAACTGTTTGCCGGGCTCGGAGAGCAATGGATCATTTTTGAAGAAATCGAGACCAGCCTGAATCGGGTCGTCGAAGTGCTTTGTATTTCCGACCTCGGGATCGTTCTGCGAGTCGGACTTGTAATGCCGAATTCCTGCTAAATGTCCCATGACCAGCCGCGTCGTAATTGCACCTGATTTCTGGGGGAATACGGGGCAGTATTTCTGCACCGGGTCGTCGAGCTCCAGGTTGCCTTTCTCAACCAGCTTCATGGCTCCGGTCGCGCTCAGAGATTTGGAAATTGAGGCCAGCCGGTAAAGCGTGAACTCCGTAGCCGGGACATGATTCTCCAGGTCCGCGAAGCCGAACCCGCTTGCCCATTCCAACTCTGCATTTTCGACAACAGCCACCGAGAGGCCCGGAACGTGTGTGGTCGACATGAACTTCGAAACGGCTGCTTCGATCTGCGTTCGCTTCTCCGCCGGGAGGCGCTGTTGAGCATCAGCGAGCGAACTCAGAATGGCGAAAACGCATACGACGAAAAGGAGGAGTGGACGGAGTTGCCTCGGCATAGGAATGCATTGTCTTCCGAGAAGGCTTCTCAAGCAACTTGTGGTGGGTTGCAGACCAGACCTACTGGGTGACGGTTGCCTGATAGCTTACCGCCTGCCAACGGCCGGAGCGCCGGACCCACACCCGCGTGTAGCGGTAGGGTCCGCTGAAATCCTCGCCCAGTTGGTGGCCTTTCACATCGGCTCGTGCGGTAACGACGGCGGTGTCGCCGTACAGGCGGACCACCATGTCGCTGACATCGATATTGTCGTAACGGAGTTGGCCGCTCCTGCGCGCCGAAATGGCTTCTTTCTTGGTGGTGACCTGGCCTAGCGGACCAATGGCGACATAATCATCAGCGAGCATGCGTTGAGGAAACTCAGGGTCGCGCCGCAGCGTGGCTTCCCTGGCCTGGTGCTCAATGTCCACAATCTCGCGAATCGTATCCTGATCGCCAACGTCCACCACGGCCGACTTGCTACGTGGCGCTCCGTGCTGCGCGGAGAATGCCGGCACCGCGGCTAGCACGAAACACCATAACAACACAGATCTGTTGATCACGATGAGACCTCCGCGAAGCGCGAGGGACAGAGATCCGACTGACCCGGGTTACGCAACTTTGGATGCTGGAGTTCCGTAGAAAAATTCTCCCTGCGAGAACATTTTTTGGTGACTGAGAAGATTCGCGCTGCGCGATTCCGGAGAGCGAACATACTTCTATGAAAGACGCAGACGTTGACGGCGGCCTTCGCTTTTATTCTGCCATCTGCGACAGTTCAGTTCATCTTTCATCGCTACCGGAAAACCACGGTTCTGACCTTGCAGTTGCAAGCCGTCTTCCCTCGCCTGGCGCTCTAAGCCTTTGATAAGACGGAAACGAAACGTCAACAGAGGAAGATTGTTGTCCACCGTGGGACCGTAGTGTCCACCATCGGACAGTGCGGGACGAGAGATTCGCTCGTCCCCGATGTAGAATCGGACATCCGCTAAGACATGGTTGACATCCGTCGTGGTCTTATCATCGTGAACACCGGCCCTGGGAAAGGCAAGACCACGGCAGCCATGGGTACCGCCTTGCGAGCCGTTGGCCAGGGTATGCGAGTGCTCATGCTGCAGTTCCTGAAGGGATCATGGCATTACGGCGAGCTCGATGCAGTCCAGGTATTTGGGGACAAATTCGTCATGAAGCAGATGGGCCGCGGTTTTGTGAAGATCGGAGCGGAGAAACCGGACCCAGAAGATGTGCGGATGGTCGAAGAGGCCTGGTCCGAAGCGGAGGCGGCGATCGCATCCGGCACCTGGGACCTCGTGATCCTGGATGAGATAAACTATGC
>Ga0070681_10006467_pt1 | contig 11407 bp, 7 predicted proteins | sample KBSC83BmetaG_FD_65650 | JGI IMG/M metagenome (GOLD analysis project Ga0070681, IMG submission 65650) | Corn rhizosphere microbial communities from Kellogg Biological Station, Michigan, USA - KBS C8-3B metaG | ecosystem: Host-associated > Plants > Roots > Rhizosphere | place: USA: Michigan...
TTGACGCCGTTACCGAACGTGCCCAGCAGCGAGGTATCACCGGTGTTGTAGAGCGTGACCGGAAAGCCACTCGCAAAACGTGTCGTTCCCGAGATGCTCCAACCGTCGCTGAAGCCGTTGTGGTGACCGACGAGTCGCCAGAGCGGAATCTCGGTGTTGTAACTTGCGACAAAGTCATGCCGCAGATCCCACGAGGACACCGCCCACGAGCGATCGACGTCGAACGGATTCACTTGCTCACCGAGATTCGAGCCCGTGTCCATTGATTTCGCGAGCGTGTACCCGAGCAGGAACCCACGCGACTGTCCCTGATGACGCAGGTTCACTTCGAGCGCGTCATATTTCGACTTGCCGATCGTTTTCTGCGCGGTGACGGTCCCGAAGTTCGATCCCAGTACGGCACGCGTGCCGTTGATGGCGGTGCCGTCCGCGCGTGTGAAGACACCGTTCTCCGCGAATGGCCCGCACGTCGGGCTGCCGGGCGCGACCTGACCTGGCTGGCTGACGCTGAGACAGAGCGCGGGATCTCCGGGGTTCGCCTGTTGCGTCACCAGGATGTCGTGCCCGCGGTTGCCGACATAGCTCGCACTCAGGACGATATTCTTCGGCAGCGCCCGCTGGAACGAGAACATGTAGTCGTCGGTGTACGGCGTCTGGTTGTCATGGTAGAAGAACGGGTCCGCATTCACCGGAATGAACGGTGAGAAATCCAGGCTCGAATACGGGTGATTCACCGAAGCATCGATTGGCGCGGCGTTGAGCGGATACCGCTGGATATTGTCGGTGCCGTCTGCTGCCGTGATGAACGGCGTGTCGAAGAGTGGCGGCGCCGGGCTCAGGTAGTTGTAACCGTACGGCGGCACCGCATACATGATCCCCGCCGAGAGTCCCTGAAAGGCCGTGTAGAACCGGCCGTAGCCCGCGCGGATGCTGCTCTCTCCCTCACCCAGCAACGTATGCAGCGTCCCGTGCTTAGGTGACGGCGAGTAGGCGACGCCCAGGCGAGGAGAGAAGTTGCCCCATCGGCGCGGCGAGAGCGATCGTGCGATGCCCTCGTCAGTCGGGAAGACGAGGCCGGTCGGAGCATTCGGATAGACCTTCGACTGTTGGCCGGGGACGATCGTCTGGATGTTGTTGTACTTCTCCCACCACGGGGCAATCACGTCCCACCGTACGCCGTAGTTGATCGTGACGTTCGAGCGCGCGTGCCAGCTGTCCTGGGCGAATGCACCTAAGTAGTTGTTGCGCAGGAGAAACGTCGAGCCGAACGACTGGATATAGTTGCTCGGGATGCCGAGCAGAAAATCGGCGTAGTCGGAGCCGGTCTCGGTGCCGCTGAAGATGAAGCTTCCATTGAAGACGGCGTTGGGAACCAGATTCACCTGATCGGTGTGGAACTGACCGCCCACCTTGAGCGTATGCGCGCCGGCCACTTTCGACAGCGTGTCGCTGTAGTTCCACGTGTTGTTGACTTGATCGGTGCCGGTCGTCGTGACGCCCATCGCAAAGCTGTTGAAGACGACGTTCTCCACGCCTTCGAACGCCGGGTTCTGCACGACGATGCCAGGCGTACCAGGACCGGACACGAATCCCTGGGAGCCCACGCTCACGCCTGTGCCGCCGAGCGGGTGGCCGATCTGGTTCGCGTTCCGCATGAAGCTGAAATGCGCTTCATTGACCAGCGTGGGGTTCAGGATGGATGTTGCGCCAAGCGAGTAGAGCTGCGCGCGGCCGAGCGTCAGCGCGTCGAAACCGGGAACACTGGCTCCGCCCTGCTGGACTGGATAGGGGTTGTCGAGACGATAGTCGTCGAAGAAGTAGTAACCGGAGAGCAACCCGAGGCGCGTGTTCGCATCGATGCGAAGCGCCGACTTATCGTCCCGGACGATCTGGTCCTGTGACGATGTCGAGAACTGTCGCGGCCCCGCATTCGGTGTCGGAATGTACTGCAACAAATGCTGCGCCGGTGAGGACCAGGCGGTGATTGGGATCAGCGCGTTCGGCAGGACACACTGCGACGGACTGACGCAGCCCGACGTGTAGTAGGGTTCGCCCGGCGACACGCGATAACCAAGGCGTTGCGACAGCAGGTTCGCCCAGAAGCTGCCATTGACGTTGCCGGTGAGGGAGTCTGCAATGTCGCCCAGGTTGCCACCGCGGTCGGCGGCTGACGGCACTGAGATCAAGCCCGTCGGGATCCCCTGGCGCGTCCGCGTTCCCTGGTAGTCGCCGAAGAAGAAGGCCTTCCGCTGCCTGATCGGGCCTCCGTAGGTGAAACCGAATTGATTCTGGTTGAACGAGGCCTTTGTGTCGTCGAAGTAGCCGCGTGAGTCGAGCTGGGTGTTGCGCAGGAACTCGAACGCATCGCCGTGTTGCTGATCGCTGCCCGACTTCGTCACGACGTTGACAATGCCGCCGTTGTAATTGCCGTACTCCGAGTCGAAGTTGTTGGTGAGCACGCGGAACTCGGCGATCGAGTCGAGGTTCGGCACGATGGATGTGCCACCGTTCATGTGCTCCTGCACGCTGCCCCCGTTGACGACAAACCCGTTGGCGCTTTCACGCTGGCCGTTGATCGACACGTTGCCGGGATTCAACTCGCCGGATGGGTCGATTGCGCCCGTGACGCCAGCCATGATGATCGAGTTCGGCTTCATCGTCGTAACAGGGGTGATGCCGGGCTGAATCGGCAGCAGGTCCGTGTAGCTGCGACCGTTCAGCGAGAGTGTGGTCATGTTGTCAGCCGACACGACCTCGCCGAGCTGCGTCGAGACCTTCTCGACGTGCACCTCGCTCAATGTGCCGTTGACGGTCACCGTCTCGCTTTGCTCGCCAACTTCGAGCTTGACGTCGATCTTCAGCTTTTCGTCGGCATCGACAGCGATGTTCGACCGCTTTTCGGTTTTGAAGCCCTGCAGCTCAATCGTGAGGTCGTAGTGCGCAACCGGGAGGCTGGGGAACGCGTAGAGACCCTGCGCGTCGCTGATGGCCATCAGCTGGGTGCCCAGCGTGGGATTGGCGAGCGTGATGGTTGCGCCAGGGATGACGCCGCCGCTGCTATCCGTAATAGTGCCGGTGATGCTCCCGTTTCCTGCTGCTGACGCCTGGCGGACAGTCCCAGTGAGCGCAATCACTGCCACGACGATGACCGTCGCGAAGTTGCGTGGCCTCATCCCGTAATAGCCCCTTTATGACAGGTCCCATGTGTATGACGGTCCCGGAATGCCTCTATGGAAGGATCGTAGCGAAGCGGTTCCGCCACGCATTCTGAAGAGTTCCTGAAGTGTTGTTCATGAAGGTAGCTCGTCCGAGCGCTGCGGGATCATCCGCGTCAAGAAGTTCCATTACTGGGCTAAGATTCCCGCGTGATTGCCCGCCGCTTCCGACGATCGTTCGCTGCCACGCTGCTGGCGGCCACGACCGTTGTCACCGCGGCGCTGCCGCCGGCGCACGTCCATGTGGCGGCGCCGGACGATCACCATCATCACCACGGCGGGGCGATCGAGCACTCGCATTGGAGCTCGCATGGCGTCTCTCGCGCTTCCTTTGACGATGACGATGGCCGGGCGATTTACGTAGACCATCCGGCGGTCCAATCAAGGTTTGGCGCAACGATCGCGCGGCCCACACCTGCGGTCGTCGCGTTGCTTCTTCTTCCCGTTCCGGCACCTTTCACCATCGTCGAACGTCAGACCTCCGGAAACAGTCCCCGCGACGGACCGGCTGTCGTCTCTCCGAACTTCCGCGCGCCTCCCTTCGTCCTGTAACGGACGACTCAGTACTTCTCTGTCTTCGTAACAGTTAGAGGGGAGATTCATGGTGTTGTGTACGAGCGCGCGCAGCGCGTGCAGCGTGCTACTGATGGTCGGCCTTGCGACTGCAACGCTATCGGCTCAACGGACGTTGAGCCTGCGCGATGCAGTCGATCGGGCACTGGCATCGCGGCCGTCGCTGAAGGCCGAGGCCGACCGGGTGTCTGTGGCCGAAGGCCTCCGCCGGCAGGCGGCGGCATTCCCGAATCCCGAGTTTCAGTTTCAGAACGAGAACCTTCGCCCGGGTCAGACGTACTCGCGCGACGTGGACACGCTTGCGTACATCGTGCAGCCGCTGGATGTGCTCGGCAAGCGGGCCCGACGCGCGGATGCCGCGGCACAGACGGTCACGCGAACGCAGGCGGAGTACGAGCTCGCCAGGCTTCGGTTGGTGCGCGACGTGAAGCTGGCGTACTGGCGCGCCCGCGGTGCACTGCAGTCGCGCGATGTGCTGAAGACGACAGTCGAGAACTTCCAGCAGATCATCGACTACAACGCGGCGCGGTTGCGGGTCGGTACGATCGCTGAACAGGACCTGCTGCGCGTGCAACTCGAGGGTGAACGCCTCGCCGTTACCGCCAACCTGGCGGCGCTCCGCGCGTCACGCGCCGAGGCGGATCTCGTCAGGGAGATCGGCGACACCAGTGTGACCGGCGTCGTCTTGACCGACTCTCTGGATACGGCCGGCGAAATCCCACCGGCGAGTGACGACGACGTGCTGACGCGGCGGCCCGAGATGAAGGCGGCGAAGGCTTCGCTTGAAGAGGCGCGCGCACGGGCGCGGCTTCAGGACGCGCTGGCGCGCCCTGACGTGACCCTCACCTACGGCTACAAGCGAACACAATTGCCCGACACGGCGGTCAGCGCGAACACAGCGATGGCCGGTATTGGGGTGACGTTGCCGCTGTTCGATCGCAATACGGGCAACCGCGTGGCGGCTTCGGCGGAGACCAGCCGGCAAGAGGATCTGCTCGAGGCAGCACGGTTAGACGTGCTTGCGGACTATCGCGCTGCGATGCAGGAGTACACGCAGCGGCGCACCGAGGTCCTCGGCATATTGCAGCCAATGCGCGAGCACGCCGCCAATATCGCCGCGATCGCACAGGCTGTGTACGGGCAGACGGGCGGCGACCTGCTGCGGCTCCTCGACGCGCAGCGTTCGCGCCTGGATGCGGAACTCGCGTGGGTCGAAGGGATGGTCGATTATCAGGACAGCATCGTGAACCTCGAAGCCGCGGAAGGAGTGGCGCGATGAGGGCGATGAGCATGTATCTGGCTGTGGCGGCGCTCGCAGGCGCGTGCCGCGGCGGCGCCGCGCCGGCCGCGGAACCGAACGCGCGTACCGCGACGCGCACGGAAGTCGTGCTGCCGGCGTCGGCGCAGCAGGAAGGTGGCATCGAGACGCAGCCGGCCGCGGCGAGGACTGAGCCGGAGCTGTTGCGCGTCTCCGGCCGCATCGCGTTGGCCGACAACAGGACGTGGCGCGTAGGCATCCGAACCGACGGCCTCGTTGTCGCCGTTTACGCGGGCGCGGGTGACTACGTCCGCCAGGGACAAGTGCTGGCGCGCTATCACGCTGACGAAGTGCGCGATTCACGGGCGAAGTATCACGCCGCTCAAGCGGAGCTGGCGCGCGCGCAGTCCGCCGCGGCGCTCGCACAACGCAATCTCGACCGCGCCGCCACGTTGCTGGAGCTGAAAGCCGCATCACAGCAGCAGGTCGAAGAAGCGCGCCAGGATGCGGTCGCCGCCCAGAGTCAAGTGCGCAGCGCGCAATCGGAAGTGGATCGGTTGACGGATCTACTCGAAGACAACCTGCGCGTGCCGGCCGAGCCGAAGCCCGGCGATGAGACGGCGGATCAAGTGCCCATCATCGCGCCCGCCAGCGGCTACATCCTCGAGAAGAACGTCACTCTCGGCAAAGCCATCGATACGATGGACGACACGTTCGTCATCGGCGATCTGTCCCAGGTCTGGATGCTCGCATCGGTACGGCAGGATCAGCTCGCGTCGCTCCGCGTGGGCCAACCTGCACGGGTCACCGTTGGCGGCGCAGCTGGTCAAACCTTCGAGGGACGCATCGCCAACCTTGGCCAGATGCTGGATCCGCAGACACGGACGATGCAGGTGCGGATCGTGTTGAGCAACTCGGGGAACAGGCTGCGTCCTGAGATGCTGGCCACCGCGGAGATCCCAGCCGGTCCGCCGCGCGACACCGTTCTCGTGCCGTCCGATGCCTTACAGCAGATTGACGGCCAGGATGTTGTCTTCGTGCGTACGGCGCCGGATCGGTTCGCCGTGCGACCCGTGCAGGTCGCTGAAACGCGCGATGGCGCAACGCCCATCGTGCAGGGACTCAAGAGCGGCGAACAGGTTGCGGTGAGGGGCAGCTTCGTCCTCAAATCCGAGCTGCTCAAAGCGTCATTGGAGGAGGGCGAGTGAGTCAGTTGGGACGGGTAATGACATGTTGAACCGGATCATCGACTCGGTACTCGCCTACCGATGGCTCGTGCTGATGGCGGTCCTCGCGCTCATCGGCATCGGTGGCTACGCGCTGTACACCATTCCGATGGAGGCCTTTCCCGACCTGACCAACAACCAGGTCGTCGTTGTCACCGAGGCACCCTCGCTGCCGCCGACGGAGATCGAGCAGCTGGTCACGTATCCCATCGAGCGCGCGATGCTGGGGCTGCCCAACAAGGAGGAAATCCGATCCCTGTCGAAACTCGGTTTGTCGATGGTCACCATTGTCTTCGACGACTCGGTGCCGTTCTATTTCGGCCGGCAGCTCGTGAGTGAACGATTGCAGCAGATCTCATCGCAATTGCCGCCCGGCATCCAGCCGACGCTCGGCCTGCCCGCGACCGCATTCGGGGAGCTGTATCAGTACACGCTCTCCGGTCCAATGAACGCTCTCGACTTGAAGGACATCGAGGAGTGGGTCATCAAGGGGCAGCTGCGCACGGTACCGGGTGTCAGCGAAGTGAATACCTGGGGCGGACAGACGAAGCAGTTCCAGATCGTGGTCGATCCAGCACTCCTGGCGCAGTACGGTCTGACGCTGCATGACATTGCGACGCGCGTTGAGGAGAACAACACCAACTTCGGCGGCGGCTACATCGAGCACGCGGCGGAGCAGTACACGCTGCTCGGCTCGGGCCGTGCCGTCCGTCCGGATGATTTCGGCGACATCGTCGTGACGTCGCACCACGGCACGCCGGTACTGCTGCGGGACCTTGCAGCGATCCGCATCGGCGCGGCGCCGCCGGAGGGTGCCGCGCTTCGCAACGGGGAGACCGTCTCGGGCACGGTCATCATGCTGAAGGGCGAGAACGGCAAACAGTTGATCAAGCGCATTAAGGCGCGGATCGCGTCCATGCGGCTGCCTGCTGGCGTCACGATTCACCCCTTCTACGACCAGTCCTACGTCATCGACGGCACCATCCATACCGTCGAGAAGAACCTGTTCGAGGGCTTCATCCTCGTGACCGTCCTGCTGCTCGTGTTCCTCGGCAACGTGCGCGCGGCCCTCATCACGGCGATGGTCATCCCGCTATCAATGCTTATCAGCTTCGTGGGCATGAGGGCCTTCGGCATCAGCGCCAACTTGATGAGTCTTGGGGCAATCGACTTCGGGATGATTGTGGACGGGGCAATCGTCATGATGGAGAACTCGGTGCACCGGCTCGAGGAGAAGCACGGGGACGAGCCGCCGCTCCAGTCAATCCGCCGCGCCGCACACGAGGTCGTCCGGCCGATGACGTTCGCCGTCGTCATCATCATCGCGGTCTATCTGCCGATTCTCTTCCTGCAGGGACTCGAGGGGCGGATGTTTCGTCCGATGGCGATCACCGTCTGCGCGGCACTGTTCGGGTCGCTGCTGCTGGCCCTCACGTTCGTGCCGGTGCTCGCGTCATTCAGCTTCCGTCAGGGGATTCCGCCCCGCGTGGCGGAGCGCCACGAGCGCTGGATGATCGCCATGAACGCACGGTATCGCCGGCTGCTGGAATGGACACTGGCGCATCGCTATACGACGGTTGGAACGGCCGTGGTTGTGCTCGCAGTCGCGATCGGCTCGCTGTTCTTCATCGGCACCGAGTTCATGCCGCGTCTGGACGAAGGCGACATCCTCGTCGAAACCAAGAAGCTGCCGGGCGTGTCGCTGACCGACTCCGTCGAAATCAGCAAGCGTATCGAAGCACGGCTCCGTAAGTTCCCCGAGATCGACGATGTCGTCATCAAGATCGGCCGGCCCGACTTCGCAACCGAAGCGATGGGCATCAACGAAGGCGATACCTACCTGACATTGAAGCCTCGGGCCGAGTGGCGCTTCCGCTCGAAGGAGGAGTTGATCGAGGCACTCGACAAAGAAGTGTCGGACTTCCCCGGGGTGGCGTTCAGCTTTACGCAGCCAATGGCGATGCGAATGGACGAAACGGTCTCGGGAGTAAAAGCGGACCTGGCGGTCAAGATTTTCGGCGACGATTTTCGAACGCTCGACGAACTGGGCCAACAGGTGCTCCGGGCCATGGCGAAGGTGAGGGGCGCGGCAGACGCTCAGGTGGAGATCACCTCCGGCGTCGCGGAACTCTCGGTCAAAGTGCGGCGGGACGCGCTCGCGCGGTACGGACTGAATGTGTCCGATGTCGAGCAGGCCGTGGCCGCCGGCGGGTCAGGCGACGTGATTTCAGAGGTCGTCGACGGGGCGAAGCGCTACACCGTAGCCCTCCGTCTGCCGGACCGCTATCGCACGGACGCCGACGCCATGCGCGCAATCCTGCTCAGGGCTCCTGGCGGCGAGCAGGTGGCGCTCGATCAGGTCGCGGATATCGCCGTGACGCGCGGGCCCGAGAAGATCGAGCGCGAGGAAGGCCAGCGTCGGGTCGTCGTCATGTCGAACGTACGCGGGCGCGACCTCGGCAGCTTCGTTGACGAGGTGCGCTCGCGGATCGAGCAAGACGTGGCACTGCCGGCCGGCTATTTCATCGAATACGGCGGACAGTTCGAGAACCAGGAGCGCGCGATGCGCCGCCTCTCGTTGATTGTGCCGATCGTCATCTCGGTCATCTTTGTGCTGCTGTATCTGACCTTCAACTCCGTTCCGCAGGCGTTGCTTGTCGTCGGCAACATTCCGTTCGCGCTCGTCGGCGGCATCGCGGCGCTCTGGCTGCGCGGGATGAATCTGAATCTGTCGGCGTCCGTCGGGTTCATCGCGTTGTTCGGCGTCGCGATGTTGAACGGCGTGGTGCTGGTCAGCTCCATTAACGGCCTGCGCGCGCTCGGCCAGAGAACGTACGATGCCGTTCTGGGCGGCGCCACGCGACGGCTCCGGCCAGTGCTGATGACGGCGCTCGTCGCGAGCGTCGGCTTTATTCCAATGGCCATCGCCACGTCGACCGGGGCTGAAGTGCAGCGGCCGCTCGCGTCGGTGGTCATCGGCGGCCTCGTCAGCTCCACCGTGCTGACCCTGATTTTGCTGCCCGTCTTGTACGACTGGGTGTTCAAGAACAGGGAACCCTGAGATGTCACTCCACGTCTGTTCAGGTAGTCCCGGGTAAGATGGCTTTCGTGTTCACGAGCGCGGCAGGCGCGCAACTGACAAGGAATTGACGCGTCATGAGAATTGTGAACTGGTTGTTTGCGATCAGCGCCGCGCTGTTTATCAGCGGCATTGGCTTCATCATCGCGGGTGAGCGGACCGCGCGCGCCGCGACGCCTGCCGCCGCTGCTGCGGCGCCGGTCGAGATCGCGCCGGTGGCGACGATCAAGCAAATCATGATCGGCATCACCAATCCCTCCGCCTACGTCGTCTACGAGGCGGTCGGGACGAAGAGCACGTCGAAAGGCATCGAGGAGATCGCCCCGCAGAGCGACGAGGAGTGGGCGAAGGTCGAAAGCGCCGCCGCCGCCGTGGTCGAGTCGGGGAATCTGATGCTGACGGGTAACCGCGCGATCGACAAGGGGGACTGGGTCAAGATGACGCACGACATGATGGACAAGGCGAAGTTGGCGATGGCCGCGGCGCGGGCGAAGGACAAGGACAAGATCGTGGACACGGGTGGCGAATTGAACCTGACGTGCGACAACTGCCATGCGAGGTATTCACGTGAGTAACGTGTCAGGTGTCACGCATCAGGTGTCAGGCAGGTTGCGGGCAAGCGGCGTTCAGACCCTCGCCGCGCTGGTCTTCCTCATCGTCTGTGCGTGGTCAGCTGGGCTCGAGGCACATGGGGTTTCCGGCAAAGACGCGGTGTTCCTGCAGGGACTCAAGGGCCGGGCGATTATTCCGTTGATGTATCTCGGCGCCAAGCACATGGTGACGGGCTATGACCATCTGCTGTTCCTGGTCGGCGTCATCTTCTTCCTGTACCGGCTGAAGGACGTCGTCCAGTACGTCAGTCTGTTCACGCTTGGTCACAGTGTCACGCTGCTGGCGGGCGTGCTCGGCGGGATCCGTGCGAACTCGTTCCTTATTGACGCCATCATCGGGTTCTCTGTCGTCTACAAGGCGTTTGAAAATATGGATGGCTTCCGCCGCTTCTTCGGCTTCCAGCCGAACACCAAGCTGGCAGTCCTCGTGTTCGGGTTCTTCCACGGCTTCGGGCTCGCCACCAAGCTCCAGGAGTTCGCGCTCTCGCCGAATGGACTGGTGGCGAACATCATCAGCTTCAACGTCGGCGTGGAGATCGGCCAGGGTCTGGCCCTCGCCGCCATTCTGATCGCGCTCGAATGGTGGCGGACGCACGAAGGCTTTCAGCGCCACGCGTTCGCATTCAACAGCTTCGTCATGACCGGTGGCTTTCTGCTGGTCGGCTATCAGTTGTCCGGATACTTCCTGCCTACGGTGTAAGCATGCAAACAGCAACCAATCGCATTGTTGATTCGATGCCCGCGGCTGCGCCGACGGAGGCTCGACAGCGGATAGCCGTGGCCCTCGGCGCGGCGCTGCTGGTCGCAGGGCTTGTGCTGGTGATGTTCGTTCTGCCCGCGGAGTTCGCCGTCGATCCGCTCGGGACGGGCGCGAAATTCGGCTTGCTGCCGCTTGGAGTCGTCGGGCAGCAGGTCGAGCAGCTGAACAAGAACGCGGCGTCGGGAACCGCGGCGGGGCAGGGCGCCGTCATCGTCGGACAGGAGAAGCCGTTCCAGCAGGAGAGCGTCGATTTCAAGCTCGCTCCCCACGAAGGGATGGAATACAAGTACCGGTTGGATAAGGGCGAGGCCCTTTTGTATTCATGGAGCACGACGGCGCCCGTGAACTATGAACTGCACGCGGAGCCCGATGGCGCCCCTGCCGGTTACGCACAGAGCTACGAAAAGAAGAACGCGAGCAACGGGGCGTCCGGCACACTGACCGCGCCGTTTCCTGGCATTCACGGTTGGTACTGGGAGAACACCACTGATCGGGACGTCACGGTCAGCCTGAAAACGGCCGGCTACTACAACCTCGCCCACGAGTTCAGGGACGGGCAGCCGACGAAGAACAAGGTGTTCTAGGCGGGATGCAGTCCGGGATCCGATCCGGGGTTCGGGATGGATGCCGGATCCAATCGAGTTTAGAGGCGCAACGGGCGCGGTGGATCGGCATACGAGGAGTT
>Ga0070681_10006468_pt1 | contig 11407 bp, 12 predicted proteins | sample KBSC83BmetaG_FD_65650 | JGI IMG/M metagenome (GOLD analysis project Ga0070681, IMG submission 65650) | Corn rhizosphere microbial communities from Kellogg Biological Station, Michigan, USA - KBS C8-3B metaG | ecosystem: Host-associated > Plants > Roots > Rhizosphere | place: USA: Michigan...
GGGAACGTTCTGTCGTGGAAGAGTTCGGGATCGCTGGGGTTTCGCGGGTCGCGCAAAGGAACGCCATTCGCAGCGCAACAGGCAGCGTCGAACGCCGCGAACATGGCGCGCGATCATGGAGTACGCAGCGTGGACGTGCGGGTGAGCGGCCCAGGATCTGGGCGCGAGTCGGCTGTGCGCGCGCTGGCTGCTTCCGGAATTGAAGTGCGCTCGATTCGGGACGTCACGCCGATTCCGCACAATGGATGCCGGCCGCCGAAAAGACGGCGCGTGTAAGTAAGAAAAGAGACATTGCTAGCAACGTCTCTACATTTGACCGGGAGGAAGGGAAGCCAGTCCCGTAAACCGGTTTAACAAGGAGAAACATGGCACGTTACACCGATGCAGTCTGCCGTCTATGCCGCCGCGAGGGCATGAAGCTGTTCCTCAAAGGCGCGAAATGTTTCAGCGATAAGTGCCCCATCGAGAAGCGCAACTTCGCTCCCGGACAACATGGGAAAGACCGCAAGGCTAAGATTGTTGGCTACGGCCTGCAGTTGCGTGAGAAGCAGAAAGCGAAGCGCATCTACTTCACGCAGGAAGGGCAGTTCCGCAATTACTTCGAGAAGGCCGCGCGTTCCAAGGGCGTGACCGGCGAAAAGTTGCTGCAGCAACTGGAGCGGCGTCTAGACAACGTTGTATTTCGCCTGGGATTCGCGCAGTCACGGCGCCAGGCGCGGCAATTGGTGCGTCACGGACATGTAGCCGTCGACAATCGCAAGGTCAACATTCCTTCCTACGAAGTGAGCGCGGGCGAGGAAATTTCCATTCGCGAAAACAGCAAGAAGCTCACCGTGCTCGAGTTGGCGAAAGAATTCGCCAGCCACGGCACGTTGCCTAGTTGGCTTGAGGTCGATCGCGACAGTTACAAGGCGCGGGTTTTGTCATTGCCGAAGCGCGAAGATATTCAGCTGCCGGTTAACGAGCAGTTGATTGTTGAGTTGTACAGCAAGTAAGTTTCAAGTTTCAAGTTTCGAGAGAGCAATGAGTGTTCTCCGCGAAACGTGAAACCGGAAACGCGAAACTGGTCCACACATTCGAGCCAGATCAGCCTTTCCTGACTGCGACCTGAGTTGGACCACTCAGCGAGTCAGGATTGAGCCCAACGGCCGAAGGAGAAACACATGCTTTGGAAAGGTTTTCAGAAACCGAAACGTCTCGCAGTTGACCAGTCCAGCCTCACCGACAAATACGGAATTTTCTGGGCGCAGCCGTTTGAGCGCGGATTCGGCACCACCGTGGGCAATGCCCTGCGGCGCGTGCTGCTGAGCTCGATCGAAGGCGCAGCCGTGACCGCGGTGAAGATGGAAGGCGTGCTGCATGAATTCCAGTCCATCCCGGGCGTGGTGGAGGATGCGACCGACATCATTCTCAACCTGAAGCAGATTCCGTTTAAACTTGCGGGCGATGCTCCGAAAGCCATCTACCTGCGCGCGGATCAGCCCGGTGTGGTGACCAGCGGAATGATTGAAGCGGATGGCGACGTCGAAGTACTCGACAAAGATGTTTACATTGCGACTGTGAGTGAAGGCGGCAAGCTCGACATGGAGATGCGCTTGAAGCGTGGCCGCGGGTACGTTTCTGCCGACAAGAACTTCGACGAGGATCTTGGCATCGGATTCATTCCCATCGACTCGGTGCACTCGCCGGTGCGCAAGTGCAACTACACGGTCGAAGCGGCACGTCTGGGACAGATTACCGATTATGACAAGCTTACACTCGAAGTGTGGACCAACGGCTCTATCACCCCGGCTGACTCGATCGGCCTGGCGGCGAAGCTGCTGAAGGACCACATGAACATCTTCATCAACTTCGAGGAAGAGATCGAAACCGGCACTTCGTCTTCGGATGACCGCAAGCCCGAGATTCACAACGAGAACCTGAACCGCTCGGTGGAAGAGCTCGAGCTTTCGGTGCGCAGCTACAACTGCCTGAAGAATGCAAACATTCAGACGATCGGCGAGTTGGTGCAGAAGACCGAAGCGGAGATGCTGAAGACCAAGAATTTCGGCCGCAAGTCGCTCAACGAGATCAAAGAGATCCTGTCATCGATGGGACTGAGTCTTGGGATGAAGATCGACGAGCACGGCAATGCGGTACCCGGACCGACCTCGAACGTACCATTGCCCGCATCCGCTTACGGACCGGACGACCAGCTGTAAGAATCAGTTTCAAGTTTCGAGTTTCAGGTTTCGGGCTGTTCCTGAAGCGGGACGCGTGGTCCTGAACACTCGAAACTTGAAACCCGAAATTAAATTGGGGTACTGCCATGCGTCACAAAGTTGCAGGCTACAAACTCGGACGGAACACGGCGCACCGGCGCTCGCTGCTGCGCAACCTGGTCACTTCGGTGATCGTTGAGGAGCGCGTCGAGACGACGGTTCCGAAGGCCAAGGCGGCGCGTCCGCTAGTCGAAAAAATGATCACCCTGGGCAAGCGCGGAGACCTCTCGGCTCGGCGGCTAGCTGCCGGGTATCTGATGACCGACGAAGCTGTGGTGAAGCTGTTCGATACCGTTGGGCCGCGCTTCGGTGATCGTAATGGCGGCTACACGCGCATCATTCGGACCGCGTGGAACAAGGGCGATGGCGCCGACAAGGCATTCCTCGAGCTCCTTGGCAGCGAGAAAGTGCTCGACGAGAAGCGCGAGAAACGTGCGGAAGCCCGCTCCAAGAAGGCAGCGGAAGCCAAGAAGGCGATGGAAGAAGCTGAGGCCCAGGCAGCGCAAGATGGCGGAGTTGAGCCAGCCAAGGACGAGGAAGACAAAAAAGAGTAGTTCCTCCGAAAAGAGGTTCACGAAGGCACGGCATTTCGCCGTGCCTTTCTTTTTTCCCGAAGTACCCGCGCGGCTGGACATGTACAGATGGATTACCGGAGGTAATCTTGTTCCTCCCATGGCCAGTTCTAGACTTGGACGATGGCCTTTACTAAGACCCAGATCGGCATTGCGGCCGGCGCCGGAGTGTTGCTGGTAATGGTGTTTGTGGGCTATCTCTGGTGGCTGAGCAATCAGGGCCCGGTACTGGCGCGCTCGGAGGATCACGATCCACTGACGGGATTGCCGGTGAGCATTCGCATGAATCCACTGCGGGACCGGTCGACCGAAAAGGGGGCCAACAAATTTCTTCGCGAGTTGCGCGACGGGCATTGCGACGACGTGCTCCAAAAATGGGAGCATGATTACCATAGAAAGTACGCCAAGTACATTTGCAGTTCTGAGGCGCAGCATCCATTACTTTCGTGGCAACTGGTGGAGTGGGAAGAAGTGCCGCCGCTGGTCATCCTGCATTATCGCGGGATGCGGCAGGGAAGTTCGGGTGGCGAACAAAGCCTGCTCACGGTTACGACTGAGCACAAAGGCGCAGAGTGGGCGGTCACGAAATACGACGCGATGTATTGACCAGAACCAGTTGCCGGTTCCCACTTCCCAGTTGTAGAAGTTCTTGCGGCTACTCCGATGTTCTTCCGGCCCAGGAGAACTGCCGGGAAGAAACAACTTTCCCTGCAATCCGTGGTGCCCACGCTCGCTTCGCTCGGAACGGACGGGGCGTCCGCCCCTACACGGAACAGCGGCGTGCATCTGAGTCTCCGTGGTAAAACTCTTCTATGGCTGCAAGTCCGCCCCCTGTCCCGCGTTCCGCTGCGCGCAATCTTTATTCGTTTGGAATCACGTCGTTTTTTAACGACACAGCCAGCGAGATGGCTTACTGGGTGCTTCCCGCATTCCTGGTTTCGCTGGGCGCGGGCCCGGAGCAACTGGGGCTGATCGAAGGCATCGCCGAGAGTGTGGCTTCGTTCGCCAAATTGTTTTCGGGTTATCTTACGGATCGCATTGACCGACGCAAGCCTCTGGTCGTGGTTGGCTATTTTGCTGCGAATGCAGTGAAGCCACTGCTGGCAATCGTGACCTCGTGGGTGCACATTCTGCTAATCCGGTTCATGGACCGGCTGGCCAAGGGGGTACGTGGGGCGCCGCGAGACGTCATGGTGGCGGAGTCAGTCGGGAAACAGCGGTTGGGATCGGCGTACGGCCTCATTCAATCCATGGACTCGGCGGGAGCCATTGCGGGGCCGCTCGCGGCGGTGGTGCTGCTCTCGCGATTTCAGATTCGCACGGTGTTTCTGGCTGCTGCCGTTCCTGGGGCACTGGCCGTATTGGTTGCAATGCTGGGGATTCGTGAGACTCAGAGAGGTGTGACTGAGGAGGGAGACGGGAAGGGCACCACTAAACCCTGGACAGGCCGAGGGGCTGTCCCTACGCGAGCCTCTCTTCCTACGGCTTTCTACTTCGTTCTTACTGCCGTGACTTTGTTTTCTTTGGGGAATTCCAGCGACATGTTTCTTGTCATGCGGGCGCAGAATGTGGGGATCAGAATTTCGTTGGCGCCGTTATTGGGACTGGTCTTCAACATCACCTACACGCTGGGTTCGTGGCCGGCGGGGTGGTTCAGCGATCGCTTTTCACGGCGGTGGATCGCGGCCGCAGGGTACTTCATCTTTGCCGGAGTTTATTTCGTCTTTGGACGCGCGCCGTCCACGGTTGCCATCTGGATTGTTATGGCCGTATACGGGATCTATTACGCATTGACTCAGCCAGTGTTGAAAGCGCTCGTGGTGGACACCGTGTCACCGGATACGCGCGGGCGAGCACTGGGAATCTACTTCTTCGCGACAAGTATAGCAACGCTGGCGGCCAGCCTCATCACCGGAGAATTGTGGAAGCGCTACGGAGCGCCGGTTCCCTTTTATCTTTCAGCGGGGCTGGCCGTGGTGTCGGGTGTGCTCTTGCTGGGCACGTCGCTGCTGCGAGTCGAACCGGCGCATCGCACTTGAGCAGAGCACGAACTGTGCCCTCCGTATGAGCATCGCTCCCATCAGAGCGAGCCTGCTTCGCCAATTTCAGGCTCCGGTTGTGCTTTGCCGTTCTTGATGGCGTCATCGAGGAGCTGCTTCATCTCTTTGCTGGCTTTTTCCGCGAGTTCTCCCTGCTGGCGCCCCAGTTCTCCTTGCTGCGCTCCGAGCTTGCCTTGCTGCTCTCCCAAGGCGCCCATCTCTTCTCCTAATTTGCCCTGCTGGTCGCCGGCATGGGATTGAAGTTCGCCTATTTTGCTTTGCAGTTCTCCAATCTCCGATTGCAGTTCGCCGACTTGCTCCATGGTAGCGGTGGGGCCGAGCTTCTGCAGCTTTGCTTTCAGGCGGTCGATGGCGGCCGTCATGTCGGGCACGTTCACCTTCACTTGCTCCATTTTCGCCCCGAGTTCTTCCTGCTGTTTGCCCAAAGCTTCCTGCTGCCGTCCGAGTTCCTCTTGTTTTTTGCCCAGCTCTTCCTGAGGAGCCCAGAGCTTGTGGGCGCGGTCGATCGTCGCCTGGTCGCGGATGATGTAGGACTTCTCATCGCGTTGAAACCAGATGAAGTCTCCGGGAATTTGCTTGCGGAGTTTTTCCACGTGGCGAGCGTCTTGAGAGCTGCCAGACATGGTGAACGAATCGCTTTTGCCGGTGACGATCACGAAGCGCTCGTCGTCGTCGAAACCGTAGGAATACCAGGAGCGGTGGTTGTGAGCCGTTGCGAAAGTGGCGGTTTGGGCGGGAACCGGAGGCGCGGGCATATCAGGAACCGCGGGGACTCCGCGGATTGGCGCTGCAGGGGGAGCCGGTACACCATCGATAGGACCTTGAACCGGAACTCCAGCGATCGGGGCGACCGCCGTGACTCCTTCGGTCGGGGGCTGAGCTGGTTGCGCCGGAACTGCCGCAGCGGAGGGAGTGGAGGGCTGCGGCGGTTGCTGCTCTGCAAAGCTGGCCGGGTAAGAGGTGCTCGGACGCACCGACGCAGCCAGGTACACAACGGGGACTGCCAATGTAATGATCAGGATAATGGCAGACTTCTTCAGATGCATGGCAACAGATCCTTTCCATCCTAAAATTTTTTCCAGGCGCTTCTCAGCCTGACCTGCATGAGCCATGGAGACGCCCTGCCACCAGACGCGTTGCGGGGCAGCATGCAGGGTTTCGAAAAACCCGAGCAGGGTACGAGCGTAGTGGTTGCGGTCGGCTCCGGCCGATAAAGCTGCTTCATCACTGGCTTGCTCGGCGAGTTCCGCAATGTGTGCCTGGAGCCACCAGGAAAACGGACTGAACCAGAAGATCGCGCGATACAGCAACGCGATGCAATGCGTGAGGGGATCGTGACGGAAGACGTGCGATAGCTCATGCGTCATGACCGCCTCAAGCCTTTCGTCGTCCCATTCACGCCAATTTGAAGGCAGCAGGACGGTCGATCGAATCGGGCCGACGGTGATGGGCACGGCGATGGCCAGCGATTCGCGGACGCAGGGAAGAGAAGAGTTACGCCATTCGGTGCGAGATAGGACCAATCGCAACCGCTCATCGGTCAGTTTTTGATTTTTGACCAGCCGCTGCGTGACCGCGAGGCCGATCAGAAAGCGCAACAACAGAATCAACGCGACCCCAAGATAGATTACCGTGGCGATTGATGTCCACGAGAGTGATTCAATCTGCGCGGAGATCGAGTTCTTTGGCGAGTTTTGGCCGGCAGTGGCGGCAATCCCTGCGCCGAATTCTGGCGAGAGTCTTCCCCGGCCTGCGAGGGATTGCTTCTGCGGTTCTTGATTAACGGGCGGCTTAGGGAAGCTTGCGGTCGCGATGCCAGATGAGGCCGTCATGACGGTAGTCTGCGTCAAGACCGGCAGCGGAACCGGTATGGATGGCAGGAGCCATAACAGAAGGGGAAGCGATAAGGCGCCGTAGAGAACTGCGGTCCAGGTGAGCAGGCGGGCGGAGGTGTCCTTTACGCGAAAGACTGCAAGGCCCAGCCCTACGACGGCCGCCAGGACCAGAGTGCGGAGGGCAGCATTTACCAGCAGGAGCAGCATCCAGGATGCATCGATGGTGTGTGGAGAAATCATGGGCGTCGTGCTTGTTGCGAGAAATCTTTGCGGGTGCTTTTGCTCTCCGCTTGGGCCTCGTTCTCGGCAATTTTTCGGGCGAGGCGTTCCAGTTGCTTGCGATCGAGCACCGCGTTATCTACCATACCGAGCACGAGTTCTTCGGCGGAGCCGCCGCAGAAGCGGTCGATGATGCTCTTGACGGCGCGCACGGCCACATTCTGGCGTTCGCTCGATGCCCGATACACGAACGTGCGCCCCTCAATGTCGTGAGTGACGTAGCCTTTCTCCTCCAAGCGACGCAAGACGGTGCGGATAGTGGAGTCCTTCATCGGGCGGGAGGCGGCCAGCGCTTCGCGGCAGCTTTCAGCGGTGATCTGCTCCTGGGTCCAGATGTAGTCCATGACCGCTTGTTCGACCTCTCCTAGGTTCTTTAGACGTGGCAGCTTTGTGTTAGTCATTGTAGCGTTACAATGTGTAACACTAAGGGCGCGCAGGTGTCAAGCCAAAGTTATGGACGCGCTACGACGCTATTCGGATTTTCGAAAGAAGAAAGAGAGCAGGAGTTGGGCCGCGATTCCGGCGGAGGTGTCAAGGACGACATCCTGCCAGCGTCCGGTGCGGGAGGTCAGGAAAGTCTGGTGCCATTCATCGAGGCTGGCGACCAGGAAAGTCCCGAGCACTGCGAGGCTTGCCCAACGAAAGGTCCACTTGCGAGGTTCCGCAGGCAAGGTTTCTCTCCAGGCACGGAACAGGAAAAAACACAGCAGGGCGTACCCGATGACGTGACCGGTCTTACGCAGAACGTGATGCCAGGGTTCGAAATGGGCCTGGTCTATGCCGAACAGGAAATGAAAAATCGGGTACAGGATGTGGCTGGTGTTCTGGCCGGAGAGGTACGTCGTCGATTCAATGGAGATAACAATCAGCCACAGGATAGCTGCGATCCAAGCCTTAAGAAGGTCTTGCCGGTGGGAGTTCAAGAGAGTTGAGAGTTACGTTCTCCGCCCTTAGGAAAAAGCGCGAAGGACGGGGCACCCGGGATCAGGTTATTCGATGGCATAGTTGGGGGCCTCGCGGGTGATCATGACATCGTGCACATGGCTCTCGCGCAGGCCGGCACCGCTGATGCGGACGAAACGCGTCTTCTGCAGCAGTTCGGCAATGGTGCCGCAACCGCAGTAGCCCATACCGGATTTCAGGCCGCCGACCATTTGATAGATGATCATCGAAACGGAGCCACGGTAGGGGACGCGTCCTTCAATACCTTCGGGCACAAGTTTGGCGAGGCGGTTGGATTCGCCGTCGGATGCAGATACGGATGCGCTGGAATCGCCGCCGTCGGTGCTCTGGAAGTAGCGCTCGCTGGAGCCTTGCGCCATGGCACCCAGCGACCCCATGCCGCGATAGGACTTGAAGGAGCGGCCTTGATACAGGATCAGTTCGCCAGGGCTCTCGTCTGTGCCGGCGAAGAGTGACCCGATCATCACCGCGCTGGCGCCGGCGGCCAAAGCCTTGGTAACGTCGCCGGAATATTTGATGCCGCCGTCGGCGATGATCGGCACGCCCGAATCTTTCGTTGCGCGGTAGGCTTCGGCGATGGCGGTGATTTGCGGGACGCCTGCGCCGGTCACGACGCGCGTGGTGCAGATCGATCCGGGTCCGATGCCTACCTTAATGCCATCCGCACCGGCGCGAGCCAACTCGCAGGCTCCATCGAACGTGGCCACGTTGCCGGCCAACAGCTGCACATGCGGGAGTTTCGATTTCACAAGCTTCACGGCTTCCAGAACCTTGCTGGAGTGGCCGTGCGCGCTGTCGATGGCGAGGATGTCCACCTTGGCCTCGGCTAGTTCCTGAGCTCGCTCCAGGAAATCTCCCGTGGCTCCGATCGCGGCCCCTACGCGCAGACGGCCTTGAGAATCCTTCGCTGCATTCGGATACTTCAGCTTTTTCTGGATGTCCTTGACCGTGATCAGGCCCTTGAGGTTGTACTTGTCATCGACCACAAGAAGTTTTTCCACGCGGTGCTGATGAAGAATCTTTTCCGCTTCTTCGAGCGTGGTTCCGACCGGGACCGTGATGAGATTTTTCTTGGTCATCACCTTGTCGATGGGAATGTCGAAGCGGGTCTCAAAGCGCAGGTCGCGGTTGGTGAGGATGCCGACCAGTTTGCCGTGATCGGTGATGGGGACTCCGGAAATCTTGTACTTGCGCATGACGTCAAGGGCATCGCTAACCTTGTCGGTGGCATGCATGGTGACCGGGTCGACAATCATCCCGCTTTCCGAACGCTTTACCTTGTCGACTTCATTGGCTTGCTGATCGATGGTGAGGTTGCGGTGGATGATGCCAATCCCACCCTGCTGCGCCAGCGCGATCGCCATGTGCGATTCGGTGACCGTGTCCATGGCGGCGCTCACGATGGGAATGTTCAGGCTGATCTCGCGCGTAAGCTGCGTCTGCGTGCTGGCAGTCGCAGGAACGACGTCGGAGCGGGCGGGCAGCAGAAGGACGTCGTCAAAAGTGAGAGCCTCAGGAACTGGAAAATGAATCATAGATTTCTCGGGAATCCACGGGAGCGTGGGTAAACCTTTATTCTAGAGAGGCGGGCGGATTGAGGCAAATGGAAGAGGGACATATTGTTAAGTAGATTATCAACGTGCTCATAAGACGACCACAGCCCGAGGAGCACGATACCGTTCGCGTGTTGGTCCAAACGGTAGTGGATGAGATTTACGGTGGCCTTTGGGCACCTCCACCGCTACCGCTCGATGAGGAGAACTGGCATTCCTTTTGGGTCGCTGTACGGGACGCGAAAATTATTGGAGTGGTTCGGACAAGCCGAGAATCGCTGGATGATTTATGGGTGCTTCGCGAAAACCGGCGATGGGGGGTAGGTCAGCGTCTGCTCGCGAAAGCGGAGGCGGAAATAATCGCTCGCGGCTATGAAACACTGCACCTCCGGGTCGTTCATTCGAATAAAGCGGCGATCGAGTTCTATCGCCGGCACGGTTGGCAGATCGCTCGCGCATTCCCCCATGAGAGATTTCCTATAACGATGTTAGAAATGTTCAAAACTATCCAACCAGACGAAAGATGATAGCTCGTACCCCAATACGCATCGGCAACATCTGCCGATAGCTGCAGATAGCTGCAGAATCAGACTTTTCCGTTCATTGATTTAGAACGGTCGTGAGGTGTTGGATCATTACGGAGCCATCCCGAGGTTATGTGCCCGCATCCAAACGGCAACCTTTCATCTTCACCAAGGAGAAGCAATGATCGAGCGGAACATAAATTTGCCTGAACTGATTCTTTGGACGGGAACGCGTGTCGCGCTTGGCGCGGGCATAGGCATGCTGATTTCAAGGCGACTGAGCAAGGACGCGATGAAGGCGGCGGGAATAGCTTTGACGGTGGTAGCAGGATTTACAACAATTCCCCTGGCCATATCCATCATGGGTAAGAAAAAGTTGAGCGGGCCCGAAATCCGGTCAGTCGCTTAGCTTCGAACGGTCGTCTTGTTGCACAATTGCCAGAAAAGCCCCTTGCCACCGTTTGTCTTTTCGCCCCGGACGGGCGTATATTAAGAGACTGAGAACTGCTGTGTACCGGCTTTTGGCGAAGCACACCAGTGGGCGCAAGCCCACTTTTTCGTTGCACGTCCTTCGGGTGTGACTGCCATCCGCCAGTAAGTTATTGGATTCATGGCGCTTGACGTTGAACGTGTGCGGGAAATTGCGGACCGGGTGGCCACCTCGAGCGGGCTCGAGATCGTAGATGTCGAGTTCCTGGGCGGAGGCAAGGCCCGCATGCTGCGGGTATTTCTGGATAAGTCCGCGCCAGGGGCCGATCCGCTGGCCGGATTGACCGAGAGCGTTACGCACGAGGATTGCGCGCGTTTCAGCCGCGAGTTTGGCACCATCCTGGACGTGGAAGACGTGATGCCGGGCTCGTACACGCTGGAAGTTTCATCGCCGGGTCTAGATCGGAAGCTGGTGAAGGCTGCTGATTTCACGCGCTTCACAGGGAGCCGGGTGAAGCTTACGACGCGCCAGCCGGTCAACAACAATCGTCACTTTGAAGGACGGCTTGAAAAGGTGGAAGACGGCCGCTTGACGCTGGACCTGAGCGTGGCCAGCCACAAATCGCGCAAGAAGATGGGCGATGCGGCCGGGCAGAAAATTGAGATTGAATTCGCCAACGTGGAGAAGGCGAACTTGGTACCGGAAATCTAGAGAATTGAGTGATTGGGAAATTTAGTAATTGGATAATTGAAAAGCGGCAAGGTTATAAATTACTCAATTACCAAATTACCCGATCACCAAATTGATTTTTATGGCTAGCGAGCTCTACAACACGATCGACGCACTGAGCCGGGAAAAAGGGATTGATCCGCAGATTGTGGTCAGCGCGGTGGAAGACGCCATTGTTATGGCTACGCGCAAGTACTACAA
>Ga0070681_10006469_pt1 | contig 11407 bp, 10 predicted proteins | sample KBSC83BmetaG_FD_65650 | JGI IMG/M metagenome (GOLD analysis project Ga0070681, IMG submission 65650) | Corn rhizosphere microbial communities from Kellogg Biological Station, Michigan, USA - KBS C8-3B metaG | ecosystem: Host-associated > Plants > Roots > Rhizosphere | place: USA: Michigan...
TAATCGTGTATCGGCGCAGGGAACGCTCCGGTGCGTTGACGCCGGTGCACGGAGCTTCCTGACGTGCTCGCATACCTGGTTCGCCGCGTGTTGTACGCGATTCCGATTCTGATCGGCGTGAACCTCATCACGTTCGCGCTGTTCTTCTTCGTGAATTCACCGGACGATATGGCGCGCATGCAGCTCGGCCAGAAGCGCGTCACGCCCGAGGCGATCCAGAAGTGGAAGGAGGAGCGCGGCTACGACAAGCCGATGCTGTTCAACGCGGGCGCACCGGGTGTCAAGAAGGTGACCGACACGATCTTCTTCGACAAGTCCGCGAGCATGTTCTGGTTCAAGTTCGGACGCGCGGATGACGGGCGCGACATCGCGCACGAGATCCGCACGCGCATGTGGCCGAGTCTCGCCATCACCGTACCGAGCTTTCTGCTCGGCATCGTGACGTGCGTCACGTTCGCGTTGATCCTCGCTTTCTTTCGGGCCACGTACGTGGATTTCCTCGGCGTGCTCCTGTGCGTGGCGGCGATGTCGATATCTGGGCTCTTCTACATCATCGGTGGACAGTGGCTGATCAGCAAGCTGTGGCATCTGGTACCGATCTCCGGGTTCGGCTTCGGGTTCGACGCCTGGCGCTTCGTGATTCTGCCGGTTGCGATAGGCGTGCTGGCCGGCCTCGGGGGATCGATACGGCTGTATCGCACGTTGTTCCTCGAGGAGATCAACAAAGACTACGTGCGCACCGCGCGGGCGAAGGGCATGTCGGAATCGAGAGTGCTGTTCCGGCATGTGCTGCATAACGGCCTCATTCCGGTGCTTACCGGCGTGGTGGTTGCAATTCCCACGCTCTTCATCGGCAGCCTCGTATACGAGTCCTTCTTTGGCATTCCCGGCCTCGGCAGCTATACCATCGATGCCATCCAGTCGCAGGATTTTCTCGTCGTGCGGGCGATGGTGTTCCTGGGCGCCGTGCTCTACATCGTCGGCCTGATTTTCACCGACATTTCCTACACTTTCGCCGATCCGCGCGTGCGGCTGCAGTGATGCCTTTCAAGCCGATCATTCTGTGGACCGACGCGCTGGTGTTTCTGCTGGTGGCGGTCGTGCTGGTGACCGGCTGGTACATTCGTCGCCAGGAGCACCTGCGGGCGCCGTGGCGCAAAGTCGCGCGCAGTCGCTACGGCATGTGTTCGCTGGTTATTCTCATCGTGTTCGTCGCGATCGGATTTCTCGACTCGCTGCATTACCGCCCGCGTCTCGACGGCCGGCAGACGGATGGCAAAGTCAACTATGCGGTCGAAGTCCGCAGCGCATTCGATGCGTTCGTCGATCCGCTCGGGAAGCGACCCGAGAAGACCTACTCGGCGCCGCTGGCAGCGTATTCCTACGCCAAGGAAACCATCGAGCGCCCGGATGGTACGCAGGCGCGCGAGTTCCCGCGGCTCAAGTTCGGTGGCGCGCACTTGAAGGATCCTGCCCGCGATCTGTGCGCTGATGTCGTGCGCCGAACAGTGGGAGCAATCGGTCTAGCGGCCGTGTTGTGGATCGTGCTCACAATGCTGGTGGCCGCATGGCTGGCGGGAGCACGCAACTCCGACTTCGGCCGCACGCTGTCGGCCATTATCCACGGCGCTACCGAGGTGCCATGGCGTGCCATGTTGCTGACCGCGGGCGGTGTGCTCGCCGTCGCGTTGCCGCTGGCAATCTTGAGCACGCGCTACCACGTCATGGGCACCGACAAGGTCGGGCAGGACGTTTTCTACCAGGTGCTGAAGAGTATCCGGACCGGGCTCGTCATCGGCACCTTGACTACGCTGGTGATGCTGCCGTTTGCGATTCTGCTCGGCGTCATGGCCGGCTACTTCCGCGGCTGGATCGATGACGTCATCCAGTACATCTACACGACATTGAACTCGATTCCCGGAGTGCTGCTGATCGTCGCGGCCGTGCTGATCACGCAGGCGTGGATGGATCGGAACCCGGAAATGTTCGAAACCGTCAGTCAGCGTGCCGACGTGCGGCTGTTGTTTCTTTGTCTGATTCTCGGCATCACGAGCTGGACCGGCCTGTGCCGGCTGCTGCGTGGCGAAACCCTGAAGCTGCGAGAGCTCGAGTATGTGCAGGCTGCGCGCGCGTTCGGCGTTTCCGACTGGCGCATCATCACGCGCCACCTGGTTCCGAACGTGATGCACATCGTGCTGATCACCGTGGTGATGGAATTCAGCGGGCTGGTCCTGGCCGAAGCGATTCTCTCCTACGTCGGCGTCGGCGTCGATCCTTCGATGATCAGCTTCGGCACCATGATCAACAATGCGAGGCTCGAGCTCGCACGCGATCCGATGGTGTGGTGGTCGCTGGCGGCGGCATTCGTGTTCATGTTCGTGCTGGTGCTCTGCGCGAATCTGTTTTCCGACTCGGTGCGCGACGCCTTCGATCCGCGCGTGCGGTCGGGCACGGCGCGCCGGCTGCTCGGCGAGCTGCGGCTGCGGTTCCAACCCAGGGGAGCATAGCGTCCGTGCCCAACGCCGAGCTGCTCGACGTCAAGAATCTGTCCACATGGGTCGAGAGCGGAGACGCGATCGTTCGTGCGGTCGATGGCCTGTCGTTCGTGATTCGGCAGGGTGAGACCTTTGCCCTTCTGGGCGAATCCGGCAGCGGGAAGTCGATGACGGCGCTGTCGATCATGCGGCTGCTTCCCGACGCCGCGAGAATCGTCGACGGCGAGATTCGGCTCGACGGCACCGACCTGGTCGCGCTGCCCGAAACGCAGATGCGCGAGGTACGCGGCGGCCGGATCGCGATGATCTTCCAGGAGCCGGGCACCAGCCTCAACGCTGTCATGACGGTCGGAGCTCAGATCGTCGAAGTGCTCGAGCGGCATACGAAGCTGCGCGGCGAATCCGCGCGCAAGCGTGCGCTGAAGCTGCTCGATTCGGTTGGCATTCCCGACGCTCCGCGCCGATTCCACGAATACCCGTTCCAGATGTCAGGAGGCATGAAGCAGCGCGTGATGATCGCGATCGCGCTGGCGTGCGATCCGGAGCTGCTGGTCGCGGACGAGCCGACGACCGCGCTCGACGTAACGATCCAGGCGCAAGTCCTCGAAGTGCTGCGAGCTCTGCAGCGCGAAAGGCGCATGGCCGTCCTGCTGATCACGCACGACTTGGGCGTCGTGTCCGAGATGGCCCACAAGGTAGCCGTCATGTATGCCGGCGAGATCGTCGAGCTTGCGCCGCGTGAGGCTTTCTTCGCGCGGCCTGCTCATCCCTACTCGAGAAAGCTGTTCGAGGCGGTTCCCGAGGCGGCCGGCCGCAATCGTCGGCTAGCGGTGATCCCGGGCACGGTGCCGCCGCTGTCACAAGCGTTCGTCGGCTGCCGCTTCGCCGACCGGTGCGACTTCGCCTGGCAGCGTTGCCGCGTCGAAGCGCCGCTCGCGCTCGACATCGGGGACGGCCATAGCGTGCGCTGCCACCTCTTCGACGCCTCCGACCCCCAGGCAAGAGCGCAGGTTCAGAAGAAGGCCGACACGGGTTCGGCTGGCGTGTCCGAGCGTCTCGAGGATGCGTCTTCACTGCTGACTGTGCGGAATCTCAAAGTCCATTTCCCGCTGCGCAAAGGCATCCTGCAGCGCGTAGTAGCCCACGTGAAAGCCGTGGATGGCGTGTCGCTCGATATCCATTCGCACCGCACGCTGGCACTGGTCGGTGAATCGGGCTGCGGGAAGACGACGGTCGGCAAAGGCATTCTGCAACTCGTGCCGGTCACGGCCGGCAGCGTGAAGTTCGAGGGCGTGGATCTGGCAAGGCTCAAGCCGCGCGCATTGCGGCCTCTGCGCAAAGATTTTCAGATCGTGTTCCAGGACCCCTACAGCTCGCTCAACCCGCGCATGCGCGTGCTCGAGATCGTGGAGGAGGGGATGGCCGCACTGGCGCTGGCGGCCGGTTCTCGCGAGCGTCAGGAGCGCGTCGACGAGTTGCTGCGACAAGTCGGCCTGTCGCCCGAGATGAAGTTCCGCTATCCGCACGAGTTCTCGGGGGGCCAGCGCCAGCGCATCGCGATTGCGCGCGCCCTCGCCGTGGAGCCCAAGCTGCTGATCTGCGACGAGCCCACCAGCGCGCTGGACGTCTCGGTGCAGGCGCAGATCCTGAATCTCCTGAAAGATCTGCAGCAGCGCCTCGGGCTCGCATATCTGTTCATCACTCACAACATTGCCGTCGTCGAGTTCCTCGCGCACGAAGTGGCGGTGATGTATCTCGGGCGCATCGTGGAGAAGGGCAGTGTCGATGAGGTGCTCCGCAGCCCCAAGCATCCGTACACGAAGGCGCTACTGTCCGCCGTGCCTGTGATCGATCCCGAACGCAAGCAGGAAGTTATCCGCCTGCAGGGCGAGCTGCCTTCACCGGTGAGCCCGCCGGCGGGTTGTCACTTTCACCCGCGCTGCCCGAACGTCATGCCGGAGTGCCGCACAGCTTATCCGGGCACGACGACTTCAGGTACGCACAGCGTGCGTTGCTTTCTCTACGGGAAGGGAGAGTAACCGACGCGGAGACACTCCCCCCTTTAACAAAGGGGGCAGGGGGGATTTGTCCGCAGTCGTCACGGAAAACCAAATCCCCCTGGATCCCCCTTTTTCAAAGGGGGGAAGCTGACGTGATTGCATCGTCCGTTATGACAGTCGCGCGGCGATGCCTCTTGCGAGCGTCGGATGCGAAGCATCCAGAGTCGAAGGATCAGTTGCTCGCGCGGTGGATGTGGCGGCGATGATACGACGCGCGCTTCGCGGGACGCGAGTCCTGATACATGACCAGCTTTTGACCGACACGCAGCTGGTTACTCTTGAGCCCGTTGATGGTTTTGATCCGAGCAACGCTCGTGTGATGCTGGCGCGCGATGCTGGACAGCGTATCGCCTGACCGCACGCGGTAGCGGACCGAAGCGCTGTATTCCTCGGGCGACGCCTGGAAATCCGACAGTGTGAAGGTCTCGTCGAGGTTGGTCGCCATGTCCTGCTCTTCGAGCGGCACCAGCAGCATCTGGCCCGGCTGAATGCGCTTGTAGCGCGTGAGGCCGTTGACTTCCTTCAGCCGATCCGCCCCGATGTTGAACTTGGCCGCCACTTTCTCCAGCGTTTCGCCTTTCCTCAACGTATAGGTCTGCCACGTCACCAGCGGGTCGGCATTGCTTTCCAGGTTGGCTTGGAACTCGTCGACCTTGTCGATGGGCAGCAGAATCTGTCGCGCGTTCGCCTTGATAATGACGGGACGGTTGTAGCCGGGGTTGAGCGACCGGAATTCCTCGACCGGCATATCGGCAAGCTGCGCTGCCTTGATCACATCCATGTGCCCCGGTGCGTTCACGACGCCGAAATACGGACGGTCGGGTACCGGCTCCAGTTCGAACCCGAGCGTGTCGAGATTCGAGATGATGTTCTTGACTGCCTGCAGCTTGGGCAGATAGTTGCGCGTCTCCTTCGGCAGCTTGAGGCTCGCGTAGTCAGTAGGCTTGTGCTTCATGCGATTCTTCGTGATCGCGCGTTGAACGCCACCCTCCCCATAGTTGTATGCGGCGAGCGCGAGCTCCCAGTCGCCGAAACACTCGTGCAGGAACTGCAGATAGTCGAGCGCAGCGCGCGTCGCGGCCAGCACGTCTTTGCGACCGTCATACCAGAAATTCTGCTGCAGCCCGTATTTCTTCCCGGTCGACGAAATGAACTGCCACATGCCTGCGGCGCGCATGCGCGAATAGGCTTGCGGGTTGTATGCGCTCTCGATCATCGGCAGCAGTGCGATCTCGGTCGGCATGCCGCGCTTCTCGAGCTCCTCGACCACGAAGTACAGATACAGCCGGCTGCGCTCGACCATGCGCTGCACGTACTCGGGACGATTCAGGTACCAAGCTTCATGCCGTGCGACCAGAGGACTGTCGATTTCCTCCATCGCAAAGCCGGCGCGGATCCGTTCCCACAAGTCGTGGTATTTCGGTGGTGCTGGAGGGTCGAGGACTTCGACCACGGCTTCTCCAGTCGCGGGTTGCGCCGGACCGATGAGAGGCTCGGAAATGGTCGGGATAGTCGATGGCAGCGGCGGAACTGCGGCTGCCGAAATATTCGCGGCGGTGGAAGTCGTGATTGTGGAAGGAGACTGCAGCGAGTCGGCCGCGAAGGCGGACTCCGTCACGAAGGCAGCTAAAGCGAATGCGCAAACGGTTTTCAGCGTCATTTGGACCTTCTTTCTTCTCACGCCGGGCAAGATCGTAACTGCGGAATCATCGTAAGGTCAAGCACTTATTTCAAACACTTCGCGTCGATTTGACGATTGGTCGGTCTGCCCGCGCTACAAACGCAAGAACCACGCCGTAGGCGCTAGGCGACACACCGCGCCCTCACTACGGCAGGATCGAAAAAGCCTTGAGGCTGCGTGCGAGCAGCGTCGCGTCTTTCGGGTCGGCCGTGAGCGCGCATCGAGTGTTCGCGAGTCTGTACTCGTGGCTGCAGTAAACGAGAGTATCGGCGAGCAGCGCAACCAGCTTCGACAACGAAGCGCATCTGCTTCCGATGTGCCTTGCAACACGCGCCCGCAGCCGCATGCGAAGAGCGTATCGCCACAAAACAGGAGCTTTCCCCCATAATACGCAACGTGTCCTGCGGCGTGGCCGCGAATGTCGAGCACCTCGAAGTCCTTCGAGTGAATGTCCACGATGGCAAATGAAGCGCCGATGTCGACTGAGCGATTGACCGCGAACCTGCAGAACTGGTTCGAAACGCCGCTCGGCGCGTATCTGTGCGCCTCGGAGCAGGCTTACTTCGATCAGGCGGTGGCCGACGTGTTCGGCTTCAACGCGCTGCAGCTCGGATTGTGCCAGCTCGATTTTCTACGCGCGAACCGCATGCCGTTCCACGCTCGTATCGCTGCGTCGGCATCCAGCGACGAGCGCGAGGCCAGGATGTTCGCCGACTTTGGCGCGCTGCCGATACTCAGCAACAGTGCCGACCTGGTTCTGCTGCCGCACGTGCTCGAATTCAGCGACAACCCACATCAGGTGCTGCGCGAGGTCGCTCGCATTCTGATGCCGGAAGGGCACGTGATCGTCTCCGGCTTCAACCCGTGGAGCCTGTGGGGCGTGCGTCAGATGTTCGATCGCCAGCGCGAGCAGTTTCCGTGGCACGGTCAGTTCATCAACCTGCCTCGCCTGAAGGACTGGATGGCCCTGCTCGGTATCGAGATCACCGCGGGGCGCATGTGCTGCTATCTGCCGCCCGTGATCAGCGAGCGCTGGATCAGCCGCCTGTCGTTTCTGGAAGCTGCCGGTGACCGCTGGTGGCCGTTCGCGGGCGGCGTGTACTTCCTGCACGGGGTCAAGCGTGTGCCGGGCATGCGTGTGATCACCCCGCAATGGAAGAGCGCCGTGGCGAAGAGCAAGAGCCTCGCGTCGATTCCGCAGCGCGTCCAGGACGGCGAAGAGCGGTTGGTGGCCCGTTCCCGCGAGCGGGAGCGGCGCGACTCGTGAGCGACACCATCGAGATCTTCACGGACGGCGCATGCAAGGGCAATCCGGGCCCCGGTGGTTGGGGGGTCATCCTGCGCTCGGGAGCGCACGTCAAAGAGCTGCACGGCGGCGAGTGGTCGACGACCAACAACCGCATGGAGCTTACCGCGGTGATCAAGGGCCTCGGCGCGCTGACGCGGCGCTGCAAGGTCAAGCTGTGGACCGACTCGCAGTATGTCCAGAAGGGGATCTCGGTCTGGATCGTCGACTGGAAACGGCGTGGCTGGCGCACGGCCGACAAGAAACCCGTGAAGAACGTGGATCTGTGGCAGCAGCTCGATACGCTGGCTGCGCAGCATGATGTCGAGTGGCTGTGGGTCAAGGGCCACGCCGGCCATCCCGAGAACGAGCGTGCCGATCAGCTCGCCAACCTCGGCGTCGAAGAGGCGCTGCGCCGATCCACGATCGTCTGAGCGAAATCAGAATGCGCCAGATTGTCCTCGACACTGAAACCACCGGCCTCGAAGTTGCGCTGGGCCACCGCGTGATCGAAATTGCCGGCGTGGAGATCATCAACCGCCGCTTGACCGGGCGCCATTTCCACAAGTACCTCAACCCGCAGCGAGACGTCGAGCAAGGCGCTCTGCAGGTGCACGGGCTGACGCTCGAGTTCCTGCAGGACAAGCCGCTGTTTCGCGACATCGTGGCCGAGCTGATCGAGTTCGTCGACGGTGCTGAGCTGATCATCCACAACGCTGCATTCGACGTATCGTTCCTCGACAGCGAGCTGGCGTTGGCCGCCTTGAAACCGATCGCCGTGTACTGCCACACCGTCACCGATACGCTCCGGATGGCGCGCGATCTGCATCCGGGCAAGCGCAACAGCCTGGATGCCTTGTGCGAGCGCTATCTGATCGACAACTCCGCGCGCACGCTGCACGGCGCGTTGCTCGACGCGGAGCTACTGGCCGAAGTCTATCTTTCGATGACGAGGGGTCAGGAAACGCTGATGATGGATGTGGGCCAGCCCGAGCGCACGAGCGCGGACTTCGATCTGGGTGAAGCGATCATCGAGCTCATCGTGATAGCGGCCACCCAGGAAGAGCTCGTAGCCCATCAGCGGCAGCTCGAAGACATCGACAAGGCGGCGAAAGGCGCGTGCGTATGGAAGCGCCTGGAAGCCGTAGGCGAGGGTCTCGCCGCGTAGGGGTTACGCTCCCTGGCGTATCGTGCTCGCGCCTTGTTCCTGCCGCACGGCGACCCAGGTAAGTTGCTTCAGGGTTTTCACGATCTCGACTTCCTCGTGCGTGAGTCCGGGCCTGTTCGCGCGCGCATGGTCCGCATAGAAGAACCCGAGTGTTCCGTCAGCGCTGGCGATGGACAGCAGCAGGAAGCTCTTGGCATCGGGGCACGTCAGCTTGAACCAGAGCGGCAGATTCTGTTGCAGCTTGGCATCGGCTACGTCGCGGATATAGATGTCCGCACCTTGCGCGACCGCAGCGTTGAACAGGTCATGCGCGCCGAGCTCTTTGAATCCGAAGGCGGCTTCGGCAGTTTCCGGCGCTTTGCCCACCAGGACGCGCGCACGATATACGCCGGTCGCCGCATCTTTCAGACACAGGATCACACGCTGAAACTCGTATGCGCGTTGCAGGACACGCGCGGCGTGCGTCAGGCGCGCCTCCACGGCATCTCCGCGCTCCAGCATGCGCAACAAGCTTGCGACTCCCGCTCCCAGAGTGAGCGCTGCGCCGGGACGATTCCAGGGCGAGAGCGTAAGTGGACTGGTGTCGAGGGGCACGTGCCCCGCGTCTTCATGCGGGGTCCTGCCGAACTTCGAGTCATGCTCGCGCGCATCGGTCGCGCGCAAAGCTTCTTGCAGTCGTCTGCGCGGCACCCCGAGAGCGTACGTGAAGCGGTCGAGCAGCGCTTCGATGCATCGATCTCGCATGGCTACTTGGGGCTCCTGCGCAGCTGCGCCGATGTTCTCGCAGCACTCGCTCAGTGTGCGCAGCAGAACCGTCGGGTTCGCACTCGGCCGCGGGTGCGCGGGACATGGACGGACCGCTTGAACGATACGCTCGGGCAGGCCGCACACCACCAGTGCTTCCACGCCAAGCTGGTCGAGCTCCATTCCGAGCAGGGGAGCGGCGGTGAGGCCGAGGCTCGTGCCGCCGTCGCGCGCAGCGATCCGGCTCTCTTCGTACGACGCGTACAAGTAGACGGCGGCCATCAGCCGTCCACAGCCGCGCAATAACGCACAGATTGCGGCCTCCTCGGGATCAGGCGCACCACGCCGCGTGGCGATCTCGCGCGCGAGCCGCGCCGCGTATGCAGATTGCGTAATCTCCGCTCGAACGCAGCTGGCCTGATCCGGATTCTTGAGCCGGTCTACCGGAAGCGTCGACAGCACGAGCGCACGCACCTGCTCGAGGCCCAACAGTACAATCGCTTTCGAGACGGTCGTTACGCCCGTGTTGCCGCGGAGATCGCGAACGACGTTGGCGCTGCGCAGGATCTTCAGCGCGATGAAAGGCTCGGCCAGGATGGCTCGGGTCAGTTCCTGTACCGCCGGGGTAGCGCCTTCGCACAGCTCGGCGATCCGCTGGACATCGATACCGAAGCCGGCGATCTCTCTCGCGGCCGAAAGCTGCCTTAGTAGATGCTCCGCCGGCGTGATCGAGATCGGACGGCTATGCCCCAGTGCAAGATCTGCCTCGCGTTGCGCGGTCGGGTGAGCGAACGATGAGAATGCATTCATGGCGGCGCTTCCACGGTGAACAACAGGACGGTGTCACGCATTGTTTAGCAGCGCGCGTGCCCGCTGATCCGTGCTTCCCTTCTCGCGTGGAATCAGCGTCTTCGTGAGAATCGGACCGCGGCAATCTTTGCCGCTGCACTCAGGCCTTGCCGCCCGCACTAGAGAGTGTGCTCGCTCGGCGACACTCCGCTCACGGACGCCGCGTCTGAGAGCGCAGACGACTCCACAGCTTGACGACATGCGCGCAGCGTTTGCACATGCCGGTGCAGCCGAGCGCAGCGCTCAGAATGCTCTCTGTTGGAAAGTACAGTGCGTGCGCGCATGACGTGGAGCTGATCCTGAAATGCTCCGTACTGCACGCTCAGAAAATCGAGCACTGCGAGCTTGTGCTCCGGCGAGAGTCCTCGCAGGAAGCTGGTCACCTTCTGCTCGAACTCGTGCGGCTTCAGTTCCTGATCGTCCGGAGGAAAGATGTACCAGAGCCTGGAAAGGTTGACGCTGCTCATCGTCGTCTCCAAGGGGGCACCGCTCGTGCCGTCGTCGCGTCGGATGTATCCGGACGACGTCGATGATGTTCAGAGAGCGGTGCGAGTTGGCCGACCAGCCTCTTGGTCCGCGCGAGTTAGAGTCGAGTTCCCGAGAGATCGCCTGCGGCACACGGACAGATACTAACGACGCTCTCTTACGCCTTTATTGTCGCCAGACGAGTGACGGCGAGAAAATGAAAGCCGGTTGAAAGACGCGCCCTGAGCCGTGAGCGTGGTGGCAGATCTTGGTGGGCGGTACTGGGATCGAACCAGTGACTTCTACCGTGTGAAGGTAGCACTCTACCGCTGAGTTAACCGCCCGGACGGGGGCACGAGGCCACCCAAAAGGGAACCGGCATTCTATCCAAAAGGCCCTGTGTAGCCAATCGTGCGGGGCCGACGCCATTCAACGACGAAACTGTGGAAAAGCGCTTGGCCGGTGGCTATACTCCACAGCTAACTGCCTCAGACAACGACAAAAATTGTAAAAGAGGCGACAAAAACGGCAATGCCAACATTTCTTGAGGAATTGAGGAGACGCCTTGCGCGCGAACCGGGAGGGAGCGGTCTGAACGCCATGCGCAGCCGGCGTGGCCGCGGCTTTACGCTGGTCGAGCTCGTCGTCGTTATCGTGATA
>Ga0070681_10006470_pt1 | contig 11406 bp, 8 predicted proteins | sample KBSC83BmetaG_FD_65650 | JGI IMG/M metagenome (GOLD analysis project Ga0070681, IMG submission 65650) | Corn rhizosphere microbial communities from Kellogg Biological Station, Michigan, USA - KBS C8-3B metaG | ecosystem: Host-associated > Plants > Roots > Rhizosphere | place: USA: Michigan...
TTCGCCAACCTGCGCCCGGCGCAGGTCCATCCCGAGCTCGCCTCGGCTTCGGCGCTGAAGGCGGAGGTCGTCGCCGGGCTCGACATCCTGATCGTGCGCGAGCTTACCGGCGACATCTACTTCGGCGAGCCGAAGGGCATCCGGCAGGCCGCCGGTGAGCGCGAGGGCTTCGACACCATGCGCTACCGCGAGAGCGAGATCCGCCGCATCGCGCGCGTCGCTTTCGACGCGGCCCGCAAAAGGGGCAAGCGCGTCTGCTCCGTGGACAAGGCCAATGTGCTCGAGACCTCGCAGCTCTGGCGCGAAGTGGTTTCCTCCGAAGCTCGCTCGTTCGCGGATGTCGAATTGACCCATATGTACGTCGACAACTGCGCGATGCAGCTCGTGCGCACGCCGAAGCAGTTCGACGTCATCGTCACCGGGAATCTGTTCGGCGACATCCTGTCCGACGAGGCGTCGATGCTCACCGGCTCGATCGGCATGCTGCCCTCCGCCTCGCTCGACGCGAACGGGAAGGGGCTCTACGAGCCGATCCACGGCTCGGCGCCGGATATCGCCGGCAAGGGCGTGGCGAATCCGCTCGCCACGATCCTGTCGGCGGCCATGATGCTGCGCTACTCGCTCGGTAATCCAGACGCCGCCACGCGCGTTGAGAAAGCAGTGACCAAGGTGCTTCGCGACGGGCTGCGCACCGCCGACATCCATACGAGCGGCACGCGCAAGGTCGGCACGGAGGAAATGGGCGACGCAGTGTTGAGTGCTCTATAGACTATGGCAATGCTGAGAGTCGGTATCGTCGGCTGGCGCGGGATGGTGGGGTCGGTGCTCGTGCAACGCATGCGCGAGGAGCGCGACTTCGACCATATCGAGCCGGTCTTCTTCTCCACTTCGCAGGCGGGCGGCAAGGGGCCGAACGTCGGCAAGGCGACCGAGCCGGTCGGCGACGCGAACGACATCGCGGCGCTGAAGAAGCTGCCGGCGATCATCTCGTGCCAGGGCGGCGACTACACGAACGACGTATACCCGAAGCTGCGCAATGCCGGCTGGAAGGGCTACTGGATCGACGCGGCGAGCGCGCTGCGCATGAACGACGACGCCGTCATCGTCCTCGACCCGGTCAACATGCCGGTGATCAAGCAGGCGCTCGCCGACGGCAAGCGCGATTTCATCGGCGGCAACTGCACCGTGAGCCTGATGCTGATGGGCATGGCCGGTCTTTTCCAGAAGGACGAGATCGAGTGGATGACCAGCATGACGTACCAGGCTGCGTCCGGCGCGGGCGCGGCGAACATGCGCGAGCTCGTCGCGCAGATGGCGCTCATCGGCGACGACGCCGAAGCCCTGCTCGACGACCCGGCGTCCGCGATCCTCGACCTCGACCGCGCCGTGACCGAGTCGGTGCGCTCGCGCGACATGCCGAAGCAGAACTTCGGCCATCCGCTCGCCGCGAGCCTGCTCCCTTGGATCGACAAGGACCTCGGCAACGGCCAGAGCCGCGAGGAATGGAAGGCGCAGGTCGAGGCCAACAAGATCCTCGGCCGGAACGGCAATCAGATTCCCATCGACGGCGTCTGCGTCCGCGTGGGCGCCATGCGCTGCCACAGCCAGGCGATGACCATCAAGCTGCGCCGCCCGCTACCGATCGACGAGGTCGAGGGCATGCTGGCGGAGGCCAACGACTGGGTGAAAGTGGTGCCGAACCGCCGCGAAGAATCGCTGGCCGAACTGACGCCGGCCGCGGTGAGTGGCAAGCTATCGGTTCCGGTGGGGAGGCTCAGAAAGCTGCCGATGGGGCCCGACTACCTGACGGCTTTTACGGTGGGCGACCAGCTCCTGTGGGGCGCCGCGGAGCCCCTGCGGCGCATGCTTCGCATCCTTTTGGATGCCGGGGTTAGGCACTAAAACCAAGAAAAGCTCTCAATTTGCAGCCGTAAGGCCATGATGTTAAGTTAATTGGTCCGGCTAAGAATAAAACGGCGGGGGTAGGGAATCTTGCGAACATCGATGAAGATCGTCGTGGCGCTCGCGGCCTTCGCGCTCGCCGCCACGGCGCACGCGGCGGGGCTCGGACGGCTTACCGTGCTGTCCGCCCTCGGGCAGCCCCTCCTCGCCGAGATCGAGATCGTCGCCCTGCAGCCGGGTGAAGACGAGGGCCTGTCCGCCCGGTTGCCTTCGCTTGAGACGTTCGCCGCGGCCGGGGTGGACGTGAATCCCGCGCTGAGCGGTCTGCGCATCAGTCTCGAGCGGCGCGACAAGCGTCCGTTCCTGCGCCTCACCACCGCGCAACCCATCAACGAGCCGTTCCTCGATCTGCTGGTCGAGCTTTCGTGGAACAGCGGCAAGCTCGTCCGCGAGTACACGTTCCTCCTCGATCCGCCGGAATTCCGTAGCCGCCAGCCTTCGGTCGCGCAGGCGCCACAGCCGGCGCCGGTAGAAAAGCCCGCCGCCGCGCCGCAGACGCCAGCGCAGCCGCAGCCCGAAACGAAGGCCGAGCCGGCGCCGGCAGCAGCCGCCCCGGCGGCGCCTGCCACGGAAACGCAACAGACGCCCGCGCAAGCCGAGCCGGCCGCCGAGAAGCCGGCGGCGCAGGCGCAGCCGGCGGAGGAAAAGCCGGCCGCCGAGAAGCCGGCCGCGACGGGGCCGACCACGTATGAAGTGAAGCGCGGCGATACCCTGGGTGAGATTGCCAAGCAGCACCTGCGTCCGGGCGTTTCGCTGAACCAGATGCTGATCGCGATCTTCCGCGCCAACGAAGACGCGTTCATCCGCGGCAACGTCAATCTGGTGCGCACCGGGAAGATCCTCAACATCCCGGATCCCGACGCCATCGGCACGATCGATCGCGACGAAGCGAATCGCATCGTCAAGGAGCACCACGCGCAGTTCAACGAGTACCGCGCCCGCCTGGCGGCGGTGCCGACGACGAGCGAGGCCGGCCAGCAAGGCCGCGAGGTCGCCGGCAGCATCGAAAAGCCGGAGGCGCCGAAGCCGCCTGCGCCGAGCGATCAGCTGCGCCTTTCCAAGACCGAGCCCGCCAAGCCGGGCGCAGCGCCGTCCCAGGCCGCCCGCGAGGACGACGCCGCGGCGCGCCAGCGCGCGCTGCAGGAAGCGCAATCGCGCATAGCGGAGCTCGAAAGAAACGTCGCCGACCAGCAGAAGCTGCTCGCGATGCGCAACCAGCAGCTCGCCGAGATGGAGAAGAAGGGGGCGGCCAAGCCGGCGCCCGAGGCCCCGAAGCCGGCCGCGGAAGCGCCGAAGCCGGCCGCTCCGGCGGCCCCGGCACCCGCGACACCCGCGCCAGCCAAGCCCGCGGCGGAAGCGCCAAAGCCCGCCGCAGAAGCGCCAAAGCCCGCCGCGGAAGCGCCGAAGCCTGCGGCGGAAGCACCGAAGCCCGCGGCGAAGCCGGCACCGAAGCCCGCGCCCAAGCCCGCAGCGAAGGCGCCGGCCCCGGAGCCGAGCATCGTCGACGAGTTCCTCGACAACCCGATGTACCTGGGGCTCCTTGCCGCGCTGGTCCTGCTGCTCATCGTTTACGGCTGGTGGACGTGGCGCCGAAAAAAAAAGGCCCAGGCCAAGTTCCAGGATAGCGTCGTCGGTGCCGCAGCCTCCGGCGGTGCAGGCACCGCTTCGCTAGCGGAACCCACCGCGCCGCCGACGAGCGGGTCGAACAGCGTCGCCCCGTCGGCGAGCACCGCGCCGGCCGGCATGGAGGCGGAGGAGGTCGATCCGATCGCCGAGGCCGACGTGTACATGGCCTACGGTCGCGACGCGCAGGCGGAGGAGATCCTCAAGGAAGCGCTGCAGAAGGATTCGAACCGCGCGCCGGTGCACGCCAAGCTCCTCGAGATCTACGCACATCGCAAGGACGCCAAGGCGTTCGAGCAGACCGCGCTCAAGCTGAAGAACATCACCAACGGCGCCGGTGCCGAGTGGGAGAAAGCCGCCGCGCTGGGCCGCTCGATCGATCCGGGCAACGGGCTCTACGCGGCAGGCGCCGCGCCGGCCGAAGCTCCGGCGGCAGCGGCCCCGGCTGCGGCCGCCGCGCCGACTCTCGACTTCGATCTCGGCGGCGCCTCGCAGACGGCCGCGCCCGCTCCGGACATTTCCCTCGACGCGGACGCCGGCAAGGCAGCGGCGCCGACGGGCCTCGACTTCGATCTAGGCTCGACGCAAGGCCTGAAGGCCGGTGCGCCGGCGCCCGAAGAGACGGTGATCGCGAGCGACAAGGAGGCTTCCGGCGGGCTGGATTTCAACCTGGACCTGGGCGCCGAAGACAAGAAGCAGGAGCCCGCCAGGCCGGCGGCCGCGGCACCCAAGGCTGCCGCACCGGAGGCGAGCGGTGGTCTCGACTTCGATTTCAACCTGGACGGCGACAAGCCGTCCGCGGACGCGAAGCCCGCTGCTCCCGCCGAGCCGGCGAAGGTCGACCTCTCGGACATCAGCCTGGACCTCGGCGGGTCCGACGCGACGGTGATGGCGCCGAAGCCGTCGGGCGACCCGAAGTGGCAGGAAGTGGCCACCAAGCTCGACCTCGCCAAGGCCTACGAGGAAATGGGCGACAAGGACGGCGCGCGCGAGCTCCTCAAGGAAGTGGTGAAGGACGGCGACGCCGCCCAGCGCGGCAGCGCCGAGCAGTTGCTCGCCAAGCTGGGCTAGGCATTCCGAGAATCGCGATAGGACTGGAGTACGACGGCAGCCACTTTCTCGGCTGGCAGACCCAGCCGGGCGGCGGCGCGGTACAGGATGTCCTCGAAGCCGGTCTCGCCGCGATCGCCGGCCACGCGGTGAGCGCGATGGCCGCGGGCCGCACCGATCGCGGCGTGCACGCCAAGGCCCAGGTGGCGCACTTCGACACGGAGGTCGAGCGGCCGGAAGCGGCCTGGGTGCGCGGCGTCAACGCCTTCCTGCCCGAATCGATGGCGGTGCTGTGGGCGCGGCCCGTGGATGCGCAGTTCCACGCGCGCTTCAGCGCCATCTCGCGCACTTATCGGTACCGGCTGCTCAACCGTCCGGTGCGCGCGGCGCTGGAGGCCCGCCTGGCGGGCTGGTACCACGGCGCCCTGGATGTCGACGCGATGCGCGCGGCGGCGCGCGCGCTCGTCGGCGAGCACGATTTTTCGGCCTTCCGCGCGGCAGAATGCCAGGCGAAGACGCCCGTGCGCACCGTGCATTCCATAACCATCGAGCGCCATGGCGACGAGATCCATCTCGCCATTCGCGCCAACGCGTTCCTGCACCACATGGTGCGCAACATCGTCGGCTCGCTCGTTTACATCGGTGCCGGCAAGCATGCGCCCTCCTGGGCGGGCGAGTTGCTCGCCGCGCGCGATCGCCGGAAAGCGGCGCCGACGTTTGCCCCGGAAGGGCTCTACCTCGAGCGGGTGGAGTACGACGCCAAATGGGGCCTTCCGCAATGAGGACGCGGGTCAAGATCTGCGGCATCACGCGGCCGGCCGATGCGCGCGCCGCGGCGCGGGCCGGCGCCGACGCGATCGGCCTCGTCTTCTATCCGCCCAGCCCGCGCTTTCTCTCCGTCGAGAAGGCGGTCGAGATCCGCGACGCCCTGCCGCCCTTCGTGCAGACGGTGGCGCTGTTCGTCAATGCCGACGCGGCGCAGATCGCGCAGGTGATCGGGCGCGTGCATCCTTCGATGCTCCAATTCCATGGCGAAGAGGCGCCGCAGTTCTGCGAACAGTTCGGCCTGCCGTTCGTGAAGGCGTGCCGCATCCGCCCGGGCGCGGACCCGCTCGACTATCTCCAGCGCTACCCTCGCGCGACGGCCTGGCTGGTCGACAGCTTCGTGCCCGAATACGGCGGCGTGGGCGAGGCGTTCGACTGGTCGCTCGTCCCCGCCGAGCGCGCCCGGCCGCTCATCCTCTCCGGCGGGCTCGATGCCGGCAACGTCGCCCGCGCGGTTCGCACCGTGCACCCCTGGGGCGTCGATGTATCGACGGGCGTCGAATCGGCGAAGGGCATCAAGGACGCCGCTAAAATGGCCGCTTTCGTTGCCGAGGTCCGTAATGCAGATGTATGACTTGCCCGACGCTCGCGGCCACTTCGGCCCGTACGGCGGCGTCTTCGTCGCCGAGACGCTGACCGCGGCGCTCGAGGAGCTGCGCGTCGCCTACGAGGGGGCGCGCAAGGATCCGGCGTTCCAGGCCGAGTTCGCCTACGAGCTCAAGCACTACGTCGGGCGCCCGAGCCCGGTCTATTTCGCGAAGCGCCTCACCGGGAAGTGCGGCGGCGCGCGCATCTACATCAAGCGCGAGGACCTGAACCACACCGGCGCGCACAAGATCAACAACACCATCGGCCAGGCGCTCCTCGCGCGCAACATGAAGAAGCCGCGCGTGATCGCCGAGACCGGCGCCGGCATGCACGGCGTCGCGACGGCGACGGTGGCGGCGCGCTACGGCATGGAATGCGTCGTCTACATGGGCATCGAGGACGTGAAGCGCCAGGCGGCGAACGTGCACCGCATGGGCGTCCTTGGTGCCAGGGTGGTGGCGGTCGAATCCGGCTCGCGCACGCTCAAGGATGCGCTCAACGAGGCGATGCGCGACTGGGTGACGAACGTCGACAGCACCTTCTACATCATCGGCACGGTGGCCGGACCGCATCCGTACCCGATGATGGTGCGCGACTTCCAGTCGGTGATCGGCGAGGAAAGCATCGTGCAGATGCAGGAGCTCGCCGGCCGCCAGCCGGACGCCGTCATCGCGTGCGTGGGCGGCGGCTCGAACGCGATGGGCATCTTCTATCCGTACATCAAGCACGAGAAAACGCGGCTCATCGGCGTGGAGGCGGCGGGCGAGGGCCTGTCGACCGGCAAGCACGCGGCGTCTCTCTGCGCCGGCCGGCCGGGCGTGCTGCACGGCAACCGCACCTACCTCCTGCAGGACGCCAACGGACAGATCACCGAGACGCATTCCGTGTCGGCGGGTCTCGACTATCCCGGCGTCGGTCCCGAGCACGCGTGGCTGAAGGACTCGAAGCGCGCCGAATACGTCGGCGTCACCGACGACGAGGCGCTTGCCGCCTTCCACGAGCTCTGCCGGACCGAAGGCATCATCCCCGCGCTCGAGTCGGCGCATGCCGTCGCGCAGGCGATGAAGATGGCGCCGCAGATGCCGAAGGACGCCATCCTCCTCGTCAACCTCTCCGGCCGCGGCGACAAGGACATGCACACCGTCGCCGAGCGCTCGGGGAAAAAGCTTTGATGTCGCGCATCCAGGGCCGCTTCGAGTCGCTCGCCAAGGCGAAGCGCAAGGCGCTGATCCCGTACATCACCGCCGGCGACCCGCATCCGTCGCTCACCGTGCCGCTGCTGCGCGCGCTGGTCGAGGGCGGCGCCGACATCCTCGAGCTCGGCGTGCCGTTCTCCGACCCGATGGCCGACGGCCCGGTGATCCAGCGCTCCGGCGAGCGCGCCCTCAAGCACGGCGTCGGCCTCGGCAGCGTCCTCTCGATGGTTTCGGACTTCCGGAAGAGTGATGCCCAGACACCGGTGGTGCTGATGGGCTACGCCAACCCGATCGAGGCGATGGGCATCGAGAAGTTCGCCGCCGCGGCGAAAGGCGCCGGTGTCGACGGCGTGATCGTGGTGGACTATCCGCCCGAGGAGTGCGTCGAGTTCGCCTCGCTCATGAAGAAGAGCGACATCGATCCGATTTTCCTTCTGGCGCCGACCTCCACGCAGAAGCGCATCGACGAGGTGGCGCGGCGGGGAAGCGGCTACCTGTACTACGTCTCGCTGCGCGGCGTGACGGGCGCCGCGAATATCGATGTCGCGGAAATTTCCAGGAGGATTCCCGGCATCCGCGCCGCGACACGCCTGCCGATCGGCGTCGGTTTCGGCATTCGCGATGCGGCATCGGCCAAGCGCGTAGCGCAGAGCGCGGACGCGGTGGTGATCGGCAGCCGCATCATCCAGGAGATCGAAAACGGCGCGCCGGAGCAGGCCGCGGCGCGCGTAAAGAGCTTTCTGCGGCCGATCCGCGAGGCGCTCGACCAATGAGCTGGCTCCAGAAGCTGCTGCCGCCCAAGATCCAGCGCACCGGCACCGGTGCGAAAAAGACCGTTCCCGAAGGCCTGTGGACCAAGTGCGCGGCGTGCGACGCGGTGCTCTACAGCACCGACCTCGAGAAGAACCTGAACGTCTGCCCGAAATGCGGCCACCACGAGCGCTTCGGCGCGCGGCCGCGGCTCGACGCGCTGCTCGACCCGGACGGCCGCTTCGAGATCGGCGCCGAGGTGCTGCCGGTCGATTCGCTCAAGTTCAAGGACTCGAAGAAGTACACCGACCGCATCGGCGAGGCGCAGGAGACCACCGCCGAAGGCGACGCGCTGGTCGTCATGCAGGGCTCGATCAAGGCGCTCGGCGTGGTCTGCGCGGCGTTCGAGTTCGACTTCATGGGCGGCTCGATGGGCTCGGTGGTCGGCGAGCGCTTCGTGCGCGGCGTTCGCGTCGCGATCGAGCAGAAGCTGCCTTTCGTCTGCATCTGCGCTTCCGGCGGCGCGCGCATGCAGGAAGGCGCGCTTTCCCTTGCGCAGATGGCTAAGACCACCGCGGCCCTCACCGACCTCGCGGAGCGCAGGCTGCCGTTCATCAGCATCCTGACCGATCCGACCATGGGCGGCGTCTCGGCGAGCTTTGCCATGATCGGCGACGTCGTCATCGCGGAGCCGAAGGCGCTGATCGGCTTCGCCGGCCCGCGCGTCATCGAGCAGACGGTGCGCCAGAAGCTGCCCGAGGGCTTCCAGCGTGCCGAGTTCCTGCTCGAGAAAGGCGCGATCGACATGATCGTCGACCGCCGCCAGCTGCGCGAGAAGCTGCACGCGCTCCTTTCCCACATGCTGAGGCTGCCCGCCGAAACGACGGCGTGAGCGGTTTTGCGGAGGTGGTCCGGGCTTCGGACCGTGTCGCGGCCACGGCGAGCCGGCTTGCCAAGATCGCCGAGCTGGCCGCTTTCCTGCGCGGCCTCGAGCCCGCGGAGGTCGAGATCGCGCTGCCTTACCTGAGCGGCGACACGCGCCAGGGCAAGCTGTCGGTCGGCTTCGCCACGCTGCAATCCACGCGCACCACGCCGGCGCCCGATCCGCGGCTCACCATCATGGAAGTCGACGCGGCATTCCAGGCGCTGAAAACGCTCAAAGGGAAGGGCTCGTCCGGCAAGCGCGCCGCGCTTCTCCGGGAGCTCTTCGCGCGCGCCACCGCCGAAGAGCAGGACTTCCTCGTCCGCCTGATGGTGGGCGAGCTGCGCCAGGGCGCGCTGGAAGGCATCATGGTCGAGGCGGCGGCGAGCGCCGCCGGCTTGCCCGCCGCCGACATCCGCCGGGCGGTCGCGTTCGCCGGCGCCATCGCGCCGGTCGCGGCGGCCGCGCTCTGCGGCCAGGGCCTGGAGCGCTTCTCCATCCGGCTGATGCAGCCGGTCCTGCCGATGCTCGCGCAGCCCGCCGAGAGCATCCAGGCGGCGATCGAGGCGCTCGGCAGCGCGCTCGTCGAATGGAAGCTCGACGGCGCCCGCGTGCAGGTGCACAAGGCGGGCGACGAGGTGCGCATCTATACGCGCAACCTGAACGACGTGACTTCGCGCGTGCCCGAGATCGTCGCCGCGGTTCGCACCGCTTCGGCGAGGGAGCTGATCCTCGATGGCGAGGCCATTGCCCTGCGCGCCGACAAACGGCCGCATCCGTTCCCGGTGACGATGAGCCGCTTCGGCAGCCAGCAGCAGACCGAGCTGCCGCTCTCGGTCTTCTTCTTCGATTGCCTGTACCGCGACGGCACCTCGCTCTTCGATCATTCGACCCGCGAGCGCCGCGAGGCGCTGCAAGACGTGGTCCCAAGCCTGGTCACGCCCTCGATGATCACGGCCGATGCGAACGAGGCGCAGCGCTTCTACGAAGGCGCGCTCGGCGCCGGCCACGAAGGCGTGATGGCGAAGGCGCTCGACGCGCCCTACGAGGCGGGGCGCCGCGGCGCCGGCTGGCTGAAGGTCAAGCGCGCGCGCACCCTCGACCTCGTCGTGCTCGCCGCCGAGTGGGGCCACGGCCGGCGCAAAGGGTGGCTGTCCAATCTCCACCTCGGCGCGCGCGATCCGGCGAGCGGAGAATTCGTCATGCTCGGCAAGACCTTCAAGGGCATGACCGACGCCCTGCTGGAGTGGCAGACGAAGGAGTTCCTCAAGATCGCGACCCGGCAGGACGACTGGACCGTGCACGTGCGCCCGCAAATGGTGGTCGAGATCGCCTTCAACGACCTGCAGGAGAGCTCGCAATATCCCGGCGGGCTCGCGCTGCGCTTCGCGCGCGTCAAGGGCTACCGCCCCGACAAGCGGCCGGAGGAAGCCGACACCATCGACACCGTGCGGGAGATCTACCGAGAGAGCATCGGGTGAAGACCCTCGCGCAGTGGCTCGAGTTCATCGAGCGCCAGCATCCGAAGACCATCGCGTTGGGCCTCGACCGCGTCGCCGCTGCCTGGGACCGCATGCGGGTCCAGATCCCATGCCCGGTGATCACCGTCGCCGGCACGAACGGCAAGGGCTCGACCTGCGCGATGCTCGAATCGATCCTGCGCGCGGGCGGCTATCGCACCGGGCTCTACACCTCGCCGCACCTTGTGCGATACAACGAGCGCGTGCGCGTGGCCGGCGTGGAAGCGAGCGATGAACTGCTGGCCGCGTCGTTCGAGGCGGTGGAGGCGGCGCGGGGCGAGCTCCCTCTCACGTACTTCGAGTACGGCACGCTCGGCGCGCTATGGGCGTTCGCCCGCGAGAGGGTGGACGCGCTGGTGCTGGAAGTGGGCCTCGGCGGGCGGCTGGACGCGGTGAACATCATCGACGCCGACTGCGCGGTGCTGACGAGCGTCGGCATCGATCACGTCGACTACCTCGGCCCCGATCGCGAATCCATCGGGCGCGAGAAGGCGGGCATCTTCCGCGCCGGGCGGCCGGCCGTGATTGCCGAGCCCGATGTGCCCGCCACCGTAGCCGCCGCGCCCGGCGTGCATTACCGGATCGGACGCGACTTCGGCTACGTCGATCAGCAGACCCAGTGGAGCTATTGGGGGCCGGCCGGAAAGCGCGGCGGCCTCGCTCATCCCGCGCTACGCGGCGCGGTGCAGCTGCGCAACGCGTCGGCCGCGATGTGCGCGCTCGACACGCTGCGCGAGCGGCTGCCCGTGAGCATGCAGGACGTCCGCCGCGGGCTGGCGGAGGTGGAGCTGCCGGCGCGCTTCCAGGTGCTGCCGGGAAGGCCGCAGATCATCCTCGACGTCGCGCACAACCCGCAGGCGGCGCAGGTGCTCGCGGACAATCTCGCCTCGTCCGGCTTCGCGCCGGAGACGATCGCCGTTTGCGGCATGCTGAAGGACAAGGACGTCGCCGGCGTCCTGCGCACGCTCGC
>Ga0070681_10006471_pt1 | contig 11406 bp, 11 predicted proteins | sample KBSC83BmetaG_FD_65650 | JGI IMG/M metagenome (GOLD analysis project Ga0070681, IMG submission 65650) | Corn rhizosphere microbial communities from Kellogg Biological Station, Michigan, USA - KBS C8-3B metaG | ecosystem: Host-associated > Plants > Roots > Rhizosphere | place: USA: Michigan...
TCATCGGGCCGGTCCGCCAGGTCAATTTGGTGTCACACATTCTTACGCAGGGGGATGGGGACATCCCGGCCCGTCTTGGCGGACTCGTAGATCCCCAGGATCAGCTCGAGCGACTTGCGCCCTGCCCGGCCGTCGGTTTCCGGCTTGGCCTCGCCGCGCAGCACCGCAAGGACATTGCGGTAATACCCCTCGTGCCCGAATCCGTACACGTTGGGCGGGTTCGTGTTCGCGCCCTCGACGAGCTTATCGTCGTCGTCGTACTCCGCGAAGATCCAGTGCTCGACACGGTTCACGGCCGTTCCGCCAATCTTCACCGAGCCCTTCTCTCCGAGGATCGTGATCGATCCCTCGAGGTTGCGCGGGTACGTCAGGACGTTGACCTCGATCACGCCGAGGGCGCCCGAGCGGAACTTCAGGATACCGATGCCGGAATCCTCGGCTTCGATGCGGCGCGCCTGCGTGGCTGTCTTGGCCATCACGCTCTCGACCGGACCAACGAGCCACTGGATGAGATCGACGTAGTGCGACGCCTGATTCATGATCGCGCCGCCGTCGAACTCCCAGGTGCCTCGCCACGGCTCTGCGTCGTAATACTCCTGGGGCCGCTGCCACCGAACTGTCACGTTCGCGAGATAGATCCGGCCGAACCGACCCTTGTCGACGGCTCGCCGCAGAAGCTGGATCGGCGGATTGAGACGGTTTTGTTTCACGACGAACAGCTGGACGCCGGCGTCGTCGCAAGCTTGAACGAGCGTGTCGGCCTGCTCGAGCGAGATCGCCATTGGCTTCTCGCACACAACGTGCTTGCCCGCCCGCGCGATCGCGACACCGTTCGCCGAGTGCAACCCTGAAGGCGTGCAGATCGCGACGACGTCGAAGTTGCCGTCGGCCAGCATGTCGTTCAACGACGAGAACCAGGGCACGCCGTACGTTTCGCCGGCGCTGCGCGCTCGCTCGCGATCGATGTCCGCGACGGCGGCCAACGTCAGCCCTTCGATCTTCCCGAGCGCGTCGAAGTGGTTCTTGCTGATTCGCCCGCAACCGACCAGCGCCACCCGAAAGTTCTGTTGGCTCATGCCTGTCTTGCGTCAGATTTTTTTGGCTGCGCGGGCGATCCCGCCGTCGCGCAGCTCGTAGACCGTCCCACATGCTTTGCACGTGGCTGCGCCCGCATCCGGCAGCCGCTCGCCGCACTGACACATCCAGCCAATGCGTTTCGCGGGCACGCCAACCATGAGCGCGTACGGCAGCACGTCCTTAGCAACGACCGCGCCCGCGCCGATGAAGGCGTATTCGCCGAGCGTCACGCCGCAGACGATCGTCGCGTTGGCGCCGATCGACGCGCCGCGCCGGACGAGCGTTCGCCGATACTCGTTCTTCCGCGAGACGTGGCTCCGTGGATTGACGACGTTCGTGAACACCATCGACGGCCCGCAGAAGACGTCGTCCTCGAGCTCCACGCCTTCGTAGATCGAGACGTTGTTCTGGATCTTGCAATTCGTGCCGATTCGGGTGCCGTTCATCACCACCACATTCTGTCCGAGGCTGCAGCGCTCGCCGATCACCGCGCCGGGCATCACGTGACAGAAGTGCCAGACCTTGGTTCCCTTCCCGATCACTGCCCCATCATCGACGTACGCCGATTCGTGCACGAAGACGCCGTCCGTCACCGCACGGCCTCGCTCGACACGGGAGTGGCCGACGGAATATCCGACTGCCATTCCTGAATCGACCGGACGGTCTGCCGGCGCGACCGCAGCGACAGAATCGCGTCGCATGCCGCGTTGGCGGCGGACATCGTCGTCGTATACGACACTCGGTGCACGATCGCCGCCTGGCGAAGCAGGTAGTCGTCCGCTTGCGCATGCTTGCCCAACGGCGTGTTGATGAGCAGTTGCATATCGTGGTTCACGAGGATGTCGAGGCAGTTCGGACGCCCCTCGTACACCTTGAGCACGCGCTGCGCGGGAATGCCGCGCGCGCGCAAATACGACCACGTGCCCGCGGTCGCCATGATCTTGAAGCCCATCTCGTGAAAGCGGCGCGCAATCGGCGTAACGGTCGCCTTGTCCGAGTCCACCACCGTGATCAACACAGCACCCTCGAGCGGCAGCCCGTTCGCCGCCGCGAGCTGCGACTTTGCGAACGCCGAGCCGAACGAATCCGAGATGCCCATGCACTCGCCTGTCGATCGCATCTCGGGGCCGAGCACCGGGTCTGTCCCGGGGAACTTGTTGAACGGGAACACCGCCTCCTTCACGGACACGTAGGGCGGCACGATCTCCTGCGTGAATCCGATGTCATCGAGCGTTTCGCCGACCATCACGCGCGCCGCGAGCGACGCGAGCGGCACGCCAATCGCTTTCGAAACGAACGGAATGGTGCGACTCGCGCGCGGGTTCACCTCGAGGACGTACACGACGCCATCCTTGATGGCGTACTGCACGTTCATCAAACCGACGACACCGAGCGCCTGCGCGAGCGCGATCGTTTGCTCGCGCATCACCTCCATGTCGGATTCGCCGACGAGATATGGCGGCAGAACGCATGCGGAGTCGCCGGAGTGAATACCGGCGTCCTCGATGTGCTGCATGATGCCGCCGATCACGACGCGTGATCCGTCGGAGATCGCATCCACGTCGCATTCGAACGCGTCCTCGAGGAAGCGGTCGATCAGGACCGGCCGTTCCTCCGAAACGCGCGCGGCCGTGATGAAATACTCACGAAGCGACGCCGGATCGTACACGATTTGCATTGCACGCCCGCCGAGCACGTACGACGGTCGCACGAGCACCGGATAGCCGATGCCCTTCGCGACCTCGACCGCTTCTTCGACGCTCGTCGCGGTGCCGTTCGGTGGCTGCCGCAACTCGAGATCCCGCGCGATCTGATCGAAGCGCCGCCGATCTTCGGCCGTGTCGATCGCGTCCGGCGGTGTTCCAAGAATATTGACGCCGGCGGCCTCGAGTGGTCGTGTGAGCTTGAGTGGCGTCTGGCCGCCGAGCTGAACGATCACGCCCTCGGGCTGCTCGCGATGTACGATCTCGAGCACATCCTCGAACGTCAGCGGCTCGAAGTACAGCTTGTCGGACGTGTCGAAGTCGGTCGAGACGGTCTCGGGGTTCGAGTTGATCATGATCGTCTCGTATCCCTCCTGCCGGAGCGCGATCACCGCGCGCACGCAGCAGTAGTCGAACTCGACGCCCTGTCCGATGCGATTTGGTCCGCTGCCGAGAATGATCACCGACTTTCGACCGCTCTTCGGCGCTTCGCTCTCTTCGTCGTAGTTCCCGTAGAGGTACGGCGTCGACGACGGGAATTCGCCGGCGCACGTGTCGACCATCTTGTACGACGGCCGGACGTTGAGCGCGTGACGACGCGAGCGAACCGCGTCCTCCGTTTCGCGGCGAAGCATCGCGAGCTGCCGATCGGAGAAGCCCATGCGCTTCATCCGCCGCAGCTCTGGCGCGCCGACTTCCTTCAGCGACGCATACGTTCGCTCCGCGGCGAGAAGCTCGGCCATCTGGTTCAGGAACCAGGGATCGATGGCCGTCAGCTCGTAGACATCCGCGACACTCATCCCTCGCTCGAGCGCGCGCTTCACCTGGAAGATTCGCTCGGGCGTCGGCTGGCGCAGCGCGCCCCGCAGCGCTTCGAGTGTGTCGTCCGGCAGTCGGTCGTCAGAAGCATTCGGCGCCGTCGTCCAACCGGGACGTCCCGTCTCGAGCGCGCGAAGCCCTTTTTGGAACGCCTCTTTGAACGTGCGGCCGATCGCCATCGCCTCGCCCACGGACTTCATCTGCGTGGTGAGATACGGGCTGGCCGACGGGAATTTCTCGAACGCGAAACGCGGAACCTTCACGACGACGTAATCGAGCACGGGCTCGAACGACGCGGGCGTCGTCTTCGTGATGTCGTTCGGGATCTCGTCGAGGCGATAGCCGACGGCGAGCTTTGCGCCGATGCGAGCAATCGGGAAACCCGTTGCCTTCGATGCGAGCGCCGACGATCGCGACACGCGGGGATTCATCTCGATGACGAGCATCTCGCCGTCGCGCGGATTCACGGCGAACTGGATGTTGCAGCCGCCCGCATCCACGCCGACTTCGCGAATGATCGCGACCGCCGCGTCGCGCATCGTCTGATACTCGCGGTCCGTGAGGGTCATCGCCGGCGCGACGGTGATCGAGTCGCCGGTGTGCACGCCCATCGGATCGAGATTTTCGATGGAGCAGACGATCACGACGTTGTCCTCGTGGTCGCGCATCACCTCGAGCTCGAACTCCTTCCAGCCGATCACGCTGCGCTCGACGAGCACCTGATGCGTCGGCGACTGATCGAGGCCGTGCCGAACGATCTGCTCGAACTCCGCGCGATTGTACGCGATGCCGCCGCCGGTTCCGCCGAGCGTGAACGACGGTCTGATGATCGCCGGGAAGCCGGTCTTGTCGAGAATCGCCTCTGCGTCGTCGAAGCTTTCGGCAATGCCGCCCGCAGCGCACGCGAGACCGATGCGCTGCATGGCCTCGCCGAACAGCTTGCGATCTTCGGCGATGGCGATCGCCTCGGCCGTCGCGCCGATGAGCTCCACACCATACTTCTCGAGCACACCAGACTGCGCGAGCGCCATCGAGACGTTGAGCGCGGTCTGGCCGCCCATGGTGGGCAGAATCGCGTCCGGGCGCTCCTTCTCCAGGATCAGCTCGACGAACTCCGGCGTCACCGGCTCGATGTACGTCCGATCCGCGAATTCCGGATCGGTCATGATCGTGGCCGGGTTGGAGTTGATCAGGATGACCTCGTAGCCCTCTTCCTTGAGCGCCTTGGTCGCTTGCGTGCCAGAATAATCGAATTCCGCGGCCTGGCCGATGATGATTGGCCCGGAGCCGATCACGAGAATCCGATGCAGGTCAGTCCGTCGCGGCATGGGCGAAGCGTAGCAGATCGTCGATGATGTCGGCGTGAGTCAGGCGAGGCGCCCAACCCGTCGCATCCTGGAGCTTCGCCGGCGAACCGACGAGCACGGAAATGTCGGTGGAACGAACCAGTGCAGGCTCGGTGGTAATGTCAACGTTCACGCCCGCTTGAAGCAAGACATCGGTCGCGAGTTGGCGGACACTCACGCCGACGCCGCTCGCGACGTTGTACGCTTCGCCCGGAGTGCCTCGTTCGGCGAGCGCCAGATAGGCGGCGGCGACATCACGAACGTGCAAATAGTCGCGAACCGAGTCGTTGCCGACCGACAGCGCTGCGGCCCCCTGCGCTTCGAGGTCGCGCACGCGACGAACGAGCGACGGCAGGAGATACTGCACCGTTTGTCCCACCCCGGAATGATTGAAGCTGCGCGTACAGATCACGCGCAGCCCCTCCGCGCGAAAGCGCTCGAGCGCAGCGACCTCCTGCGCGAGCTTGGTCGCCGCGTACACGCCGGCCGGCCGCTGCTCTGCTCGTTCGGTGAGCGGCATCTCGTCGGCATCATGCGCGCCGTACTGATACGCTGTTCCGACGACGACGACCACGGGATCGAGCGCACCGGCACGCCGCCGAGCATTGATGCCGGCGAGGAGGCGAACGACGCCCAGGGTGTTGATGTCGTAGGTCGCCGCGGGATTCGCATCAGCGTCGGGCGGAAACGCGACGCCCGCCAGATGAATGACGACGTCCGGCCGCGCGGCGTCGAGCATCGACTCGACCTCGTGGCGCGCGCGCATGTCGCAGCGAAGCCATCGTACAACGCGGCGCTCCTCGGTCGTGAGCACCGGCGGGGCATCGGTCAACGACCCGAGCCCTGCCAGTATCGGAGTCTCACCGCGTTCGATCAGCGCCCTCGCGATCCACTGCCCGACGAACCCGCCGCCACCTGTGAGCAGATACGTCGTCATCGCGACGCGGAATGCCGAGCGACATCGGCATCGACCATCATCCGCACCAGCTCCTCGAACGACACGCGCGGCTCCCAGCCGAGCGACTTCCGCGCCTTGCTCGGATCCGCGACGAGGAGGTCGACCTCCGCCGGCCGAATGAACCGCGGGTCCTGCTTGACGTAATCGCGATAATCGAGGCCAACGTAGCTGAACGCAGCATCGCAGAGCTGGCGCACGGACCACGTATGTCCCGTGCCGACGACGTAGTCGTCGGGATCGTCCTGCTGCAGCATGCGCCACATGGCGTCGACGTAGTCGCCGGCGAAGCCCCAGTCGCGCCGCGAATCGAGGTTGCCGAGGCGAACCTCCGTCGCGCGGCCGAGCTTGATGCGCGCGGCGGCGTCCGTGACTTTGCGCGTCACGAACTCGAGTCCGCGTCGCGGACTTTCGTGGTTGAAGAGAATTCCAGACGTGGCGTACAGACCGAAGCTCTCGCGGTAGTTCACCGTGATCCAGTGGCCGTAGACCTTGGCCACACCGTACGGACTTCGCGGATAGAACGGCGTCGTCTCACGCTGCGGGCTCTCGACCACTTTGCCGAACATCTCGCTCGAGCTGGCCTGGTAGAAGCGCGCTTTCGGCGCGGCCTTCTTCATGGCTTCGAGCATTCGCGTCACACCGAGCGCGGTGAACTCGCCCGTGAGCACCGGCTGCGACCATGAGGTCTGAACGAAGCTCTGCGCCGCGAGGTTGTAGATCTCGTCCGGCTTGTATTCGCCGACGACATCGGTGAGCGACGTTTGATCGAGCAGGTCCGCGGAGACCAGCTCGACACGATCGACGAGGTGTGCGATGCGTTCGTACGGCGTAGTGGAACTGCGCCGCACGGTGCCGATGACGCGATATCCTTTCTCGAGGAGGAACTCCGCGAGGTAGGAGCCGTCTTGGCCGGTGATGCCGGTTATGAGCGCAGTGGCTGTCATCCTACGCGAGCGAAGCGAGTGTAGGATCTACTGTCGCGGTCGCGGAGCTTGAGTCCGAACAAGGGAAAGTAGATCCTCCGCCGCGCTCTGCGCGGCAGAGGATGACAGCCAAAAAAAGGGGAGCCCCAAAGGCCCCCCTCAACGTTGGCGTCACGCAAAACGAGCGCGTCACGCCACCGCCGTACCGCGCGGCGCACGCTTCACTTTGCCCGCGTTCAAGCAGCGCGTGCAGACCTTCACCTTCTCGATCTTGCCGTCGACGACCGTGCGCACGACCTGGAGATTCGGCTTCCAGATGCGGCGGGTTTTGTTGTTGGCGTGCGACACGTTGTTGCCGAACGCGACGCCCTTGCCGCAGGTGAAGCAGCGATGTCTCTGGATAGCCATGGCTCAGCCCTCGACCAGCTCGATGCGCGCCATCTCAGCGCCGTCACCCTTGCGGTGGCCGGTCTTGAGAATGCGCGTATAGCCGCCGTTGCGACGCGCGAACTTGGGACCGAGCTCCTGGAAAAGCTTGTCCGCGGTCTCGCGCTTGTGGATATGACGACCAGCGAGCCGGCGGGCGTGCAGCGTGCCCGTGCGCGCCTTCGTGATCAGCTTCTCGACGAACGGGCGCAGCTCCTTGGCCTTTGCCTCGGTCGTCTCGATCGCGCCGTGCTCGATGAGCGACGACGCGAGGTTGCGCATGAGCGCGATCTTCTGCTCCGTAGTCCGGCGAAGCTGGCGCCCCGCTTTGCGATGCCGCATTGCCTCACTCCTCCATGTCGTCGGGCGCGGCCGCGGCGGCGCGGCTCGGCGGCGTGCCCCAATCGAGCACGCGAATGCCACCATCGCCGCCTTCCTCGAAACGCATCCCGAAATTCAGTCCTTCACGCTCGAGCAGATCGGCGATCTCCTGGAGCGACTTCTTGCCGAAGTTCTTCACCTGCAGGATCTGGCTTTCCGTCTGACGAACCAGATCACCCAACGTTCTGATATTCGAGTTCTTGAGCGAGTTCACCGACCGCACGGAGAGCTCGAGGTCGTCGATCGGCGTGCGGAGCAAGCCGCCCAACCGAGCGCCGTCGCCGGAGCCGTTGTCGGTCGCCTGACCGATCGGGGCCGACGCATGCGAACCGAAGTCCGCGAAGTACTGGAAGTGCGTCTGCGCGAGCGCCGCGGCGTAGCTGACCGCCTCTTCGGGCGAGATCGTGCCGTTCGTCTCGACCGTCAGAACGAGGCGATCGTAATCCGTGCGCTGACCCACGCGGGTCTCGGCGACGGTGAAGTTCGCGCGACGGACCGGGTTGTAGATCGAGTCGATGCGGACCAGGTCCACCGGAAGCCCGCGGTCGATCGGATGCTGGTCGGCCTCGATGTAGCCGCGGCCCTTGTTCACGTACAGGTCGACGTTGAGATCGCGGTCGTCCTGGAGCGTGAAGAGGTGGTGCGCGGTATCGACGATGCGAACGCCGCCCGAGGCGTTGATGTCGGCCGCAGTGACCGCACCGGCTTCGGACTTCGAGATGTGCAGCACCACGTCCTCGACGTCGTCGGGGAGCGTGAGCGTGAGCGTCTTGAGATTGCCGATGATCTGGTGGACGTCTTCGACGACGCCCGGGATGGTCTGATGCTCGTGAACGACGCCGTCGATACGGAACGCCCACACGGCCGCGCCACGGAGCGACGAGAGCAGCATGCGACGCATCGAGTTGCCGAGCGTGTGGCCGAAGCCACGCTCGAGCGGCTGCAGCCGGAACTCGGCGACGTTGAAGTTGTCTTCGCGCTTGGCCGCTTCGACCAGCTGCGGGCGGACGAGTCCGCGGAGATCAATCGTGTTTGCCATTGTTGTTTGCTTCCTTGCGGTCTTGCCGAGATTCGCCTCGGCATCGCCCTACCCCGCCCTTCACGCGCGGTAGGCTCGAATGGGAGTGAAGGTCCCGACCCTTTCCGGTCATCCTCTGCGAGCGCAGCGAGCGGAGGATCTACTGTGAATAAATCCGGACTCCAGTCCGGATCAGTGAAAGTAGATCCTCCGCCGCGCTTCGCGCGGCAGAGGATGACTGCCTGACAGCCCTACTTGGAGTACAACTCGACGACCAACTGCTCCTGCGCCGCGATCGGGATGTTCGGGCGCGACGGGCGCTCGAGCATTCGGCCGCTGAACGTGTCGCGATCCACCGCGAGCCAGGAGAGCGACGCACCGCGCGAGGCCTGATCCATCGCGGCGAGCACTGCCACCATCTCGCGCGACTTCTGGCGGACCTTCACCTCTTCGCCCGGAGCGACCATGTAGCTCGGGATGTCGACCGACTTGCCGTTGACTTCGACATGACGATGGCGCACGAGCTGACGTGCCGCTTTACGGCTCGCAGCGAACCCCATGCGGTAGATCATGTTATCGAGTCGACTCTCAAGTGCTGCGAGAAGGTTGTGACCCGTGACGCCCGGCAGCGGACGCACCTTCTGGAAGGTGTTCCGGAACTGCTGCTCGCTGATGCCGTAGATGCGCTTGATCTTCTGCTTCTCGCGCAGCTGCTTGGCGTACTCAGACGTTTTTCGGCGGCGTGCGGTGTTCTGGCCGTGCTGGCCGGGCGCGTACGGACGACGCTCGACGGGGCACTTCTCCGTGAAGCACTTGGTGCCTTTCAGAAAGAGCTTGGTGCCCTCGCGACGGCACTGCTTGCAGCTTGGTCCTGTATAGCGACCCATGACTAGACTCTCCGACGCTTGGGCGGACGGCAGCCGTTGTGCGGAATCGGCGTCACGTCCTTGATCGATTTGACCTGCAGACCGGCGGTCGCGAGCGCCTGAATCGCGGACTCACGGCCAGACCCGGGGCCCTGCACACGAACGTGGACTCGCTTGACGCCAAGTCCCAATGCCTCGCGCGCGCACTGCTCGGCCGCGACGGTCGCGGCGAACGGCGTGCTCTTTTTCGACCCCTTGAACCCGGCCTTGCCGGACGAACCCCAGGACACGGCGTTGCCGTGCGAGTCCGTGATGGTGATGGTCGTGTTGTTGAACGTCGCGCTGATGTGCGCGACGCCCTCCGCTTCGACTACTCGCTTTGCTTTCTTCCCTGTTGCCATAGTTGTCAGTCGTCAGCTGCAGTCATCCTTCGCGCGAAGCGCGAGGATCTACTCTCATCAATCCGACGCCGAGCGCGCCAGATCCATCTATCCCTACTCGCCTTGACTACTGTCGGATTAGGGACAGTAGATCCTCCCGGCGCGCAGCGCCGGGAGGATGACAATCACTTCGTGACCTTCTTCTTTCCAGCGATCGCCCGACGCGGGCCCTTCTTCGTGCGCGCGTTCGTGTGCGTCCGCTGACCCCGCACCGGCAGCCCTCGGCGATGCCGAATGCCGCGGTACGAGCCGATGTCCATCAATCGCTTGATGTTCATCGCGACCTCCGTGCGGAGCGCACCTTCCACCTTGTAATCGCGCTCGATCACGCCACGGAGCTTGTTCACGTCGGCGTCGGTGAGATCGCGAATGCGCAGCGTGGAATCCACGCCCGCCTTTTCGACAATCTCCGCCGCATTCTTACGGCCGATGCCATAGATGTACGACAAGCCGATGATGACCTTCTTGTCGCGCGGAAGATCGACGCCAGAAATACGAGCCATATTTAGCCCTGACGCTGCTTATGCTTGGGGTTGCGCTTGCAGATGATGCGAGTCACGCCGTTTCGCTTCACGACTTTGCAATGCTCGCAGATCGGCTTCACGCTTGTGCGTACTTTCACGGGTACTCCAGCCCCTTGGGGGCGAAAAAAATCACAGACAGACACTAAGCATAACAGACCCCGTAAGTACATACAAGGGTCGAGTTTGTGATTTCCCCCGCCGAGCAGAGCGGCATGTCGTGCCTCTCGCCCAGCTCGCTCAGCTGATGGAATAACATCGTCGGGTGCGCACCCGTCCGGTACGGCTCGCTGTTCAGGTCGGTCTCCACGACATCGAACAAGAGCTGCGCTACCCCGTCCAGCTGTGTCTCACGCCAGTTGGTCGGCGACGCTCACCATCGCGGCTTCCCGATCCGGTGCGGCCGTGACCATTCGACCAACGACGATGTATCGGGCGCCGGCGAGAGATGCTTCCTTTGGCGTCACGACGCGTGCCTGATCCTGTTTCGCCGCGCCTGCCGCGCGCACGCCGGGCACGAGCACCGCGAGCGCATCGCCGAAGCGCTCGCGAACAAGACCGGCTTCGAGGCCGCTGCACACGATGCCGTGCACACCGGCCTTCGCGGCGGTCTCCGCCAAGCGAAGCACCTCTGTCGCGACATCCACGTCGTCGCGCCGTCCCCACGCGGCCGCAATCTCGGCGCCGGTCGCAGAAGTGAGCACGCTCACCGCGAGAATCCCGCAACTCGATCCGGCGGCTGATACAGCTGCCTCCAGCATCGCGCGCCCGCCCGTTGCGTGTACCGTCACGAGCCGTGCGCCCATCGCCGCCGCGGCGCGCACGCCGCCGCCGACGGTGTTCGGAATGTCGTGGAACTTGAGATCGAGAAAAACATCGCGTTGGCGCGCGCGCAATTCCGCGACGATCGACGGCCCTGCGCCCGTGA
>Ga0070681_10006472_pt1 | contig 11406 bp, 9 predicted proteins | sample KBSC83BmetaG_FD_65650 | JGI IMG/M metagenome (GOLD analysis project Ga0070681, IMG submission 65650) | Corn rhizosphere microbial communities from Kellogg Biological Station, Michigan, USA - KBS C8-3B metaG | ecosystem: Host-associated > Plants > Roots > Rhizosphere | place: USA: Michigan...
GCGGTCGTCTCCCGCTCCTTTGCGGTCCTCTCCCGCTCCACTCGGCCCGTAGTTCTCGGACCGATCTTTTCGGACCGTAGTTCTCGGACCGCAGTTTTCGGCCCGCCCTTCTATCCGCCGTTCTGGTAGTTCATCGCTCAAAACGGTAGCCCACCTTCCACACCGTCTTCACGAACCTTGGATTCGCCGGGTCGTGCTCGATCTTTCGTCGCAGCTCCGCGACGTGAGAGTCGACGGTCCGGGTCGTGACGAAGGCACTGTAACCCCAGACTTCCTTCAGCAGCTCGTTCCGCGTCGCGACGGCGCCGTTGCGGCGGACGAGGGCGAGGAGGAGCTCGTAAGCTTTCGGCGTCAACGCGCACGGAGAACCGTTCCGTGTAATCGAGCGGGAGCTCGTGTCCACGATGACGTCGCCGAAGCGCAGCAACGCATGTGAGCCGCCGGCGCTGTCGCGCGCGCTGCGGCGTATGAGCGCGCGAACTCGTTCGAGAAGCTCCAACACACCGAACGGCTTCGTGACATACTGATCCGCGTCGAGTCGAAAGCCGCGCACCTTGTCCGCTTCCTCGCCGCGGGCGGTGAGGATCACCACCGGCGTCTTCACGCCGCGACTCCGTAACGTCTGGAGCACCTGATAGCCGTCGAGCTCCGGCAGCATCAGGTCGAGCAGAATCACGTCTGGTGTCCACTGCTCCGCAACGGTGAGCGCGCGGCGTCCGTCTTCCGCGATGCAGGTCTCGTAGCCTTCGAGGCTGAGGTTGTATTCGATTCCCGCCGCGAGATCGGCGTTGTCCTCGACGATCAGGACCTTTGCCATGTCGGCTCCGCGCGCACCGCTCGCCCCTCTGGCGCGGGCACTGCCTGCAACGGCAGCGTGACGACGAATCGCGCGCCGCCGGCGGGCGACGCCGGCTCGACCCAGCAGCGGCCGCCATGCTGCTCGACGACTTCGCGCACGATCGTCAGGCCGATGCCGCTGCCCCCTTTCGCCCGCGCCGCCGTTCCGCGCAGGAATGGCGCCCAGATCTGCTCGCGCTCGCGCACCGGGACGCCCGGTCCCTCGTCGGCGACGCTCAACACGACTTCGCCGTCGCGGACGTCGAGCGCGACGCGGACGGTCTGCTCGTTAGGTCCGTACTTCACGGCGTTGTCGAGGAGATTGAGCAGAACGTGGCGGAGGGCCTCGGGTCGCATCGGCAATGTCGGCCGGGCGCCGATGATCGCGATCAGGCGCGCACGGCGCGACGCCGCCAGTGGGCGGAACTCGTCGACGACGCGCTCCACCTCGTCCGCGAGATCCTCGGGTGTGGCGACCGTGGTGTCGTCGCGTCCGTAACGGGAGAAGCGCAGCACGTTCTCGACGAGGTAGTGAAGTCGCGTCGTCTCCCGATCGATGTGGCCGAGCGACCAGTCGCGCTCGGCCTCGGTCTTGGCACGGCCGAGGCGGAGTGTCTCGAGATACAGCTTGATCTGCGCGAGCGGCGTGCGCAGCTCGTGCGACACGCTCGAGACGAAATCAGCCTGCAGCCGGGCGAGCTCACCCTCTCGCCGAACCTGCGCGACGGCAACGACGGCAAGAGCCGCCGCGAGGCCGAGCAATCCGAGGAGGAACGGCAGACGCGACGGCGGCGCGCCGCCAATGATGAGCGTTCCCGCAACTTCCGGTCGAATGATCGCGTCGACGCCGAGGGCGCCGGCGCGGCCGGGGAGCTCGATGTGGGCCTCGAGAGGCGACGTGAGGCCGGGCGCTGAGTCGAAGAGGGAATGGCCGGAGCGGTCGCGGACGCGCACGGCGAGCACGTCGCGATTGCGCCGGCCCTTGGTGAACGTGGCCGGAAGCAAGCCGTTGCCGTCGAGCACTGCGGACAGCATCTGTCCCAGGGTCTGCGTCGAGTAGCGAGCCCCGTACACCATCGTGTCACCCCACGACGTCGGCATCAGGGTGTACGCAGCGACCATTGGCCCTTCACCCGCTTCGCCGACGACGAGGGTGTAACCGTGATCGATCTGCCCGGCGCGCCGAATGCGGCGCGTGAGGGTGTCGACGAGCCACTGTTTCTCGTTAGGCGAGTAGTCGCCGGAGAAGCCGAGCGCGAGCGGCTGGGGCATCGGTCGATCCACCTCCCAGCCATCCATCGGATCGTTGTGGGTGTTCAACCCGACATCGAGCCGTTCGGTGCCGATCTTCATCGCGAAGAAGGTCGACGGATTCGGGCCATTCCGCGCCCGGTGACACATGCATTGCATGTCCCACGGCAGGTAGTGCGCGAGCTCTCGTGCCTGAGGGATCCGCGGCGAGGTGTGCATGTTGTCGCCGTGGTTCACAGCGCCCAGGGACTCGCGGAGCAGCGCGGCAAGAACCTCGTTGAGGTGCTGGGCGTAGCTCCAGGCCGCGAAGGTGGCGTACTCGCGGAGCGCGCGTTGCGTCACCGCCTGCTGGGATCGCACGGCCCGCTGGGCATCGACGACCGCGAGCGCGGTGAGCCCGATGCTCGCGAGCAGAACGATCAGCGGGACGCGAAAGCGAAACGACGACGGCAGAGCCAGCCGACGGAGGAGGGGTGGAAACACGGAGCAATCATGGGTTCCGTGAGCGGCGGCGACAACGGGTTCAGTGTGTAAGAATTGTGAAAAGGGCGGACGGCGCGAGAGGCGGTCCGAGCACTACGGTCCGAAAAGAACGGTCCTAGGAAACCGGCCCGAAAAGGGCGGGCCGAAAGGGGCGTCTGGAACTGCGCGGGAAAGGAAAAGCGGGCGCGCTGTGCGCGCCCGCTTCGACGATGCTTCAGAGTCTTGAGATACTCAGGTCATGAGCAAACTCTCAACACATTCGTTAGGGATTGATGGGGAAAGGAGCCTTGCGGATCAGCTCACCCATCGTCTTGTAGCCACCGGGAGGCGGCGGGGAGATGGCGCCGGCGGCTGAGGGGCGTTGAGTTGCCGGTGCGGTCGCGACGACGCTGTCGCGAGGCTGCCTGGCAGGCGCTTGAGGAGCCGGCGCTTCACGCTCGGCTACCTGCGGCTGGCTCGGTGCGGGAGCGGATCGATGGGGAGCGGGCGACTTCGACACCTGTTGAGCCGTCGACTTCGCGCGGTTGCCGGCCGGAGCCAGCTCGTCCGCGGACAACGTCGACCGGGCGTTGCCTTGCGGCGCCAGCTCCAGTCCCTGGCCCTTGGCCAGATCGAGATCGCGCTGGAGGGCCGCGTCAGTCGCGGGCGCGGTCCGCCCGCACGCGGCAAGCGCGGCAAGACCGATCGCGACGGCAATGAATCGTGAGCGTACGAGCATAGCGTCCTCTAGGGCGTCTGGGGCGCGACATCGCGCCTCTCAATGTACCCTTTCAGACGCCGGAGGAGCCAATCTCGTTAACGAGCTCAGGAAGCCGATGGGCTGCCTAACGAGAGTCCCGCCGAGGGGGCGTCCAGATTCGCGACAGGTCCCGAGGCCGGTCGGACGAGACGACTGGTTGGCACGCTGACCAGAGCTTGCTACCGGTCGTCTGGTAGGCGTGACCGCGACACCGGCCTGATCCGGAGGGATCTTCGCCGCTGGTGTCGCATGCGAACTCGACGATCCAGGAAATGCCGCCTCGCTTGTCGTTGCTGTCCATGCTTACCCGTCGGGTTCGACGTGGGACGTCTTCAGTCGCGACCGTTGCCGGGCTGCTCCTTGGCAATGCGCGCGGCGCGGGCACTCAGGGCGTCATCCCACAGGGTGCGCCGCGAGACATGTCGCGCGTCGCGCTTCGCGACAGCACGGTCTTCCCGCCAATCATCACGCGAGAATTTCGCGGCGCCTGGCTGAGCCCAGCGGCGGACGGCGACTGGCCGTCGCGTCCCGGCTTGTCGGCGGAGCAGCAGCAGCGCGAGCTGATCACGCTCCTCGACCGTGCGCGGGCAATCGGGCTCAACGCGATCATCTTTCACGTCAGGCTCAGCGGCGACGCCTTGTATGCCACGCCGCTCGCGCCCTGGTCCGCGAAGCTGACCGGTCATCAGGGCGTGAATCCAGGGTACGATCCGCTCGCGGTCGTCGTGCGCGAGGCGCACGCCCGCGGGATCCAGGTGCACGCCTGGTTCAACCCGTTCCGCGCGTCGCTCGATGGCGGCATTCGCGCCGCACGCAATCACGTCACCCGCGAGCATCCCGATTGGGTGCGGCGCTACGGCCGGCAGCAGTGGATCGATCCCGGCATTCCCAAAGCCCGCGAAGCGATCCTCGGGACGATCATCGACGTCGTGCAGCGCTACGACATCGACGGCGTGCATCTCGACGATTTCTTCTATCCATATCGGGAAACGCGCACGCATTATCGCCGCGTGGGACGAGGCCGGCACCGACACACGATCAAGATCGTTCGCGAGCTCGACTTTCCGGACCACGCGTCATGGATCCGCTACGGCCGCAAGGAGCACTGGACCAACCGCGACGACTGGCGCCGCCACAACATCGACGACTTCGTCGCAGAGATGTACAAGCGGGTCCACGTCGCCAAGCCGTGGGTCGCAGTCGGCATCAGCCCGTTCGGCATCTGGCGCCCCGGCTATCCGCAGGGCATCGACGGCCTCGACTCGTTCCGTGAGACGTACGCGGATTCGCGGAAATGGCTGCGGGAGGGCTGGCTCGACTACATGGCGCCGCAGCTCTACTGGCAGGTGGACGCGGAGAAGAATCGCTTCCGCTTGCTCGACGCCTGGTGGCGCACGCAGAACCCAATGGGGCGTCACATCTGGCCGGGACTCTACACGGCCGGTGCGGTTGGACGCCCGGCGTGGCCCTTCGACGAGATTCCGCGCCAGATCTCGATGCTGCGCGGCTCGCGCGAAGGCAGTATCGAGTCCAACGGCCACATCCATTTCCGACTGGGGTCACTCGTGACCAATGCCGGGCCGCTCTCCGGCTCGTTAGGCGACCGGCTGCAGGCGGACAGCTATCGGGAGCCGGCGCTGACGCCGGAAATGGCGTGGCTCGAGGGGAAGGCCCCCGCGCCCCCGGTCGCGGAGGTGAGTACGACCGATGGAGAGCGTCTCACACTCAAGATCGCGGCCGGCGACAGCGCGCAGGTCGCGCTCTGGGTCGTCCAGACGCGCGACGCCGACGAGCGGTGGAAGACGACGATCCTTCCCGCCGGGACGCGAGAGCTCACGCTGCCCGACACCACCGGCGGAACGGACATCGTCGCGGTGAGCGCCGTGGATCGAGTCGGGCAGGCCAGTGTCAGAACAGTGCTTCGGCTGAAACGCTAGCGGGCTGTGGGCAGAGGGCTGTGGGCAGAGAGTAGTTCACCCTCAGCCCACTGCCCTCAGCCCTCTGCCCATTATCGCGTCGCTACCTTCGGCGATTCCTCCGCGGGTGCTTCGGCGAGCTTCACCTGAACCGTGCGCTCCGTTCCCTGTCGGACAAAGGTGAGGGAGACGACATCGCCAGGGCGCTGAGAGCGGATCACGCGCTGCAGCGTCGCCACGTGGTCGATGTCGTGGCCGTTGGCGTTCACGATGATGTCGCCCTTCTCAATCCCCGCCGACCTTGCTGGGCTAGAGACATCCTTCGGGAACTCGGCGACGAGAGCGCCGCGAATCTGCTGCACACCGCCCTGCGCCAGCTTATCGCCCTGCGCGTCCTTCTGCGTCACTTCGGTGAGCTGAAGGCCGAGGACGCCGCGACGGACGTGGCCATATTGTACGATCTGATTCATCACGTCGCGAACGAGCGTCACCGGGATCGCGAAGCCGTAGCCCGCATAACTGCCCGTTGGGCTCGCGATCGCGGCGTTCACACCGACGACCTCGCCACGGACGTTCACGAGCGGCCCGCCCGAATTGCCAGGATTGATTGGCGCGTCAGTCTGGATGTAGTCGACGACCGCGTACGGGCTGTCATAGAGCCCACCGAAGCCGCCACGTCCCTTCGCGCTGACGATGCCTTGGGTGACGGTGAAGTCGAGGCCGAGGGGGTTGCCGATGGCCAGCACCCAATCGCCGACTCGGGCCGTCTCGTCGTTGCCGAGAGGGACTGTCGGCAGATTCTGGCCGTCGATCTTGATGACGGCGACGTCGGTGGTCGGATCTCGTCCCACGACCTTGGCGTCGAACTCACGCCGGTCGGAGAGGATGACCGTCACCTTGTTCGCGTCGGCGACGACGTGATTGTTGGTGAGGATCAGTCCGTCCTTCGAGACGATGAAACCGGAGCCGGAGGCATGGACGACCTGATCGGCCGGCTGCCCCCCACGCTGGCCGCGGCCGCCGCCGAATGGAATCCCCATGTCGGGGAAGCCGAACTGCCGCAGGTCAGGCATGTCGGGCATCTGCATCCGCTGCGAAGCGGGACGCGTGCCCTCGATGTGAATGGAGACAACCGCGGGCGTGACCTGCGACGCGACCGCGGCGAAGGCGTTCTGGGTCTCGATCAGGGGCGCGATCGCGGCGGTGCTGACCGTCGCCGGATGATCGCTCGGCTGAGTCTGATGGAGTGATTGGGCATGCAGTGCCGTGATGATACCCGTAGCGAGCACGGTGGCGCTGCCGACGGCGATGACGAGCGCGCGCGGGCGCCCGCCCGAGGAGAAGACAGTCATGTCGACTCACCTTCAACGTGTTAGAGAGTTCGAAACTACGGCTGAGCTGCGGCGCCGCGCGCTCCCATGGCCGGACCGGCGGGAACGCGCAAGGCGGCGCCGATGTCCCGGCACCGCCTTGTTGAGAGAACTGGAACACCGACTCGCCTACCTACCCGTCAACACGCCACTGGTTCCGGGCCGCTGAGCCATCCGGGACCAGCTCGGCGATCCGCTCCGCGGCGGATCGCGAGATCCCGCATGGCAGGAGTCCTGCCGGAGAACGCGGGCAAAACGCCTCCCCTAGCCTGCTCATCAATTTCGATCTGGCACCCGCGCCACGCCGTCGCTACGCTGTATCCGTTGGCCATTCTTCCCCTAGCCCCTCTTCCTCGTGTACAAGCTCACCGAGACGAACTGGATCTGGCGCGACGGCGAATTCATTCGCTGGTCGGACGCGCAGATACACGTGCTCTCCCATTCCGTGCAGTTCGGCTCCTCGGTGTTCGAGGGGATTCGCTGCTACAGCACCTCGCGCGGGCCGGCGATCTTTCGGCTGCAGGACCATCTCCAGCGGATGATCGATTCGGCGAAGATCTATCGGATGGATCTCGCCTACTCGATCGACGATCTCGTGGCGGCGTGTTGCGAGCTGGTGGAGCGCAACGAGCTCGACGCCTGCTACCTGCGCCCGATGATCGTTCGCGGCTACGGCGCGGCGGGCATGGTGCCGTTCGCGAGCCCGGTGAACGTCTATCTGCCGTGTTGGCCGTGGGGCGCTTACCTCGGCGAGGGCGCGCTCGAGAATGGCGTCGACGCGTGCGTCGCGAGCTGGAACCGTGTCGCCCCGAACACGATCCCGGCGATGGCCAAGATCGCCGGCAACTATCTCGGCGGCCAGCTGATCAAGATGGAAGCGCTGGCGAAGGGCTTTACCGAAGCCATCGCGTTAGGCACGGACGGCATGCTGAGCGAGGGCTCGGGGCAGAACCTCTTCCTCGTGCGGAAGGGCACCCTCTACACCCCGCCGATCGACGGCACCCTGCTTCCGGGGATCACTCGGGAGACCGTATTGTCGCTCGCGGCCGACGCGGGAATTCCGATCCGCGAGGAGCCATTGCCCCGCGAGATGCTGTACGTCGCGGACGAGGTCTTCCTCTCGGGGACGGCGTCCGAGATCACGCCGATCCGGAGTGTCGACAAGATCATGGTCGGGCAGGGAAAGCCCGGCCCCGTGACCAAGGAGTTGCAGCGTCTCTTCCTGTCTACGGTGCGCGGTGAGCGGGAAGATCCGCATGGCTGGTTGACGCACGTCCGCGCCGAGCGCGCGTCGTCGCGCTCGTTAGGCAAGGCGTCGGCCGGGCAGGCCGGCGACTAGCAGGGATCCCTTGTCATTCCGAGCGTAGCGAGGAATCTGCACCACATGACCAGGTGCAGATTCCTCGCTACGCTCGGAATGACAGGCTAGACTACTTCATCGCCTGATCGCTGTTGGCGATGTCGCGCAGGATCTTGTAGCTGCCGTCCGCCTGCTTCTTCCAGACGACGATATACTTGCCCACGCCGTGCATGGCCTTCGCGCCCTTGGCCGCCGGCTGAGCATTCATGTCGTACGCGCCAGTCTCGATCGCGTAGTCGCCGGCGACGATGACATCCTGCGTCTGCAGCTTGAACGTCGAAACCTTCATCGCGGAGCCCATGCCGGCGAAGGTCTTGGCAATGGCGTCGTGACTGCGGGCAGCTGGGCTCTCCGACATCATGAGAACCGCGTCGTCGGTGTAGAAACCGGCGAGAGCTGCCGTGTCGCCTTTGATGACGGCCGAGTCGAAGCGGGCGTTGTTCGCCTCGATCGCCTGCCTAACGGCCGCGGCGTCGGGAGCCGGGTTGCCGGCGAGCGTCGCCGTGGCGGGGGCAGCGGTGTCCGCACGACGAGCTTCCTTGGTGGTACATGCGGCCAGCGCCAGCAGCGCGATGACGGAATAACGGGGAGAGAGCATGACGGCACCTCCTTTGGGTGGTGCGACTGAACGGCGGGGCTCGATATCATGCCCCCTCTCCACGCGCCCGGCAAGTCAGCGCGATCCGGCGCTACCTCGCGAGGCCGTCGGGCGCGTCTCCGAACGGCACTTTGAACAGTCGTATTTGATGGAGCCGCCGAGGATCGTGAGATCGACGCGTGCCGTCGGAATCTCGTCTTCGGGGATCGTCATGATGTTCTTCGAGAGGACGACGATGTCGGCGTACTTGCCCGGCGTGAGCGATCCGAGCTCCTTCTCCTCGAACGACGCGTAGGCGTTGTTCAACGTGTACGCGCGAAGGCCTTCCTCTCGCGTGACGCGCTGCTCAGGAACGAAGACTTTGCCCTCGCGTGTCTTTCGGCTCACGCTGCCGTAGAAGCTCATGATCGGATCGACGTCTTCCACGGGTGTGTCGGTGCCGTTGGTAACGATCACGCCCGCGTCCATTAACGACCGCCACAAATACGAGGTGCGCCGCGCGCGCTCCTCGCCGAGTCGCTTCGCGACCCACGGTCCATCGGAGATCGTGTGCACCCCCTGCATCGACGCGATCACGCCGAGCTGCTTGAAGCGCGGCACGTCTACCGGATCGATGTGCTGCGCGTGCTCGATGCGCCAACGAAGATCGTGCTTGTCCGGATCGTCTTTGAAGATCCGCTCGTAAACGTCGAGCACCTCGCGATTCGCGCGGTCCCCGATGGCGTGGATGTTCACCTGAAAGTCGTGCTTCAACGCGATGCGCGCGGTCTTCTCGATCTCCGGCACGGGCTTCAGCGTGAGGCCGGTGCTCGTTGGCAGATCGACGTACGGCTCGAGAAGCCACGCTCCGTGCGAGCCAAGCGCGCCGTCGATCTGCTGCTTGATCGAGCGAACGGTGAGCATGCCATTCGCGAAACCGAGCATGCGGTAGCTGTCCAGCTTCGCGTCCAGCACGGAATCGGGCTCGAAGCGCACCATGACGTACAGCCGAACGGGCAGCTTCCCCTCGCGCGCGAGCTGCTTGAATCCATCGATCGTCGCGAAATTCGCTCCGGCGTCGTGAAAGCTCGTCACGCCCTTCGACAATGCGTCCGCACCGGCGAGACGCACGATCTCGCGGAAGCGCGCCTCCTCTTCGGCTTTCGTCAGGCGCGGAAGCTTCGCGACCCCACGGCCCATCAGCCCTTGCGCCGATTCCTTGAGAAGGCCGGTCGGCTCACCGGTGGAGTCCTTCACGATCTCGCCGCCAGCGGGGTTGGGTGTGTTACGTGTGATGCCGGCGAGACGCAGCGCGGCTCCGTTCACGAATGAGGCGTGTCCGCTTGCGTGCTCCAGCACCACGGGATTGCGGGGACTGACGGCGTCGAGCGAGGCATGCAGCGGCACACCCTCGACGTTCGGCTGAGGCGCTCTGCTCCATTTCTCCTGGTGCCATCCGCGCCCCTCGATCAGCGTGCCTGGCTTGGAGCTCTTTGCCTTGTCACGCACCTGAACGACGATGTCGTCCCAGCTCTTCGCCTTGGTGAGGTCGAGGACCAGCTTGGATTCGCCCAGGCCGGTGTAGTGCCCGTGGCCGTCGATGAAGCCAGGGATGGCGAGGCGGCCCTCGAGGTCGACGACGCGAGTCTTCGGGCCGACCCACGGTTGGATCTCGGCGTCAGAGCCGACCGCCGCGATCCGATTTCCGCGGACGGCGATTGCCTGGGCGCGCGGATGCAGGGAGTCGACGGTGAAGACGTCACCGTGGAGGAGAACGAGATCGGCGCGATTCTGCTGCGCCTGCGTGGTCGTAGCGACGAGCAGCGCGGCGAGCGCGAGCCCGAGTGATCGAACGTTGAGCACCGAGAGCTCCAGTGGAGGCGGGTGAGCGACGAATGATGCCCGACGGTGCGGCAGGTCGCCAGTCGCCGCCCGCTAGATTCTCGGCATGCGCTCACGCTCACGAATCCGCACGGCCGCGGTCGCCCTGGTCGCTCTCGGGTGCGCGTCCGCCGCGAAGCATCTCTTCACGGCGCCCACGGTCGCCTTCCGAGGTGTCGCGCTCGAGAGCATCAGCCCATTCGGGGGACGCGTGCGAGTGAACCTCCTCGTGCACAATCCGAATCGGTACAGCCTGTCGACGTCCGCGATGACGTACGAGCTGTTCGTGCGCGATACGATCGCCCTCGCGCGGGGCGCCGACACGCTGCATCGCACCGTCGGCGGACACGATTCGCTCATCGTTGCGCTGCCGCTCGACGTGAGCTTGCGCGGACTCGTGCTCGCGGCGAATTCCGTCGTCGGCTTCGGAATGGTTCCCTATCGGCTCGTTGGCGACATTACCGCCGACACTCCGATCGGCTCGCGTCGCATTCCGTTCGACCAGAAGGGCGAGTTCGCGCCCGTGAAAATCCGCTGAGGCGGGGATTCATCCTTCACTTGACGCCGGGCCAAAGCGTTGGCGCGGACTTGCGCGGGCACTGGCGGACTTTCGCGGACTCGGCGGTCCAGATCTCTGCACCGGCGCCTGAAGAACAAATGGAAAACGGATTTTACGGATTTGCCCGATTGAACCGATCGCTCCTCTTCGTCTGAGAGCTTCTCTCGCCGCGAGCCCGGACGATCGTTCTTTGGGAATGCCTCGGGACGCGTTTGGCGCCGGGACTCTCCTCGTGCGCCGTTCACAAAATTTTTATCTCGGCCCGTTGTGTTTGGAGTCTTCTGCGCCAGAGGAGCTATCGGTGAAATCGGTTAGATCCGTGAAATCCGTATCCCCTTTGCTCTTCCGGTCTTCATGATCTTCGCTCGGCCGCGTCCCCGGGAGCGTGTCGGGCGGCGGCGCCTCGCTCGGCCGCGTCCTGACGCTGCCGCGC
>Ga0070681_10006473_pt1 | contig 11400 bp, 7 predicted proteins | sample KBSC83BmetaG_FD_65650 | JGI IMG/M metagenome (GOLD analysis project Ga0070681, IMG submission 65650) | Corn rhizosphere microbial communities from Kellogg Biological Station, Michigan, USA - KBS C8-3B metaG | ecosystem: Host-associated > Plants > Roots > Rhizosphere | place: USA: Michigan...
GGCGCGCATCCAGATCGGCAAGATCTCGCCCTTCGGCCTGCTCGAGCTGTCGCGCCAGCGCTTGAGGCCGAGCCTCATCGAGGCCTCGAGCATGCGTTGCCCGCATTGCGGCGGCACCGGCACGGTGCGCTCGATCGAATCGACGGCGCTGCACGTCTTGCGCGCCATCGAGGAGGAGGGCATCCGCGGCAAGTCGGCCGAGATCCGCGTCGAGGTGCCGAGCCAGGTCGCGCTCTACATTCTGAACCAGAAGCGCGACGCGCTCATCGATACCGAGGCGCGCTACCATCTCAAGGTCGAGATCGGCAGCGACGATTCGCTGGTGCCGCCCGCCTACAAGCTCGAGCGCCTGCGCCAGCGTCAGCCCGGCGAGGAAGGCGCACCGGTGGCGCTGCCCTTGCCGCGCGCCGTCGCCGAGGAGGATGACGAGGACAGCGTCGCTGGCGAGGCCGAGAGCGAGAGCGACAGCGGCAGCGACAGCGAGGAGGTCGAGCAGCGCGGCGCCGAGGAGAGCAATGGCGAGGGCGGCAAGCGCCGTCGCCGGCGCGGTCGCCGGCGGCGCCGGCCCGGCGACGAGGCGGGCGATCAGCCGCGCCTCGATCAGGAGGAGACCGCCGCCCCAGCGCTCGCCGCCGGCGAAGCCGGCGAGCAGGCGCATGGCGAGCCTCAGGAAAGTAACGGTGAGCAGCGCGACGACGACGGTGCTCGCCGCCGCCGTCGCCGCGGCAAGCGCGGCGGCCGCCGGCATGGCCGCGGCCCCGAGGGTCAGCGCGACGGACGCGAGAATGGCGAGGCGTTTGCGGGCGAGGCGCCGCTCAACGCACCATCGACGCTCATCGACAGCTTCGCCGATCGTGACGAGCCCGTCGCCGGCGAGGCACGTCGCGCCGACGAGCCCGCGCCGGGCTGGCGCCGTCCGAGCGAGGAGAGCGATACGCCCGTTTCCGGCGAAACGGCCGCGCGCGAGTCGGCCGCGCCGCCGCGCCGCCCATCCTTCCTCGACAAGCTCGATCCCCCGCAGCGCTATGTGCCCGCCGGCTGGCTGTCGCCGGTGCGCAGCAGCGAGAGCGCGGAAGCGGCGCCGCAATCCGAATCCGTCCCTGCACCTGTGCCAGCACCCGTACCGCAGGCCGCGGCACCGCCCGACCAGGCGGTCTTGCCGGCAGCCGCCGCGACGATCGCGCGCCAGCAGGAGCAGGAGCAGGAGCCGGAGCAGGAGGAGGAGCCCAATCCTGCCATCCAGGTCACCGTCGTCGCGACGCCGCCCGAAAAGCCGCGCCGCGGCTGGTGGGGCAAGCTCGCAGGCAAGGACTAGAGCAGCAGCCGATTAGGTGGAATCGCTTCGCGATTCCATCTAATCGGCTAAAGCTGCTCTACTCTTTAAAAAGGTAGAGCAATTTCATCCATCAAGGTCGAGCCGGATGGCTCGACCTTGATGGATATTGCTCTAGCGCGATCGAATCCCTCTCCCCGCAAGAGACCCGCAAGCGGAGGAGGGGGATCTTATTTTCGCCACCTCTCCAACCGCCGCGCCGCTTCCGCCATATCCGCCGTCGCGCCGGCGAAGGAGAAGCGCACGGTGCGGTGGCCGCGACGCGGATCGAAATCGATGCCGGGCGTGATGGCGACACCGGTCTCGGCCAGGAGGCGCCGACAGAATTCGGCGCTGTCATTGGTGAGGTGGCCGACCTCGGCATAGAGGTAGAAGGCGCCATCGGCCGGCGCGAAGCGCTCGAAACCGGCTTTCGGCAGCTCGGCCAGCAGCAGCGCGCGGTTGTCGGCATAGCGCCGGCGGTTGGCTTCGAGCTCGGGACGACAATCGAACGCCGCCATCGCGGCATGCTGCGACAGTGCCGGCGGCGAGATGAAAAGATTCTGGGCGAGGCACTCGACGGGCCGCAGCAGCGCCTGCGGCAGCACCATCCAGCCGAGCCGCCAGCCGGTCATCGAATAGTATTTCGAGAAGCTGTTGACGATGATCGCCTCGTCGGTGACGGCGAGCGCGGTGGCGGCCGTCTTGCCATAGACGAGCCCGTGATAGATCTCGTCCGAGACCAGCCTGATCCCCTCGGCGCGGCAATAATCGGCGAGGCTCGCGAGCGCCGCCGCATCCAGCATCGCGCCCGTCGGGTTGGCCGGGCTCGCGACGACGAGGCCGTCGAGCCGCTTGCCCGCCTCGCGCACCGCCCGATCCAGCAGCTCGGGCGTCGGCTGATAGCCATGCTCGAGCTCGGTGGGGAGCTCGACCACCTCGATGTCGAGCGCCTGCAGGATGTTGCGATAGGCGGGATAGCCGGGTGACGCGAGCGCCACGCGGTCGCCGGCCTCGAAGGCGGCGATGAAAGCCAGAAGAAAGGCGCCCGACGAGCCGCAGGTGATGGCGATGCGTTCGGCTTCAACCGCGAGTCCGTACGCATCGCGGTAATGGCGCGCGAGCCGCGCCCGCAGCGCGGGCAGGCCGAAGGAATCGGTGTAGCCCAGCACCTCGCTGTCGAGCGCCTGACGTGCCGCGGCGCGGACGCCTTCGGGGGCGGCGGTCGAAGGCTGGCCGACCTCGAGATGCAGCACCTCGCCGCCCGCCGCGGCGCGCGCATGCGCGGCGCGCATCACGTCCATGACGATGAACGGTGCGACGAGCGCGCGCCGCGCCACCTTCAGCATGGAGTCGGCCCGCTCGCTGCGCGCCGCATCGAGTCCGCGTGCCTATTTCAGGATCTGGGTGCGGCGAGTTGCGAGCCCGGCGCCGCGCGGATCGGTGACGTAGCTGCAGCGCTCGACCGCGCCGTCCGGGCAGGCGATGAGATTGGCGCGGCCGATCGTGGAAGGCGGCAACACGGCGTGTCCGACCGCTTTCAGCGCCTCGGCCGATTCGCCGGCCTCGGGCTCAAGCGTGATGCCGCCGCCGACGGTGAATAGCCGCGGCTGGGTGATGACCGCATCGGCCGGCTGGCCGGCGGCGAGACCGGCGATCGTCGCCGCCGCGACGGAGGGGGCCGCGGCACCGCCGGTGGCGCTGAGCGCCAGGCTGACGCGGCCGCTCTTGCCACCGGTGACGGCGAGCGCCGGCACCATGCTGATGACGCCGGACGGCGGCGGCGCCGGCGCCGTGACGATGCCGCTATTCGCGATCATCTGGCCGGTGCCGAGCGGCGACAGCATGGTGAAGCTGCAGGCGACGGTATTGCCTTCGAAATCATTGGCGACGAGACCGGTCGCGGGCGGCGTCACGGCCGCCGGCAGGGCGACGGCTGTGCCGTCATTGGCATGCGTCGGCTGGAAATCGGCCATGAGATCTGCGGCGCGCCGCGCGGTGCCGATCTCGCCTGCCTCGCCGCCGATGCGTCGCCCTTCGGCTGCGATGGCGCGCCGTTCCGCCTCGGCGAGAATATGCGGCCGCTGGTTGGGCGGCGCCTCGGTGTATTTGGCGTAAGCCAGCATCGCCAGGAGATCGGCCGTGACCGCGCCGCCCGATCCCGGCGGCGGCGTGAGATAGATGCGCGAGCCGCGGAAATCCACGGCCAGCGGCGTTGCCAGATCGGGCTTGGAATCGCGCAGGTCCTCGAGCGTCATATCGCCATAGGCGCGTCCGACATTGGCGACCAGCTCGCGCGCGACCTGACCGACATAGAAATCGCCGGCGCCCGCGGCGCGGATGCGCGCCAGCACGGCGGCGAGCTCGATCTGCTGCAGGCCGGCGCCTTCGCCGGGCATCTTGCCGGTGCCGCCGGTGAACAGCCGATAGGCGTCGGGACCGATCTTGCTGGGATCGACGAGCCCCAGCGCTTGCGCCGCAGCGCGGCTCAAGGGCTGCGCGAAGCGCGCCAGCGCTTCGGCGGGCCGGACATCCTGCTCCCATCTGATCTTGCCGGAACGCGCCTGCAGCAGCGCCATGCCGCGCACATTGGAGGGCACGCTCATGGCGCCGCCCGCGGTCGGGCGCGGCAGAAAGTCGATGACCTCGGCGCTGGCCGAGCCCGCCGTCCAATTGAGGCATACGCCGCCGCCGCCGAGTCCGGCCACGCTCGGCATGGTGACGCTGAGCGCGAAATAGGTCGCGACCGCGGCATCGGCGGCGCTGCCGCCGAGGTTGAGAATGTCGCGGCCCGCGAGGACGGCGCGCGGCTCGTCGGCAACCACGCCGCCGCGCGGCTGGTTGCTGCCGCTGCTGCTGCCGCCGAACAGGCTGTTGACTCGGCTGCAGCCGCTCAGGGAGACGACCAGCAGAGCCACCAGGCCCAAACCGAGGAGGCCGGCCGGCCGGCGGCGATCTGCCGTGATTTTGCCCAGCTCCGCTGCCAAGCTCAGGGCGGCAGTCGCCCCGGTCGATTGACGGCCTTCGGCCACTGGCCTAGGTAAAGTCGGGATGGAATCGAAGCGATGTTCGGTCAAGCGATGGGCCTCGTGAAGCGCTGGATCGCGACGGCTGCGGCCGCCGCGCTGGTGTGGGCCGGGATCGCGATGCCGGTCGCGGCACAGCAGGGCCAGGGCCAAACCCTGGCGCTTTTGCGCGACGCCGAGACCGAGAACGCCATCCGCAGCATGGCCACCCCCCTGTGGAGAGCCGCCGGGCTCCAGCCCGACGCGGTGCGCATCCTGCTTGTGAATGACCCGTCACTCAATGCATTCGTGGGCGGCGGGCAGAATTTATTCATTCATGCCGGCCTTTTGATGCGTGCCGAGAATGCCGGCCAGCTGCTCGGCGTCATCGCCCACGAGACGGGGCACATGGCCGGCGGCCATCTGGCGCGCCTGCCCGATGCCTATCACAACGCGCTGATGGTGTCGCTGCTCGGCCTCCTGGCCGGCGCCGGCGCCGCCGTCGCCTCGCATGGCGGCGGCGGCATGGGCGCGCTCGCCGGTGCCGGCGATCTCGGCGCCCGCGAGTTCATGGCGTTCGCGCGAGGCGTGGAGAACTCCGCCGACCATGCCGGCCTCACCTTCCTCGACCGCACGCACATGTCGGCCAAGGGCATGCTGGACTTCATGGAGATCCTGGAGAAGCAGGAGTTCCTCTCCGCGACCTCGCAGGATCCCTATCTGCGCACCCATCCGCTGACCTCCGAGCGCATCGACAATGTGCGCAACTGGGTGGCGCATTCGCCCTACAGCGACGTGCCGCCGCCGGCCGAGGACAGGATCCTGTTCGATCGCATCCGCGCCAAGCTCGTCGCCTTCCTGCAGCCGCCCACCACGGTGCTGGCGCGCTACAAGGAGAAGGACACCAGCGTCGTCGCGCGCTATGCGCGCGCCATCGCCTATTACCGTTTTCCCGACCTCAAGCGGGCCCTGCCGCTGATCGACGGGCTGATCGCCGAGCATGGCGACGATCCTTATTTCTTCGAGCTCAAAGGCCAGATGCTGTTCGAGAACGGTCGCGTCGCCGAGGCGGTCGAGCCCTACCGGCGCGCCGTGGCGCTGCTGCCCGACTCGGCGCTGATCAAGATCAGCTTTGCCCAGGTCGAGCTCGAGGCCAACGATCCCAAGCTGGTGAAGCCGGCGATCGCGACGCTCGAGGATGCGCGGCGGTCCGAGTCGGACAATGTGCTGCTGTGGCGCATGTTGGCCGTGGGCTATGGCCGCGACGGCGACATCGGCATGGCGACCGTGGCGCTTTCCGAGATTGCGCTGCTCGAGCATCGCAATCGCGATGCGCGCGACCAGGCAAAGCGCGCGCAGCAGCTGCTGCCCGTCGGCTCGCGCGGCTATCTCACGGCGCAGGACATCGAAACGGCGTCGCTGCACGCCATTCGCGACGAGAAAAAATGATGCGGGCCCTGCTGCTGGTTCTGCTGATGCTCGCCGTCTCCGGCATCGCCGCGCATGCCCAGAATGCGCTCAGCCCCGAGCAGGAGCGCGCCGTCCGGGACGTCCTGCGCCAGGAGCTGAAGGAGCATCCCGAGCTGGTGCTCGACGCCATCCGCCAGCTGCAGGCGCGCGACCGGCAGGCGAACGAAGACCGCCACCGCGATCTCATCCGCCTGCATGAGGACGAGATGGCGGCGGATTCCGAGGATTTCGTCGCCGGCAACCCCAAGGGCGACGTGACCCTGGTCGAGTTCTTCGATTACCGCTGTCCCTATTGCAAGGCGATGGCCGAGCCGCTGCAGGCGCTGGTCAAGAAGGATGGCAAGCTGCGGCTGGTCTTGAAGGAGTTTCCGATTCTCGGGCCGAACTCGACGCTGGCCTCGAAAGCCTCGATCGGGGCGCGGCCGCAGGGCCGCTACCTCGCTTTCCACGAGGCGCTGCTGACCCACAAGGGCGATCTCGACGACAAGGCGATCACCGCCATCGCCCGCGGGCTCGGCATCGACACCGGCAAGATGAAGGCGCGCGCGGAGGATCCGCAGGTCACGGCCAAGCTCGCCCGCAATCTCGATCTCGGCCGCGCCCTCGAGCTCGATGGCACGCCGGCTTTCATCATCGGCGACACGCTCATCCCCGGCGCCGTCGATCTCGAGATGCTCGAGCAGGCGATCGCCGAAGCGCGCAAGAAAAGCTAGCCGGACTCGGCGCTAGACGCTGAACAAACCTTCGATCGGCTTCACGTCGGTGCTGTCGGGAAACACCTTCGTGCCGAGCGCCGGCGCGCCGGCGCCGTATTGCGCCTGCAGGGCCGCTTTCAGCAGGCCGCGCAGATCGGCGGTCGGCATGAGATCGCGGGCCTGATAGAGCTTGGCCGGCGCAAGGCCGGGCCATTGCGTCACGACGCGGCCGCCGCGCACCCGGCCGCCGAGCACCAGCGCCGCCGTGCCGGTGCCGTGATCGGTGCCGTTGGTGCCGTTCTCGGCGACGGTGCGGCCGAACTCGGTGACCGCGAGAACCGCCGTGTCGCGCCACGCCTCTCCGAGCGCGTCTTTGAGCGCCAGCAAGCCGGCGGCGAGTCCCGTCAAGGCATTGGCGAGGCGTCCCTTATCGGTGCCCTGGCCGGCATGCGTGTCCCAGCCGGTCAGTTCCATCACCGCGACGCGCGCGCCATCGGGCGCCGCGAGCAGCTTGCCGGCGGTCGCGGCGAGCGCCGCAAAGCCGCCGCCGGGCCGCGTCGCCGCGCGCTTGCCGCTCTTGACGCTGCCGAGCAGCGCGTCGCTCATGCCCTGCGATTTGATGCCGTCGGCGAGTGCGGGGCCGAGCAGCGGATCCTTGGCATAGAGCCTGCCGAGCAGATCGAGGAAGGTCGGGTCGAGCTCGGGCATGGTCTCGGGCGCCCAGGCGGCGATGCGCTGCGGGCCGCGCAGAATGAGCGGCACCGAAGGGCCGACCGCGAGGCCGAGGCGGTGCCCGTCGGCGGGTTGCGGCAGCAAGGCGAGGGCGCGGTTGAGCCAGCCGTCGGCGCTGCCCTGCGGATGGCCGAAGCCGGTCTCGAGCACATTCTGGCCGTCGAAATGCGAGCGCTCGCGATAGGGCGAGGCGATGGCATGGACGAACAGCAGCTCGCGCGCATCCCATAGCGGCTTGAGGTCGGCAAGCCCGGCGTTGAGGCCGAAATCGGCATCGAGCGCCAGCGCGCCATTGCCGGACGACAAGGCGAGGCCGCCGCGTGCCGCGGCGTAGTCGCGGTCGCCGAGCGGCGGCACCACCGCGAGCCCGTCGAACGCGCCGCGCAGGATCACCACGACGAGGCGCTTGTCGGTGGCGGGGGCTGCGAGCGCCAGGCCGGGCAGCAGGCAGGCGCCGCCGAGTGCGCCCATGCCATACAGAAGGGTGCGGCGGGACAGGCTCGGCATGGTCATCTCCGCTGGAATTCGGGGCTGGCGAGCAGCATGGCGAGACCCTCGGCGGGGCTCGGCGCGCGCCGGATGGCGGTCTTGGTGTCGGCGGTGAGCAGCGGGCCCAACACATCCTCGCCGCGCGCGACGATGTCGTCCGGCACCGGCAGGCGAGCCGCCGCCGCCTGCACCCATTCGATGCGTCGCACCAGCGATTCGGGCCCGATCCAGGCGCTTGCCTGATCGGCGAAGCCGGAGGGCTGCAAGGCCTGGAAGGGCGGCTGGTCGAGCGCCATCAGCGAGCCGACCAGCGGCTTGTCGGCGCCCTGATAGCCGCCGCAGGCGCGCAGGCTCGAGATCACGAGATCGCTCGGGCTCTTGATCTTGGGCAAGGGGTCGGCCCAAACCTGCGGCAGGGAGATCAGCGTCGCCATCACCGCGGCGAGATCGCCGCGCGACTCGCGGAAGCTTTTCGCCAGGCGCTGCACCGCATCGGGTGGCGGCGTGTCGGCGATGAAATGGCGCGCGAGCTTGGTCGCGACGAAGCGCGCCGTCGCCGGATCGACGCTGAGCGCATGCAAGGCCGCGAGCCCTTCCTGCTGGCCGCCTTCCTCGTAGCGCAGGCCGAGCAGCATCTTCGGCCCCGGCTCGTGCGCCGGCTGGAAGAAGCGGAAGGCGCCGGGGTCGGGCTGGCGCTTCGGCACGACCGACCAGCCGGTGAGAATCTTGGCGAGCTCCGTCACATCCGCCTGGGAATAGCCGCCATCGACACCGAGCGTGTGCAGCTCCATCAGCTCGCGCGCGAGATTCTCGTTGATGCCCCGCTTGGCGCGCTGGCCGGCACGCGAGTTGGGGCCGATCGATTGGGCATTGTCGAGATAGAGCAGCATGGCCGGGTGGCTCACCACCGCGACCAGCAGGTCCTCGAAGCTGCCGAGCACATGCGGCCGGATCGCCTCGCGCTCGAAGGCGCCGGCGATGCCCAGCACCGCCACCTTCTGGCGCACCGAGACGGTGAAATGATTGCTCCAGAAATGCACCAGCCGCTCGACCACCGGACGGTCGCTGTCGATGGCGGCGCGCAGCCGGGCGCCGGCCTCGGCGATATAGATCTCGCGCAGCTTCTCCCGGACGAGTTTCTTGACCTCCTTGGGCCCGCCCTGCCGGGCGGCCATCAATTGCTCGGTTACCGCTTGGCTCGCCGGCAGGCCGGCGAGAGCGGCGGGCGGCGGCCCCGGCCGGCGGATCTGGTCGAGGATCCAGCCGCGCGGGTCACGTCCGATGCGGGCGAGCTCGCCGGGCCTTGCGCCGAGCCCGAACCGTCCCGCGGCGATTGCCGCTTCGGCCGCTGCTGCCATCGGTGTCTTCCTTTCCAGCTCCTGCCCCCTTTATACGGCGGGATCGCTTCGTCCATCCCCGAAACCACGCGTTCCGGCGCTGGCGCCCCGCAAGGAGCTGGGGTAAGGTCGAATCGCCAATAAACAAAGATTTATTCGGCGAAGTCGTCGGGCGACGAATGCTTGTCTACCGGACGGCTCATCGACGGGGAGGAGAGCATGAGAACAATTGGGATGCTGACCGTCGCCCTGTGCGCGATGCTTGCTGTGAATTCCGCTCAAGCGGCCGACCGCGCCAACAAGGACGAGGCGGTTGCGATGGTCAAGAAGGCCGTCGCCTTCATCAAGAGCGCGGGGCCGGCGAAGGCCTATACCGAGATCACCGACCGCAAGGGTCAGTTCGTCGACCGCGATCTCTACATCGTGGTCTACCGGCTCGACGGCCATGTGCTGGCGCATGGCGGCAACGCCAAGCTGGTCGGGCAGGAGCTCGCCGACTCGCAGGATGTCGACGGCGTCTACTATGTGCGCGACCGCATGACCCTCGCCAAGGCCAACAAGACCTTCTGGCAGGATTACAAATTCGCCGATCCGACCACCAAGAAGATCGAGCCGAAGACCACCTATTGCGAAGTGCTCAACGACACGGCCGTGTGCGGCGGCATCTACAAGGTGCCTTGATCGCGCCTCGGCGATAAGGGCGTCTGCCGATGATTCGCCGGCTCCGCACGGGGCCGGCCAGGGGGGAGGATGATGAGCGCGTTGGCTAATTTGAGGATCGCGGCCAAGCTGTCCTTGATACCCGTGAGCATCATCGCTCTGCTGATCGGCCTCGGAATCTACGGCTATGTACTGCTGACCCAGAACGAGCAGAAGCTGGCAGAGCTCAGCGCCGGGATCATGCGCGAGAGCAGCTTGGCGGCCGCATTCGATCAGTCCGCCTGGGAATCGCTGAGCAAGCTCTACCGCCTCGTCTCGGTCGCGGCCAACGAGACCGACGAGCAGAAGATCACCGCCATGGCGAAGGCCACCGGCGGCGAGGTCAAGGGTTGGGCCGACAAGTTCGCCGAGGTGAAGACGGTGCTCGCCTCGGGCGGCATCGCCAATGACCGTCTCGATGCGCTCGACAAGACCGTCGCCGCCTATCAGAAGGCGGCGGGCGGCGTTGTCGACATGGCCGACAGCGACGCGGCGACGGCGCTCGGCTGGATGACCCAGACCGAGCGGCGCTTCACCGAGCTCGACGGTCTGCTCGACGGCATGACCAAGGAGCTCGGGGCCGAGAAGGATCAGCGCCTCGACTCGATCGCCGCGGAAATGCGGCGCGGCCGCATTGTCTTCGCCGCCGCCATCGCCATCATCGCCCTCACCGCGATGATTTTGGCCCTGGTGCTCGGACGCGCCATCTCGGCGCCGATCGTCGCCATGTCGAAGGCGGCCGGGCGCATCGCCGACAAGGAATACGGCACCGACATCCCGTCGCTCGGTCGTGGCGACGAGCTCGGCCAGATGGCCGCCTCGATCGACGTGTTGCGGCAGCAGAGCATGCGCGCCGACCAGCTCGCCGAGGAGCAGAAGCGCATCGCCGAGGAGAACGAGCGCCGCTCGCAGCATCTGCAGGCCTTGGCCAAAGCCTTCGACAGCAATGTCAGCGGCGTCGTCGAGGCGGTGACTGCCGCGACCCAGGAGCTGCAGCTCACCGCCAGCACCATGTCGAGCACCGCCGAGCAGAGCTCGAGCCGGGCGACGGCGGTCGCCGTGGCCGCCGAGGAGGCGGCAGCCAATGTCCAGACCGTGGCGGCTGCGGCGGAGGAGCTCGGTGCCTCGATCGGCGAGATCGGCCGGCAGGTGACGCGCTCGACCACCATGGCGCAACGCGCCGTTTCCGATGCCGACCGCACCAACGGTGTCGTGCGCTCGGTCGCCAACGCGTCGCAGGAGATCGGCAAGATCCTCGGCCTCATCACGGAGATCGCCAGCCAGACCAATCTCCTGGCGCTCAACGCCACCATCGAGGCGGCGCGCGCCGGCGAGGCCGGCAAGGGCTTCGCCGTCGTCGCGAGCGAAGTGAAGAATCTCGCGAGCCAGACCGCCAACGCGACCAAGGAGATCGAGGCGCAGATCGCCACCATGCGTCATGTCACCGAAGAGGCGGTGAGCGGCATTCAGAGCATCAACGAGACGATCGACGAGATGAGCGAGATCGCCACCACCATCGCCGCAGCCGTCGAGGAGCAGGGCGCGTCGACGCACGAAATCGCGCGCAACGTCCAGCAGGCCGCCGCCGGCACCGACGAGGTGTCGGCCAATATCAGCGACGTCACCGAGGCCGCCGTCTCGACCGGCATCGCCGCCGACCA
>Ga0070681_10006477_pt1 | contig 11396 bp, 13 predicted proteins | sample KBSC83BmetaG_FD_65650 | JGI IMG/M metagenome (GOLD analysis project Ga0070681, IMG submission 65650) | Corn rhizosphere microbial communities from Kellogg Biological Station, Michigan, USA - KBS C8-3B metaG | ecosystem: Host-associated > Plants > Roots > Rhizosphere | place: USA: Michigan...
CGTTCGCGCTGATGGCGGTAGTACTCATCGTTCGGCCGCACGGCCTGTTCGGTACGCCGGAATGACGCGCATCGTCATCCCCGCGGTAATCCTGCTCGCCTTGCCGCTGGCGCTGTCCCAGTTCTGGACCTTCATCGCCATCGAGGTGCTGGCCTTCGCGCTCTACGCGGTGAGCTTCAACGTGCTGCTCGGCTACGGCGGCATGCTCTCGTTCGGGCATGCCGCGTTTTTCGGTGTCGGCGGCTACGCGGCCGCCATCCTGCTGAAGAAAGCCGGCCTGCCCGCCGGCCTCGCCTTCGCGCTCGTGCCGTTCGCCGCCCTCCTCGTCTCGGCGCTCGTCGCGCTGGTGATCGGCATCTTCTCGGTCCAGCGCTCGGGCATCTACTTCGCGATGCTCACCTTCGCCTTCCAGATGCTGCTGTACACCATCGCGCTGAAGGCGACGAGCGTCACGGGCGGCGACGACGGCCTCACCGGCCTCAAGCCGCCGGGTGCGCTCGCGCAGCCGATCTATTACTACTACTACGCGCTCGCCTTCGTCGCCGCCGCCCTCTACTTCCTCCATCGTCTCGTCAGCTCGCCGTTCGGCTTCACGCTGCGCGCCTTGCGGGCGAATGCGCGCCGGGTGCAGTACGTCGGCGTCAACGTGCGCGCGCACCAGCTCGCCGCCTTCGTCGCGAGCGGCGCGTTCGCCGGACTCGCCGGAGCGCTCTTCGCGCTCTCGACGGGCAACGTGTTCCCGGGCTGGCTCGACTGGACCGCCAGCGCCACGCCGATCGTGATGGCGGTGCTGGGCGGCGTGCACACCTTCCTCGGCCCCGCCATCGGCGCGGCGGTGTACGTGGTGCTCGAGGTATTCATCAGCGGGCATACCGAGTACTGGCCGCTCGCGATGGGCATGATCATCGTCGCGCTCGTGCTTCTCATGCCCGAAGGGCTGAGCGGTTTGCGCAGGAAGCCGGCATGAGCGAGCCGATCCTGCGCATCGAGGGGCTCGCCAAGCGCTTCGGCGGCCTCGAAGCGCTCGGCGGCGTGAACCTGAGCGTCGCGCCGGGCGACTTCCGCGCGATCATCGGACCGAATGGCGCGGGCAAGAGCACGTTCTTCAACACGATGACCGGTCTGCTCAAGCCGGACGCCGGGCGCGTCGTGTTCGAGGGCCGCGATGTCACCGGCGAGCCGCCGCATCGGCTCGCGCGGCGCGGTGTCGCACGCACCTTCCAGATCACCAGCGTATTCGCCGACCTCACCGCGCTCGAGAACGTGCAGGTCGCGCTGCTCGCGCACGCCCGCATGAGCTGGAGCGTGTGGCCGAAGGCGCGCCCGCTGCACACCGCCCGTGCTCGCGAGCTCCTGAACCTCGTCGGCCTCGGCGCCGGAGCCGACCGGCGCGCCGGCACCCTGTCCCACGGCGACCAGAAGCGCCTCGAGCTCGCCATCGCGCTCGCCGGCGAGCCGCGCCTTCTGCTGCTCGACGAGCCGACCGCGGGCATGGCGGCGCAGGAGCGGCTGGAGTCCATTCGCCTGGTGCACCGCGTAGCCCGGGAGCTGGGGCTCTCGTGCGTGTTCACGGAGCACGACATGGCGGTCGTCTTCGCCGTGGCGACGCACATCACGGTGATGCACCAGGGCCGCGTGCTCGCCGAAGGCACGCCAGCCGAGGTGCGCTCGCGGCGCGAGGTGCAGCAGGTCTATCTCGGGGAGGCGGCATGAACTTCGAGCGCGTGGCGGAGCACGACATGCTGCGCGAGAGCGTTCGCGCCTTCTTCGAACGGGAGCTTCCCGAGAGAAAAATTCGCGAGATGGACCGCGCGCGGCGCATCCCGCGCGCGATGTGGAAGCGCTTCGGCGAGCTCGGCTGGGCCGGGCTCTCCGTGCCGACCGAGTACGGCGGCAGCGGCGCCGATGTCTCGACCGGCGCGGTGCTGTGCGAGGAGCTCGCGCGGCGGTTTCCGTCGATGGCGACCGACTGGCTGCTGATCTCCATGACCGCGCGCATCCTGCGCGAATCGGGCAGCGCGAAGCAGAAGGCCGAGCTCCTGCCGCGACTCGCGGCCGGCGAGTTCATCATGAGCTTCGGCATGAGCGAGCCGGGCGGCGGCACCGACGTGCTCGCGCTCAAGACGCGCGCCTCGCTGCAGGGCGGCGAATGGGTGGTGCGCGGCCAGAAGCTCTACACCTCGTTCGCCGACGACGCCGACGCGATCCTCGTCCTCTGCCGGACCGATCCGGCGCCCGACGCGAAGCGCGCGCGCGGGCTCTCGCTCATCCTCACGCCGCGCCAGCAGCCCGGCGTGCAGGTGCGGCGACTGGAGCTCATGGGCCAGCGCGCCGCCTGCACCTGCGAAGTCTTCCTCGACGACGCGCGCGCCCCGGCCGAGGCCGTGGTCGGCGAGCAGGGACGCGGCTGGTACACCCTTCTCCGCTCGCTCGACGAGGAGCGCATCCTGTGCGCGGCGATGTACGTCGGCATCACCGCCGCGGCGCTCGAGCAGGCGCTGCAGTACGCGCGCGACCGCAACGCCTTCGGCCGGCCGATCGGCGCCTTCCAGGCCGTGCAGCATCCGCTCGCCGAGACCGCCACCGAGCTCGAGCAAATCCGCCTCCTCACCGCGAAAGCGGCGTGGCTCCAGAGCCAGGGACTCGACTGCGCCACCGAGGCGGCGATGGCGAAGCTCGCGGCGAGCGAGGCGGCGGTGCGCGCCACCGATCGCTGCATGCGCGTCCTCGGCGGCTACGGCCTGGTGGAGGAAAGCGCCATGGAGCGCCTCTTCCGCGACACGCGGCTCGGGCCGTTCAGCCCGATCTCCAACGAGATGGTGAAGAACTTCGTCGGCGAGCGGCTCGGCCTGCCCCGCAGCTACTGATGCGCATCAGCAAGCACTTCGTGACCGTCGGCCAGCGCCGCGTGCATTACCTTCGCGCCGGCAGCGGGCCGGCGCTCGCCCTCCTCCACGCCTGCCCGGTGTCCGCGAAAGTGATGCGGCCGCTGATGCCGGTGTTCGGCGAGAAGTTCACCTGCCTCGCCTTCGACATGCCGGGCTTCGGCCTCTCCGACAAGCTGCCGCAGCCGAAGCCGACCATCGAGGACTTCGCCGACGCGCTCGCCGACACGCTGGCCGCGCTCGGCATCGAGCAGGTGGCGACTTATGGCCGCCATACCGGCGCCTCGATCGCCGTCGTCTTCGCCGAGCGCCATCCGCAACGCTGCTCGATGGCCGTGGCGGACGGCTACGCCATCTTCGCCAAGCGCTACAGCGATGAGGAGCTCGATCGCTACCTCGAGCGCTTCGTGCCGGCGTGGGACGGCACGCACCTGGTGCACGCGTGGTTTCGCTATCGCGACCAGCACGTGTTCTGGCCGTGGAACAACCAGAGCGCGGCCGGCCGCTCCGACGCCGACGTGCCGGACCTCGACTTCCTGCATCGCGGGGTGATCGAGATGCTCGAGGCCGGCGACGACTACCGCATCGGCTACGCCGCGCCCTTCCGCCACCGCGCGCTCGACGTCATCCCGAATCTCAAGGTACCGGTGGTGTTCGGCAACCGGCCGGGCGACAGCATGTGGCGCACGCGGCACCTGTATCCCGCGGGCGCACGGCAGGAAGCCATCCCGCGCGAGCACGGCGCCGCGACGTTGCGCGAGCGCGAGATCCTGCTCGAGCAGCCGCCCAAAGGCACGCCGCCACCGGCGCCGGCCGCCACGCCACTTGCCGGGCGCACGACTACGAACTACATCGACGGCATGCTCGTGCGTTCCACCGCGCTCGGCGAGTGCCCCACGCTCGTCCTGCACCACGCGCCGGGGTCATCGTTCCTCTACGACGAGCTGGTGCTGGCGCTCGGCAACGCCTTCGCGCCGGACCTGCCCGGCAACGGCGAATCGGAGCCCGGCGAGCAGTCGGTGAAGGCATGGACCGACGCCGTCGAGCGGTTGCTCCAGCGGATGAGCATCGGCGAGCTCAACCTCTACGGCCATAACGGCGGCGCCGCCGTCGCGGTCGAGCTCGCGCATCGCCTCGGCAAGCGGGTGCGCGGCGTGGTGCTCGATGCGCCGACGTTCATCCATGACCGGGCGTTCTCGCCACGGTACGCGCCATCGGTGCAGCCGACGTGGGACGGCGGCCACTGGCTGCGCGCCTGGCACCACATCCGCGACCAGGAGCTGTGGTGGCCGTGGTACGAGCGCAGGCACGAGAACGCGCGCCGCACGGCGCGCATCGATCCGCAGGACCTCACGATCCGCGTGCGCGAGGCCATGAAGCAACCGGCGAGCTACGAGCCGGCGTGGCAGGCCTGCCTCTCGTATGACTGGCGCAGCCGCATCGAGGGCCTGCCGCTCACGTACATCGCCGCGCGCGAGGACGTGTTCGCGCATCTCACGCCGGGCGCCACCCTGGTCGACGACAGCGCCCAGGCGCGCGCCGCAGCGATCCGGCGTTGACTTTGACTCTAAAGTCAAAGACGATCCCGCCATGCCGACGAAGCGGGCGCGGGACCGTCGTGACGAGATAGTACGCAGCGCCGCGGCGGTGCTGCGCCGCGGCCGCGACGGCGCGCTGCGCATGGACGAGGTGGCGAAGCACGTCGGCCTCGTCAAGGGCAATCTCTACTACTACTTCAAGGACCGGCAGGAGCTCATCTTCCACTGCCACATGCGCTGCACGGAGATGAGCCTCGCCGCGCTGGAGGAGATCGCGCCGCGCGGCGGCAGCGCGGCGGAGCGGCTGCGCGACTTCCTGCGCCGGCACATCGAGGTGATCATCGCCAGCGACTACGGCGGCGCGCTCCTCGCCGACATCGGCGAGCTCACCCCGGCGCAGCGCAAGCGCTACGTGGCGCTGCGCGACAAGGTCGAGGCCGGCGTGCGCAAGCTGATCGAGCAGGGCGTCGCCCGCAAGGAGTTCCGGCCGGTGCGCGTGCCGCTCGCCGGCTTCGCCATCCTCGGCTCGATCAACTGGATGCCGAAGTGGCATCGCCCCGAAGGCGCGCTGCCGGCGCGCGAGGTGGCGGACACCTTCGTCGATTTCTTCATGAGAGGCCTCAAGGCATGACTCCAGCCAAGCCGCGCTACGTGGTGCGGGCTTCCGAGCTCGGCTCGTACTCCCCCGCCAACCATACCGGCACCCGGAACACGCGCCTCGTCAGCGCCGCGCTCAACGGCGCGCGCCACATGGAGGTGGTGCTGGGCGAAGTCGAGAAAGGCGCCGGCGTCTCGACGCACGCGCATCCCGGCATGGAGCAGGCGCAGTACTTCCTCGAGGGGGAGGCCGAGGTGATCGTCGACGGCGTCACCTACCAGGCGCGCGCCGGCGACCTCTGCTTCTTCCCCGCCGACGTCTTCCACTCCGTGCGCGTCACGAGCGAGCGCATGAAAGTGCTGATCATCTACTCGCCGCCATTCGCCGAAAATCCCGACAAGGTGGTCCGCAAATGAAACGACTCATCGCCCTCCTCCTGTTCTGGTCCTGCGCGCCGGCGTTCGGGCAGGCGTATCCCTCCAAGCCGATCCGCATGGTGGTCGGCTTCGTCGCCGGCGGCCCCACCGACGCGCTCGCTCGCCTGGTGGCGCTGCGTCTTGGCGGCGCGCTCGGCCAGCAGGTGATCGTCGAGAACCGCGGCGGCGCCGACGGCGTCATCGGCGCGGACGCCGTGGCGAAGAGCACGCCGGACGGCTACACCATCTTCTTCGCCTCCGCCGGCCACGCCATCAACGCGAGCCTGTACGCCAAGGTGCCGTACCGCACGGTCGAGGATTTCGAGCCCGTCACGCGCATCGGCGAATCGCCGAACCTCGTCGCCGTGACGCCGTCGCTGCCGGCGAAGGACCTGCGGGAGCTGATCGCGCTCGCCAGGGCGAAGCCGGGCGAGCTGAACTACGGCGCCACGTCGAGCCCGACGCACCTGGCGACCGAGCTGCTCGCCTCGCGCGCCGGCATCAAGCTCACGCGCGTGCCGTACAAAGGCGCGGCGCCGGCGATGCAGGCGCTGATGGCGGGCGACGTGCAGGTCGTGCTCTCCGGCATCGGCACCATGCTGCCGCAGGCGAAGGCGGGCCGCATCCGCGCCATAGCCGTCACCGGCGCGCAGCGCTCGCCGCTCGCGCCGGAGATCCCGACCGTGGAGGAGTCCGGCATCCAGTACGTCGCCACCACGTGGTACGGCCTGCTCGCCCCCGCCGGCACGCCGCGCCCCGTGATCGATCGCCTGAACCACGCCGCGCATACGTCGCTCGAGGATCCGGCGACGAAGGCGCAGCTCGCGCCGCAGGGCGTGGTGCTGCAGCTCTCGACGCCGGAGGAGTTCGGCGCGTTCCTGCGCAGCGAGGTGGCGACCTGGGCGAAAGTGGTGCAGGACTCCGGTGCCCGCGTCGAATAACGGTCCTCTCGCGGGGGTCCGCGTCCTCGACCTCACGGCCGTGGTGATGGGACCGTGGGCGACGCAGATCCTCGGCGACATGGGCGCCGACGTGATCAAGGTCGAGGCGCTGGAAGGCGACGTGCTGCGCTCGATGAAGCCGAACCGCCACGACTCGATGAGCCCGTCGTTCCTCAACTTCAACCGCAACAAGCGCAGCGTCGCCCTCGACCTCAAGACGCCGCGCGGCAAGGAACGGCTGCGCAAGCTCGCCCGCGTGTGCGACGTGCTCGTCTGCAACGTGCGGCCGCAGGCCATGCGGCGGCTCGGGCTGGACTATGAGTCCATCCGCGGTGAAAACGACCGGCTGATCTACTGCGGCTGCTATGGCTACTCCGAGGCTGGCCCCTATGCCGGCCGCGCGGCGATAGATGACACCGTGCAGGCGGCGAGCGGGCTCGCCTGGATCCAGGGCTACTGCGGCGACGAGCCGCGCTTCGTGAACGCCATCATCGGCGACAAGATCGTCGGCCTGTACGTTGCGCAGGCCGTGGCGATGGCGCTCTATGCGCGCGAGAAGACCGGCCGCGGCCAGTTCATCGAGGTGCCGATGTTCGAGTCGATGGCCGCCTTCGTCGTCCCCGAGCACCTGCAGGGCCTCACCTTCGAGCCGCCGCTCGGCGGCGCCGGCTACGAGCGCCTGCTCAATCCCTATCGCAAGCCTTTGCGGACCCGCGATGGCTTCATCTCGGTCGTGCCCTATAACGACAACCAGTGGAAGCGCTTCTTCGAGATCGCCGGAAGGCCGCAGATGATCGAGGACCCGAAGTACGCCACGGTGCTCGCCCGCAGCAAGTGCTTCAGCGAGCTCTATGAGTTCATCGCGCGCACCGTGGCCGAGCGCACCACGGCCGAGCTGGTCGAGGCGTTCGCGCGCGCCGAGCTGCCGTTCGCCACGGTGAACACCTTTGAGTCGTTGATGGAGGACGAGCACCTGGCCGCCACGGGCTTCTGGCAGACCGTCGAGCACCCGACCGAAGGCAAGCTGCGCATGCCGGGCATCGCGACCAAGTTCTCCGAGACGCCGGGCAGCGTGCGGCGCCTCGCGCCGAACCTCGGCGAGCACACCGAAGAAGTCCTGCGCGAGCTGGGGATCGAATGAAGGCGTGCATCGCCGGCATCTACGAGCACCCGACGCGCAAGGCGCCGGACAAGTCGGTCGCGCAGCTGCACGCCGAGGTGATGAACGGTGCGCTCGCCGATGCCGGACTGGCGAAGCAGGACATCGATGGCTACTTCTGCGCCGGCGACGCGCCGGGCCTCGGTCCGCTCTCGATGGTCGACTACCTCGGCCTCAGGGTGCGCCACGTCGACTCGACCGAGACCGGCGGCTCCTCCTATATCGTGCATGTCGCCCACGCCGCCGCCGCGATCAGGGCCGGCTACTGCAACGTCGCGCTGATCACCCTCGCCGGCCGGCCGCGCTCGGAAGGCTCGAGCGGCACGCAGCCGCGCAACTATGGGGCGAATGCGCCCGACGCCGCGTTCGAGGCGCCTTATGGCCCGGCGACGGTGAACATGTACGCGATGGTCGCCATGCGCCACATGCACGAGTTCGGCACGACGAGCGAGCAGCTCGCGTGGATCAAGGTCGCGGCCTCGCACCACGCGCAGCACAATCCGAACGCGATGCTGCGCGAGGTCGTCAGCGTCAAGGACGTCGTCGAGTCGCCGATGATCGCCGACCCGCTCCATCGCCTCGACTGCTGCGTGGTGAGCGACGGCGGCGGCGCGCTGATCGTGACGCGCCCTGAAATAGCCAAGAGCCTGAAGCGACCAGTCGTCGCCGTTCGAGGTACGGGGCAGGCGATCAAGGGGCAGAACGGCGGCCACGTCGACCTCACCTGGTCGGGCAGCTACTGGTCCGGCCGCGACGCCTTCGCTGAGGCGGGCGTGAAGCCGGCCGATATCCAATACGTCTCGATCTACGACAGCTTCACGATCACCGTGCTGATCCAGCTCGAGGACCTCGGCTTCTGCCCGAAGGGCGCCGGCGGCCGCTTCGTCGCCGACGGCAACCTCATCTCCGGCAGCGGCAGGCTGCCCTTCAATACCGACGGCGGCGGCCTGTGCAACAACCACCCCGGCAACCGCGGCGGCATGACGAAAGTGATCGAGGCGGTGCGGCAGCTGCGCGGCGAGGCGCATCCCGCCGTGCAGGTGAAGAACTGCGCGCTCGCGCTCGCCAACGGCACCGGCGGCCAGCTCGGCTCGCGCCACGGCTCGGCCACCGTCATCCTGGAGCGCGCGTGACCAACGCCGAGAACCAGGCCTTCTTCGACGCGGCGCGCGAAGGGCGCTTCATGATCGGCCGCTGCAAGGCGTGCAAGGAGCTGCACTACTATCCGCGCGCCGTGTGCCCGTTCTGCGGCGGCCCGACCGAGCTGGTCGCCGCGAAGGGCAGCGGCAAGATCTACTCCTACAGCGTGATGCGCCGCGTCGAGAAGCCGTACGCCATCGCCTACGTCACGCTCGACGAAGGCGTCACCGTGCTCACCAACCTCGTCGACTGCGATCCCGACTCGATCCGCATCGACCAGCCGGTCCGCGTAGTCTTCAAGGACGGCATCCCGATGTTCACGCCCGCATGAATTTCAAGGTCCTCAAGCCGAAGCACTTCCCCTGGTTCGACTACACGCGCTACTCGTTCTCCATGGGCCTGCAGGGCGCGACCGGCACCTATCTCTCCGGCAACACCGCGTCCGAGTTCGATGCCGCCGCGAAGCGCATCGTCGTCAAGGGCGGCATGACCGACCAGGTGCGCACCGCGTGGGCCAAGATCGGCGCCATCCTCGAGGCGGGTGGCCTGTCCTACGCCGACGTGACGCGCGTGGTGGAGTACGTGAAGCCGGAGGGCATCGAGCGATATGCCGAGGCGGATGCCGTGCGCAATGAAGTCTTCAAGGGTTCTCGACCGCCCATCTACACCGTGCCGGTGAAGGCCCTGCTGCGCCCCGACGCCTTCATCGAGATCGAGGTCACCGCGAGCCCGGTGCCCGGGAAAAAGGAGACCGCCGGCGTGGTGTTCCTTCCCACCGTGCAGCCGGTCGACGACCACGGCCGGATCATCGGCGCCGGCGACGTGGTCGCGCAGACACGCGCCATCTTCGAGAAGGCGGGGAAGATGCTCGCCGCGCTCGGCGTGGGCTTCGATCGCGTGGTGAAGACCTGCGACTACATCACCACCGCTGCGCTCGCGAACTACAAGTTCACCGGCCGCGTGCGCAAGGATCATCTCGGACCTGTGTATCCCGGCGCGGCGGGGATCATCATGCCGCGCCTCGTGCATCCGGAAGCGCTGATCCAGTACGACTTCATCGCCACGCGCGACACGCCGGTCGCCGTGAATCCCGGCTGGACGCGCTACCAGAAGCTCACCTACAGCCCGGCCGTGCGCGCGGGGAAGCTCCTCTTCATGTCCGGCCAGGGCTCGCTCGACCCGGCGACGGAGCGCGTGGTGCACGATGGCGACGTCGTCGCGCAAGCGGAGTACACCTATGGCAACGTGCTGAAGGTGCTCGAAGCCGCCGGCGGCGGGCCGCAGAACCTGGTGAAGACGATCGAGTACGTGACGCCCAGCGCCCTCGGGCGCTATCGCGACGTCGCCAAGGTGCGCGAGAAGCTGCTGCGCGAGCCCTGGCCGGCGTCCACGGGCCTCATCTGCGAGGCGCTGCTGCGCCCCGAGATGCAGATCGAGATCGATCCGTTCGCGGTGCTCGAATGATGTTGACCGAAGAGCTCAAGTCCTGGATCGGGCGGCAAGCCCATTACCCGGCGCGCGAGGAGCTCGGCCGCGCCTCGATCCGCTACTTCGCCCTCGCCCTCGGCGACGACAACCCGGTCTACGTCAGCGGCGACGTCGCGCCGCCGACGCTGATCTGCGAATCGTGCCAGTACGCCCAGCACGCGCCGAACGCCGACGGCTACCTCGGCCACGAATGGCACCTGCCGGTGCCGAACGCGCGCCTCGTGCGCGCCGGCAACGACTACGAGTTCATGCGGCCGGTGCTGCCGACCGACCGCATCTCGGTGACCTGGACGCTCGAGAGCATCGTCGAGAAGCCTTCCTCGCGCGGCGGCACGCAGCTCTTCGTCTCCTCCGTCGCGCGCTACAAGGACGCGCAGGGCGAGGTCGTCGCCGTCAACCGCGAGACCATCGTCTACCAGCCGCTCAAATGAAAGCCGGCGACACCCTCCCCGTCCTCGAGAAGACGTTCACCACGGTGGACCTCTTCGCCTATGGCGCCGCCACCTGGGACTGGCATCGCATGCACTACGACGCCGAGTACGCGCGCAGCAAGGGTTTTCCCGGCCCGGTGATCGACGGCCAGATGTATGGCGCGCTGTTCGCCGCCGTGGCGATGAAATGGGCGGGGCCGCGCGCCTCCATGAGGAAGATGTCGCTCAAGATGAAGTCGATGGCCTTCGCCGGCGACACGCTGCGCGCCGAGGGCACGGTAACGGAGGTGAACGGCGACGCCGTCGTCCTCCAGCAGCGCCTGCTGAACGGCGATCGCGTCGTCGCCGAATGCACCAGCTCGCTTTCGCTTCGCTGAGCTGGCGCGAGGCGCCGATGCCCGGCGCGGCGCCGGTCGAGATGGCGCTGCTGCCGAAGCTCGGCGACGGCGGCTTTCGAGCCTTCGTGCGCTTTCCCGAAGGCTGGTCGCGTCCCGAGGTGGGGCACTACGCGGTGGCGGAGGAGTTCCTGGTGCTGGAAGGCTCGCTCTCGCTCAGCGGGCGCGCGTGGAACGCGGGCGGTCACGCTTGGATTCCGGCATTCGAGCGCCGGCACGACCTCGCCTCGCCCACCGGCTGCCTCGTGTTCGCCTGGTTCGGCGGCACGCCGCGCTGGATCCCCCGCGAGCCGACGCAGCCCGCTTCACCGATTCGGCATCGCAGCTGGTTCGCCGACCGCTGCTTCCTCCGCGCCACCGCCAGCGTCAGCGAATCGCTTGACCTCGAGAACTGGACCTATTCCG
>Ga0070681_10006478_pt1 | contig 11396 bp, 9 predicted proteins | sample KBSC83BmetaG_FD_65650 | JGI IMG/M metagenome (GOLD analysis project Ga0070681, IMG submission 65650) | Corn rhizosphere microbial communities from Kellogg Biological Station, Michigan, USA - KBS C8-3B metaG | ecosystem: Host-associated > Plants > Roots > Rhizosphere | place: USA: Michigan...
CCGCAGCCGCAGGTGCTCTTCACGTTCGGATTCTCGAACTTGAAACCTGAAGCTTCCAGCGTTTCCACGAAATCCACGGTGCAGCCGTCGAGATACATCACGGACGTCGCATCTACGAACACTTTGAGTCCCTCAAAGTTCAGGACTTTGTCCATGACTCCGGGGCCATTTTCAAATGACATGGAGTAGGAGAAACCCGAGCAGCCGCCGCCAACCACGCCAATGCGCAATCCCGCCGGGACCGGATTCTGTGTAGCCATGATTTCCTTTACCTTGGAAATGGCCTTTTCGGTCAGGATAACCGGAGTTTTTGCCGGTGTTTCAACGTTGGGAGTCGTCGCCATTCAATTCTCCTTGAATCAGATGAGTGCGCTTGGATACAAGACCATTATAGTACAAATTCGGACCTCGCCACCAAGCGCTTTCTCTTCGATTCGATGAACGGCGCGGCTGGAAGTCGCAAATAGCGGGTTACAGCCAAAGGGCGAAGACTAGGGCGAAAAAGGCTGGCCTAGCTACTCTGGAGCGGGGCTATAATTCGAATTGAACGAGGTTCCCTGCCCGCGCCGGGTCAACGGCCCGGGTGAGCAGAGAGCATCACTCCCAGTTTGTCCCCTAAGGTGGTGTTCTATGATGCCGGCACTGCTGATCCTTTGGGCCGTTCTGACCCTGGTGTTGGTTTTCCTCCTGATTTACCGCGGCACGCTTACGATGCACGAAGACGATCAGCTTTTCCTTGATCATGCCGAGCAGCACATGGCTAGAGAGCAGGAGGAGTTGATTGTAAAAATGAACCGTATCAATCCGTGGGTCCGCATTCTTGGCACATGCTCCGTGGTGCTGATTGTGCTGATCGGCGGAATTGCGTTGTTCAGTAATCTCACGCGGTAAGTTGCGACGTACGCCTGCTTCGCTCAATGCGCGAAGAGGTGCGACATGACCTCGAATCACTAAAAAGCTGCGGATATGCAGCGGAAGGTGAGATTGCGTCCGCTCCAACTCCAGTTACCTCAGCTTCCACGCAGTCAGCCTCTTGAAGTAATCCCACCCTGCAGAGTTCCGCGTTTCGTTCACCTCGGGGCCGTATCTTCAAGCCCCACAGTCAACCCCGCATAATCCCGCCGAATCCACCTCAGGTATGGCTCGAACGGACGGGAGATGGAATGAAAGCTCATGCGTTGAGATGCGTCTACGCTTTGCTGGCATTGTTCGCTTTTGCAGTTTTGCCCAGGGACGCTATGTCGCAGCAGAATCCAAAATGCGCGGGTTTGCCTGATTATCAAAACTCAAAGCAACATTGACATCGGTGGTGAAGCAAGGCAAGGAAGCAAACAGCGGGATGGGCAATCCTGAGTGGGCTGCCGTGGTCAACCGTGATGGGATCGTCTGCGCGGTTGTCTTTTCCGGGCCGACCGTTCCGCGCAGTGGCCGGGCAGCCGGCTAATCGCCGCGGGAAAGCCAACACTGCAAACGCGCTGAGCGGGCCAAACTTTGCCTTCTCAACGGCGAATCTGTTCACGCAGCCTGGACAAAGCTTGTACAGTCTTACGACCAGTGCGCCTCCGAATCCAGTGGTCGCTTTTGCCGGCCCGCCGAATGCTTACGGGCAGCCCAACCTTATTCTTCCCTACCCACGGTATTCTTCCCTACCCACGGTTCCCACCGCCGCTACGCGCCAAGGCGCTGGCGTCGCTTTCACCGTGGGCTAGGCTGGAGGCGCGGCTGCGCCGCTCGGATTCACGCAGATCGAAGGCTCGTAGTTGGATCCCTGAGTTCTGTTACGCTGAAAAGGCATTTGCTTAAGCGACTTGTGCCGGCTGCTGCACACCTTCGACTTCAATCGTAATCTTTGGCGGATGCAGCAAGGTGTTATGAATCAGGCATTTGTGAACAACTTCTTCCGCACCTTTGCGATGCTCGTCCGCGACCGCAAGCGGCAACCGTATTTCGATCTTGAAATCCTCAAGGCGCGCCGGGCCCGTTACTTTACCCGCGGTCACGCGGACGTGAGTTCCCTCACTTGCGAGGCCTTTCTTTCCCAGATACTGCGCAACGTAATATCCCGCGCAGGAGCCTAACGATGCCAGCATCAATTCCGGCGGCGTCATGCCTTCGTCAAAGCCGCCGCTGGCTTCAGGCTGATCGCAGGCAATAGTATGCTGCCGCGCACGAATTTCAAACTGTACTGATCCAAGATGTTCAACTGTAACTTCCATTTTTTTCCTCCCCTCAACACTCTTCGGTGTGTGCCATTTCCTTTCGGCACGGCCTCGAACTATTGCGCAGCAAAGCCCCTTGCACGATGGGGAAATGATTGCGATAGCTCTTGTAGGCTAATGCTGGCGGTAAAAGATTCTTCCTCTCATATAGGAAGAGCCTCGGCGGAAGGAAAAGGATTCGGACTTTTTGGTGTCGCTGCGCTCCAACCCGCCGTGGTGAATGGGTCGCCCGAAGATTCTCGTGCGCTTGTCTGGACGCGTACGGGCGAGAGGCTGCTGCCGAAATCCTGAGCGACTCCGAGGCTTGCGGAGGAGGAGTGGAAGGATCTCCTGTGTTTCATGGTTCTGCGCGATCTAGAAGATTGCAGGGATCCCTTGGTGCGCTCGGGATGGTGAGCAATGGTGCGAAAGGGGGGACTCGAACCCCCACGGTTTTACCCGCCAGATCCTAAGTCTGGTGCGTCTGCCAATTCCGCCACTTTCGCACGTTTAGATTGTAAACGCATCAACTCCGGCAACGCCAAGGTCCGTTAGGGCCGTGTGCCGTGTCGAATGGAGTACCGCGTCTCAAGGGAGCCCCATCTTTCGTCATCTCCTGGTGAACTGCTCCGAGAGTGTGTGACGGGAAAGCGGGGCGGTATGCCAGAGGTCTTTATCGACTCGCCCGCCAAGCCGGACAAGAGCGCACTGTGAGCGGAAATAGTCTTGTTGCTGCTCCAAGATAGCCCGAGCATCCACGCTGAGCGGGAGAGAGCGCCTCGCGCTTTTGGACTTCCCCTTTCGTCACAAAGATGCAGCCCTGCTCGGTCTCCAAGAAAACTCGATCCCAAGTCAGGGCGCAGCACTCGCCCACTCATCCCGTTAAGGTCACCCTTATCTCGCAGATTGTTTTGGGTTTGCGCTGCTGCGAAAGTGGCTTGAGGCGGATTCAATAAATTACGAAGGCGGCCTGGACCATTAGTGTTGTCCGTCGAAGCCCCTCGGCTGCGGCATTTTTACCGGTCCGATCAGGAACTGTGCAGACCGGGCATGGCGGCCCGAGGTGGACAGAATCTACGGCCAGCGACGAAAGCAGAAAGTCAGGGGTAACGAGCTTCATTTCTCTATCTCAAGGCCGCCAAGCACATGAACTAGAGCAGGCGCCCCGGATTTTTGTGCGAGCTGGGTCGCAACACGTCGGATGGCCTGTGCAACTAATTCTTAAGCAACGAAACTTCTTAAACAACGAACCCCTTGCTCTGTCCGATTCTTGAGAGTTACACAGCGCAGAATCTCACGCGCGAAACCGAACGAGTTAATTAATTGGGGCAGACCTCCGGGAACGACGGAGAAATGGAACTCTACGACCAACCTGATATTGGAGGATTCCATGCCTGAAAGCAAAATTGAAGAGCAAGACATTTTGAACTTCGCACTCAACCTGGAATATCTGGAGGCTGAGTTTTACACGTACGCAACCACCGGCAAGTCGATCACGAGCTTCGGGCTCGGGACCAAAGGCAAGGCGAGCGGCTCGAATCCCGCGACCGGCGGCTCTACCGTCGGAGGCAGCAAGGTCAACTTTCCTGACAACGAGGCCTTCGTTCGCGACATTGCAACACAGATCGGCGCGGACGAACGCGCCCACGTCGTCCTGCTCCGCGGCGCATTAGGCTCGTCTGCATGTGCCATGCCCAACATCGACTTGGGCGCTCTTGGATTCGGCTTCGGTGATATGAATGATTTCCTCCGAGCAGCACGCATCTTGGAGGACGCCGGCGTGACGGCGTACGCGGGCGCGGCCGGTTTTCTTAAGACTCCGGACATCATTACAGCGGCGGCATGCCTCTTGGGCGCTGAGGCGGAGCATGCTGCCACTATACGAACACAAATTGCGCGATTGAAGATACCAACGACACCTGTGGACGGCGTGGACTTGATCCCTCCGCCCAGCGGACAAGCAAAGCAGGTTCTCTCCATCAAGGTCAGCGATGGGATGGTCGCGACCAGGACGGCTGGGCAGGTGCTTTACCTCGCGTATGGAGGGAAGGCAGGTGCGAAACAAGGTGGCTTTTTCCCGAACGGTCTTAACGGTAACATCAGCGCGAGCACAGAAGCGGCGACAATGCCAGTAGCTGCCTAACTCGCTTGAAGGCTGGCCACAAGCAACTCGGATCACCAATAACGTTCTTGGGACGCCAGCGCCAGCTGGAGCAGACCCAAAAGCCGACAAATTCTCCGGCGCGGTTGGCCGCTATTCCTAAGCTGTCTGTGACCGGCTGGCCGCGCACAAACTGACTCCAGGTCAGGAAAAATTCCAAGGAGAGTAGATGCCGAAAGTTTCCTTCGCGACCGATGTCAAGCCGTTGTTTCGCACCATCGATATTTCGCACATGAAGCGGTTCGGCGTGGAGCTGGACAACTACGCCTACATGTCAAATCCGGATAAAGCAAATAGCGTGCTGACGAACTTATCACCGCACGATGGCGAACCGCCTTCCATGCCGCCCGGAGGACCTTATTGGACGGCGGAGCAGCTCGCGCTGTTCACCAAATGGCAGGAGGACGGATACCAGCCATAAGACATAAGTGAGGAGAATTTCACATGGCCATTACGTCACGAGGCTTTTCTGGTCGACGCACCCCCGCGGATGTAAAGCTACCGCCCGGACAGTACCTCACGACGGACTTTCCTGTCTTGTCCGCCGGACCCACCCCACGCACGGCGCTCGACAAGTGGGAATTCACGATTGATGACGGAACAGACGTCCTGCGGCGATGGGATTGGAAATCGTTTCGCGAACTGCCTGCGGAGACCATCACGGTCGATATCCATTGCGTTACGCGATGGTCGAAGCTCGGCACAACCTGGGAAGGCGTATCGCTCGACACGCTATTCAAGGGCATTAAAACGGACGCTGAGTACGCGATGGCGCGGTCGTACGGCGACTACACCACGAACCTGCCCCTGGAAGATCTCATGAACAAGCAGGCCTGGATCGCGTTTGGATTTGACGATGACGATCTCGCGCCAGAGCACGGCGGCCCCGCGCGGCTTCTGGTGCCACATCTTTATTTGTGGAAGAGCGCCAAATGGGTCCGAGGCATCACGTTGATGCACGAGGACCAGCCCGGGTTTTGGGAATCCCTCGGCTACCACGACTATGGAGACCCGTGGAAGGAGCAGCGGTATCAGGGGGACTGATGTGGCGTGTCGGAACAGTGATTGATCTTCACGACGAAACGTCGACGGCACGCACCATCACGCTTGAAGTTCCAGACTGGCCGGGACACGTTGCCGGCCAGCACGTTGACGTACGTTTGACGGCCCCGGACGGATACTCGGCGGCCAGGTCGTACTCCATTGCCTCTGCGCCGAACTCCGAAAAGCGCGTTGAAATCACCGTCGAGCGCTTGCCTGACGGCGAAGTCTCACCCTACCTCACACAGGAGCTCGCGGTCGGTGATCGTCTGGAGTTGCGGGGGCCGATCGGCGGCTGGTTCGTTTGGCGCACGGAGCAGACCGAGGCGATCCAGCTGATAGCCGGCGGTTCGGGTATGGCGCCGTTGATGGCGATGATTCGCTCGCGCACGGCATTCGGCAACACTGCGCCCTTTCGATTGCTGTATTCCGTGCGCGAACCCGAAGCGATCTTGTATCGAGACGAACTGGAGAAACTGTCCAATCAGGATCGTACGATGATGCTCGCTTATGCGTACACCAGGGTCGCGCCGAGGGAGTGGCCGCGACCGCCGGGTCGCATCGATGCCGCGTTGATTGCGGAAGCGACCTGGCCGTCAAAACTTGGGCCGACCTGCTATGTCTGCGGCCCCACACCATTCGTTGAAATTGCCGCCAGCCTGCTTAGCGCCTGCGGCAATCGCTCCGAGAAGATCAAGACTGAGCGTTTTGGCCCAACAGGAGGAAAGAAATGAATTTGCCTATGGACTACCTTGACGGCAACGCCGCTGCGGGGGAGTTGAGCAAGATATTCGCGGTGGATGTTACGACAGCAGAAGGAAAGTGTGTCTATTGTGGCACAACAAAGCGATTTGCCGAGGCGCATGTGTATATGGAGGGCCCCGGTATCGTGGCGCGTTGCTGCGTGTGCGAGCAAGTTCTGCTTCGATTTGTAAATGCGCGCCAGCGAGGGTTTCTTGAATTGCGGGGCATGAGCTACCTGCGCTTCGACACCGCGTAATTTCCCCCATTGACGAAGTAGTTTGTGGACAAGAAGCTCGGCGCGACGTTCGTCGTATTTCTATCGAGCATGAAGGAGCAACGATTCTTACTCCCGTTCACCATGATCACAGGTGTAGGCATCAGGACATGGTTCGACTATTCGGTCTTCTCCGCGGCCGCTGCCGCATTCTTAGTGGCGTTCTGGGAGCCTGACAGATTCACGTTGGACAAGCTTCTGAATCGATCACGAAAATGACCGGGAGATCCGATCACGAACAACACTAACTTCGACAGCGGGAGGTGACCGATGAAGGCGATCGTGGTGACGGATCAGGCTGCGGGAACGGCGGGGATGAAGCTAGTGGAGCGGCCCGAGCCGCAGGGCGCGGCGCTTGCCAGCCTCTCGGGCGCGAACTACGGCGACGTCGTTGTTCAGGTTCATGCGTCGGGATTCACCGGGAATGAGCTGTCGTGGCCGTCGACCTGGATCGATCGCCTAGGCCGTGACCGGACGCCGTCAATCCCCGGCCACGAGCTGGCCGGAGTGGTCACCGCCCTCAGCTATGGAACAACCGGGCTGTCGGCGGGACAGCGGGTGTTCGGCCTCACGGATTGGACTCGCGATGGCACGCTGGCGGAGTATGTAGCCGTCGAGGCACGCAACCTGGCGCCGCTGCCAGGCGACGTTGACTTCACGGTGGGCGCGGCCCTCGTGATGCCGGGTCTGACCGCCTGGCAGGGGCTGTTCGAGCACGGCCGCGTTCGTACGGGCCAGAGCGTCCTCGTGCACGGTGCGGCCGGCGTAGTCGGTTCGATGGCGACCCAGCTCGCACGTGAGGCTGGAGCGTACGTCATCGGGACCGGGCACGCTGCCGGCCGTCAGACGGCTCTGGAATTCGGCGCACAGGAGTTCGTCGACCTCGATAATGACGCGCTAGAAGATGTCGGTGGCGTCGATGTGGTTTTCGATGTCATCGGCGGCGACATAGCGAAGCGGTCTGCGGGGGTGATACGCGCCGGAGGAACGCTGGTGACCATTGCCGGCCCGACCGAGGCGCGGCCCGCTGGCGGCCTGACTATCGACTTTGTCGTCGTACCCGATCGCGCCCAGTTGAGTGAGCTCGTCCAGCGGGTCCGGGATGGTCGGCTGCGGACAAACATCGGTAAGGTGGCTGCCCTCGACGATGCCGTCGCCGCCCTCAACCCGACCGAACGGATCAAGGGAAAGACGATCATCCGCGTTCATCCGTGAGGTCACAGTGGCAACGAACTGGCGGAGCCTATCCTGGTGACGCTGTCCTTCCAGGATTGCCGCGAGTGTCTGAATGGGCTGAATTGCTGACGTCCCAACGGCAAAGCTGGAGCAAGCGGATGGCAGGAGGCGAGACGTACAGCCCGCCATTGTCCGGATGACACATGTACCAAAGGACCTGCTACCAGGCAATTATTTTTCAATTTGTAATCCACTTAGGCCGAGGTAAGTAGTACCCTAGTTCCCACGTGCCACTCTCGCCACTTAGTACAGAAACACAACTTGAGAAAATCTGGAGGCCCAATGAAACGGGTTCTTTCTGTAACACTTTTCAGTGCTCTGTTTGCTTTCGTCCTGACAGGCTGCGGCGGCAACAACAATAGTCCCGTCCAAGCCACCGGCAGTTCGACTACAGTTCAGTTCGGTGATGCCACCGATCCTTCGATCGCGAAGTTTGAACTGACCGTAAGCTCCATCACCTTGACGGGTGCGGGCGGCACCGCCAACACGGCGAACCTGCTTGCTGCCCCGGTTGAATTCGAATTTTCACACGCTGCGGGCGCAGTGGAACCAGTGTCGCTGTCCAAGGTTCCCGCGGGCAGCTACTCTGCGGCTTCGATTACATGGTCGAACCCGGAAGTTGTTCAGATCGTGAACAACGTTCCGACGAAGCTGACGCCGAGCCCGACTTCGGGCACGGTGAACGTGACTTTCAGCGCGAACATCACGATCGGCTCGGGGCAGAATTTCCTGAACTTCGACCTTGATCTGTCGAAGACCCTGACGATCACCGGTACCAATGCGGCGATTTCGCCGACATTCAATGTGACCGCCACCGCGCTGCCCGCGGGCGGCAATGGCGAAGATGATGAGAACGGTGAAATGGACGATGTCCATGGCAAGGTTACTGCCATCGCTGCGCCGAAATTCACGGTTCAGACCAATGCTGGAGCCAGCATTGATTTCACCACCGACGCGAATACGCGCTTCAAGGACGGTCTCACGCAGCTGAGCGACCTAAAGGTCGGCGACATTGTGGAGGTGGATGCGACGACGCAGGCCGAGGGAACCCACCTGGCTACCAAGGTCGAACGCGAAGGCGGCGAGGCAGGCGAAGAAGCTGAAGGTCTGATCCAGAAGATCGACAACCCGCTGACCACGATCACGATCGTGCACCAGCTTGATTCCACCAATAACGCGGCGCCAACCACGGTCGGCATCACGGTGAACGCGAGCACGGCGTACAGCGTCCGCGCGGACAAGCTGAGCGTGACCGGCACGTTCGACGCGACGCACATCGGACCTGGACAGCGCATTGAAGCTGACGCCGACGGCCAGGCCAGCCCGATCGTTGCCAAGAAAGTGAAGCTGCGTGAGCAGGCCGTGATCGGAACGGTTTCGAACCTGAACGGCAGCACCTTCACCCTGACGCCTGCGGCGAACTCAGCACTCGCACAGCTGGCGCCGGCAGGCACCACCGTGGCAGTGACGATCGCCAGCGGTGCGAACGTGAAGAACGCTCCGGCGAACGGCGCAACGGTGCGGGTCCGGGGCCTGGTCTTCGTGAGCGGAACCACGTACACGATGACGGCAGCGCGCGTCGACAACAACCAGTAACAGAACCAACTTCAACCCAACACGCAGGCCCGCTTCGGCGGGCCTGGCTTTTTTTCGAAACCCGCTTGACCGGATCGCTTTCCTCGAAGGCGTGGATGCTCTTGGAGCAGCGGTGCTCGGCGCGTGGGCGGCCTCGCACCTTGTCGGTTCAATTTAATGGAGTGAGGCAATACGATTCAGAGGTGCCGTGTTGTTAAGGCCGGGCGTATGGAAGCGCGCTGAGTTCATTCTCGGGGACGACGCGGAGTTCGAGCGCGCCTTCTGCGGGAAGTGCATCGAGTGGCAAGCGGTCACGCCAGATGGCAAAACGGATGCGGAGCGTCTGGCTCGCCGAGACACCAAGCAAGCTGAGCGGAACCTGGCATTCGAAGATGGACTCCATGCGAGCCAGGACACGGGGATGAGGAGCGTTGCCGTCGCCGCTCTCACCAAATTGAACGTTCTCGATGCTGCCGGAAGAGATGTCGGCTTCGAGGCGGAACGAGCGAATCGCTGCCGGATTCTCGGCCACGGCTTCAACGCTCACGACGAGCCTGGTATTCGGCTGCACGAAATCGGCCGGCGATTCCATGAAGTCCACGCGACAGTAGAGGTTCTCTTCGTCGATGCCTGCATAGCCGGTATCGAGCAGGAAGAGCTTGCCGTGCATGGATGAGGTGTGCCGGTCAGCGATGTGCGAGGCGGCGCCGAGCCAGTCAAAGTAGCCGATGTTCGAGCCGTCAATCTGGGGGTGAATGTATGCTGTCTGCGGCGTGAACTGCGGACGCGCATAGAAACCTGTGATGGGTTGGGCGAGCGCATCCGGCGGGTGAGCGCCCAGCGCGTGATAGACGTTGGCCAGGTGCTTGCGGTAGAGCTCGTCAAAATCGCGATCGTTCTGCGTGTGATGCTCAGGGCCGTACCACCAGTTCCAGTCACTGCCCTCGGCAATCAGCAATTCTTCATAGGCAAGCTGCTTCTGAGGCGCCGGAACCTTGCTCTCGTTTTCAGAGTAGAAGTCGTGCGCCGCGGCGAGATGGTCCCACGCAAGGTTGTCTTCGGCGGCACCGATCCAGACATCGAAGTTGGCGTTGATCCACGAGCCGGGAATAATCGATTGGAGCGGCTCGGGAGATATCTCGCGCTCTATGGCCTCAGTAAATGTAAGAGCTTCGAAGGCCTTGTCATTGCTGATGCCGTCGTACAACCGGCGCAGGAATTCCCTGCCCGACTGCGGATAGGTCTCCCACGCGTTCTCGCCATCGAGGATCACCGGCACAACCGCATCGCGACCAGTTGCAAGAACCGGCGCAGCCGATTCCTTGACCTTACGAATGAAGTCGGAAGCAGCATCCCGCGGAGGAACGCCGGAGTAAACAAAGCCGATGAGGTCAGAAAGCGAGTGATCGCGGAAAAGAACGTGAATGGCGGCATCATTTTGCTGCCACCGGTAAATGCGGTACAGCTTGTTCGCGCCTTCGCGTTCGAGATACCCATGACCATCACGCTGGAAGAGGCAGCCAATCGAACGGCCCAGCACACCTTCATCTGTGGCGAGCCAGTTGAGCCCGGCATTAGCGGCAAGGCGGAGTGCTTCGTCAGAAACGCTTCCTTCGGAAGGCCACATTCCCGCGGGTCGTTTGCCGAAGACCTTCTGGTGCAGATCAAGACCGCGCACGATCTGCTCACGCGCGTCTTCGGGATGCTGGAACGGCGCGTTGGGCAGCGGTATCCCGTGATGGGAGATAGCGCCTGCATTGGTATCGCACACGAGAGGCAGAATTGGATGATAAAAAGGGGAGCTTGAGACCTCGATTTGTCCTCGCTCCACCGCGCCGGCGTACGCAGGAAGAACCTTGGCGAGGAACTCGCGTTGTTTTGCGATCACCAGTTGCTGGTCTTCGATGGTGAAATTGCGGCCCTTTTTTATCAGGTCGGAGACATCGCGATCCTCAAGGAAAAACTCGTCCATCCATGCGATCTGTGAAAGCACCTGAAGATCCGTCAGCTCGGCATTGGTAAGCCGCGGGACCACAAGCGCAATGTCCTCGTGCTTTCCGCAATACTGCTGCCAGAGCTCGCGATAGCGAGGATAGCGGCCGATCATGTTTTCGGTGTTGGCCTGGAAAAGGTACTGCAGGGCGAAGAGCCGTTCGGAGAAGTCGAG
>Ga0070681_10006479_pt1 | contig 11396 bp, 9 predicted proteins | sample KBSC83BmetaG_FD_65650 | JGI IMG/M metagenome (GOLD analysis project Ga0070681, IMG submission 65650) | Corn rhizosphere microbial communities from Kellogg Biological Station, Michigan, USA - KBS C8-3B metaG | ecosystem: Host-associated > Plants > Roots > Rhizosphere | place: USA: Michigan...
GGGCGATCCCTTTGTGTCGATCGACCAGGAGGGCGTCGGCGCGCTGGTGCGGATCGGCGTCGAGCGGGGACGCAAGGTCCGACGCAACCTCAAGGTGGGCATCTGCGGTGAGCACGGCGGCGATCCCGCCTCGGTTGCATTTTGCCATCAGGTGGGGCTGGATTACGTGTCCTGTTCGCCGTTCCGTGTGCCGATTGCGCGGCTTGCGGCGGCGCAGGCGGCGCTCGGAGCGAAAGCTGCCGGCGAGGCTTAGGGGGCTTGCTGAGGGGGAGATCATGAAACGACCCGCGCGTTCGGCAGCGACCGTGAAAAGCCGCTTTGCCAAGGTCAACGGCGTCCGCCTTCATTATCTGACGGCCGGCCAGGGCGATCCGGTGATCCTGCTGCACGGTTATGCGCAGACCAGCCACATGTGGCTTCCGCTGATCGCGGAGTTGGCCAAGACCCGCACCGTGATCGCGCCCGACCTGCGTGGCTTCGGTCAATCCGCCAAACCGGCGGGCGGTTACGAAAAAGCATCCATGGCGCAAGACATCCATGCGCTCGCGGCTTCGCTTGGATACAAGCGGATTCGTCTCTGCGGTCACGACATCGGGCTGATGGTGGCCTACGCCTACGCGGCGCAATATCCAGATGAGGTCGAACGCATCGCACTGATGGATGCCTTCCTGCCCGGCGTCGGCAACACCGAAGGCATCTTTCTGCTGCGCGACAAATGGCACTTCAATTTTTACGGCGAGACTCCGCTGAAACTCGTCAAAGGCCGCGAGCGCATCTACTTCGAACACTTCTGGAATGACTTTGCGGCGAATCCCAAGAAATCGGTCTCTGAAGCCGACCGCCGCTTCTACACCAAAGCTTACGCGCAGACCGGCGGCATGCGGGCCGGCTTCGAGGTGTTCCGCGCGTTCGATCAGGACGCCAAGGATTTCGCGCGGTTTGCCAAGACCAAATTGAAAATGCCGATGCTGGTGCTGACCGGAGAAAAGGCGTCCGGCCAGTTTCTGATCGACCAAGGCAGGCTCGTTGCCGATCATGTCGACGGCGTCATCGTCAAGGGCGCGGGCCATTGGCTGATCGACGAGGCGCGCGATCGCGTCGTGCCGACCCTTGCGGCCTTTCTGGGCGGCTAATTCGGTGTCGCGGCCGCATTGAAGGCCGCGCCCGGCGGTAACCGTTCCACGGTTCCCTGCAAATGCGGGGTTGTTTCGCTCCCACAACCATGTGCTACGCTGATGAGGGGGAAACTGGCGAAACGTCCGTGAACAGGGCGGCGCAAGGGGGAGAATGGCCGAGGAACAGCAATTGGCCGCGGCGGCCACGCCGACGGGCGTTTCCGAAGATGCGCTGAAGAAGGCCGAAGAGTTCATCGAGGCCGACGAGGGCGCGTTCAATCGGTTGTCCGGATTCGCCGGGACTGCCGCGACCACGATCGCCGTGTCGATGTCGCTGTTCCATCTTTATGCAGCGATCGCGGGCGCATGGCCGTTCAAGGATGCGCCGATCATCGCGACGCAACCGTTGCGCTATGCGCACGTCGCGTTCGTGCTGGTGCTGAGTTTCCTTTTGTTTCCGATGGCGATGCGGTTTCGCAATCGCATCCGCTGGTGGGATGTGCTGTTCGGCGTGGTGAGCGCGGCCATCCTGGTCTACGCCATCGAGGGTGGGGACGATTTCACCGATCGCGCCACTTCGCCGACGATGCTCGATACCACGCTCGGCATCATCTTCATCGTGCTGTTGCTGGAAGCGACAAGGCGCACCACCGGCTGGATCGTTCCGGTAATTTCCCTCGGCTTTCTCGCCTACGCTTATTTCGGGCCGTATTTGCCGCAACCGTGGACGCACCGCGGCTTCGATGTCGGGCAGATCGTCGGCCAGCTCTTTATCACGCTCGAAGGCATCTTCGGCGTTCCGGTCGATGTGTCGTCATCGCTCATTATTCTGTTCACGATCTATGGCGCGTTTCTGCAGCACTCCGGCGCCGGAAAATTCTTCATCGATTTTTCCATGGCGCTGATGGGTAACAAGGCCAACAGTGCCGGCCGCACCGTGGTGCTGTCGTCGTTCCTGCTCGGCGGTCCGTCAGGCTCGGGCGTCGCGACGACGGTGACCATCGGCGCCGTCGCTTATCCGATGATGGAGCGTGCGGGATTCGAAAAGAACGCCGCCGGCGGATTGCTCGCGGCCGGCGGGCTCGGCGCGATTATTTCGCCGCCGGTTCTGGGCGCGGCCGCATTCCTGATCGCCGAGTTCCTCAAGATCAGCTACCTCGACGTGATCTGGATGGCGACCATCCCGACGCTGCTTTATTATCTGTCGCTGTTGTTCATGGTCGAACTCGACGCCAAGAAGTTCAGCGCGCGGATTGTCGACACCAGCCAGTCGCTGTCGTTGTGGCAGCTCACGACGCGTTACGGCTTTCATTTCCTGTCGTTGATTTCGATCATCATCTTTATGTTGTGGGGCTATTCGCCGACGCTTTCGGTGTTCTGGTCGACCGTACTCACCTTCGGGTTGAGTTTCCTCACCAGGGAAACGGCGCTGACCCCGAAGCGGCTGGTGAAGACACTGGCCGACGGTTCGACCGGCGTGTTGACCGCCGCCACGACATGCGCCACTGCTGGCATCATCGTCGGCGTGGTGACGCTCACCGGTCTTGGCCTCAAGTTCTCTTCGATCGTGATCGATTATGCCGGCGGCAGTCTGCTGCTGACCGCAATCTACACGGCGTTGATCGTCTGGATCGTCGGTCTCGCCGTGCCGGTGACGGCGTCATACATCATCTGCGCGGTGATCGCGGCGCCCGCAATGATCAAGCTCGGTGTTCCTGCCGTCGCGGCTCACATGTTCATCTTCTATTATGCCGTGCTGTCGGAGGTGTCGCCGCCGACGGCTCTGTCGCCGTTCGCCGCCGCCGCGATCACCGGTGGCGATCCTTACAAGACGACGCTGCAAGCCTGGAAATACACGCTGCCGGCTTTCCTTGTGCCGTTCGTGTTTGTGCTCGATCCGCAGGGTCTGGGTCTGCTGCTCACCGTGCCAAAGGGCGGTTCGTGGGTCGACATTGTCGAGATCACGGTCAAGACGGCGTTGGGACTCGGAGCCCTGGCCTCGGCGGCACAGGGCTGGGCGCTGCGCAAGACGACGATGGTCGAACGCGGGCTGTTAACGTTTGCCGGTCTTCTGTTGGTGTTCCCGAGCTTGATCGAGGGCATAATGGAAGCCATCATCGGTCACGACATCGAGTACACCGCGACATTTGGTTTGGCGATCGGTATTGCGGTCTTGCTCAAACAACGGATGCAATCGGCGCCGCCAGAAGCGCCAGCAGCCAGCCGCTAACGACAATAGGTCAAGGGAGGATAAATGATGACACGCAAAGGTCTGGTCTTCGGCGCACTGATCGCTGGAGCCGCGCTGCTGGCCGGCGCGGCGCTGGCGCAGCCCCTCAACATTGCGATCGCGACGGGCGGCACCGGCGGTGTTTATTATCCGCTCGGCGGCGGCATGGCGAACGTGCTGACCAAATACGTGCCCGGCGCGGCGGCGACCGCGCGCGTCACCGGCGGTTCGGTCGACAATCTCAAGCTGATCGGCTCGAAGCAGAGCGAGCTCGGTCTGGTGATGGTCGACGCCGCCCTCGATGCGCTCAAGGGCGAAGACAAATTCAAGGGCAACCCGGTCGATGTTCGCACCTTGATGGTGCTTTATCCGAACCGGATGCATGTCGTCACGATCGAGGGCAAGGGCATCGAGAAAATGTCCGACCTCAAGGGCAAGCGCGTTTCCACCGGCTCGCCCGGCAGCGCGACCGAGGTGATGGCGTTCCGTGTGATCGAAGCGGCCGGTCTCGACAAGGACAAGGATATGCGACGCGAGCGGTTGAGCGTCGCGGAATCCACCAACGCGATCAAGGACGGCAAGATCGACGCTTACTTCTGGGTCGGCGGCTTGCCGACCGCGGCCGTCACCGATCTCGGCGCGACGCCGGGCGTCAAGATCAAGCTCATTGATCACTCGGAAGTCGTTGCCAAGATGAACGCCAAGTACGGCAGCATCTACAGCGAGGGTATCATCCCCGCCAAGACCTATCCGGGTCAGGACAAGGACAATAGGATTTCGGTGGTCCAGAACATCCTGGTGACCAATGCCTCGATGCCGGACAAGGTTGCCTACGACATCGTCAAGACGTTCATCGAGCACAAGGACGATCTGGTCGCGGTGCATGGCGAAGCCAAGAGCATCGATCTCGCCAATCAGATTCAGAAGAACTCGCCGATCCCGTGGCATCCGGGTGCGGTGAAGTACTTCACCGAAAAAGGCGTGAAGATGTGAGTGAGCATCTGACTTCGATCGGATCGGTTGGCCGGCCGCGGAGCGGCGGGCCAACCGCCTTGGTTTCATGGTACGGATTGATGGGGCTGGTCGGCTTCGGCTTTGGGCTGCTCGCCGACCGCAGGCCATTCGGCAACGAATTGTTTGTCCATCCGTTCGTGCTGTTCGTCATTCTGGTCGGGCTTTCGCTGCTGGCGCTGCGCGTGCTGATGGTGCGCCCGGAGTCGAAGGTCATTTCCAATCGCACGCTGCTGGCCGGCTGCGCACTCGGCCTCGCGATGTTCCTCGGCGGAAATCTTGCCGCTGCGTGGATCTTTCTCATCAGCTGACCTCGTCCGCTTCGATCCCGTTTCCGTTGACCATCTGTTTACCAAGTCGTGCGCTTCGCGGCGTTGCGCGCACGGCCATGGTTTTTTTGCGTGTGGAGCATGCGCGGCTTGCGTGATCGGTCGCGCGTGCAGGGCCGGCCGTCGCCCATCAAGTTTGCGCCAATTAACGGCTTCGCAAGGTTAATCGGACAATAAAAGAACGTGTCGCATTGGAGCCATCACGGCGCCAATAGCCGGCGTTTCAGTTCTGCCGCGTAGCGTTGCGTATCGTTGCGTCAGTTGCGTGAGCGTGTTGCATGGTTGTCTCGCGTAAGAGGCCGAAGGGTGTCGGCTACTACGGCCCCTTCGGCCTGAGCGTCCTGGCTCTGAGTCTGATCCCACGGTCGATGGGTTATCAGGACTTGGCCGCGCTGATGGCGCGCCAGCCGGAGGTATCGCAACGAGCGCGAGCGCATATGCTCGCGTCTCCGTTCGGAACGATTCACGCGGCGACCTTCAGCTTTCCCCAGCCGATCGGCACGCTGATCCCAGAGCCGCCATCGGTGCGGCTCGCCAGCATCGGCGCAGTCGATCCCGAAATCACGGGCTCCTTCGGACGCGACCTGACAGGCGTGCCGAGCTCGTTGTCTTCGGGTGCGCTTGGTTCGACGTTGCACCGGCCCCGGCTCGATTTTCCAACGGTCAATCGCAAGCTCAAGGGCGACCTGCTGGCTCGGCCCCGTCGTCCAAAGGAGCCGCCGCCGGCGGCGGGAACGCGCGATCTGACGCCGGGCCGGGTGAAGACCGTGACATTCACCAGACCGACCGCTCCTCCGCCGGCGTCGTCCGAAGCGGTGTCTGCCGCTGCGCAACCCGAGGCCGAACTGCCGGACGCTTCGCCCTTGCAGCAGAGCGATGCTGCGCCGGATGCGGATTCCAAACTTGAATTGAAACCCGATCGCGAGCCCAAGCTCGAGCAGAGGTCGCAATCCGGACCGACGTCCTACGTGCTGGCCGCGCTGCCGTCGTCGCAGTCGCCGCAAGCTGCCGCGGATACGCCATTGGCCGACACCATTGACGACAGCAACGCGGCAATACGGCTCGGGCGGCTTTATTTCGGCGGCAATCCGGCAGGCGAGGCGGTCGGTCCGATCCAGTCGTGGCCGACGGAAGAAGAGCCGCTGCTTTCGACGCCAGCGCTCCACGATCCGGACATCAAGCGCTCGGCTTTGGCTTCGCCGCAGGACGCGGATTTCAACTTCGAGACGCCGTCGGCCGCAGCGATCTCGGGCGGAACCAAACCGCTTGATGCCAACGCCAAGCCTGCCGATGCCAAGTCCGCCGAGGCCGGCCAGAGCGTCGCCGCCAAGGGCGAGGTGACCGGCCCGGGCCGGCGGCCGAAGACTCCGGCCGAGCGGCTCGGCCTCGACGCAAAGCATCGCGCCAAGTCCGAGAAGTGCCTTGCCGAGGCGGTCTATTTCGAGTCGCGCGGTGAGCCCAAGCGCGGCCAGATCGCCGTGGCCCAAGTGGTGATGAACCGGGTGTTCTCCGGCTTTTATCCCAACAATGTCTGCGGCGTGGTTTATCAGAACGCGAACCGGAAACTCGCTTGCCAGTTCACCTTCGCCTGCGACGGCATTCCGGACGTGGTCAATGAGCCGGAGTTGTGGCAGCAGGCCAAGGAAATTTCCCACGACATGCTCGACGGCAAGCTCTGGCTGCCCGAGATCGGCCACTCCACGCACTATCACGCCTATTGGGTTCACCCGGCGTGGGTCCGCGAGATGCGGAAATTATACCGGATCGGCGTGCACAGCTTCTATCGTCCGCGGGCCTGGGGCGACACCGTCGAGGTGCCGAACCACACCTTCGTGCCGCCGTTCAGTCAATCGCGTGCGCAGCCCGAGGCCGATGCGGCGAAGGCGAAATTGTAAAAGCGCCCCGGTCACATCTCGATATCCAGCCCGACGTCCAACGCCGGAGCTGAATGCGTGAGCGCGCCGGATGAAGCATAGTCGACGCCGGTGGCCGCGATCTCAGCGATGTTGTCGAGGGTAATCCCGCCCGATGCCTCGATCACCAGACGGCCGTTCACCATCGCCACGGCCTTTTTCATCGACGCCGTGTCGAAGTTGTCGATCAGCACCACGTCGGCCAATCCACAGTCGAGCACATCCTGCAACTGCGCGAGCGAATCCACCTCGATCTCGATCTTGACCAGATGGCCGGAGGCCGCGCGGGCGCGCTCAAGCACCGCCCGGATGCTGCCCGCGACCGCGATGTGGTTGTCCTTGATCAGGATGGCGTCATCGAGCCCGAAGCGGTGATTGAAGCCGCCGCCGCAGCGGATGGCGTATTTCTCAAGCGCGCGCAGCCCCGGCGTGGTTTTGCGGGTGCAGCAGATGCGGGTCTTGCCAGCCTTATGCACATAGGCCGCGGTCGCCGTCGCGATGCCGGACAGGTGCTGCAGGAAATTCAGCGCCACGCGCTCGGCGGACAGCACTGCGCGGGCATCGCCGTTGATATGCATCAGCACAGCCTTTGCATCGACGGCGGCGCCGTCGCGCACCAACGGGACGATTTCGATACCGGGCGAAAGCTTGCGAAAGCAGGCCACCACCAGCGGCAGTCCGGCGATGGTGCCGGCCTTGCGCGCGCCGAGCACGGTGCGGCTCGGCGTTCCGGGCGGGATTGTCGCGATCGACGTGACATCGCCGGCGCGGCCGAGGTCCTCGGTCAGCCCGCGCATTACCGCCTCGTCGATCTCCAGCGGTGAGAGAAACCCGCTGGGGTAGAGCAGGGACTCGATCAGGCTTTCGGTCGTCGCTTGTGTCGGCATGGGTTCAACTCTTCAAATAGATCATGCGCTCGACGGCGCGGCGGGCTTTTTCGGCGACGGCCGGATCGACCGTCACCTCTTCCTTCATGGAGAGCAGGCTGTCGAGAATCTTCGGCAGCGTAATCCGCTTCATGTGCGGGCAAAGGTTGCACGGCCGCGTGAACTCCACGTCGGGCAGCTCTGCTTGGACGTTGTCGGCCATCGAACATTCGGTGACGAGGACGACGCGCTTGGGTTTGTTCTTGCGCACCCAATCGATCATGTGAGCGGTCGAACCGGTAAAATCCGAGGCCGCGATCACGTCCGGTGGGCATTCCGGATGTGCGACGATCTGCACCGACGGGTCGTTGGCGCGGATGAGTTCCAACTCGTCGCCGGTGAAACGCTCGTGCACCTCGCAGGAGCCTTTCCAGGCGATGATCTTCACCTTGCTCTGCGAAGCGACGTGTTTCGCCAGATATTGGTCAGGCACGAAAATCACCTTGTCGACGCCAAGGCTCTCGACCACCTGCAGGGCGTTCGACGACGTGCAAGTGATGTCGCTTTCGGCCTTCACCTCGGCGGAGGTGTTGACGTAGGTGACCACCGGCACGCCCGGAAAACGCGCGCGGAGCATCCGAACGTCCTCGCTGGTGATGGCGGAGGCGAGCGAGCAGCCGGCCTTGACGTCGGGGATCAGGACGGTTTTGTCCGGGTTCAGAACCTTCGCGGTCTCGGCCATGAAGTGCACGCCGCATTGCACGATCACGTCAGCCTTCACCTTGGTGGCCTCGCGTGCGAGCTGCAGGCTGTCGCCGACGAAATCGGCGACGCAATGGTAGATCTCCGGCGTCTGATAGTTGTGTGCCAGGATGACGGCGTTGCGCTGCTTCTTGATTGCGTTGATCGCCTTGACGTAAGGCGCAAAGAACGGCCACTCGACCGAGGGCACGACAGTCTTGATGCGCTCGTAGAGGTGCGCGGTCTCCCGTTCGACGTCAGCGTTCCATTGCAACGACGGCGCGGCCACCGAACCGAATTTGCGCAACGCTGCGCCGTTCGATGGGGCAGGTGCGGCGGCTGTCTGCCGCCTCTTCAGCGGCCCGACAGTGTCCACGACCGGCATGGCGTGTTCCTTCGTTCATTTCGCCAGGTTCGTCCACATCTACTCCTATTGAGCATATGTGGTGTCGAAAATAGCCGATGCGAGATCGGTTCCCAGGTTCGTTATTCTCATTTCGAGCAAATCACATATCACTTTGCCCGAAGCCGCGCCAGTCCCCAGGGTCCGCGCAGCTATGCGCGGGACAAATCGAAGTCATCACGAAGTTTCGCTTTGGCCGCCCGGCTCAACCGATTACATGATGCCGGTCGCACGCTGCTTTGCCGCGTGCCCATCCGGGGCGTCCCCATGTCGACTGCGACCACGTCTGCGCCGGCGAAGCCCGCTTGGCAAACGCCTGTTGTTCTCATCGCCGTCGGATGCGCGATTGCGTTGATCTCGTTCGGGCCGCGTTCGGCGCTCGGACAATTTCTCACGCCGTTGTCGTTCGAGCGTGGGTGGGGCCGCGAGACATTTTCATTCGCGATCGCGCTGCAAAATCTGGTGTGGGGAGCCATGCAGCCCTTCGCCGGCGGCATTGCCGATCGGTTCGGGCCGGTGCGCGTGCTTTGCGCCGGCGCCATTCTCTACGGCATCGGCCTTGCTGGAATGGCCTATGCGTCATCGACGTTGACGCTCGATATTTCCGCGGGCGTCCTGATCGGCTTCGGGCTGGCCGGTTGTTCGTTCCCCATGGTCGTCGGCGCGCTCGGAAAACTGGTGCCGGAGAACTGGCGGGCCTTCGCCTTCGGTGCCGGTACCGCGGCCGGTTCGTTCGGGCAGTTTCTGTTTTCGCCGTTGGCGCATGCGCTGATCGAAGTGTTCTCCTGGCATACGGCGCTTCTGGTCTTCGCCGGCATGATGCTGCTGGTGTTGCCGCTGTCGCTGCTGCTGGCGACGCCGCGGGGTGCCGCCGCGTCATCGGGGGCCAAGCTGCAGTCGGGCCGTCAGGCGCTGAGCGAAGCGTTCGGCCATCGCAGCTACGTCCTGCTGGTGCTGGGCTTCTTCACCTGCGGCTTTCAGCTGGCGTTCGTCACCGTGCATTTGCCGTCCTATCTGGTCGACCGCGGGCTCGGTGCCGATATCGGAGCCTGGACCATCGCGCTGATTGGCTTGTTCAACATCGTCGGCTCGCTGGCGTCCGGCTGGCTGTCCGGCCGGATGCCGAAGCGTTATCTGCTGTCGACCATCTACTTTGCCCGTGCGCTGTCCATCGTCGCCTTCATCACCTTGCCCGCGAGCGTCGGTTCGACGCTGGTGTTCGGAGCGATTACGGGGCTGCTCTGGCTTTCCACCGTGCCGCCGACATCGGGGCTGGTTGCGCTGATGTTCGGCACGCGCTGGCTGACCATGCTGTTCGGGTTTGCCTTCTTCAGCCATCAGGTCGGCGGCTTCCTCGGGGTGTGGCTTGGCGGCTTGGCGTTCGAAAGCACCGGCTCCTATAATTTGGTGTGGTGGCTTTCGGCGTTCTTCGGCGTTGCCTCAGCCGTCATCAACCTGCCGATTGTCGAACGGCCGGTGGCACGGCCCGCCGCCGCTGCGACCGCATAGGCCCCCAATGTCCATGCTCTCCACAGAACACAAGTCCGTTTGGCGCGCGCCGCTGGTGATCCTGATCTGCGGTTGTCTGATCGGCATGATCAGCTTCGGCCCGCGTTCGACCTTCGGCTTTTTTCTCGCGCCGATGGATGCTGCGCATGGCTGGGGCCGCGATCAATTCGGTCTGGCGCTGGCGATCGAGATGCTGCTGTGGGGCGCGGGGCAGCCGTTCTCCGGCGCACTCGCCGATCGGTTCGGCGCGCCGCTGGTGCTTGCCGGCGGCGCATTGCTCTACTTCGCCGGCATTGTCTGGATGGCGTTCGCGCAGAGTCCGTTCGAACTCTACATGTCGGCTGGCGTTCTGATCGGCTTCGGTCTTGCCGGTTGCTCGTTCACGCTGGTGATCGGCGCCTTTGCCAAGCTTTTGCCGCCGCAATGGCGGACCATCGCGTTCGGCGCCGGCACGGCTGCCGGTTCGTTCGGACAATTCCTGTTCTCGCCGCTCGCCGTCGCGCTGATCGACAGTATTGGCTGGCAGAGTGCGTTGCTGACCTTCGGCGTGATCCTGCTGGTGATGTTGCCGCTGGCGTTCGTATTGGCAGCGCCGCGGCAAGCGTCGGGGTCAACGTCGGCCGCTGCAGCCGGCCAGAGTGTCCGGCAAGCCCTGAAGGAAGCATTCGGTCACCGCAGCTATGTGCTGCTCACACTCGGCTACTTCACCTGCGGCTTCCAGCTGTTCTTCATCACCGTGCATTTGCCGGCGTATCTGGTCGATCGCGGGCTGCCGGCATCGATCGGTGGCTGGACCATCGCCGTCATCGGCCTGTTCAACATCGTGGGCTCGGTGGCGTCCGGTTACATCGCCAATCTGATGCCCAAGCGTTACCTGCTGTCGGCGATTTACTTCAGCCGCTCGCTGGCGATCCTGGTGTTCATCACGCTGCCGCCAAGTGCCATGACGACGCTGGTCTTCGGTGCCGTGCTGGGCCTGCTTTGGTTATCGACCATTCCGCCGACCTCGGCGCTGGTGTCGATCATGTTCGGCCCGCGTTGGCTGACCATGCTGCTGGGTGTTTCGTTCTTCAGTCACCAGGTCGGCGGCTTCCTCGGCGTCTGGCTCGGCGGCGTGTTGTTCGAGCGCACCGGATCCTACGATGTGATCTGGTGGGCGACGATCTTCTTCGGCGTCGCCTCGGCCGTTATCAACCTGCCAATTGTCGAACGCCCGGTGTCGCGGCCGGCGGTTGCTGCGGCGCCTGCTTGATCGGTTTGCCGGTGTCAGCACTTTTAA
>Ga0070681_10006481_pt1 | contig 11391 bp, 9 predicted proteins | sample KBSC83BmetaG_FD_65650 | JGI IMG/M metagenome (GOLD analysis project Ga0070681, IMG submission 65650) | Corn rhizosphere microbial communities from Kellogg Biological Station, Michigan, USA - KBS C8-3B metaG | ecosystem: Host-associated > Plants > Roots > Rhizosphere | place: USA: Michigan...
ACGCCCACCGCCACCTGGGGCTCCCCGTCGAGGGTGAAGCGCTGCCGGCCGACGTTGCCCGCCAGGACATTCTTGCGCAGGTCGGCGGGGACGGCGTTGGGCCCGATCCCGACCTTGCTGGCGAACCAGCGCCCCTGGTACTGCAGCACGGCCACCGACCCGGAGCTGGTCTGGAGCGAGGCCAGGATCGTGGGGACGTCGGCGTCGGGCGTCCGCAGCACCGACCGGGCCAGCCGGGCGTTGACGTAGGCCTGGCGGACGGCCGTGCTCTGCCGCTGCTTGATCAGGTAGCCCCGGGTCAGCTCGTAGGCCATCATGGCCAGCGTCGCCGACAGGACGAGGGCGACGCAGCCGAAGGCCACGGTCGACCGGGCCCGCAGCCCGAGCCGCGACCGCCGCCGGCGGGGCGCCGGCTCGGGGTCGGCGGCCTCGGGCGCCCCCGGCTCGGGGCGCGGCAACGGAGCCGCCGCCTCCGTCGCCGCTGTCACGGAGAACCGCTCCACCCGCTCCTCCTCGGACTCCTTCTTGGCGGCTCCCGCCGCCGTTATCGGGGGACACCCCCCGACCCCGGGCTCGTTGAGGCTCGGAGAAGATCGTCACACACCGGGAGGGCCGCTGCCCGGACGCCCGCTACGAATCGCCCCCTCCGAAACTACCGATTACGGCGTCGGACAGCGCGGGCCAGGCCTCGGCGGCCCACGGTCCGAAGTCCCGGTCCGTCACGCAGGCGCAGGCCAGGCCGGCGTCGGGGTCGACCCAGAGGAACGTCCCCGACCGGCCGAAGTGGCCGAAGGTGCGGGCGGAGTTCCGCCGGCCCGTCCAGTGCGGCGCCTTCCCGTCCCGCAGCTCGAACCCGAGGCCCCAGTCGTTGGGCCGCTGGCGGCCGAACCCCGGCAGGACGCCGTCGAGCCCGGGGAAGGCCACCGTGCTCGCCCGGGCCGTCATCGCCGGGCTCAGCACCCGGCCCGGGCGGAGCAGCTCCCGGCCCAGCGCCAGCAGGTCGCCGGCCGTCCCCACCGCTCCCCAGGCCGGGTGGCCGGCGGCCACGGTGTGCGTCATCCGGAGCGGCTCGAGCACGGCTTCCGTGGCGTAATTCTGGAACGGCATCCCCGCCCTGGCCGCCAGCCGCTCGCCGACCATCTCGAAGGCGGCGTTGGAGTAGATACGGCGCCGGCCGGGAGCGGCGAGGCGTTCGCCGTCAAGCCCGAGCCCGGAGGCGTGCGAGAGCAGGTGCTCCACGGTCGAGCCCTCGGGGCCGGCCGGCTCGTCGAGGCGGAGCGTCCCCTCCTCCACCGCCACGAGGACGGCCATCGCCGTCAGCAGCTTGGTCACCGACGCCAGCGGCAGCGGCCGGTCGAGCGGCCCGGTGCCGGCCAGGGTGGCGGACGGCGACGTCACGCCGACGGCGGCGACGCCGACGGGCCAGCGTCCGACGGCGTCGAGGGCGGGGGAGGCGGCCACGCCGAATTCCATCACGGCTGATTCCATCATGAGGGCGGGATGAGGCCCCTGCCGGCGGTGTCACTCCTCCCTGACGTTCGGCTGCGCTATACCAAGCTTTCATGGGGAGCCTCGTGGCCGTCGACGGCGGGCGGAGCCGCTGCCGGGCCGCGCTGATCGGGCCCGGCGGGCGGCCCGGCCCGGTGGCCGTGGGGCCGGGGCTCCCGGCCGGCTCCGGCCCGGGGGCGGTGGACGGGATCGTCGAGGCGCTGGCCGCCACGGTGACCTCGGCCGTCGTGGCCGCCGCCGCCGCCCGCCACCAGGTGGGCCAGGTGGAGTTGGTCTCGGCCGGGCTGGCCGGGCTGCTCGGCGACCGCACCATCGCCCCGGCCGTCGCCGCCGGGATCCACGAACGGCTCGGCTCGGCCGGGGTGGCGCTGTGCGGGGACGTCGTCGCCGCCCACGCCGGCGCCCTCCCCGACCCCGATGGCGGCGTCGTCGTCGTGGCCGGAACCGGCGCCGTGGCCTTCGGGGCCGTCCCGGTCAAGGTGCCCGAGGTCGACGGCCGGGCGGGTTCGGGCGCCATCGGCCCGGGCGGGCACGGCCCGGGCGGGGTCGGAGTCGGCGGGGCGGGCCCCGGCGGCGGCGCCTGGTCGTTCGACAGTGCGGTGGCCTGCGTCGACGGCTGGGGCCACCTCCTCGGCGACGCCGGCAGCGGCTTCTGGATCGGCCGGCGAGGGCTCGACGCCGCCCTCCGGGCCCACGACGGCCGTAGCGGCGGCTCGCCGGTGCTGGCCCGGCTCGTCGAACGCGACATCGGCCCGCTCGACCGCCTCCCGGAGATGGCCGCCCGGGCCGGCGCCGGGCCGGTGGCGGCGATCGCCTCCTTCTCCGTGCAGGTGGCCGAGGCCGCCGCCGCCGGCGACGACGTGGCCCGCTACATCTGGCTGGAGGCCGCGGCCGCCCTGGCCGACTCGGCGGTGGCCTGCGCCCGGCGCCTGAACCCCAACGGCGCGGCGCCGATCGCCGTGTCCTGGGCCGGCGGGCTGTTCAACGCCCCGGACGCGCTGCTCCTCGAGCCGTTCCTCAGCCGGGTCCGCTCGACCTTCCCGGCCGCCGACCTGATGCCCCCCGCCGCCGACGCCCTGACCGGCGCCGCCCGCCTGGCCGCGGCCTCCGCCCGGGGGGCGCTGGCCGGCCTGGTCTACGAGTCGGCGGGCCGCCGGGCGGCGCCGGTGGGCGCCTGATGCGGCGCCGGCGGCCGCGCCGGTCGCCGTTCCTGGCGCTGGTCGTCGCCCTGGGCCTGCTGCCGGGGTGCGGGGCGCTGACCCCGTCCGCCGGGGCCCGGTCGGCCCGCGGGCCGCTCCAGGTCTGGATCATGGAGCCGGGCTCCGCCGAGTTGCGGGCCTTCTTCACGTCGGCCACGACGGAGTTCGAGTCCGCCCACCCCGGCGACCGGGTGTCGGTGCAGTTCGTGCCCTGGGCCAGCGCCCACGACCAGTTCGTGACCGCCATCGGCGGCGGGCAGATGCCCGACGTCGCCGAGATGGGCAGCACGTGGACGGCGGAGTTCGCCGACATCGGCGCCCTCGAGCCGGTCGACCTCTTCCACCTGACCGGCCCCGAGCCGATCGGATCCCGTATCTACCTGCCGAGCCTCGTCGACGCCGCCACCGTCGGCGGGAAGGCTTACGGCGTCCCCTGGTACGCCGGGGCCCGGGCGCTGATCTACCGGGCCGACGTCCTCAGCGCGCTCGGGCTGGCGGTGCCCGCCACCTGGAACGACCTCCTCACCGCCGGACGGGCCATCCGGGACCGCACGCCCATGGCCCCCTTCGGCGTGGCCGGAGACGCCGAGCACTACGTGCTGCCGATGGTGTGGCAGAACGGCGGCGAGATCGCCGTCCGCCAGGACGGGGTGTGGCGGTCGGGGATGAGCACGCCGCAGGCCGTGGCCGCCGTGCAGTTCTACGCCGACCTCTTCCGCACCGAGCACTTCGCTCCCGCCGGGGCGCTGTCGTGGAACGCCCGCGACGTCCGCCAGGCGTTCGCCGCCGGCGACCTGGCCATGATGATCGGCGGCGCCTGGGACCTGAAGGCGATCCTCGCCGCCCACCCGGACCTGGCCGGCAAGGTCGGCACCGCCCTGCTGCCGGCCGGGCCGGCGGGCGACCGGAGCAGCTTCGCCGGCGGCAGCCACCTCGTCGTGTTCTCCGGCACGAAGAAGGAGGCGGTGGCCCGCCGCTACATCGAGTTCCTGGCCGACCCGGCCCGGGTGGCGGCCTTCACGTCCCGGATCGGCTTCCTGCCCGCCATCCGGGGCGACGACCCCGTCGGCGACGCCAGGCCGGACACGCTCTACGGGCCGTTCGCCGAGCAGCTCGAGGAGCACTCCCGCACCTATCCGCCGACCCGGGAGTGGGGCGGCTTCGAGGCCGACGGGCTGTTCACCGCCGCCGTCCAGCAGGTGATGGCCGGAAGGCAGACGGCGGGCCAGGCGATGAAGGGCGTGGCCAAGGCCATGGACGAGGCGTTCAGTGGCTAGCGGCGCCCGTGGGTAGCCGCTTCGACCGCCGGGTCCTGCCCTGGCTCCTCCTCACGCCGGCGCTGCTCGTGGTCTTCGGCCTCGTCGTCTACCCGGTCGGGCGAACGGTGTGGCTCTCGTTCCGCTCCGCCGGGCTGCCCTACCTGGCCTCGGGCCAGAGCCGCTTCGTCGGGCTCGACAACTACCGCCGGCTGCTGACCGACGCCCACCTCCGGGAGGTGTTCGTCACCACCGCCGTGTTCGGCTTCGCCTGCGTGGCGGCCACGATGGCCGTCGGCCTCGCCGTCGCCCTCCTGCTGAACCAGCCGTTCCGGGGCCGGGGGCTGCTCGGGGTCCTCGTCCTGCTGCCGTGGGCCGTCCCCCGGGTGGCGGCCGGCGTCGTGTGGCGCTGGATGTTCGACGACCGCTACGGCCTCGTGAACTGGGCCCTGTCGCACCTCGGCCACGACTTCACCGGCTTCTCGTGGTTCAACGCGCGCCTGCCGGCCTTCATCGCCGTCGGCGTGGTCGTGGTGTGGCAGTCGTTCCCGTTCATCGCCCTGTCGCTGCTGGCCGGGCTGCAGTCGATCCCGCCCGAGGTGCGGGAGGCGGCCCGCATGGACGGCGCCGGGCCGCTCCAGATGCTGCGCCACGTCACGCTGCCGATGCTGCGGCCGCTGCTGCTGACGCTGATCGTCGTCTCGACCATCTGGGACTTCAAGATCTTCGACCAGGTCTACGTGATGACCGGCGGCGGCCCCTACCGCTCGACGGAACTGGCCGCCGTCACCGTGTGGCGGGAGGCCTTCGCCCGCCTCCACCTCGGCAGCGCCGCGGCGCTGGCCGTGGCGCTGTTCGCCGTCCTGCTCGTCATGACGATCGGGTACGGCCGCCTGGCGCGGGAAGAGATGGCCATCCGGTGAGGCGGAGGCCGGTCGCCATCGCCGCCCTCTACGCCGCCGCCCTGGTCGTGGCGCTCTTCGCCGTTGCGCCGTTCGCCTGGATGCTGCTGACCTCGATCAAGCCGGACGGGGAGATCCTGCGGCGGACGCCGTCGCTGTGGACGGGCCACCCGCAGTTCGGGCGCTACGCCGACGTCATGCACGCCGGCTTCGCCGTCGCCCTGCGGAACTCGCTGGTCGTGGCGACCGGGACGACGGTGGCCGGCGTGGCGGTGGCGGCGCTGGCCGGCTACGCCCTGGCCCGCTTCGACCTACCGCTGCGCCGCTCCCTCCTGCTGATGGTGATGGCCGTCCAGATGTTCCCGCTGGTCGTGCTCATCATCCCACTGTTCGTGGTGATGAAGGCACTGGGCCTGCTCGACTCCTGGCTGGGGCTCATCCTCGCCTACCTGAGCTTCACGACGCCGCTGGCCGTCTGGCTGCTGCGGAGCTTCTTCGACACGATCCCGAAGGATCTCGAGGAGGCGGCCATGAGCGACGGCGCCACCCGCTTCGGCGCCATGGTCCGGGTGATCTTCCCGCTGGCCGGCCCCGGCCTGGCCGCCACGGCGATCTTCTCGTTCATCGCCGCCTGGAACGAGTTCCTCTTCGCCCTCACGTTCGTGAAGCAGGAGAACCTTCGCACGCTGCCGGTGGCCCTGTCGGCCTTCGTCGGTCAGCAGCAGGCCGACTGGGGGCTGATCATGGCGGCCAGCGTCCTGTTCACCGTGCCGGTGGTGCTGTTCTTCCTGGCCGTCCACCGCCGCCTCACCACCGGCATGGTCGCCGGCTCGGTCACGGGCTGATCAGCGGGCAGACTCTCGGGCTATGCCCATCGGCGTCTCCTACTTCGGCAACCGGATCCTGCGCCACGCCGCCGCCGACATCGAGGACCTCGCCGCCCGCGGCTTCACCGGCGTCCTCCACACGATGAGCGAGAACGACCTCACCTACTACCGCGACACGATCGGGCGGCTGGTCGAGATCTCCCACGCCGCCGGCCTGTTCGTCCAGGTCGGGCCGTGGGGGGTCGGCCGCACGTTCGGCGGCGAGGCCGAGAGCCTGTTCGTGGCCAACCACCCCCACGTCGGGCAGGTGCTGGACTCCGGGCGGCCGGTGGCGGCCGGCTGCCTCAACTCCGAGGCCTACCGGGAGTTCGTCCGGTCGTGGGCGGCGGCGGCGGTCGAGACCGGCGCCGACCGCATCTTCTGGGACGAGCCCCACTGGGCCCACCCGTCCCACTTCGACGAGCCCCGGGAGCGGTGGGGCTGCCGCTGCCCCCGCTGCGTGCGGAGGTGGTGCGACGAGACCGGCGACGACGACATGCCGACGGAGCTGACGTCCGAGGTGCGGGCCTTCCGGGAGCGCTGCCTGGTCGAGTTCCTCGGGGAGCTCACCGCTTACGTCGCCAGCCTGGGCGGCCGGAGCACGGTCTGCCTGCTGCCCCACGTGAGCGGGCCGCTCGGCGTCGGCGACTGGTCGGCCGTGGCCCGCCTCCCCGGTGTCGCCACGCTGGCCACCGACCCCTACTGGAAGGCGTTCGACGAGCCCGTCGGGCCGTTCGTGACCGAGTTCTCGGAACGGGTGGCACAGCAGGCGGCCGCCGCCGGCGTCGAGGCCCAGATCTGGATCCAGGGCTTCCGCCTCGGCCCGGAGGACGGCGACGACATCCGGGCCGCCGTCGCCGCCGCCCGGGCCGCCGGCGTCGGCGACCTCTGGACCTGGGGCTACGAGGCCTGCGGCCACATGACCTACCTCGGGACGAGGGAACCCGAGCGGGTCTGGGAGATCCTCTGCGACGCCCTGACGAAACCGGCGTTCCTCACCGAGCCCATGCCCTCGTCAGGAACGCCGGAAGGGGATCTCGGCGGGCTCGTCACCGAGCAGGTGCGGCCCGAGCTGGCCGACCTCGACCTGCGGCCCACGCAGGAGCTGGTCCGGCTGATGGCGTCGGAGGAGGCCGCCGTCGCCGCCGCCGTCCGGCGGGCGGCGCCGGCGATCGCCGCCGCCATCGACGCCGTCGTGGCCCGGCTGACCGAACGGCCCGACGGCCGGATCGTCTACGTCGGCGCCGGGACCGCCGGCCGGATGGGTGTGCTCGACGCCGCCGAGTGCGGGCCGACGTTCAACGCCGCCGACAAGGTCGTCGCCCTGATGGCCGGCGGCGCCGGCGCCCTCACGAGACCGAAGGAGGGCGCGGAGGACGACGCCGCCGCCGGCGCCGCCGAGCTGTCCGCCCTCGGCGTCGGCCCGTCCGACGCCGTCGTCGGCATCAGCGCCAGCGGACGCACCCCCTACGTGCTCGGGGCCCTGTCCGCCGCCCGGGAGGCCGGCGCGCTCACCGTCGGCCTGTCGTGCCAACCCGGCTCGCTGGTCTCGGCCGCCGCCGACCACGCCGTCGAGGTCGTCGTCGGCCCGGAGGTGATCGCCGGGTCCACCCGCCTGAAGGCCGGCGCCGCCCAGAAACTCGTGCTCAACACGATCTCGACGGTCGTGATGGTCCGCCTCGGCCGGACGTTCGGGAACCTGATGGTCGACGTCCGGGCCGGCAGCGAGAAACTCGTCGACCGGGCCCGCCGCATCGTGGCGACGGCCGCCGGCCGCTCACCGGCCGAGGCCGCCGCCGCCCTCGACGCCGCCGGCGGGGAGGTGAAGACGGCGATCGTCGCCCTCCTGGCCGGCGTCGACGCCGCCGAGGCCCGGCGGCGCCTGGCCGCCGCCAACGGCGTCGTCCGCCGGGCCCTCGCTGCGCCGTGATCGTCATCGGGCTGATGTCGGGGACGTCGATGGACGGCATCGACGCCGCCGCCGCCGACCTCGACTTCGACGGCGACGTCCTGCGGCTCAGGCCGCTCGGTCACGAGACCACGCCGTACTCCGAAGGACTTGCTGCCGCGCTGCGGGGCGCGCTCCCGCCCAACGCCACCACGATGGAGGGCGTCTGCCGCCTCGACACCGCCGTCGGCCGGGAGTTCGCCGCCGCCGCCCGCCGGGCCGCCGACCGCCACCCGGGGGCGGCGCTCGTCGTGGCCCACGGCCAGACGGTCTTCCACTGGGTCGAGCCGGACGGGCGGGTGGCCGGCACGCTCCAGATCGGCCGGCCGGCGTGGATCGCCGAGCGCACCGGGCTCCCCGTCGTCTCGGACCTCCGCAGCGCCGACGTCGCCGCCGGCGGCCAGGGCGCGCCCCTCGTCGCCCTGTTCGACGTCCTCCTCCTGGGCGGCGACCCCGGCGCTCCCCGGGCGGCCCTGAACCTCGGCGGGATCGCCAACCTGACGATCGTCGCCCCCGGTCGCGCCCCGGTCGCCTACGACGCCGGTCCGGCCAACGCCCTCATCGACGCCGCCGTCGTGGCCGCCACCCACGGGGCCGAAACCTGCGACCACGGCGGGGCCCGGGCGGCCCGGGGGAACGTCGACCGAGCGCTGCTGGCTCTCCTGATGGACGACTACTTCCTCGCCCAGCCTCCGCCGAAGACCACCGGCAAGGAGCGGTATCACCACGGCTTCACGGAGGCCGCCGTCGACGAGCTGGGCCACGACCCCGCCGTCGACGACCTCGTCGCCACGTTGACCGCCCATGCCGCCGAGGTCGCCGCCGCCGAGTGCCGCCGCCACGGCGTCGCCGAGGTCGTCGCCTCCGGCGGCGGGACCGACAACCCCGTCCTCATGGGGATGCTGGCCGACCGGCTGGCCCCCGGGCGCCTCCGGACCGTCGACGAGTTCGGCGTCCCCTCGGCGGCCAAGGAGGCCTACGCCTTCTCCGTGCTCGGGTTCCTCACCTGGCAGGGCGTCCCCGGCAACGTCCCCGCCTGCACCGGCGCCCGCCACCCGGTCGTCCTCGGCAGCATCACGGCCGGGTCGGCGGCACTCCGCCTCCCGCCGCCGGGCCTCCCGCCCCGGCGGCTGGACATCGTCACCCTCTGAGCGGTCGCCCCGGGCGATGACCGGGCGGGCCAGGGGCCCGCCAGCCCCGGCCCGCCCGGAATCTGCACCGGGGCCTCAGCCGTCGCGCGGTCCCATCGACGGGTGCCAGCCCATGGCCGGATGCCATCCCCCGCCGGCCGGCCGCGCCGGCCGGGGCCGGGTGGGGACCGGCACGGCCACGGGCCGGAGCGTCCCCCGGGCCCGGTGAAGGCGGCAGCCCGGTGACCGCGGGCTCCTCCCGGCGGCGCTCATGCGGTGCGGAACTGCGGCCGGAGGGCCAGGACCCGGTCGGCGTAGGCCTCGGCGGCGGCGTAGGAGCCCTGGGCCATGAGCGACGTGATCCCCTGGTTGTAGGCGATCAGCGCCTGGCGGACGTTGCCGTGGTTCTGGTCGAGCAGATGCCGAAGGAATTTCGTCCCCATCCGGATGTTGCTGGTGGCGTTTTTCGGATCGAGATCACGGCTCAGCCCGAGAAGTCTCTTGGACACGAAATCGACGGTGTCGGGCATCAGTTGCATGACGCCGGTGGCGCCGACGCTGGACACCACCGCCGGGCGCCAGCTCGACTCCACCCAGGCCATGGCCATGACGAGATCGGCCGGCAGCCCGTTCTCCTGGGCGTAGCGGATGAGGATCGGGCGGAGGTACTCCCGGTCGGCCGGTACGAGGTCGTCGGTCGGCGCCGCCGCCTGGTTCGGCACCGCCCGGGCCGTCTCGCCCGGCGCCGGGTCGGCGGCCGGGGTCGCGGGCGGAGTCTTCGATCCCGCCGCCGCCGGCTGCGGCGTCCCGTCGACCGGGACCGGCCCGGGGGGTGGGGGGGTCGGGAGCGGCTTCCCGTCCGCCTCCACCAGCCCGGCCTCCCAGGGCGCCGCCGGGGCAGGGGTACCGCCTCCGGCGTCGCCGTTCGGGAGGACCCCCGGGGCCGGCGCTCCCGGGCTGGCCGGCGCTGCCGGGCTGGCCGGCGCACCGGGCCGGTGATCGGACGCTTCGGCCGCGCCCGCACCGGGGAGAGCCAGGGCCGCCAGCACCAGGAGGGCAGTCCAGCGGCGGAGCTGCTGGCGGGCCGGAACCGGCAGGTCGCCGGGCCGGCCGAGCGCTCCCGGCGTGGCGACCCCGTCCCACGCCGCCGCCCGGCCGGGCTCGATCCAGGACCGCGGCCCGCCCGCGAACCACAAATCTGTAATTTTGAAGGACATGAGTGTCATTTCGGCGGGTTCGGCCCCGACCTTGAGCGCGATTCACCGCCCGAAATGACGGGAATGGGAATTGATGGAAATAGGACTGGAGAGGTTTCCCTGCCAAGACGAGGGGTAGGGGACGAAAGTCACAAATCGACCCCTTTCCGTTTCACTGTGCTCGCGCTCAGCCGGTATCCGAAGGAGTCCGACATGTCCAACACCCGAAGTCGCAAATTGACCGTCGTGCTGGCGGCCGGCGCGCTGACCTTGTTCGGGGCCGCCGGGGCCTTCGCGGCCGATAATCCGCCCGGTGACGGAGGTGGCGGTGGCGGCGGTGGCGGCACGAATCCCGTCTGCACCGCCCCCGGCCTCTCCGCTTCACCGATCTGCGCCGCTCCCGGGCAGCAGCCTCCCAGCGGCGGTTCGCACGCCCAGCCGGCCGACAACGGCGGCGACCCTGGCAGCGGGGGGCAGCAGCCGTTGTGCGGCACCCCGCTGGCGAGCAACCCCTGCGGGCCGTCCGGCCAGCAGCCGCCGGACAAGGGCGGGAACGGCAGCGGCAATGGCAGCGGCGGCTCGGCCGGCACGCTGGCCGACAACCCGCCCGGTGGCGGTGGCGGTGGCGGCGGTGGCGGCGGGTCGAACCCGCTGTGCAACGGCACCCCGCTCTCGAGCAGCCCGTTCTGCAGCTCCCCCGGCCAGCAGCCCCCGAGCAACGGCGGCGGCAGCGGCGGGAGCGGAGGCGGCTCGCCCAGCGCCCATGTCGCCGACAACCCGCCCGGTGGCGGTGGCGGTGGCGGCGGGGGTGGCGGGTCGAACCCGCTGTGCAACGGCACCCCGCTCTCCAGCAGCCCGTTCTGCAGCTCTCCCGGCCAGCAGCCCCCGGGCAACGGCGGCGGTAGCGGCGGCAGCGGCGGCGGCTCGCCCAGCGCCCACCTGCTCGACAACGGCGGTGGCGGCGGCGGCAGCAACCCGATGTGCCTGCTCATGCCCACCGACAAGTCCTGCTCCCCGAGCTCGGGCGGCGGCAACGGCGGCTCCGGCAGCGGCGGCGGCGGCGAGCCGAGCCCCGGCCCCGGCGGTGGCAGCGGCAGCGGCGGCTGACCCCGGACCCATCTCAACGGCAGCAGCCTGATCGACGGGGCGGCGGGGGAGACCCGCCGCTCCGTTCGCGGGTAGCGTCGTTCCCGAAGGGGAGGGGGAGCGATGACGACCCGCCACTACGCGCTGCCGGTCGAGAGCACCCGCTGGCACGTCGACGGCAGGACCGAGACCGTCTTCAACTGGGAGTACGACGAGCCCCGGGACCGGCTGCTGACGCTGTACGAGAAGGGCAAGCGGAAGCAGTGGGACGCCCAGACGCTCATCGACTGGTCGCTCGA
>Ga0070681_10006482_pt1 | contig 11389 bp, 9 predicted proteins | sample KBSC83BmetaG_FD_65650 | JGI IMG/M metagenome (GOLD analysis project Ga0070681, IMG submission 65650) | Corn rhizosphere microbial communities from Kellogg Biological Station, Michigan, USA - KBS C8-3B metaG | ecosystem: Host-associated > Plants > Roots > Rhizosphere | place: USA: Michigan...
TGCGGTCCAAATTTGGCGCAGCGCTTTTCGTTGCGTGATCGACCGTGAAGAGTTCCAGGACCCGGCCGGGCTCTTTCACCGCCAGCGCGTGCAGGAAGACCGCGTTGGTGAGGGTGAAAATCGCGGTATTCGCGCCAATCCCCAGACCCAGTGAGATGAGCGCCGCGGCAGTATAGCCCGGACTGCGCAACAAGGTGCGCACGGCATACTTGAGATCCTGGGAAAATGTGCTCATTTGAATCTACGACGCATGCGCCGCCGGAACGTTAGGACTTTACCCTCGAGCGTTCGAGATTAGGCAGGAACGCCGTCAAAAGACCGATCGCAGGCAAAAAAGAGCAGAGCCGATAGACAAAGTTGAGGCTGGTCAGATCGACCAGCTTACCCAGCACCGCCGCACCCACCCCTGCCATTCCGAACGCAAACCCGAAAAAGAGACCGGAGATCATGCCAACTTTTCCGGGCACAAGGTCCTGCGCATAAACCAGAATCGCGGAGAAGGCCGACGCAAGAATCAGACCGATGATCACCGTGAGAATGCTCGTCCAGAACAAGCTCGCATAAGGCAGTGCCAGCGTAAACGGGAGCACGCCAAGAATCGAACACCAGATAACATATTTCCGGCCGAAGCGATCGCCAACCGGCCCTCCAATAATAGTTCCCGCCGCGACCGCGCCCAGAAACATGAAGAGATGGATTTGCGCGTTTTGCACCGAAACATGAAACTTTGCCATCAAGTAGAACGTGTAATAGCTGCCCAGGCTCGCGAGATAAATGTACTTGGAAAAAATCAGCGCGCCTAGAATAGCGAGCGCGAACTTTACCTTTCGCGCAGACAGAGCCGGGCGATGTTCAGAGTGGGTGGCGCCCGATTGCAGCTTCATGGTTCGATGGCTCTTGGACCAGGCGCCCACCTTCGCCAGCACGATCATTCCCAGCAGAGCCGCCAGAGAAAACCAAGCGAGGCTGGACTGCCCTCGTGGCAGGACAATAAATGCAGCCAGCAACGGTCCTAGCGCCGATCCCGCATTGCCGCCAACCTGAAAAAGCGATTGCGCCGTGCCATGCTGCCCGCCTGACGCCATGCGCGCTACCCGCGAAGATTCCGGGTGAAAGACAGCCGAACCCATGCCTACCAGCGCCGCGCCGGCGAGAAGGATCAAGTAAGTTTGAGCCGTCGACAAAATCAGAAGGCCAATGAGCGTGATTCCCATACCGATCGTGAGCGAGTACGGCTTGGGCCGGCGATCCGTATAAAAACCGACAGCGGGTTGCAACAAGGATGCGACGATCTGAAAAGTCAGCGTAATCAGGCCCACCTGGCCAAAATCCAGCCGGAAGGTTTGCTTCAGCAAGGGATAGATCGCCGGAAGTAGCGATTGCACCATGTCGTTCAGGAAATGACAGAAGCTGATGGCTGCCAGAACTGCGAACGCAGTCTTCTGCGCCGCCGCCTGTTTCGGCGCCTCGGTAGTGATTGCACTCACGTCGCTTGCCATTGTTGTTCAGATGAACCATGCGGACGCGAGACCCGCTTCCGAGTCAACGCATGGATTTTTTCAGACTACGCTTGCGCGGCTTTGCGCGCCTGCGCGTCATCGTAACTTTCGCCGTAGATCGACGGAACCCGCGCGCCCATTGGCCGCAAGTACGCCGTTAATTGGCCGCGATGGTGAATGGAGTGGTTGAGGGCGACCTGAAGATAGATAACTGCCGGATTTTGAAACAGCCCCTTGAAATCGAGCACTTTCGTGAGCTGCTCGCCGGATAACTGCGTCAGCGCCTGGAAATTTTTTTCGAACGCTTCCGCATACCAGCGGGCAACGTCAGCGGAGTGGCGGATCGAGTCGGGGCGGCCCGCGCCGGGAGCCTTGAATCCCCCTGATATGACGCTCTCCAGAAACCAATTCTCCGCGGCGGCGATGTGCCATGCCAGTTCCAGGGCCGTCTTGGAAACCGGGTCGGGGCGGTAGCTGCCCTTATCGAGCGGGACAGCCTCGATGATCTTCTTAGTTGTGCGGTGTTCGTTCTTGAGCGCCGGCAGAGCGATACTCTGCAGGAGAAACATGGCTTGTTCGTTTTGTAACGTTCGCATGATCTATACCCTGGAGTTGTTTCTATAAGTATAGATCACGCACGCGCTGAGTTACTGCTTACTCAAGGCAGCTGTTCCCATCAATCCGCCCAAGCCCATGGTTTCGACCGCCGACGACGGCACGATCACCATAGCGCCTTTCTCCTTGATCGCTTCATAGAGCATGTTCATGGCTCTCAAATGCAGCGCGATCGGATTATTCTGATAAACCAGCGCGGCCTGCGAAAACTTTTCTGAAATCTCCGTTTCCGCCGTACCCAAAATGATGCGCGCCTGCCGCTCGCGCTCGGCCTGCGCCTGCCGCGACATGGCGTCTTCCAGTGTTGACGGAATCTGCACATCGCGGATCTCGACAGATTGCACCGTGATGCCCCACGGGTTGGTCTTTTCGTCCAGTATGCGCTGCAACTCCCGGCCCATCATTTCGCGCTCCCCGACCATTTGGGCGAGCTCATGCCGGCCGATCGATTCGCGCAGCGCCGTCTGTGCGCTCATGGCTATGGCGTTTTCGAAATCCTGCACCTCGAGAATGCATTTCTCCGCATCCCAAACTAACCAGAAGATGATCGCGTCTACATTCACCGGCACGGTGTCCCGCGTGAGCGTCGATTCCGCGCTGACGCTCACCACCCGAACGCGCTGGTCGACATAGCGGCTTAGGGTATCGACGATTGGAACGATCAAGAACAGGCCTGGCCCACGCAGCCCGCGGTAACGCCCCAGCCGCAGCACGGCGATTTTCTCCCACTGATGAGCGATACGGATCGCGAACAGGAAATACAGGCCGATCAGAATTCCGGCAAGCACAGGCCAGGGACGGTCGATGGCGGCCGACACCGCTACGCCGGCGCCGATCGAAAGAAAAAACACGAAAAGACCCGGGCCGCTCGCAGCCCGGTCGCGATAATGAAATCCGTCCGTTTGTGCTCCGTCGCGCTGCTTGCGTAACATCGTCAACGGCATAAATCAGCTCCTTCTTTTCTGCTCCGCCAACAATTCTTTGAGGCGGTCGAGCACCTGTTTGGCTGTAAACCCTTCGCCGCCCGCCCGTGCAATCGCGTCGCTGACAATGGTGTCCAGCTTCCGTCGCCGCTCTTCATTGTCCTGCTCCACCCGCTGCGCCGATATGAACGTCCCGGTGCCCTGGTGCGTGTCGAGGAAACCGCGAATCTCGAGTTCCCGGTACGCACGGATCACTGTGTTCGGATTAATCGAGAGATCGACGGCTAGTTGGCGTACGGTGGGCAACTGGTCCCCGCTCGCCAGACGCCCGGAAGCGATCGCGGCCAGAACCTGGTCCATAATCTGCCGGTAGACGGGCACGCCACTTCGTAAATCGAGCTGCCAGCGCCATTCGCGATCCGCCTGGGGGGCCCTCGCCATAGAGATATAGTGTACTAGTTAAATAGAACTTGTCAAGAGTAGTGACGCAGTTGGTCATGAGCCTGCGGCTCACAATCGAACCATGAAAATGAGAGCCTTCAAGTAAACCCCGCGACAGTTGAAGTGCAGGCATGAATGCCTACTCCACTGAGATGCAGGCATGAATTTATGAACGATGGTATGTAGGTCCGAGAAATTCGATCATTCAAACGTACGAGTGGAATAGGCATTCATGCTGCATTCATGCCTGTTGAGTTACTGCCGCCGACATTTTTTGACGCGATACAATTGGTTTTGGATTCGACTCTCGACCTGCTCACCCCGCTCAAACGCCACTGGGGTTATGAGGGGTTCCGCCCATTGCAGGAGCGCATCGTGCGCAGTCTGCTGGACGGCCGCGACATCGCCGTCATCATGCCCACGGGTGGCGGGAAATCCCTGTGCTACCAGTTGCCGGCGCTGATTCTCGAGCGCACGGCCATTGTCATCTCGCCCTTGATCGCACTCATGCAGGACCAAGCTGCGCAGTTGGATCACATGGGCATTCCGGCCGCGGTTTTGAACAGTTCAATGCCCGCAGCCGAACAGAATCAGGTCATCCGGCGCGCCATCGCCGGCGATTACCTGCTGCTGTATCTTTCGCCCGAGCGCCTGGCCCGCGCCGATACAATGGCATGGCTAGCGCAAGTTCCCATTGCTTTCTTCGCCATTGACGAAGCCCACTGCATTTCCGAATGGGGCCACGAATTTCGCCCGGAGTACGGCCAGCTCAGCTCCCTGCGTGAAAATTTCCCGGACTGGCCTATCGCTGCATTTACCGCCAGCGCCACACGGCGCGTGCGGCACGACATCCTGGCCCAGTTACGGCTGCGCGACCCGGACAAATACATCGCAAGTTTTCGGCGGCCCAATCTGCGCTACCTCGTGCGGCGGTGTGATGAGAGACAGCAGCGAAGCTTGCTGGTTGCGGCGCTACGCGCCCATGCCGGCGCGAACGTCATTGTTTACGCGCCAACCATCGCCCGGGTGGAAGACACCGTGTGGTTCCTGGCTCAGCAGCGAATTCGCGCCGTGGGATACCACGGCAAGATGGACACCGCGGATCGCCAGCGCAATCAGGAGCGCTGGATGTCGGACGAGGTTCGCGTGCTGGTGGGGACGCTGGCTTTCGGTCTCGGAATTAATAAACCTTCGGTCCGCGCCGTGATCCATCTAGCGATGCCGAAATCGATCGAGCAGTACTATCAGGAGGCAGGGCGCGCGGGCCGCGACGGGCTGCCAGCCGATTGCGCTTTGCTGTGGCAAAACCGCGATACCGGGCTGCTCGCCTATTTCATCGATCAAATTGAGGATGCCGGGGAGAAGGAGCGCTCCTGGCAGCGCTACCATGCGATCCGCCACTTTGCGGAGGCCGACCGCTGCCGCCATCAGCAGATTTGCACGCACTTCGGGGAGGCGCCGAAATGGGACAACTGTGGCATGTGCGACATTTGCGCGGGCGTCCCGGAGTGGCTGGAATGTGCGGGCCCTGCCTTGGAACCGGGGAGCAGACGAAAGCGCGGCCGCAAAGTTGCGGCGCCACAAACTAATAAATCGGTTGCGCCGCTCGATGCCGATCTCGTCGCGCACATGCGGGAATGGCGCCGCGGCATTGCGAAGCGCGACGGCTTGGCGGCTTTTATCGTGATGCACGACAGTACACTCGAGGAATTGTGCCGCCGCACTCCCGCGAACCTTAAGGACTTGCTCGGAGTACCGGGGATCGGCCCCAGGAAGGCCGAACTGTACGGAGTCGAGATTTTCTCTGCGCTGGAAAAATATAAACGGAACTCAGGCGTGCCCAGCTAACACAATGTGCTTGTTGAGAAAACGGCTGTGCGGGGACCCGCGGATTTTTTGATGACCTGACAAAAGTGCCGCAGGTCTTCCGCAACCCCGACGGCAGCCCTGCGCTAACAAAACTCGGCCCATGATGCCGAATCGTCCAATCACTTGACCGAGTTCAGGTACGCAACCAGGTCGGCAAGTTGCTGGGAATTATTGAATCGTGGCCAGCCGATCTTCGCCTGCCGCATGCGGCTGAGCATTTCCGGCCCATGTCGCCACAGCGCGGAAATGATTGTTACTTCGGAGTAGTGCCAACCCTGCCCGGGCAGCGCCATCGCTCCATGCGCGCCGCGTGTGTGGCACTCCGCACACCGCTTCTGGATAAAGACCTGTTTGCCGCGAGCCGCGCTAGCTGTGGGAGAGATGAACTGACGCATCCACAGATAGCTAAGCAACTGGCGCATCTCGTCTTGCGTGAGGGTCGGCGGAGGCTGAATCATGCGTGGCGCATGATTCCACATATCCACCGCGATGTCCGTCAAAGTCAGGTTGTGCAAACGGTCATCGAGCGCCAGCTTACCCGTATGACATTTGATGCAGCCTTTGGACTGAAAGATCGCGTGCCCGCCTTCGCCTGATGTGTACGAGAAGCTCGAAGCCAGGTGCTGCGTCTGGGGTAGAGTCCGAAGGTAGAGCAGAAGATCACTCAGCTCCTGTGTAGTAAACTGCTGCCAGGCGATATCATTCCGCGCAAAAGCGTCGCGCATGTGGCCGCTGTGATTCCACATCTGCTGGACCAGGATGATGGGTTGACCCAGCGACTCCCATTTCACGACCGGCGGGGCCGCTTCTGCGCGCGATTCAGTAATCCCGTGGCACTCGCCGCAATGTTTAGTGGAGAAGACCTGTTTGCCGCGCGCCGCATCGCCGGGCTTATCAAAAAAGCGGGTCGAATAAAAGAACGCAAATAAATCGGCAGCATCTGCGGTGCTCAGCTTGGGCTTTTCGATTCCGGCGCCTGTCATTGCAGCCCACATAACCGGCGCGTGATTCCACATTGTGCTCGCCAGCAGCGCGGGGGTGAAGCTGCGGTCCACCTGCTTGCCGAGATCGGGCGCCGTTTTGCCGCCGGTGCCCCCGACGCTGTGGCACTGCACGCATTTCTCGGCTACGAACAGCTTTTCACCGCGCGCGGAGTCGCCAGGCACTATAGGCAGCAGCACGGCCGCGTGCGCACTTCCCGAGAGGAGACTCCAAATCAGCGCCGGTCGAAGGATGCGGTTAAACATTTGCAGGTAAGATTAAGAGTTGAAATATTGTACGGCAATTCTAGTATTGCTCGCAGGCGCGGCGGAAATTCCGCGCCACGCTCCCAAGTCCGGCTATCGCGAATGGAAGGTGTATGGCGGCGGCCCCGATAGCATTCGCTACTCCAATCTCGATCAAGTCAATCGGGCGAATGTGCAAAAACTCGAAGTCGCCTGGACTTACGATACGGGCGATGCGTTTCCCACGTCCGAGATGCAATGCAACCCGATCGTGGTCAACGGCCTGCTTTTTGCCACGACGCCGAAACTGCGCGTCATCGCGCTGAATGCCGCCACGGGTAAACTGCGATGGAGCTTCGATCCCAATGAGGGCGCGAAGATCACGCACGCTATCCGTAACCGCGGCATCACGTATTGGGGCGAAGGCAGCGATGCGCGCATTCTCTTTGTGTCGCGCCAGTATCTTTATGCGCTCGACGCCCGCACGGGCGCCCGGGTAACCGGTTTTGGAGACCAGGGCCGGGTCGATCTCAGGGAAGGCCTGGGGCGCGATCCTCACGAGATCTCTATTTCAGCTTCGACGCCGGGCATCATTTACCATGACCTGTTCATCATCGGCGGTCTGATGAGCGAGGACCTGCCGTCGCCGCCGGGCGATATTCGCGCCTATGACGTCCGCAGCGGAAAACTTCGCTGGAGTTTTCATACCATCCCGCATCCGGGCGAATTCGGCTATGACACATGGCCCAAAGACGCCTGGAAATACAGCGGCTCCGCCAATAACTGGGCGGGGATGAGCGTGGATGAAAAGCGCGGCCTGGTGTTTGTGCCGACCGGATCGGCAGCATTCGATTTTTATGGCGCGACCCGCATCGGCGATGACCTCTTCGCCAACTCGCTCATCGCGTTAAAGGCTGCGACCGGGGAGCGCGTCTGGCACTTTCAGGCTGTCAAGCACGACCTTTGGGATCGCGACTTTCCGGCTCCCCCCAGCCTCGTCACGGTGAACCGCGGCGGCATGCTGATGGACGCTGTAGCCCAAACCACTAAATCCGGTCACGTGTTCGTATTCGAGCGCGAAACCGGCAAACCGCTTTTCCCGATTGAGTACCACGAGGTTCCCACTTCGGAAGCCGATGGTGAAGTCACCGCCAGGACGCAGCCGCTGCCGCTGAAGCCGCCGCCATTTGCCCGCCAGACACTTACTGAAGATATGCTCACGCGGCGCACGCCCGAAGCGCACCAGGCGGCGCTCGAGCAGTTCCGGAAAATTCGCAGCGCCGGGCAGTTCGTGCCGCCCAGTTTCGAAGGTACGATCATTTTTCCGGGTTTCGATGGCGCCGCCGAGTGGGGCGGCTCCGCCTTCGATCCCGCATCGGGACTGCTGTATGTGAACTCGAACGAGATGCCCTGGATTCTGCGTCTCGTGGAGCGGCCGAAAGCGCAGGGACACACCAGTGGACGCGAGCTATATCTGGCGAATTGCGCGAGCTGCCACCGCCAGGATCTGCAGGGCACTGCGTCCGATTTTCCGTCACTGGCGAATATCGGGAACCGGTACGCGGAGTCTGAAATCCGCCAGGTCATTCGAGACGGCCGCGGCCGGATGCCCGCCTTCGCTCAGCTATCGCGCGAAGCCATGCGAGCGTTGGTTCAGTACCTGATGTCCGGTAAGGACTCAGCCGTTGACGTGAGCATGTCGGTGAGCCCGTGGCCATTCGGGCTGAAGTATACGAGCGATGGCTACAACAAGTTTCTCGATCCGGATGGCTACCCGGCAGTCGAGCCGCCCTGGGGCACGCTGAACGCTATCAACCTCGACACGGGTGAAATCGCCTGGAAGATCCCTTTCGGCGAATTCCCCGAGCTGGTGGCCAAGGGAATTCGCGATACCGGAAGCGAAAATTACGGCGGACCGGTAGTGACGGCGGGCGGCCTACTCTTCATCGGCGCTACAGATCACGATCGCAAGTTTCACGCTTTCGATAAGGCTACCGGAAAGCTGCTATGGGAGACCACGCTTCCGGCGGGCGGCAATGCCACTCCCTCGGTATATGAAATAAATGGCCGCCAATATGTGGTCATCGCCGCCGGCGGCGGGAAATCGGGCGAGCCATCCGGTGGAACATATGTGGCGTTTGCATTACCACGCAGCGAGATCACGCCGGTTCCTGCAGCCAACACAACAGATCGCAATTAGCATCGACCATTCCTCACAACCTCCCCGCCCTACGGCGTTAATCGCTGCGTGCCGGCCGTCAACGTTCCCTAGCTGCGTGTTCACACTGTTTTAAAACGCGCGGCTGAAGGCGCGATCTATACGTGAGATTTCATTGGGCACCGAAATGCAGCCAGAGAAAGCATCGGACAATAAATTTAGCAAGGAGATGTAATGGCTACACTAACTGAAACGCGTGACATCGCAAAGCCGGCCGAGCCACGCACGGATACCCACTACGCACGGCAAGTCTTGAACCGGCAAAGGTCTGAGCGACAGGGCGGCCGGATGGGGATCAACGAAGAATCGCTTGCCCGGGCGCTCGGCTGGTTCAGCATCGGTTTGGGTATCGCCGAGATCATCGCGCCGCGAAGTCTGGCGAAACTGGTTGGGACCGATAATCACAAGCCGCTTGTCCGCAGTTATGGATTGCGCGAGATCGCAAGCGGCGTGGGCATTCTCACGAACCCAAGGCCCGCTCCGTGGGTATGGTCGCGTGTGGGCGGCGATATGCTTGACCTGGCCTCACTCGCAGCCGCGCTGAAATCGCGGCGCAATGAACGAGGGAAAACCGTGGGCGCCATCGCCGCGGTTACCGGAGTCACTGCCCTGGACGTTCTGTGCGCTCAACAACTCAGCGCGGGTACTGGCGGTGCTTCCGGCCGGGCCCCTATGCAGGCGGAAGCCAGCCTCATTATCAACCGGTCGCAGGAGGAGTGCTACCGGTTCTGGCGCAACTTCGAGAATCTCCCGCGGTTCATGAGCTATCTCGAAGCCGTTTGGAGCTCCGGCGACAGGCGATCTCACTGGGTTGCGCGAGGACCCGGGAGTGCCAAGGTCCAGTGGGATGCCGAGATCGTGAATGAAGTGCCGAACCAGCGCATCTCGTGGCGTTCACTACCGGGTTCCGATATTGAGAACTCCGGGTCAGTGGAGTTTGAGCCGGCGCCGGGCGGGCGAGGCTCCATCGCGCGCGTACAGATGGACTTCGGCCAGCCAGGCCGGGCGCTCGGGAAGCTGTTAACCAAACTCATGGGCAAATACCCGGAGCGAATCGTCATGAAGGATTTGCGCCGTTTCAAGCAGGTGCTGGAAGTGGGCGAAGTCATCACAACGGAAGGGCAGCCTGCCGGGCGAAGCAGCAGTACGACCTGGCTGGACAGTATTGCCCGCTAAGGCCGCAGAGTCGAGGGAAATTGATGAGAGCCAATTGTTGGCAGGGCAAGAAAAAGATGCAAGTCGAAGATGTGGCGGATCCCAAGATTTTGAATTCGCAGGATGCAATCGTGAGGATCACGTCCACGGCGATCTGCGGATCCGACCTGCACCTCTATAACGGATTCGTACCCACGATGCAGCAGGGCGATATCGTCGGTCACGAGTTTATGGGCGAAGTGATGGAAGTTGGGAGCGCGGTAAAAAATCTGAAGGTGGGTGACCGCGTCGTGGTTCCGTTCCCGATCTCGTGCGGGAAATGTTTCTTCTGCCAGGAAGGGATGTTTTCACTGTGCGAAAACTCGAATCCAAACGCGTGGCTGGCCGAAAAGTTCTGGGGGCATTCGCCTTCCGGTATATACGGCTACTCACATCTTCTAGGCGGCTTCGCCGGGGGGCAGGCTCAATACGCCAGGGTACCCTTCGCAGATGTCGGGCCACTAAAAATTGAGAATGGATTTCGCGACGAACAGGTTCTATTCCTGTCCGATATCTTCCCGACCGGGTACATGGCGGCGGAGGCGTGCAATATCAAGCCCGGCGACACCATAGCAGTCTGGGGATGCGGACCGGTAGGACAATTCGCTATCAAGAGTGCCTTCCTGCTCGGTGCCGAGCGCGTCATCGGCATCGATCGTTATCCGGCACGGTTGCAGATGGCGCGCGACAAATCTAGTGCGCAGACGATCAACTACGAAGAGGCGGACGTTTTGGAGACGCTGAAGGAAATCACCGGCGGACGCGGTCCGGATGCATGCATCGATGCGGTCGGCATGGAGTCGCACTCGCCGGGAGTGCAATACGCTTACGACCGGGTAAAGCAAGCCATGATGCTCGAGACGGACCGGCCCATTGCTTTGCGGCAAGCCATTCTGGCGTGCCGGAACGGGGGAACGCTATCGGTCGCGGGAGTGTACGGCGGTTTCATCGACAAGGTGCCTTTCGGTTCTTTGATGAACCGTTCGATCACAGTCAAGACTGGGCAGACGCATGTGCATCGTTACATGCGCCCGCTTCTCGAGAGAATCGAAAAGGGAGAGATCGACCCTAGCTTCGTCGTCACTCACCGTATGAGCTTGAACGATGCGCCTGAGGGGTACGAGATGTTCGATCGCAGAGACGGCTGTATCAAGGTCGTGTTGAAGCCGTAGAATGGAGCGGGCGCGGCGTCGAGTCAATCACGGCGCCGGCCGCCCTCTAGGGCTTATTACGGGCCATTTTCTGTTCCAGTGCGAACATGAGCCGTGAATGCACATCGGGCGGCATCGGGAACGGGTCCATACCCTTGTAGATCTGAATGGTTTTCTTAGTGGTATCGCAGATTACCCAGCAATTCGGGCACTCATTGATATGCTGCTCGAGCTTCTTCCGGACTTCGGCATC
>Ga0070681_10006483_pt1 | contig 11389 bp, 8 predicted proteins | sample KBSC83BmetaG_FD_65650 | JGI IMG/M metagenome (GOLD analysis project Ga0070681, IMG submission 65650) | Corn rhizosphere microbial communities from Kellogg Biological Station, Michigan, USA - KBS C8-3B metaG | ecosystem: Host-associated > Plants > Roots > Rhizosphere | place: USA: Michigan...
GTGTACGGAAAGCCGCGGCAGCGCCGCCCCGGCCAACTGAGCAGGTGAAGCTGCCTTTTGTCATGGATCTGGAGCGGGGGCGTAAACAACGAGTCGAGATCGCGTTTAATGGCCAAACCGCAGTGCAGGTTTATGACGGCAAGCAGGGCTGGAAATTACGTCCATTTTTGAACCGGCATGATGTGGAGAAGTACACGCCCGAGGAATTGCAAGCGGCGGCTACGGAGTCGGATCTGGACGGGCTCCTGATCGACTATGCGGCGAAAGGCTCGCAAGTAGAACTGCAAGGGGTGGACCAGGTTGAAGGACACAAAGCCTATAACCTGAAAGTGACGGATAAAGCCGGCCACTCGCGTCACGTTTGGGTGGATGCGGAGAACTTCCTCGAGATCAAGATAGAGGGAACTCCACGGCGCCTCGATGGCAAGTACCGCCCGGTGGCGACCTATTTGCACGATTATCGTGCCGTCAATGGTCTGATGATGCCTTACCTATTGGAAACCGTGGTTGAAGGCTATAAAGATAAAGAACAGATCCAGATCGAGAGTATCGTCTCGAATCCCAAACTGGACGAATCGCGGTTTGCTATACCGCGCTGATGTTGGCCTTCCCCCAATTCTTCGATTGACGAAGTACAAATGCTTTGAGGAGTGCGCCAGAGCATAGTTTTTTCACGCCAAGGAGAAATTGAAATGAAGTTCATAACAGCAAGCGCTGCCATGCTGATCCTGGCAACGACGGCCGGTTTGGCGCAGACGGTAGCGCCTTCAACACCGCGAGCTTTTTCGCATCGGACATCGGGCATGGCCATGACCGATGCAGAGGGTAAGGCCGCCGCAGCGCGTTCCGAGTCATTGATGCAGCAGCGTGTAGACGAGATGAAAGCGACTGTGGCCAAGATGCATGTGCTATTGAAGCAGATGCAAACGACAGCCGTGGCTACTCATTCGAAGGATCCGGTTGCCAAGGCGAATCTGCAGATGTGGGAGCTGATGGTCGGACAGTTCGATAAGCAGTTGGCTGAATTAGGTCAGGCGGCCCGCGTGCGCGAAGACATGGAATCACGCCGCCAGGCAATGTACAAGCAGGCGGAACAGCGAGCTGCTGAGCAAGCACTGAAGGCACGCGAGGCGACGGCCGCACAGATAGGTACGGCGGGAGCGTCGTCGCCGAGCTCAGCCACACCAGCTACACAAGAATCAACTTCCCCGACATCGCCATCAAGTTCTTCCGCTTCACCCCAGTAGCAGAGACGGGCCGAGGTTCGGCTACGGCTGCGGTATAAACGTCGATGAAAAAAATTGGAGCAGCATTCGCCCTCGCAGTTCTGATGATCGGTTCCTATCTGGCAGGACGGCATCACACTTCGCAAGCTCCTGCCCACATCCAGAGTGCGCGCCGCGTACTCTACTGGGTCGATCCGATGCATCCCGATTACCGGTCGGATCATGCCGGCATTGCCCCGGATTGCGGCATGGAGTTGCAACCGGTTTACGCCGAAAATGCTTCCGCGCAAGTGAATTCCCCGGCGCCTGTATCCGCGGGGATGGTCGGCATCGACTCCGAGAGACAGCAACTGTTCGGCATTCGCGTCACGGCCGTCGAGAAAACTCCCGCTAAGGAGAACGTTCGCGTGTTGGGCCGGGTGGTCCCGGAAGACAACCGCATTTATCGCATTGACGCCGGCATGGACGGATTTGTGCGGGACACATTCAACGATTCCGTGGGAACGCTGGTGAAAAAGGATCAGAAGCTGGCAACCTGCTATGGGGCGGACGCGTTATCGGTCGCTTCCGGTTTCCTGGCGGCTACGGCGTCGATCCCTGGCTCCACGGGCAGGGATGGCTCGCGAACTGTGCCGTTCCCGGGTGCGGTGTCAAAGCAGGGCGTGAGCAGTATCCAGGGATATACAGATCGGCTGCGCAATCTGGGGATGAGCGACGCCCAGATTAAAGAGATGGCCGAGAACCGGCAGTTGCCGGAGAGCCTCGACCTGGTCTCGCCGGTGGAAGGTTTCATCCTGAGCCGCAATATCAGTGGCGGACAGCATTTTGATCGTTCCATGGAGTTCTATCGCATAGCAGACCTGAGCCGGGTGTGGATCGTGGCCGACATCTTTGCCAGTGACGCGCAGAACTTCCGTCCCGGCACGCTGGCTCACGTGACATTGGCGGGTGGGGAAAAGAGCTTCACGGCGCGGGTTACGCAGATTTTGCCGCAAGTGGATCCGTCGACCCGGACACTGAAATTGCGATTAGAGGCGGAAAATCCCGGATTTGCACTTCGCCCGGACATGTTTGTGGATGTGGATTTGCCGGCTTCAGTGCCCGAGGGGCTCGCGATTCCCGTGGATGCCCTCATCGATACCGGGCGCGAGCAGCGCGTATTCGTCGAGCGCAGCAACGGAGTGTTCGAACCGCGGCTGGTGCAAACCGGATGGCGGCTGGGAGACCGGGTGCAGGTTGTTCGCGGATTATCCGAAGGCGAGCGCGTCGTGAGCGCGGGAACTTTTCTAGTTGATTCCGAAAGCCGTCTCAAGTCCGGCCCGTCCTCGACCAGCGAACCACAACCCGAGAAGACGCCGCTACCTGCGCCTCCGGCAAATGGAGTGGCGCTGGGTGCGAAGCAAGTCAAAGATCCGTCGTGCGGTATGGGCATCGATTCCGCGAAATCTGTCAAAGACGGGAATACGCTGACGCGCGACGGCGTGACCTATTACTTCTGCTCCGATCGCTGCAAGCGTAAGTTCAGCCAGGAACCGGAGCACGTAGCATCCTTAACTCCTGCTGGGCGCCGCCCATGATCAATCGCATTATCGATTTCTCTGTAGAGCACAAGTTTTTAGTGCTGGCTTCGGTAGCGCTCGCCTGCATTTTTGGATGCTGGGCGATGTTGGGAATTCCCCTAGACGCTACGCCAGATCTTAGCGACACCCAGGTCATCATCTATTCGCGCTGGGACCGCAGCCCCGACATCATTGAGGATCAGGTCACGTATCCCATTGTGACCGCCATGCTGGGCGCGCCGAAAGTGAAGACGGTGCGCGGCGTCTCCGATTTCGGCTATTCCTACGTTTACATCATCTTTGAAGATGGCACCGATCTCTACTGGGCGCGCTCGCGCGCTCTGGAATACCTGTCGGGAGTGCAGTCGCGCCTGCCGGAAGGGGTGAAGGCGGAGCTCGGACCGGATGCCACCGCTCTGGGCTGGGTCTACCAATATGCACTGGTGGATACATCCGGCAAACACAGCTTGTCGGATCTGCGCTCCTATCAGGATTGGTATCTCAGCTACCACCTGCGTTCGGTACCAGGGGTCGCCGAGGTGGCGCCAGTCGGCGGGTACACGCGGCAATTCCAGGTGAACGTAGATCCCAACCGGCTGCAGGCTTACGGGATTCCGATCCGGCGCGTGGTTGAGGCGGTGCGCAGCGGGAACGAGGAAGTAGGCGGGCGGCTTCTGGAATTTGGCGGCACGGAATACATGATTCGCGGCCGCGGCTATGCCACCTCAACGGAACAATTCGGCAACATCGTGCTGTCGACGAGCGCCGACGGCACGGCTATCCGCATCAAGGACGTTGGCCAGGTGGTGGAAGGGCCGGAACTGCGGCGCGGAATTGCGGACCTGGACGGCAAGGGAGAAGTGGTTTCCGGCATCGTGGTGATGCGCAGCGGCGAGAACGCAATGGACGTGATCGGCCGCGTGAAGCAGAAAATAGCCGACATCACGCCCGGGTTGCCGGAAGGCGTCAAGATCGTTCCCGTCTACGATCGTTCCGAACTCATTCATCGCGCGATCAGCAATCTGAAGGTCACCATCGTCGAAGTGATCGTCACCGTGGTGCTGATCATCCTGATATTTCTGTGGCATTTCCCCAGCGCTGCCATTCCCATCGTCACCATGCCGGTGGTGGTGCTGGTCTCGTTTATCCCTTTTCGGCTGCTGGGGATCAGCGCCAATATCATGTCTCTCGCCGGAGTGGCGATCGCGTTTGGCGAATTGGTGGACGCCTCCATTGTGGTGGTCGAGCAAACCCATAAGAAACTTGAATTGTGGGAACGCGGAGGGCGCGTCGGCGACTACCGCGCTGTAGTGATTACGGCCATTAAAGAGGTCGCAGGCCCTACGTTCTTCGCGCTGCTGGTGATCGCTGTGAGCTTTCTGCCGGTGCTGGCCCTGGAAGCGCAGGAAGGCCGCATGTTCAAGCCGCTGGCCTATACCAAGACGCTGGCCATGCTGATCGCGGCGGTAATGGCGATTACGCTGGATCCCGCCCTGCGATTACTGCTGACGCGGGTGCGGCGCTTCGATTTCCATCCCCGGTGGGTATGCCGAATCACGAACGCATTGCTGATCGGCAAAGTTCGCAATGAAGAGGATCACGCGATCAGCCGCTGGATGATGCGGGTATACGAGCCGCTGGTTCGCAAAACCCTGCGCTGCAAGTGGGCGGTTATCGGTGGCGCCGTTGCCATAGTGCTGCTCTCGATCCCGGTGTTCATGCAACTTGGCTCGGAGTTCATGCCGCCGCTGGATGAAGGCGCGATCCTGTACATGCCGACCACCATGCCGGGGGTTTCGGTGAGCCAGGCACAAATTCTGCTGCAGAATACCGATCGAATTCTCGCTCGCTTTCCAGAAGTGGATCGCGTGCTGGGCAAGGCGGGGCGAGCGCAGACCTCGACTGATCCTGCACCGCTCTCCATGCTGGAGACGGTGATTACGTTGAAGCCGCGTTCGGAATGGCGGCATCGAGCGACCTGGTATTCGTCGTGGGCTCCGGAGTTTGTAAAAGCCGGCTTGCGGCACTTCACCCCGGACACGATTTCTTCTGACGAACTGGTCCAACTCATGGATCAGGCGCTGCGGGTGCCAGGGCTGACGAATGCCTGGACGATGCCTGTTAAAGGTCGCATCGACATGCTGACCACGGGCATGCGCACTCCCCTCGGTTTGAAGATTTCGGGTGCGGATCTGGGGAAGATCGAGCAGATCGGGACGCAACTGGAAACTGTTCTGGGCAAAGTCAAAGGCACGCGCGGTGTGTTTGCTGAACGTACTGGCACGGGCTACTTCCTGGACTTTCAATGGGACCGCAACCGGCTGGCGCCCTACGGATTAAGCATTGAAGACGCGCAACGCGCCGTGGAGAACGCCATTGGGGGCGAGGATGTCACCACTGCCGTAATCGGACGGGAACGTTATCCGGTGAATGTCCGCTATATGCGGGATTTTCGCAGCGACCTGGGATCGCTACAGCGAGTCTTAGTTCCGGCGGGCGAGAAACAAATTCCGCTGGGCGAGTTGGCGCAGATACACATCACCAGCGGGCCGGCAATGATCCGCGACGAGAACGGGTTGCTGACTGGATACGTGTACGTCGATGTGGCCGATCGCGATCCGCGGAGCTTCCTCAATGAGGCTTCCAGCATTGTGCGCGATCAGATCAAAGTGCCGGCTGGGTACGCGATTTCCTGGAGCGGGCAATACGAGGCCATGGAGCGAGTGAGGCAGCGGCTCACGCGCGTGATTCCGCTGACCTTGTTGCTTGTGCTCTTGCTGCTGTATGCGAACACCCGATCGCTGACCAAGACGACAATTATTTTGCTGGCAGTTCCGTTCTCGGCAGTGGGTGCGGTCTGGTTCCTTTATTTTGCCGGGTACAACATGAGCGTAGGCGTTTGGGTAGGCCTGATTGCGCTGCTCGGGATCGATGCCGAAACCGGTATCTACATGCTGCTGTACCTGGAACTCGCGTATGACGAGGCTCTGCGGGGCGGGCGCTTGAGAAACGTCGAGGACCTGAACGAAGCCATCGTGCAGGGAGCCGTCAAACGTTTGCGCCCGAAGTTTATGACTTTCGCGACCATGTCGCTTGGGTTGCTGCCCATCATGTGGAGCATCGGCACGGGGGCGGATGTGATGAAGCGCATTGCGGCGCCGATGGTTGGCGGAATCTTCACCTCGTTCCTGCTTGAACTGCTGGTGTACCCGGCCATCTATGCCGTGTGGCGGCAGCGCTCGCTACCGCGGCTTGCCGTTTCCGAGAACATTGAGGAGCCTGCCGGGCTCGAATCCTTAGACCAGCGCGAAGACAGTCTGGTAACTCTGAAGCTGTAGGGTTAAGTGAAGCAGGAGATGAAAGGTGTTCAGCGCGAGCGTGGCTGGGTTCATGCCGAGCAGCAGCTGGGTTTGTGTAACGTTACCGAAGTGCTTCCGGGGTCTTTCGTTAGCAAAAGTATTTGTCCAGAAATCAAGTGTTTGTCAAAAACGCACGACGCTCTTTGCTGTAGCGCAAAGAGCGTCCGGCGAGGATGAGTTATACAAGATAAGCTTCTGTTGAGTTTCGTAACTGCCCTTCCCCTATCTGCGATTAGCACTCGATCAGACTGTAAACATGTGGGTAAGTCTGAGAAGTTGGGACCTGACCTTCTGTGGGGTTTTTCAGCATCGCGCAGATAAAGCGCTCGGATTTGCCACTTCCGGGCGCAAACGGAAATAGGGATCGTCAGTCCAGAACGCCACGCTGCGGTTTCCCAGTACCGTGCGTAGGCGGTGAATGATCGAAGTTTTCTCTGGCCGAAGAGCGCACTCGCCGTTGAAGAAACGGCGAGCCGCATCCTCCCTTCTCCCCCCCGTTATCAGCGATTGCTCGGCAGCCCGGGCCATTAGGCAACTCTGTGTGTGGGGGAGATAAACAATGGGGCAAATAGCTGTCGGATTGTCGTCGTTTCCTGCAAGCATAAGGACAACAACTCGGGATTCCTGGGATTCCGGGAGACCAAGAACCCCTTCCATCAATATTGATATAGCGGCCAGCATGCGGCGGCGGGCGGAATCCGTGCAGCGTCTGCAGGCATTTGCCGACATTCCCATGGCGGAGTGCATCGCGATCGTCAGCGGTGCGCAGGAAAAACATTACGCCCGGAGTTTTACTATTTTCGCCGGGCGTGAAGCACTGGATCATGTGCTGCTGCTGGTTTCCGGCTGCCTGAAATTGACTGAGCGAGGGCCGAACGATCATGAAATCATCCTGCGCCTGAATGGGCCTGGGGAATTAGCGGGAGGGGTGTTTGGACAAGGCAGGGGAGCGTTGAGTGCCCGTGCCGTCCAGCCTTCTTCGGCGCTGATTTGGAAAACCAGCACTTTTCAGGACGCATTGGATCGCTTTCCCATTCTCCGGCGCAACGTTTCGCGTGGCCTGGAGCACCAGCTCGACGACCTGGACACCCGTTTCCGAGAAATCTCAACCGAAAAAGTTTCCTCCCGGCTCTGCAGCCTGCTGGTGCGTCTTGCCAAGCAAGTCGGAACCAAGACCGACGGACGCACTCACATTTATCTCTCCCGCCAGGAGCTGGCGCAATTGACCGGCACCACCTTGTTTACCGTCAGCCGGCTTCTGTGCAAATGGGAAACACAGGGGATTGTCAGCGCGCCTAGAGAGGCAGTACTGATCCGTGACGTTTCTGCCCTGCAGGAACTCTCTCAACAAGAGTAGATTGCGATCGGGAGTTGAAAATGGCGAAACTAAGAATCGGGTATGTAGGCTTGCTGCTCTTGAGCTTTAGCAGCCTGGGAATAGCACAATCCACGAAGGTGGATGCCAATTCAGCTAAAGCCCCGCAACCGGAAGCCCAATCCGCCGAGCCGGCGTCTGATGCAGAGGCGGCGCCGGATGATGGTGCCGCACGAGCCCACCGAAGATCCCGTCCCGTCCCATGTTGGAGACAGGCCGGACTTACGCCGGACATGGTGAATCAGCGTTGGAAGCTGGAAGACCAGCAAAAGAGCAAGATTGCCGCGGTCTGCACCGAGCCCTCGACCTCTGCACAGCAAAAGCACCAGAAGATTGAGCAGATTCAGGTTGAGACGGATCAGGCTATCGCTCGCCTGATTCCGGTTAAGGAACGAAACACATTTGATCAGTGCCAGGCAGAGGTGGAGCGCTCCAAGCCGCATCCGGCAGGCCAGAAAGAGCTCGGCCCCTGCGGCGGCATAATTCCAGAGGACGACATGGCCAACGGCGCCGAGGAGCACTCCCACTAGCCCTACGCTTGCAATCCGCATCGAGGGTTAGGTTTTTAGCAAATGTTTTCGCTTCTGGTGTTTGCGCTAGCGCAAAGAGTGAGGCGAGCTTCTGACAAATACTCTGAGGTGAGACACTTAGCCTTGGCACAGCAGCCAGGATGTTCAACATGGGGCTTCCCAAGCAGAGCCAGAGTCGGAAGGAAGCCCCGGGGGATGTGTAAAGTGTGCTGCACCAGGTTAGCTAGATCAAGTGTGCGGTTGACCGGCTGCCGGAATTGGGCAGTGGGTTCAATCCTGCTGACCGGCCTGCTGTTCCTGGGGTCGGCAGATGCCCAGGCATCGCGACTCAAACGGTTACAGCAGCAGCCTCCTCCAAAGACGATCGTTCTCAGCACTACCGATGGCGTTGTATCCGCGCCAAGCCCCACTCCAGCTCCAACGACAGCACCACCTCCCCTCGCCATAGAGGTGGAGCAATCTCCTGCGCAGCCTCTGGTGACGCAGGCTCCGGTAATTTCCTGGGATGGGAAGCAGCTTACGATCGATGCCGAAAATACGAGCCTTTCGGAAATCCTTTTGGCGATCCGTGCTCGAACCGGCGCTTCCATCGAGATGCCACCGAGCACGTCTTCAGAGCGGGTTGCGGTGCACATGGGACCTGCGCCGGTCCGCGAGGTTATTTCTTCACTGCTGTACGGCACCGATTTCAATTACGTGATCCAAAGCTCCGATGGAGACGAAGAAGGACTAGGGAAGGTGATTATCACCGCCCGAGAAAAAGACGGCTCCGAGGATGTATCGGGCAGCAATACACCCGCGAACCGCTCTGTTCGGCTCATGCCTGGGTACGCCGCACCTGGAAAAAGAGACTTTGAGGTCAAGCATGAGAATGCTGACAATGATGCTTCCGCTCAGGCAGACCCTTCCAATGCGGCTGCTGGTGAGGTGGCGAGTCAGGCAGCCGCAGATGCCGGCAGCGAGAATCCTCAAGCAGCCAGCAAAGCCGACGCCCAGCCTGCGCCCTCCACGGCCGGCGAATCTGCCGATGGCAGCGTGCCAGCATCCGATGCCGGCGTCGGGTCGATGGGGCTCGCGCAGCCAGGTGCCAGTGCAGCGATAGCGTCTTCTTCTAACGGGGGCTCAGGCGACGGGTCTTCCATCTCCAAGATGGAGATGGATCTGCAACGCATGTACCAGCAGCGTAAGCAGATGCAGGCCCAGCAGAACCATCCCCAGCCACAAGGGCCTGGCAACTAGAGCCGGCCTTACCGCTCAGCGCTGAATTTTCTGGGTGAGGATAACGCCGCGGCGGCCAACTTGCGATGTTTTTCGGAGTACCAAGTGGGAGCGTATTCCTCGAGCAGGTGAAAGAGGCTTTGCAGAGCTTCAAATAACCTTCTGCGATGTTCCCTCAGAATGAGCAGTTCGGCATTCGCACCGGAATTTACTTTGTTTTGTGACAGAACGGGTCTCTTTCTGGCCTGGCGCATCATTCAGCGAGTGCTCGTAAAATCGAATTCATTCCTAAGAGCTTGCCTCGCGCGGGGCGGCGCTTCGACACACGCTCTCGTCCAGAAGCGTTTGATTATCACTGTAAAGGCTTTCACCGAGGATGGGTCACGCCAAGTTGCGCCAGCACATGGGTATGGCGCTGTGCGGAGCCATGGGGGAGCGTGGAGGCACGAGGCGGTTGTCCCTACATTGGCCGATAACTTGGATTTTCCATGTGTTTTAGGGTCCGAGCAGCCCGTAAATGTCCAACTCATTCGACGTCCCCACAAACACTTTTCCGCCCGCAATTGTAGGAACCGTAAATTTCAGAGCAGTGCCTGCAACGTCGCGAGAACCGGCTTGCGTGCTGTCGTAGAGCTCCCTGCTAACATCGGTGGCGTCATAGGCGCGCAAGATAGCAGGGCCTCCACTATCGTGGTTGGAGTTGTCTATTTCCCAGAGGATTGCGTTGCCGGTGCCATTCGCCGAAAGGGAAGCGGTGGCCCCGTGAACGTAAACCGGAATCTGCCCCATCCGCACGGGCTGATCGGAGAGCCGCCCGTTGTTCCAGGTGAACTGGCGTAACACATCCCCCTCGCAGTGAATGTAGAGATATCCGTTCCAATACACGGGTGTGGAGAAGATGTTGTCGAACTGGTGCACGCCGGTGTGCACAGTTTGGATCACGTTATTTGTGGCGGAGGAGAACGATCCCATGTTGCTGCGGTTAACTACGAAGATGTTGCCATCCTTGCCGCCGCCAATGACTTCATAGGGCGTGCTGGAGGAGTTGTCGGGCATGATCACGAGAGATCCGCTGCCCAGATCGGCATCGTTGGCCGCGAGAAAGGAAGCGTCATCCGGCTGGAAGTAATCCTCCACGGACAAGTCGGTGCCCGACAGGCGGAGGAAGGAATCGTTGTAGCCGCTCGGGGGATCGTCCTGATCCACTCCGGACATGATGTACACGTTGCCGGTGCCGTCGTTGATGGCCGGGGCACCGCCGCCGTTCCAGAAGCCGCCTCCCGCGCCATCGGGCGTGTCGTTGAAGATAGCGGTTTGTTTCAGCGACGTCTTGTCATACGCCAGCAGCCAGCCATGATTGCAATGGCCGAATGCAATGTAGATCTGATTGGTCACAGGATTCAGCGCGAGCGCGTTGCGCTGGTAGCAGCCGGTCTCCAGAGAGATGCTTCCGTTCGAATTATCCCAGCCGGTACCCGACACCGACCCGCTCACCCGAACCGGGCCGCCGAACTTTTCAGCGCCCGATGTAATGTCCAGGGCGTGGAGGTAGTACGGCCCGCTGTTGGTAATTGCCAACACGTACATGGTTCGCGTGGTGATGTCGATAACGGGAGTGCTGGTGATGCCGATCGAGGGAGAGATGCCTTCCACATCGTTACGGGGGGATGGGACGCCCAGGCTGACCTGCCACAGAGGTGAGCTCTGTTGGTTTGCGTCAAAGGCGTACACCGTATCGTTCTCCGTGGCGACGAAGACCACGTCGTGATTCGCTCCCTGGATGCTCAGTTGCGGCACGTACAACGGCTGCGCATAGATCTGACCGTCAACTTGATAAGAGCGCAGTTTTCCGAACCGGGATGAGTTCACCACTGAGGGTGTCAACGTCGACTCCTGGGTGAATGCGCCGTCCCGAGCATCGTCATTGTGGTAGGTAAGGACCGCGCCAGAAGCCTGGTTGAGCACGGTGATACTGGCTTGCACCGTGCCGGCTGAATCCGCCGCACTGGCGGCCGTGATCACGTGACCTCCGGTTGCATTCGGAGCCGTGTAGAGACCGCTGGAGTTAATGGTTCCGACCGAGCTATTGCCGCCGTTGACTCCGTCCACGCTCCAGGTTACC
>Ga0070681_10006485_pt1 | contig 11387 bp, 11 predicted proteins | sample KBSC83BmetaG_FD_65650 | JGI IMG/M metagenome (GOLD analysis project Ga0070681, IMG submission 65650) | Corn rhizosphere microbial communities from Kellogg Biological Station, Michigan, USA - KBS C8-3B metaG | ecosystem: Host-associated > Plants > Roots > Rhizosphere | place: USA: Michigan...
GGATCGGGAAAATTCCGCGTCAGTTGTGGGTGAGCACTTCTGGTTCGGCGTCTATCATCAGCGCGTCGTTGAAGCGGTTGAAAAATCCGCACAGCGCGATGCGCAGCGTAAGTTCGACGATCTGGGCCTCGGTGAAATGCGCACGCAGCCGCTCGAACAGATTCTCGCGAATGCGCTGCGGCGTGTGGGTGACCGCAATCGAGTATTCGACCACCAGCTTGTCGACTGCGTCGAGTTCGGGGTGATTCTGGTAATCGAGCACACGCTCGGCGCCTGCGGAAGATATACCTTCGATGGCGAGCAGCGGTTTGTGATGTGCGACGCAATAATGACACTCATTGAGCTTCGACACCGCCACGATCGCGAGCTCGATATAGCGCAGCGGAACATTCTTCTGCGCGCGCAGCTCGAGCAGCATGCCCATCAGGTGCTTGACGCTCGAGGGCACGTGCGCGAACACGCCGACCTGGTTGCGGAACGGGCCGTAGCCTTTTGCGAACTCGAGATAAACATCGCGCACGTCGACTGGAACTTTTTCGGGTGGAATGTCGCTGACGCGTGCCATGGTGCTTAGGTTCCGAGCCACTCGGCGAACACTTCCTCGTTGTGCTCTCCGAGTTGGGGCGGGTTGCGGTAGACGCTGAATTCGTAGCCGCTGATCTTCATCGGGAAAGCGACGGTTTTGGTCCGCCTGCCGTTGGGCAGCGTCATCTCGCGCACCAGCTTGTTGAACTGCACGTGCGGGTCGTTGAGGATTTCGGGATAGGTGTTGATTGGCGCGCACGGCACGCTGCGGCGGTCGAACTCGGCGAGCCACTCGGCTTTGGCGCGTGTGGCGAACACCGGCTGCAGAATTGCTTCGAGCGCCTTCTGATTTTGCGCGCGCAGCGTGTTGGTTTCGAAACGCGGATCGGATTTGAGCTGTGGCATGCCGACCGCTTCGCACACATCAAACCACAACTTGTCGTTGCCCGCGGCGATCATGAACGGCGCGTCGCTCGCCTGATAGCCCTGGTACGGTGCGGCGCGCGGATGGGCGGAACCCAATCGCCGCGGCGTCTTGCCGGTGCCGAAGTATTCGCTCGTCTGCAGCGCCGCGATGCCGAGCAGCCCGGCGAGCATCGAACAGTCGATGAACGCGCCATGCCCGGTTTGTCGCGCCTGCAGGATCGCAGCCGTGATGCAGAACGCGGCGTACAAACCCGCGCCGAAATCGCCGATCGGCACACCGCACTTGACCGGCGGTCCGTCGGTTTCGCCGGTCACGCTCATCACCCCGCTCATGCCCTGCACCGTCGCGTCGAACGCGCCTTTGCTCGCATAGGGGCCATCGTGACCGTAACCATTGATCGAGCAATAGACGATTTTGGGCGAGACCGCGCTCAGGGCCGGGTAGCCAAGACCGAGGCGGCCGAGCACACCGGGGCGGAAGTTCTCGATGATCGCATCGGATTTTTCGCACAGCTTGCGCAGGCGCGCGACCTGTGCCGCATCCTTGAGATCAACCGCGACGCTGCGTTTATTACGATTAACCGACGCAAAGTTTTCGCTGTAGCCGGGGCCTGAGCTGCCTTCGCTGATCGGCGGCCAGCGCCGCATGTCGTCGCCGCCGTCAGGCCGCTCGATCTTGACGACGTCGGCGCCGAGATCGGCGAACAGCGAGCCGGCGAAGGGACCGGCGGCGATTTGACCGAATTCGAGGATTTTCAGCCCCGCCAGCGGGCCGGCAGCGGATTGCGTCATCAGTGATCCCGGGAAAGGCTCGAAGAGAAGCGTATTCTAAGCCGCGCCGCCGTCAGCGGTCATCACGTATCCTTATACGATTTATAACCAAAATCATTCGCGGCCGCTGCGGCTATCGGTTATCGTTTGTACGCTGAGCCGCGCCGCAAAGCGGGACTGCGGCATAACGAGGAGCTGAGATGATAGCCAAAAGTTTCGTGCAGAATGCATGGTACGTCGCAGGGATGTCTGCGGAATTCGCGACCGATCAGCTGCACGGCGTGGTGATCGCCAAGAAACCGATTGTGATCTGGCGCACCGGCGAAGGAAAGGTCGTCGCGTTCGATGATCGCTGCGTGCACAAGCGCATGCCGCTCTCGTGCGGCAAGATCCTCGCGAACGGCACGCTCGAATGCTCGTATCACGGGTTTACCTATGACGGCAACGGCAAGTGCGTGGCGATTCCCTCGCAGATGGACGTGCCGATTCCGTCACGCGCGAAGTTGAAGCCGTTTCCGGTGATCGAGCAGGATGGTGTCGTATGGGTGTGGCCTGGTGACCCCGATAAAATGGGCAAAGCGCGTCCGCCGCGCACACCGGAATTTATCAGCGACGAGTGGGACAACTATACCTGCCCGCCGATACACGTGCCGGCCAATTACCTGCTGTTGATCGAGAACCTGCTCGACATCACGCACTTTTATCCGCTGCACGACGGCAACATCGGCGATCTCGCCAACAGCAAGATCCCGATCGAATTCATCGAGCAGGAAGTTGACGGCAACCCGTCGATCAAGACTGTGCGCAAGGTGAGCAACTACAAGCACCCGCCGTTCCTCGTCGATTGGTTCGGCTACGAAGTCGTCGACCGCGTGCATACTCACCAGATGTCGAACCCGGGTCTTACGCGCGTGCAGCTGCGATGCGCGCCGCCGGGGCAACTCGACACAAAAGTCGAGCGCGGCTATATCCTGCATCACTCGCACACGCCGATCGACGAAACCAATCACATCTGGCGCTGGACTATCACGGTGCCGAAAGGGCAGCCCAGTCTCGATCCGGACAAGACCACGATGGAACGCATGAAAGACATGTTCCCGGCTGTGGTCGACCAGGACCGCTGGGCGCTCGAGCGTCAGCAGAAAATGTTTGTGTACGACGAGGACGGCTATAACGAGGTGCACCTGCGCTCGGATAAATCGATACTAATCGTGCGCAAAATTCTGGAGGCGCTGGAAAAGGGCACCACTAAAGACCCGAGCAAGTCCTGGCTCGCGGCCTGACGCGGACGGCCGGTTTGCCCAATCGCGCGGCCGGATGTTAGATTCGGGTTGCGTTCCCGCTCAATCGCGTGTGCGGGCCGACCAGCCAATGGAAATCTATCAGATCCGCACCTTCGTCACGGTCGCCGAGCACGGCAATCTGACCAAGGCCGCGTTATTGCTCCACGTCACGCAGCCGGCAGTGAGCGGCCATCTGAAATCGCTCGAGGAGACGCTCAACCTGAAGCTGTTCGAGCGCGGCGCGGGTGGAGTGAAGCTCACCAAAGCCGGTCACGCGCTGTTGCCGAAAGCGCAGGCGATTCTCGCCGCGGCGGGCGAATTCCGCAACCAGGCACATGACCTGCAAGGCCAACTCACCGGCAAGGCGCGCGTCGGCACTATCCTCGACCCGTCGTTCATCCGGCTCGGGCAATTCATGAGCTCGGTGCTCGACCGCTATCCGTGGCTCGAGATCGAGCTCAAGCATGGCATCTCGACGTGGGCGATCGAGCACGTGAGCGACGGCAGTCTCGACGCCGCGTTCTGCATGGGACACGTCAACATTGCGCACATGCAAGCGGTCAACTTAACTGAAATGGCGTACCGCGTCGTGGCTCCGCCGGCGTGGAAAGACAAGATTGAGCACGCCGACTGGGCCGACATCGCGGCGCTGCCGTGGATCCGCGCGCCGAAGATGTCGCCGCATCTGCAGATGGTGAACGAAATGTTCGCGCGTCACAAGCTCGAGCCGTTCAAGGTGGTCGAGGCCGATCAGGAGCAAACCATCAGAAGCCTGATTACCGCTGGCGTCGGACTCGGCCTGATGCGCGAAGACCTGGCTTTTGTCGCGCAAAGCGCGGGCGAAGTGTGCGTATGGCGCAAGGCGCGGCCGACCACCTCGTTGTCGTTCATCTACCTGCGCGAGCGCGAAGCCGATCCCGTCATTGCCGCAATGGAAAACGTGGTGCGCAAGATCTGGCTCGAGGGCAGCGCCCAATCACGCGCGGAAAGCGCGTGAAGCGCGGCGTCTGCGAACCGGCAGTCCTGCAAATCTCCGCGTGTCGCATACGATCTCATAGCACTCATGCTGAGCGCGAAAAACGTTTCCAAGTCCTTCGGCGGCTTTAAGGCGCTGAGCGGTTGCAGCATCGAAATCGGCGCGCGCAGCATCACCGGCATCATCGGTCCCAACGGCGCCGGCAAGTCGACGTTGTTCAATATCGTCGGCGGTCTTATTTCCCCCGATGCCGGCGCCATTACGCTCGAGGGCGGGAGCATCGTAGACTTGCGGCCCGACCAGATGGCACGAGCGGGGCTCGTGCGCACTTTTCAGATTTCGCGCGAGTTGGGACAGCTGACGGTACTCGAGAACATGCTGCTCGCGGGCTCGCGCATGAGCGGAGACAGCGTGTGGCGGAATTTCTATGCGTCCTCGCGCGTGCGCGAAGAAGAACAGCATGCGATCAACAAGGCACGCGCGCTGCTCGAACAGGTCAATTTGTGGCAGCTGGCCAACGAACCGGCGAAAAATATTTCCGGCGGTCAGAAAAAGCTGCTTGAAATTTCGCGCGCGCTGATGCTCGATCCGAAGATCATTCTGCTGGACGAGCCGACTGCCGGCGTGAGCCCGCTGATGACAAGGGTGCTGGGCGAGACCATCATCAAGCTGCGCGGGCAGGGAATTACGTTCGCCATCATCGAGCACGACATGGACGTCATCGCCGAGCTGTGCAACCCGATCTACGTGCTGGCGGAAGGACGCACGCTGACCTCGGGCACGTTCAGGGAAGTCTCTTCCAATCGCGAAGTGATGCACGCGTATCTGGGTAAAGTCGCATGACTCCGGTAGTCGCGATCCCGGTTCCTGACGATGCCGGCGCGCAGGCGCGATCAAAGGTGTTTGCATGAGCGACATGCTCGCGGTCAGACAACTGCACGCCGGTTACGGCGAGGGCGACATCCTGAAAGGCGTCGACGTGACGTTGCCGGCGGGCCAGGTGGTGACGATCATCGGACCGAACGGCTCGGGCAAATCCACTCTGCTCAAGACCCTGGCAGGCTTGCTGCCGGTGCGGCAGGGCGACATCGTGCTCAAGGGCCAGAGCCTGAAGGACTTGAGTGCGCCCAGGCGCGTCAGGGCAGGGTTATCGTATGTGCCGCAGGAGTACAACGTATTTCGCAACCTGACGGTGCTCGAAAATCTGAAGATCGCACGTGAGTTCATGGCCGACGCGAAAACGCGCGGCGCCGCGGTGATTTCCGATGAGCTGCTCGAGCTCTTTCCCGATCTGCGCGGGAAATTCAAGGCGCGCGCCGGAAACCTGAGCGGAGGCCAGCGTCAGATGCTGGCGCTTGCATGCGCGCTTGCCGTTCGCCCCGAGGTGCTGATGCTCGATGAACCGTCAACCGGATTGTCGCCCAAATACATGGCGGATATTTTCGAGACGGTCCGCACGGTCAATGCCCGCGGCGTTTCGGTACTGATGGTCGAGCAAAACGCAATCGAGGCGCTGCGTATTTCCAATACCTGTGTGGTAATGGCCAATGGCCGCGTGCGCATGACCGCACCCGCGGACGAAGTGCTCGGCATGAAGGATTTGCACAGCTTGTATCTGGGCGACGCACGGGAAAATGCAGTGGCGATCTGATGCTGCAGACCGCTTTCAACGGCTTGATCACGGGCATCATCGTTACGCTGCCCGCGCTGTCGGTGACGCTGCTGTTCGGGGTGCTCAAGTTCCCGAACTTCGCGGTCGGCGCAATGATGACGCTCGCCGCCTACATGGTGTTTGCGTTGAACGTTCAGCTCGGCTGGCCGCTGACGATCGCGACTGCGGCTGTCGCGGTCGCATTCGGCGGCTTGCTGATCGTGATCGACTATCTGACGTTCAGACCGCTGAGGCAACGCGACTCGATCACGTTGATGGTAGCTTCACTCGGACTGGGTTTCGTGCTGGAGAACATTGCGCGTCTTGCATACGGCAACACGGCGCGCAGCTTTGCGATCGAGCTCGCGCGGCCGTTCCGCTTTCTCGACATCCGCATGAACCGCGAACAGATGATCACCGTCGTGGTTTCGACCCTGGCGATGCTCGCGATGTATTTTCTGCTCACGCGCATGCCGATCGGACGCGCGATGCGCGCGGTTTCCGACAACCCGGCGCTCGCGCTGGTGCGCGGCATCGAGAGTCCGCGCATCATCCGCTGGACGTGGTTCATCGCCGGCATGCTGCTCGCCGTGGGCGGCGTGTTGATCGGCATGGACCGCGCGCTTGAACCGCCAATGGGATCGAGCTACCTGATTGCAGCGTTCGCTGCCGCGATCCTTGGCGGGCTCGGCAGTCCGCTTGGCGCATTTGTCGGCGCGTTGATCATCGGCATCGTGAGCGAACTTGCGACGCTGGTGATCCCGCCCAACTACCGGATCGGCATCCCGCTGTGTGTGATCGCGTTGATACTCATATTCCGTCCACAAGGATTGTTTGGACAGCCGTATATACGCAAATGAAAATGCAGATGAGCCGCAGATGATTTCCTTCCTGATCCTGATGGCGACCGTGGTCTGTTTTTCGGCCATCCTCGCGCTCGCGCTCAATTTCCAATGGGGCCTCGGCGGCATGGTGAACTTCGGACTGGCGGGGCTCTACGCGCTCGGCGCCTACAGCTGTGCGCTGCTCATGTTGAAAGGCGGCGCCAACACGTTCTTCGCGACGCTGGGGGCAATGGCGATCGTTGCCGCTGCGTGCGGCATCATCGCGCTCGTGACACTGCGCGTCGCCGAGGAAGACTATTTCGCGATCGTGACGCTCGGCGCGGGTGAGATGCTGCGGCTGGCGGTACTCAACGAAGACTGGCTGACCAAGGGCGCGTTGGGGCTTACCGGCGTGCCACGGCCGCTGGGCGAGATAATCGCGCCCGAGCATTATCAGTATTTCCAGCTTGGACTGGCGCTCGGGGTGCTGCTCGGCACGGTCTGGTTTCTCAACGTGATCGCGCGCTCGCCGTTCGGCCGCATCGTGCGCGCGCTGCGCGAAGACGACGTGGTCGCGGCGACGCTCGGCAAGCATGTGCTGTGGGCGCGCGTGCGCATTTTCGCGATCGGCGGTGCAATCATCGGGCTCGCAGGCTCGTTTCACGCATTCTATTATCAGTACATCGATCCGACGCAGTTTTCCAATATCGTGATCGCTTATGCGTTCATGGCGGTCATTGCGGGCGGGCGCGGCGCGCACTACGGCACAATCGCGGGGGCCGCGATCGTCATGGTCCTGCTCGAGGGCTCGCGTTTTATCAAGGACCTGATCCCGATGCTCGATTCCGACCAGCTCGCCGCTATCCGCATTATCATCATCGGCGTTGGCTTGATCCTGCTGCTGATATTCCGGCCGCAGGGGTTCGCGCGTGAATATCGCTTGCAGGTGGAAATCAGGTGAGGCAAGGTATGGGTTAACAAGTATTCGAAGTCGGACTTATCGTGAGGAGATATCCAATGAAGAAGTTCACCCGTCGCAAAGTTCTTAAAACGCTGGGCGCGGCGGCCGCGTTGCCGATTGCGGCCCCTTATCTCAATCTGGCGCACGCGCAAGGCGCAACGATTCCAATCGGCGTGGCGCTGCCGATGACCGGCAACGCCGGCGCGTACGGGCCCGACATGGCCGAGGCCGCCAAGCGCACGGTGGCAAAGATCAATAATGACGGAGGCATACTCGGCGGACGCAAGCTCGAGCTCGTCATTGAGGACTCGGAATCGAGCGCCTCGGTCGCCGCAAATCTTTCGCAGAAATTCATCAATGTGCACAAATGCCCGGCGCTGGTCGGCTATTGGGGCACGCCCGAGGGCATGTCATCACGGCCGATTGCGATTCAGAACAAGACCGTGCTGATGGTTTCGAGCGCAGCCAATGCGATCACCGAGGGCGATACCCAGGGCTACGTATGGCGCTTCCAGATGAAAGCCACCGATTGGGGCATCGTAATCGGGCGCGCGGTGCAACGCCTCAATTACAAAACCATCGGCATCATGGGGCTGCAGAACGCTTTCGTGCTGCCGATCATGAAGGGCGTCGAAGAGCAGGTCAAAGCATCCGGCCGGACAGTGACCGATTCGCTGATTTACAATCCAGAGCAGCCGTCGTACCGCGCCGAAGTCGAGCGCATTTTCGGCAAGAAACCGGAAGCAGTATGCTGTTTCGGCCTGCTGCCCGATTTCGTTTCGATCATGAAAGAAGTCTATCGCGGCGGGTTCGACAGCAAGGTGGTGGCGTTGTCTATCATGGCCGATGCCGAGGGCAAGTTTGTCGACGCGGTCGGAGCGCAGGTGGCCGAAGGCATCCGTCATTTTCAACCGATGCCCGATACCAGCGCGGCAGGCTACAAGAGGTTTCTGGGGCTGATGGGCGCGCCGGCAGACCGCGTCTACCTGTTTCCGCCCAATACCCACGACCAGATATCGGTGGTGGCGATGGCAATGGAGAAGGCGAAAAGTCCGGTGGCCGCCGACTGGTCGAAGCAGATCATGACGGTGTGCAACGGTCCGGGAGAAAATGTCATCGACGTGGTCGAGGCGCTGAAGCTGATTCGTGCCGGCAAAGCAATCAATTTCTCGGGCGCCGGCTCGACTTGCGACTTCACTCCCAACGGCGACCAGCTGGGACGCGGCATGGGGCAATGGATCATCAAAGGCGGCAAGAACGTGTTCATCGAGTACGCGAAGCCGTAATTGAGCAATCGCAGTCTTTAGGTTCGGTAAAATCCAAAAGGAGAGTCATCATGAGTAGCGTCAAGATACATCCAGCGGTTGATGGTGGATTAAAACCCGCGGCTTCCGGTTTTGCCGGCGGGACGCTGTTGTGCGATTGCGCGCAAAACAAGGTCGAGGTAACGATCAAGGGGCAGTGCGCGCACAATCACGTCTGCGGCTGTACCAAGTGCTGGAAACCGAAAGGGGCGCTGTTTTCGCAGGTCGCTGTCGTCGCGCGTGAGAACCTTGGCGTAAAAGCAAACGGGAACAAACTTGCAGTGGTCGACCCCAAGGCAACTATTCAGCGGCATGCCTGCAAGGAATGTGGTGTCCATATGTATGGCCGGATCGAAAACAAGGACCATCCTTTATATGGATTCGATTTTATTCACACCGAGCGGTCGAAAGAGGCCGGCTGGGCGCCTCCCGAATTCGCGGCATTCGTTTCGTCGATCATCGAGTCAGGCGCAAACCCAGCTGACATGGGTGCCGTCAGGGCGAGGCTGAAAGAGCTCCGACTCGAGCCTTATGATTGCCTCTCCCCGCCGTTGATGGATGCAATCGCGACTCACGCTGCCAAAGCCTCGGGCGTGCTGCGTCAGTAGTGTGGTGAGCGGCAGCCTGAAGTTACGGTGAGATTTAGCTGGCGTCCATGCGGTGCCAGCTGGTCGCGAAAAATCAAAACTTCATTGGGGCGTGGTGCGACACCATAGTCACGCGCGCTGGCTGCCAAGCTCGGTTAACGCTTGACGTACTTGTTCGATAACTCGATCCCAGTTTCCGGCAGCGTGCTGGCGGAATAATCGCATGGTCGGATACCACGGCGTGTGCTCGCCCTCGATCGACCAGCGCCAATCCGGGCAAAACGGCAGCAACACCCATACGGGTTTGGCCAACGCCCCGGCCAGGTGCGCAACCGCGGTATCAATTGTTATGACGAGATCCAGCGCGCCGATCAAGGCCGCGGTGTCATTGAACGTTTTCAGCTCGGACGTATAGTCCGTTATCATCCGGCGGGAATCGTTCAGCGTCGCAACGTATTTATCCGTATCGCCTTTCTGCAAGCTGAAAAACGCGCAGCCGGCAACATCGAAAAGACGAGCAAGTTGCGCGAGTGGGCAGGATTTATCTCGCGCGCGGACGAAGCCGGGATCTCCGGCCCACACGAGTCCGACCTTCAGTTTGTCAACATCTGAACGCAGTCTGGAGCGCCATGCGTGAATCGCGGCTTCATCCGGGAATAAATACGGTACTTTGGCGGGAATCGTAGCAACCGCGGTTTTAAATGCCAGGGGAAGGCTCATGATCGGAGTTTCATACTCAAACTCGGGCAATGGCTGACCAGGTGGCGCGACTGAATGAATGCCTTCCGCCGTCTGGAGCAGTGACGACAATTCGTGTCTGCACTCGATGATTACATGTGCGCCGCGTGCGGCGACCATTGGTGCATAGCGAATAAATTGGAGCGTGTCTCCGAATCCCTGCTCTGCGAATAACAGAATTTTTTTTCGATTGATGTCTTGGCTGCCGTCCCAGCGTGGCCGGGTAAAGTGTCTGCTGACAAATAGCTCGTGAGGAAGCTGCCAACGCCACTCGTATTCTCGCCAGCCTTCGTCAAAGCGCCCCATTGCCAGCAATATCGTTGCGCGGCTGTAACGCGCGTGTGCGAGCTTCGGGTCAAGTCGCAGCGCGGCATCATAATATTTAAGCGCGTTTTCAAGATCCTGTTGATCCTGCATCAGGTTACCAAGATTCACATAGGCTTCGGTCAGCGATGGATCGATCTTTAGCGCTGTCTTGAGCGCCTTGCTTGCCTCTGCGGGATTGCCTTCGCGATGATAAATAATGCCGAGGTTGTTGTGCGTCTTTGCATGCTGCGGATGGATTTGTAGCAGCTTTAGGTAACAAACGCGGGCTTGATCGAATTCCCCGCGGTCGGAGAATTGCACACACCGCAGGAACTGCTTGTTCGCATTGTCGTGCACGACGGATGATGCGGCGCGGGCACGTACCACAAGCAGGCCCAGCGACTTCAAGCGCTGCCGTATTGCGGCGAGAAATTCTGCGGCCAGACTGTGGAGCATAAACCCTACTCCGTACTGCTACTGCGCCAAGATACCACCCGCGAGACTAATCGCGTATTACCCGAACGAGTGCGGATTCGAGTCGGCAAACGCTGAGGCAACAATCAGGCCGCCAGGCTTTCGGCAGCCAGGAAATCCTCGTAATTTCCGGGGAAAATGTTGATGCCGGCGGGCGTCATTTCGACGATGCGCGTGGCGAGCGAGGACACGAATTCGCGATCGTGCGAGACGAAAATGAGCGTTCCTTTGTACTTGCCGAGCGCGGTGTTAAGTGACTCGATCGATTCCATGTCGAGGTGGTTCGTCGGCTCGTCCATCAGCAGCACGTTGGGTTTCTGCAGGATGAGCTTGCCGAAGATCATGCGTTGCTGTTCGCCGCCCGAGATCACCTTGAGCATTTTTTTAACGTCGTCACCCGAGAACAACAGCCGTCCCAGCGTGCCGCGCACGGCCTGATCATCGTGGCCTGGCTGTTTCCAGTCGACCATCCACTCTGCAAGTGTCCTTTCGCCTTCGAATTCACCGGCGTGATCTTGCGCACAGTATCCAAGTTGCGCTTTGTCGGTCCATTTGACGATA
>Ga0070681_10006486_pt1 | contig 11387 bp, 9 predicted proteins | sample KBSC83BmetaG_FD_65650 | JGI IMG/M metagenome (GOLD analysis project Ga0070681, IMG submission 65650) | Corn rhizosphere microbial communities from Kellogg Biological Station, Michigan, USA - KBS C8-3B metaG | ecosystem: Host-associated > Plants > Roots > Rhizosphere | place: USA: Michigan...
CCCTGACCGCGCCGGGCAGGCCGTCGGGGAACGTCTGGTAGAGGCGGTCGCGCAGCACGCGGAACTGGAGCGTGTCGAAAAGCTGGTGGATCGTGTTGCGGTCCCAGGGCGTGGGGGTCAGGGCGTCGGGGGTCGCGCCGATGGCTTCCGACGGCAGGTCGCGGACCAGCGTGGTCAGCTGGCGGTTGCGCAGCACGTTGCCGAGGTTCTCGCGCAGCGCGTCGCCCGCCTTGCCCTTGACCTCGTCGACCCGGTTGACGAGATTTTCCAGCGACCCGAACTCGACGATCCACTTCGTGGCGGTCTTCTCGCCGACGCCGGGGATCGACGGCAGGTTGTCGCTCGGGTCGCCGCGCAGCGCGGCGAAGTCCGGGTACTGGGCGGGGGTCAGGCCGTACTTCTCCTGCAGGCCCGCGGGGTCGTAGCGCTTCATGTCGGAGACGCCGCGGCTGTTGTAGAGGACGGTCGTGGAGTCGGAGATCAGCTGGAACGTGTCGCGGTCGCCGGTGACGATGAGGACGTTGCAGCCCTCCGCCTCCGCCTCGGCGGACAGCGTGGCGATGACGTCGTCGGCCTCGTAGCCGGGGACGGACAGATGCCGGATGCCGAGCGCGTCGAGCACCTCGAAGATCAGGCTGACCTGGCTGCGGAACTCGTCGGGGGCCTTCGTGCGGCCCGCCTTGTACTCGACGTACTGCTCGTGACGGAAGGTCGGCTCGCTACGGTCGAACGCGACGGCGACCCGCGTCGGCTTCTCGTCGCGCAGCACGTTGATGAGCATCGCGGTGAAGCCGTAGACGGCGTTCGTGGGCTGGCCGGTCGTGGTGGCGAAGTTCTCCACGGGAAGCGCGAAGAACGCCCGGTAGGCAAGCGAGTGGCCGTCGAGAAGGAGCAGCGTATCCGTCACCTTTAGCATCCTACGACCGCGCGGCGGTGCCCGGCGGACGCTTGTCCGCCGGGCACCGGGCGTGTTCGCTGCCGTGGGCTGGTTACCCGGCGAAGGCGAAGATGGTCGTTGAGTTGAGCGTGTGGTTCGGGCCGAGGGTCGTCGACGGGAACGCCGGCTGGTTCGGCGAGTCGGGGAAGTGCTGGGTCTCGAACGTGTAGCCGGCACCCTGGCGGTAGGTGTCACCGGAGATGCCGGTGAGCGTGCCGTTCAGGAAGTTGCCGCTGTAGAACTGGACGCCCGGCTGGTCCGTCCAGACGGTCAGCGCGCGGCCGCTGGCCGGGTCCCACGCACGGGCGGCCAGGTTAAGCCTGTCCGGGCCCGTGGTCCGCTTCGTCTGCTTGTTGAGAATCCAGTTGTGGTCGTAGCCCTGGGCGATGAGCAGCTGGCTCTTGCCTCCGGTGGCCGCGTTGAAGCTCGCGGGAACGTTGTCGTTCGCGCTCACGTCGCTGATCCGCGAGCCGATGGTGTGCGGCGCGCGGAAGTCGAACGGCGTGCCCGCGACCGAGACGCCGTTGGCCAGCGGCAGCGGGATCTGCGTGCTGTCGGTCGGCGAGTAGCGGTTGGAGTTCATCTGCACGAACTGGTTGTAAGCCGAGCCCGCCGCCGAGTTCTCGCCCGCGAGGTTGAAGTAGCTGTGGTTGGTGAGGTTGACGACCGTGCTCAGCTTCGGGTCGTCGTTGTGCGCCTTGTAGTGGATGGCGTACTGACCCTGGTTGTTCAGCGTGAAGGTGACGTCGACGGTCAGCTGCGCGGGGTAGCCGGTGCAGGCGTTCGCGCAGCCGGGGCTGCCCGCGGCGCCGGAGGAGTCACCGTTCGGGCTGACGAGCTGAAGCGTGACGCCGACCTCGTTACGGGTGTGGATCAGGCCGCCGACCTGGGACCAAATGTGGTTACCGAATCCGACCAGGCCGCCGTGCAGCGCGTTCGCGCCGTTGTTGAGCGGCAGCGTGTAGGTCTGGCCGTTGAGCTTGAATGTGCCCTTGGCGATCCGGTTGCCGAACCGGCCGATCGTCTCACCGAAGTACGGGCCGCCGTTGGCGGTCACCGGCGGGCTGACGTTGGCCACGTAGTCCTGCAGCGTCTTGAAGCCGAGCACAACGTCCGCGGACTTGCCGTTCCTGCCAGGCACGTTGACCGCCTGGGTGATCGCGCCGTAGGACAGGAGCTGGACCTTCATGCCCTTGCTGTTGGTCAGCGTGTAGCGGTACGTCGGCGTCACCTTGCCGGTGTACGGCTCAGTTGTGCTCCCGAAAAACTGCTTGGTGATCCCTAGCGAGCTGTGCCCGGCCTTCGCCTGGCCGGCCGCCGTCTGCGCGGTCGCCGCCCGTGCTGCCGACGAGGGGACGATGGCGGCCACCCCGACGGCTGACGCGGCGGCCAGGATCAGGATGCCAGCTCCTGTCCTGAGAGGCGGTTTCTTCGTTCGCCAGGTATTCACCTTCGCGAGCTTCGTGCGCATAGAGGCTTCCCTTCGTTGGGTGATGCCTTCCCGGTTCCTGTTGGCCGGCCTCGATGGGGCCCCGGAGGCGGCCAGCATGCGCATGTCTTAAGAAGTGATTGTGAACGCAAACAACGTAATTGTCACGCGTATCCGCTTACAGGCTTTGAACTTTCGAGATGATTGACCGTCATCCATGAGAACGTGCACAATACGGACGCTGAGGTGCCGCTTCGCGCCCGCCTGCCCGCGGCCCGGCTATAGGCCTCGCGGCCGCCGGCTAGCGCGCGACACGCCGAACGCTATGAGATTGTTATCAATGGCCGGCCGGACACGCTCCGCTGCCGAATCGCCCGCTAAAACGCGCCCGGCGGGCCGCTCGGACGAAGAACTGCCCAGTTCGCAGCCACTGTGACCGCTCCTCGGTTCCGAAATGCGTTCGAAAGAGGCGAACGGTCACGTACTTGGGTGAACAAGTTGGAATCGACAGGCAACCTGCCGGGGTCGATCCGCCAAACTCTGCTTTGCCGTTGGGGCCAGATGTCGCTAACGTAACGACAGCGGACCCGGGGGTCCAAGTAGAAAACGTGTCAGCCCGGGGAAGGCGGACACGGTACCAACGGGTCCCCGGGTCCCCTCTTTCGCCCAGGTGACTACCTCGCCGAGGTTGCCGAAAATGTTGCGTTGACCGGGCAAGATCGTGATCTTGCCCGGGCCTGGCCCGCTGGCGGCTACTCGGGCTTGTCTTCCGGCTTCGCGCTCGCGCTGATCGTCCCCTCGATCACGGCCTCGGCGACCTTCCGCATCGTCAGGCGACGGTCCATCGACGTCTTCTGGATCCAGCGGAACGCCTGCGGCTCGGTCATGCCGTGCTCGGACTGCAGCAGGCCCTTGGCCCGGTCGAGCAGCTTGCGGACCTCGAGCCGGTCCTTGAGGGTATTGACCTCATCGTCAAGCGCCTTGATCTCGGTGTACCGGCTGACGGCCATCTCGATCGCGGGCACCAGGTCCGCCTTCGTGAAAGGCTTCACAAGGTAGGCCATAGCTCCGGCGTCCCTGGCTCGCTCAACCAGCTCCCGCTGGGAGAACGCCGTGAGGATCACCACCGGGGCGATCCGGTCCGCCGCGATGCGCTCGGCGGCGGAGATGCCGTCAAGGATCGGCATCTTCACGTCGAAGATGGCGAGATCGGGCTTGAGCGTGGTGACCTTCTCGACCGCGGCTTCGCCGTCGGCCGCCTCGGCCACGACGGAGTAGCCCTCCTCTTCGAGCATTTCCTTGAGGTCCAGGCGGATCAGGGCCTCATCCTCGGCAATCACGACACGCAACGCATTCTGGCTCACGCACTAGAGACTACCGGGAACCTGTACGCTGGTCCTCAGCAGGCATGCCGGGATGGTGGAATCGGCTTACACGGACGTCTCAAAAGCGTCTGCCCGTGAGGGCATGCGGGTTCGAATCCCGCTCCCGGCACCCAAACCAGGACATTGCGCCTGGCGATGTGGGGGTGTGCCACACCTGGTTGCGCTCACCCCACTGAGGAGCCGGGTAAGCGCACCGGCGGGTTTCTTTCGGTGAAGATATGTCCTGGCCAGTAATTCTGCTCGAATGTCGGTGGCGGAAGGCATACTGGCGGCATGTATAGCGCCGTAGTGCGACAGCACGCGTTAGACCTCATTAACAGCGGGGACAGCCTCCGCTCGGTCAGCATGTTGACCGGAATCAATCGCACGACCTTGCGCGAATGGCGCGACAATCCGGAAAGGGTGCAGGCTGCCCGGACCTACTGCCCTCGCTGCGGCGATGAACCGGTGCTGCCAGAACCACGCGCTGACTACGCGTACCTGCTGGGCCTGTACCTAGGCGACGGGTGCATTTCCGTCGGCGGCAGCCCCTCGAAAGGGGTGTGGCGGCTGCGCATCCTGTGCGCGGACGCCTGGCCTGGGCTAGTTCAGGAATGCGTGCGGACCCTGCGGTCGGTCCGGCCGACCAGCAAGGTCATGCTGCAGCAGAAGCCGGGATGCCAGGAAGTCTCGAGTTACTCCCGTCATTGGCCGTGCCTGTTCCCGCAGCACGGCCTCGGCAAAAAGCACCTCCGACAGATCGAACTCCAGCCATGGCAGCAAATGATCGTGACCGAGTTTCCTGGCGAGTTCGCGCGCGGGCTGTTCCATTCGGACGGGTACCGGGGGATGAACCGGGTGCGGCGGGTGCTGGCCGACGGGGAGCACTGGTACGAGTACCCGCGGTACCTGTTCAGCAACAAGTCGACGGACATCCTGGGGCTGTGCGGCGCGGCGCTTGACCGGCTTGACGTGGAGTGGCGGTTCGCGCGATGGGACGTGATCTCGGTGGCGAAGAAGGAGGCCGTGGCGCGGCTTGACGCGCATGTCGGGCCGAAGTACTGACGTGGCCCGGCCGCACGGTGAGGTCGCGGCCGTTGACCGCGATGCCGTTCTCCGTACCGTGGCCTCGTAGCGACTCACGCCGGGATTTAGCTCGGCCGGATCCGTCGGGATGTGACGGGTCCGGCCGAGCTCGTGTGACGGCGTGATCAAGATGTGACGTCGCGGCGCCGGAGCGCGACCACGGCGACCAGCGCCGCGACTATGCAGTACCCGCCGAGGGTGACGAGCGCCTGGCCAGTCGACACCGGGGTCGACCCGGGATTGATTACCGCGCGCATGAGCAGTCCGGGAAACACCTTCGGTCCCGGTTCCCACGAGTCGCCGATGATGTTCTCGATCGGCCCGGCCCACACCAGCGCGATACCCACGCCGATCGGGATCGACCGGGCCAGGATGCCGACCATGCTGGCCAGCACCGCGGTGCCGACGACGTACGCGATCGCCCGCCCGAAGTCCTCGATCCCGGCTTGAAGACCGTCGATCGTCATCCAGCGTGCGGTGTCGATGCCCTGCGACGGCGCCATGGCCAAGGTGGTCAGCCAGGACATGATCTCGCCGAGCAGGACGGCCGCGGTCATGAGGGTGACGATGGCAGCGATCTTGCCGCCGAACACCCGTGCGCGGGTCGGCTGCTGGAGCAGCATCGTCCGGAACGTGCCGCGGGTGAACTCGGCCGCGACCGCGCCGACGAGCACCGCCAGCAGAAACGCCTGCATGAAGCCCATGGTCTGGGAGAACAGCGCCGTCCCGCCGCCGGCCTGCTCGAGGGCGGCGATGGTTATCGGCTGGCCGGGTGCCCGGACCCGTCCGCCGGGGGCGATGTCGTCCGCTGTGGCGATTCCGATCGCGGTGCCGCCGACGGCGATGACCGTGAGTGCCAGCAGGGTGCCGGCGATCATCCGCGGCCGGGTCAGCTTGATCCATTCGGCGTAGAAGCAGCGAGCGAGTCCGCTGACGGGCCGGGCCGGGGTCTGCGCCCGGGTGCTGGGGGTGATGACTGGCGTGGTCATCGGGTGCCTCCTTGGACGAGGTCGAGGTAGCGGTCTTCGAGGTTGCGGTGCCGCTGGCCGAGTTCGGCGAGCACGATGCCGTGCTCGTGCGCGACGCGGTTCAGCCGCGCGGCCAGGCTGCGCGGGTCGTCGTCGCCGACGGCCACGAGCAAGCGGTCCGGGGTGGCGTCAACCTCCCGGCCGTCGGCGGCGAAGAGCCGGGCCAGCAACGGCAGGTCGTCCGGGAGCTCCGGCGCGACGCCCACGGTCGGTTCGGTGCCGCCGAGGAACTCCCCCGCCGGGCCGGCATAGACACCGGCGCCGCGTTCGATCACGACCAGCCAGTCGCACACCTGCTCGATCTCGGACAGCAGGTGCGAGGAGACAAGTACGGTGCGCTCCTTAATGGCCACTCGAGCGATGAGCTCGCGGATCTCGCGCATGCCGATCGGGTCCAGCCCGTTGGTCGGCTCGTCGAGGATCAGCAGCTCCGGCTCGCCGAGCAGGGCGCCGGCGATCCCAAGCCGCTGCTTCATGCCGAGCGAGTACTGCCCGAAGCGGTCCCCGCCGCGGTCGGCAAGCCCGACGAGCTCGAGCAGCTCGGGGATCTTAGCGGGGTCCTTGCCGCCCATCGCTGCCAGCACCCGCAGGTTCTCCGTGCCGGTGAGCCCGAGGTAGAGCGCCGGGCTCTCGATGAGGGCGCCGATCCGTGGCACGTAGTCGGATGGGTGCGCGAGCGGGATGCCGAGGACGTCGCCCGTCCCTGAGGACGGTTTGACGAGCCCGAGCAGCATCGCCATGGTGGTGGTCTTGCCAGCGCCGTTGGGGCCGATGAACCCGGCCACCACGCCGCGGGGCACATTGAAGCTGAGGTTCTCGACCGCGACGCGGCCGCCGTAGGCCTTGGTCAGGCTCTCGACCCGGATCGCTGCGGAGGTTGTTGTTGTCATCATGCTTGCAACGATTGCCGCCGCAACGCTCCTCGTCGTCGGCGTGGCGTGGAGATCGGGCCTGCGCACGACGCGCAGCTCAGCGCGTAGAGACCAGCCCCTGCTGATAGGCGATCACCACGAGCTGGGCGCGGTCGCGGGCGTCCAGCTTCATCATCGCCCGGCTGACGTGCGTGCGGACGGTGGCCGGGCTGACCACCCATTCGGCGGCGATGTCCTCGTTGGACAGTCCTTGAGCGACCAGGATCACCACTTCGCGCTCGCGGTCGGTGAGCTCGGCCAGCGCTTTGCTGCTGGTCTCGCCGCGGCTGGGCCGCGCGGTGAACTCCGCGATCAGCCGCCGCGTCACGCTGGGCGACAGGAGCGCGTCTCCGGTAGCGATCACGCGCACCGCCCGGACCAGCTCGGCCGGGTCGGTGTGCTTGACGAGGAATCCGGCGGCGCCGGCCCGCAGCGCGTCGAACACGTACTCGTCCAGCTCGAACGTCGTCAGGATCACGACGCGAACGCCGGCGAGATCCGGGTCGGCGGTGATGGCTCGGGTGGCGGCGAGCCCGTCCAGCTCGGGCATCCGGATGTCCATGAGCACAACGTCGGGACGGGTGGACCGGACAAGGTCCAGGGCCCGCGCCCCGTCGGCCGCCTCGCCGACGACCTCGATCCCATCCTCGCTGTCGAGTAGCGACCGGAAACCGGCCCGGACCAATTGCTGGTCGTCGGCGAGGGCGACGCGGATCACCCGGAGGCTCCGTTCCCGCCATCGGCGTGTACTCCGGGATCGGCCGGCCACCGGGCGCGCACGGCGAACCCGCCGGCGGGGCGGGTGCCCAGCTCGACCGACCCGCCTGTGTTCGCCGCCCGTTCCCGAATACCGTCCAGCCCGCGGCCGGACCCGGTGCGCGCAAACACTCCCATCCCCGCCCCGTCGTCGACGACTTCGACGGTGAGCTCGTCGTCGGGTTGTACCGCGACCGTCACCCCGGCGCGGGACGTGCCTGCGTGCCGCGCCACATTGGTGAGTGCCTCCTGCACGATCCGGTACGCCGCGGTCGAGATGGCGGACGGGACGTGGGTCGCATCGCCGCTGCGGTGCAGCTCGACGCGCAGCCCCGCCCGCTGCGAGCTGGCGACGAGCGCATCGAGGTCGGCGAGCTCGGGCACCGGGGTGAGGGGCGCCGATTCGCCCCGCCGCAGCACCTCTAGCATCGCGGTCAGCTCCTCCAGGACATCGCGGCTCGCTACTCGGATCGCAGCAAGTGCCGGCGCCGCGCCGGCCGGGTCGCGCTCGAGCAGGTGCGCGGCGACGCCGGCTTGCACATTGATCGCGGTCATCGCGTGGGCGACGGAGTCGTGCAGGTCGCGGGCGATGCGCAGCCGGTCCTCCGCCAACCGGCGTAGCGTCTCCTCCTCCCGCTGGTGCCGAGCCTGCCGGCGGCGTTCGCCCGCCGAGCGCACCGCGTCGGCGGCGAGGACGGCCACCGCGGCCCACAGGAAATTGAGCAGGCCAATCGCCAGTTCACCGGAGACGACAGCGCGGCTGGTGAACAGCGCCGTCGCAAGGACGGTGCCGGTGACGGCGGCGCGCCAGCGGTCCACGGTGACCGAGTAGGAGTAGAGCGCGAGCGTCCCCGCCACGTAGATCGGCCCGCCGTCGTACTGGCGGATGATATACGTGAGCAGGGCCGCGGCGGTGAGAATCAGCACCGTCCCCGGCCACCGGCGCCGCACCAGCTGCGCGGCGCACGCCACGCCGACGCAGACCCAGGCCACCGCGTCGATACCGCGATGCCCCGATGCGTGGCCGATATGCACGGTGCCGAGGACGACCAGTGCCGTGAGCGCCACTGCCGGGGCGACGTCACGTCGCACGTCGAGCCAGCGGGGCACCATGTCTCCGATCGTAGGTACGCGCGACCCTCGCCGGCGTCAGCACGGTGTGGAGCATCCAGCTACGTCAAACGTGTCGTTAGGTGACGATCCCAGCCTTCGGAACGTCCCTGGCCCACGAGGAAGCGCAGTTCGGCGTAGGTTCGGGTTCGCGTCAACGAGGGGTCTGTCAGTGTGCTCGCGCGTGGCTTCTTTCGTCCGCCCGCCCGTTCGGTAGCGGGCATTGACTTCAAGCGTACTCGAAGTGCCCTGCTCACCTGATGGGCATCAAGCGGGAGGCAGCGGACCGCATCATGCATTGGTGGGGTGCGGGCTGGTGGTCGGCGTCGACCCACTCGCAGGTGATGATCACCCAAGCCAGTCGTCGCAACAAGGTTGTCGCCGGCGGGGGCCCGATCCCGCCGCCCTCAGAATTCTGGTAAAGCAGCGCAGGATGCCGGATGTTAGCCGCGGGTGATCGTGATCCTGGTCCAGGCGCCCAGGTGGATGCGGTCGCCCGGGCGGAGGGGGACCGAGTCGCCGGCCGGGACGTCGCGGCCGTTGACCGTGATGCCGTTCTCCGTGCTCAGATCGACGACCGTCCAGGTGCCGTCGGGGCCGGGGACCAGCTTGGCGTGCTGGCGGGAGACGCCCGGGTCTCGCGGGTCACCCAGGTCGATCTCCGGCTCGATGCCCTTGGACTTGCTCCGGCGGCCGATGAGGACCTCGGCGCCCAGCAAGGGGATGCGGCGCTCTGGCAGGTCGTCGGGGAAGGTCATCGACGCGCTGTCGGCGTCGAACACCGGCTGGATGCGGTTGTAGTACTCGCGGTCCGCCGTCACTACCGCGGTCCAGGTGACCGACACCGGCTCTGACGGCTGCGGCACCTGGGGTTCGAAGGCGGTCATCGGCATCGTCGGGGTGGGAGCCGCGCGGGACGGGTCGTAGGAGTCGAGGCCCAGCGCATCGCGGAGCGCGTCGGCGAAGTCGGCGCAGGTCGGGTAGCGCTCGTCCGGGTCCTTCGCCATGCCCCTGACAAGGACGTCGTCGACGGCGGGCGGCAGGTCACCGCGGACCGAGGTGAGACGCGGCGGCGGCGTGGACAGGTGCGCGTAGAGCACCGCGATCGGCAGTTCGCGTTTGAACGGCACCGCGCCGCTGAGCACCTCGAAGGCCACGCAGGCGAGCGCGTACTGGTCGGCCCGGCCGTCGACCGGCTGGCCGTTGACCTGCTCGGGGGCGGCGTAGTCGGGGGTGCCGAGGAACTGGCCGGCGACGGTCAGCGTGCCGACCGACAGCATCGCCCGGGCGATGCCGAAGTCTGTGAGGTAGGCGTGCTCCGGGCCGCCGCGCCGGGAGTCGACGAGGATGTTGCCCGGCTTGACGTCGCGGTGGACAAGCCCGGCCGCGTGCGCGGCGTCCAGCGCGGAGGCGACCGGGGAGATGAACGCCGCCGCGCGGCGCGGCGACAGGGCGCCGGCCGCGCCGAGGATCCCCTGGAGGGTGCCGCCCGCCACGAACCGCATCGCGATGAACTGCACGCCGTCGGCCTCGCCAGCCGCGTAGACGGGGATGATGTGCGGGTGGTCGACGGCCGCGACGGCGCGGGCCTCGCGGACGAACCGCATCCGGACCGCTTCGTCGCCGGCCAGCAGCTTCAGCGCCACGACGCGGCCGAGCCGCTCGTCCCGCGCCTGGTACACGGCCGCCATGCCGCCGACGCCGACCAGGCGCTCAAGCAGGTACCCGGCCACGCGGTCGCCAGGGGTGAGCCCGGTCAGCAGCCCGCTCGGCTGCATGACGGGCGTGGCCCCGTGTCCGTCGAGACGTCCGTCGGGCATGCCCCGGCCAGGACGGGGGATCGCCCCTTCGGGTGACTTCTGCGCTGGGGACTCCCCGGCCACCGTCCCTCCTCAGGCAGCAGTGACGCTATTCCTCGTCTTCCAATTGTGCGGCTTCATCATGTTCTGCGTACGTGGTCGCAAAGGGGAGCTTAGCGGTATTCCGCCAGCCGGCGGCTGACGGCCCACGCGCACCCGATCGCCATCAGCGCAGAGGCCGCGATAATGACGCCCGCGAGCGGGGCGGGCGCGGGCTCCGGCTAGGCCCCGCGGACGACCCGCAGCTCGGTCCAGGCGCCCAGGTGAATCCGGTCGCCGTCGCGCAGCGGCACGGCCTGGCCGGCCGGGATCTCGCTGCCGTTGACCGCGGTGCCGTTCGCTGAGCCGGGGTCGATGACCGACCAGGTGCCGTCGGCGGCCTTGATCAGCACCGCGTGCAGCCGCGACACGCCGGGGTCGGCCGGCGGCACGGACAGGTCGATCTCGGGATCGATGCCGCTCGAGGCGCTGTGCCGCCCGATCCGCATCTCGGTGCCCGCGAGCCGGAAGCGGCGCTGCGGGAAGTAGGCGGGGAACGCGATCCCGGCCGCGTCCGGGCCGCCGGCCGCCTGGACGCTGTCGTAGTAGGCGCGGTCCGCGCTCACCACGGCGGTCCATTCCGCGCCGGCCGCGGCGGGGCCGGCGGGGCCGCTCGGCGGCGCCTGGGTGCCCGGCCCCGGGCCGGGCGGGCCTGGCGGGGGCGGTGCCGGCGAGGTCGGTGCTGGCGAGGTCGGTGCCGGCCGGGGCGGGCCTGGCGGCGCGAAAACCGGTGGCGGAGGGGCCGGCGGCGGAGGCGGCGCCGGCGCGTAGGCGTCCGGGCCGAACGTGTCAGGACCGGCGAGGGTGAAGTCGTAGCCGCACGCCTCGCAGAACTGCCCGGAGCGGTTCACGCCGCAGCGCGGGCAGA
>Ga0070681_10006489_pt1 | contig 11383 bp, 10 predicted proteins | sample KBSC83BmetaG_FD_65650 | JGI IMG/M metagenome (GOLD analysis project Ga0070681, IMG submission 65650) | Corn rhizosphere microbial communities from Kellogg Biological Station, Michigan, USA - KBS C8-3B metaG | ecosystem: Host-associated > Plants > Roots > Rhizosphere | place: USA: Michigan...
CTTCGACCATTTCCTGCTGCAGCCGATGGACGGGCCGGACCGCGCCCGCAACACCGACTGGGCCGTCCAATTCTGCCTCGCCCATCCGCGCTGGCGGCTCAGCCTGCAGACCCACAAGATCCTAGGTATTCCTTAGGAAATTTCCCCGATAGCTCGTGCTGCTGCTTGCCTCGCCGCGCGACGCCGGGCTAAGCCGTGCGAGCGTGCGTTTCCCGGGACTGCTGCCGCGAGGGCCGATGGCGGACAAGACCGATTTCCTGCACCTACTGGTCAGCCATCTCTGTCACGAGCTGGTGAGCCCCGTCGGCGCCATCGGCAATGGCGTCGAGCTGCTCGAGGAGATGGGCACGCTCGACGAGGACGCGCTCGATCTCATCGCCCAGTCGAGCCGTACCGCAGCGGCGAAATTGCGCCTGCTGCGCGTCGTCTATGGCAGCGCCGGCCTGTCCGCCGATTTTCGCCTGCAGGACGCGCAGAAGGCCCTTGCCGATCTGTTCTGCATCGACGCCAAGCTCATGCTCGATTGGCAGGTCTCGGGCCCGCTCGATCTCGCCACCGGCGCCGTGCAGCTGGTCAGCGGCCTGGTGCTGCTGGCCGCCACCTGCCTGCCGCGCGGCGGCACCATCGCCGTGTCGGCGGCGCCCGCCGGTGCCGGCGCCGCCCTGACGGTGCATGGCCGCGGGGTGGGGGCGCGGCTGCCGGAGGAGATACGTCTGGCGCTGACCGGCGAGGGGACGCCCGACCACAAGACCGTCCATGCCCATTTCTGCGCCTGGGCGGCGACGCGGCTCGCGATCGCGGTGGCGGCACGCGCGGTGCCGCCCGACGCCGTCGAGTTCAGCGCAATATTGCCTTTCCCGGCAGAAGCATAGAGACTTCCGGGGGGTTCACTTTAACGGCCGATTAAAGCCCACCATTCCAATGTGGGGGGCGAGGACAAGGCTTAGGGCCGACCATGGATGATCTGCTGAGCGAATTTCTCACGGAGACCGGCGAAAGCATCGCCGTTCTGGACGTGGAACTCGTCAAGCTCGAACAGAACCCCGACGATCCCCACCTGCTCAGCAACATCTTCCGGCTGGTCCATACGATCAAGGGCACCTGCGGCTTCCTCGGCCTGCCGCGGCTGGAGAAGGTGGCGCATGCCGGCGAGAACGTCCTCGGCAAGATCCGCGACGGCGAGCTGAAGGTCACGCCGCCGATCGTGTCGATCATTCTGCAATGCATCGACGCCATCAAAGCCATTCTGGCGGTTCTGGAGGCGACCGAGGCCGAGCCCGCCGGCGACGATGCGGCGCTGATCGTCCGGCTGAACGCCATCGCCGAGGGCAAGGAAGCGGCGGCAGCCGCGCCGGCGCCGGCCGCTGCCGCGGCGGCGCCGCAGCCCACCAACCAGCCGGTGCAGGTCGCGCGCCAAGCCGAGCTCGCCGTCGAGTTCGCCCGCGTCGAGTTCGCCGACCCGCGCGAGGATTCGGCCGGCGAGGACGGCGCGCGGCAGGCGGCGGGACCCGAGATAAAGGAAGGCTCGGTCGCCTCTCAGACCATCCGGGTCAGCGTCGACCTCCTGGAAAACCTGATGACCATGGTCTCGGAGCTGGTGCTGACCCGCAACCAGCTGCTGCAGATCGCGCGGCGCAACAAGGACAGCGAGTTCACGGTCCCGCTGCAGAGCCTCTCCCATGTCACCTCGGAGCTGCAGGAAGGCGTGATGAAGACGCGCATGCAGCCCATCGGCAATGCCTGGGCGAAGTTGCCGCGCATCATCCGCGATCTGTCGCTCGAGCTCGGCAAGAAGATCGAGCTGCAGATGATCGGCGCCGACACCGAGCTCGACCGCCAGGTGCTCGAGCTGATCCGCGATCCGCTCACCCACATGGTACGCAACTCGGCCGATCACGGCATCGAGGCGCCGGACAAGCGCCTGCAGGCGGGCAAGTCGGAAATCGGCCGCATCACCCTCAATGCCTATCACGAAGGCGGCCACATCATCATCGAGATCTCCGATGACGGCCGCGGCCTCGACATTCCGCGCATCAAGCAGAAGGCGCTCCAGAACGGGCTCGCGAGCGAGGCCGAGCTGGAGCAGATGTCGGATCAGCAGATCCATCAATTCATCTTCAAGGCCGGGTTCTCGACGGCGGCGCATGTCACGGCGGTGTCCGGCCGCGGCGTCGGCATGGACGTGGTGCGCACCAACATCGAGAAGATCGGCGGCACCATCGAGCTGAAATCCAAGCTCGGCCGCGGCTCGACCTTCGTCATCAAGATTCCGCTGACCCTCGCCATCGTCTCGGCGCTGATCGTCGAATCCTGCGGCGAGCGTTTCGCCATTCCGCAGATCAGCGTCGTCGAGCTGGTGCGCGCCGCCGCCGAATCCGAGCATCGCGTCGAGCGCATCCACGGCACGCCGGTCCTGCGGCTGCGCGACCGCTTGCTGCCCCTGGTCAGCCTGGAGCGGCTGCTGCAGCTCGATCGCGCGCCCGCCGACGACACGACCGAGACCTTCATTATCGTGACGCAGGTCGGCACCTACACCTTCGGCATCATGGTCGACCGGGTGTTCGATACCGAGGAGATCGTCGTGAAGCCGGTGGCGCCCATCCTGCGCCACCTGTCGCTGTTCTCCGGCAATACCATCCTCGGCGACGGCAGCGTCATCATGATCCTCGACCCGAACGGCATCGCGGCCTCGACGGGCGAGATCACCATCGCCGAATCGCACGCGCTCGACACCATGGCGACGCAAACCAGCCGCGCCGAGGAGCGCACGGCCCTGCTGGTCTTCCGGGCCGGCCAGGGCGGACCGAAGGCGGTGCCGCTGTCGCTGGTGGCGCGGCTCGAGGAGTTCGACCTCGCCTCGATCGAGTATTCGCACGACAACCAGCCAATGGTGCAGTATCGCGAAACGCTGATGCCGCTGGTGCCGATCGATGCCGGTACCGTGCTCGGCGCCATCGGCCGTCAGCCGGTCCTGGTCTTCGCCGACGGCGAGCGCACCATGGGGCTGGTGGTCGACCAGATCATCGACATCGTCGAGGACCGCATCGATGTCCGGCTCGGCACCGACCGGGCCGGCTTCCTCGGCAGCGCGATCATCGCCGGCCATGCCACCGACGTGATCGATGCCGGCTACTACCTCACCCGCGCCTATGGCGACTGGTTCACGCTGGCCGGCGGCCCCGGCCGCCTCGAACGCCGCGCCAAGCGCATCCTGCTGATCGACGACAGCCCCTTCTTCCGCAATCTTCTGACGCCGCTGCTCTCGGTCGCGGGCTACGACGTCACCACGGCGGAAAGCGGCAACGAGGCAATGGGGATGTGCGAGTCGGGCGTCGATTTCGACCTCATCGTCAGCGACATCGAGATGCCGGGCATGAGCGGCTTCGAGTTCGCCGAGGCCGTGCGGCGCAATTCGCGCTGGCGTGACAAGCCGCTCGTTGCGCTGTCGGCGCATACCTCGCCGGACGATCTCGAGCGCGGCCGTGCCGCCGGCTTCAACGACTATATCGCCAAGTTCGACCGCGACGCGCTGCTGCAGATCCTCCAGGAAATCCTGGCCCACGCCCAGAGTGCCCACGCATGAGCGAACTCGTCTCCTCGACCCGGCGCGGGCTCGGCCAGAAGATGGACGACCAACGCCAATATGTCTCGATCACGATCGCCGACCAGATGTTCGGCATTCCGGTGCTGATCGTGCACGACGTGCTCGGACCGCAGCGCATCACCCGCATTCCGCTGGCGCCGCCCGAGGTGGCCGGGTCGCTCAACCTGCGCGGCCGCATCGTCACGGCCATCGACGTGCGCACGCGCCTTGGGCTCGAGAGTCGGCCGGCCGAGAATCCGGGCATGAGCGTCGTGGTCGAGCATGCCAACGAATCCTATTCACTCATGGTGGACAGTGTCGGGGAGGTGCTGACGCTCCCGACTTCCGAGTTCCAACGCAATCCCCCGACCCTGGGCGCCCGGTGGCGCGAAGTGTCGCTCGGTATCTTCCGCCTCAATCAGGAGCTGCTCGTGATCCTCGACGTCGACCGACTGCTCGATTTCACGCGCAATGAAGCGGCATAAAGGCTCGGAATCATGAAGAGCTGCCTCGTCGTCGACGATTCGCGCGTGGTCCGGATGGTCGCACGCAAGATCCTCCAGGATCTCGAATTCGAGATATTGGAAGCCGAGGACGGCATGGTCGCGCTCGAGGTCTGCAAGAAGCAGATGCCGGATGCGATCCTGCTCGACTGGAACATGCCGGTGATGAACGGCATCGATTTTCTGCGGCGGTTGCGCGCCGTGCCGGGCGGCGACCAGCCCAAGGTGGTGTTCTGCACCACAGAGAATGATCTCGCGCACATCCAGGAGGCGATCGGGGCAGGCGCCGACGAATACATCATGAAGCCCTTCGACTCCGAGATCATCCAAAGCAAATTCTCGCAGGTAGGCTTGATCTGATGGCGATAGAGTCGGACCGGAGCTCGGCCGAGACCGCACCGCCCGGTCCCGGGGCGGGACCCATCCGGGTCATGGTCGTCGACGACAGCGCGATCATTCGTGGGCTCTATACGCGCACGCTCGAGGCCGATCCCGAGGTGCGCGTCATCTCCTCGGTGTCGAACGGCGAGATGGCGATCTCCTCGCTGAAGCGGCAGGAGATCGACGTCATCGTGCTCGACATCGAGATGCCGGTGATGGACGGGCTGACGGCGCTGCCGCTGCTGCTGGAGGCGCAGCCGAAGATCGCGATCATCATCTCCTCGACGCTCAGCCGCAAGAATGCCGAGGTCAGCCTGCGGGCGCTGCGCATCGGCGCCAAGGACTACATCACCAAGCCGACGGCAACGAGCGAAGCCGGCGCCGCCCAGACATTCCGCGACGAGCTGCTGGCGAAGGTGAAGGCGCTCGGCCGCAGCCGGCGCGGGCCGCCGCTCGGCGAGCGGCGACCGGCGCTGCCGCACGCCGCCGGCGGTGCCGCACGGCCCGGCGCCCTCAGCCTGCGTCCGACCGTGCGCGACCTGCCCGACGCGATCGCCATCGGTTCCTCGACCGGCGGGCCGCAGGCCTTGTTCGCGGTGGTGAGTGCCCTGCGCAAGGACCTGCTGCAGCCGATCTTCATCACCCAGCACATGCCGGCGACCTTCACCACGATCCTGGCCGAGCATCTGGCGCGCATCGGCGGCCGCCCCTGCAGCGAAGCCAAGGACGGCGAGCCGGTGCAGGCCGGCCATGTCTATGTGGCGCCCGGCGACTTCCACATGTCGGTCGAGACCGTGGGCACCTCGCGCGTGCTGCGCCTCCTGAAGACACCGGCGGAAAATTTCTGCCGGCCGTCGGTCGATCCGATGCTGCGCGCCCTGGCGCAGATCTATGGCCGCCGGCTGCTGGTCGTCATCCTCACCGGCATGGGGCAGGACGGGTTGCGCGGCGCCGAGCAGGTGGTGAAGACCGGCGGCATGGTGATCGCCCAGGACGAGGCCTCGAGCGTCGTCTGGGGCATGCCTGGCGCCGTCGCCAATGCCGGCTTGTGCAGCGCCGTGCTGCCGATCGACGAGATCGGGCCCTTCGTCCAGAGGACGGCCGTGAGGTCGGCGGCATGAAGGCCGAAGATTTCGATCTCCTGAGCCGCATGCTGCACGAGCGCTCCGGCCTCGTGCTGACGCCGGACAAGTCCTACCTGCTCGAGAGCCGGTTGATGCCGGTCGCCCGTTCCTGCGGCGCCAAGGGGCTCGACGAGCTGGTGGCGATGCTGCGCAAGAAGCCCGATGCGGCGCTGACGCGCGCCATCACCGAGGCGATGACCACCAACGAGACGCTGTTCTTCCGCGACGTGAAGCCTTTCGAGCAGTTTCGCCGCGCCGTCCTGCCCGGCCTCATCAAGCAGCGGCGCGACAGCAAGACGATCCGCATCTGGTGTGCCGCCTCCTCGAGCGGGCAGGAGCCTTATTCGCTGGCCATGGTGCTGCGCGAGGAGCAGGCCATGCTGCACGGCTGGAAGGTGCAAATCCTCGGCACCGATCTCAATACCGAGATGGTGTCGCGGGCCCGCGCCGGGCTCTATTCGCAATTCGAGGTGCAGCGCGGGCTGCCCATCCAGATGCTGGTGAAGTATTTCACCCAGATCGAGGACAAGTGGCAGATCGCGCAAGCCATCCGCGATCTCGTCGAGTTTCGCGAGTTCAACCTGCTGCACGACCCGCGTGTGCTCGGCCAGTTCGACGTGGTCTTCTGCCGCAACGTGCTGATCTATTTCGACCAGGCGAGCAAGACGCAGATCCTCGACCGCCTTGCCCATCTGATGCCGGCGGACGGCATCCTCTATCTCGGCGGTGCCGAGACCGTGTTCGGGGTGACCGAGCGCTTCGAGCCCGTGCCGCACGAGCGCGGCATCTACCGGCCGGTGGCGAAGACCAACGCCAAGGCGCCGCAAGCCCTGGTCTGAGGCGGTGAGGGACGGCCCGCCATTCCGCGCCGACCATGTCGGCAGCCTGATCCGTCCGCCGGACCTGGTGCGGGCCCGGCAGGCCTTGGCCGAGGGCAGGCTCGGCGAGGCCGAGCTCGCCGGGATCGAGGACCGGTCGGTGCGCGAGATCGTTGCGATGCAGGAAGGCATCGGCCTCAAATCGGTCACCGACGGCGAGTATCGCCGCGAATACTACCTGACGAGCTTCTTCAATTCGATCGGGGTTGCCCTGCTGCAACGGCAAAGCCGCGATCTCTTCTACGAGACGGCCGACGGCACGCGCGTGCCCGGCTCGCGCGCCGAAGTCGATGCCAAGGTCGGCTGGACGCATTCGATCAATGTCGGCGCCTTCGCTTTCCTCGCCGCGACCACGCGGGCGACGCCCAAGGTGACCATTCCGGCGCCGACCCAGATCCACTTCTTCGCCGGCAGCGACGGCATCAGCCGGGCGGCCTATGCCGACGAGGAGACGTTCTGGGACGACATCGTCGCGGCCTATCATGCGGAGTTGCGGGCGCTCGGCGCAGCGGGTTGCCGCTATGTCCAGCTCGACGAGACCTCGATGCCGAAGCTCGCCGATCCCGCCATCCAGGAGATCGTGGCGCGGCGCGGGCAGGATTGGCGCCAGGTGCTCGCGACCTACGGGACGGTGATGGGGCGCATCATCGCCGGCAAGCCGGCGGGCATGACGCTGGTCGTCCATCACTGCCGCGGCAATCACGGCACGGGGTGGCAGGCCCAGGCCGGCTACGATGCGGTCGCCGAGGTGATGTTCGGCGCGGTCGGTGCGGCCGGCTATTTCCTGGAATATGATTCGCCGCGGGCTGGGGATTTCTCGCCGCTTCGTTTCCTGCCGCGCGACCGGATCGCCGTACTGGGACTGGTCTCGACCAAGGAGCAGCGGCTCGAGCCGGTCGACGAGCTCAAGCGCCGGATCGAGGCGGCCGCCCGCTACGTGGATATCGATCGGTTGTGCCTCAGCCCGCAATGCGGCTTCTCGAGCAATGTCTGGCGTCCGGCGCTCACGCGCGACGACCAGATGCGCAAGCTCGAGCGTATCGTCGAGACGGCGGCTGCGGTGTGGGGCGCGTGATCGATGGGGGAGGGAGAGCGATGAGAGCCGGGATCATCCGCGCCGCGGCGCTGCTCTGTTTGACGGTAGGGGGGCTGACGGTTGGCGGGCTGACGGCCGGCGGGCTGGCTGCGACGGCGCCCGCCGCCACCGCAGCAGAGGCGACGCTCGCGAACAAGACCGTCTCGATCCTGGTCGCGACCTCGGCCGGCGGCGGCTACGATTTCTATGCCCGGCTGCTGGCCCGGCATATGGGGCCGCATCTGCCCGGCAATCCCAAGATCATCGTCAAGAACATGCCGGGCCCGTTCGCGCTCGCCAATTACCTGTCCCATATCGCGCCGAAGGACGGCACCGAGTTCGGCATTCTCGAATATGGCACGCCCTTCGCGGCGCTGCTGACCGGGACCAAGACCGAATTCGATGCGGCGCGCTTCGGCTGGCTCGGCAGCCTCGATCAGTTCACGCCCATCGTGGTCGCCTGGCACCAATCGGGATTCGCCAAGGTGGAGGATCTGTTCAGCCGCTCGATGAAGGTCGGCGGATCGGGGCCCGGTTCCTCGACCGCGGGCTATCCCTATTCGCTGAATGCGATCCTCGGCACCAAATTCACCGTGATCAACGGCTATCCCGGCAGCGCCGAGATGACGCTCGCGATGGAGCGCGGCGAGATCGACGGCATCGCCAGCTGGTGCTGGACCTGCCTGAAGAGCCAGAAGCCGCAATGGCTGTCCGAGCATTCGGCGCGGGTGCTGTTGCAGCTCAGCGTCCGCCCCGATGCCGAGCTCGCGGCGCAGGGCATTCCGACGGTGATGGATCTCGCCAAGACCGACGAGCAGCGCCAGCTGCTGCGCATCCTGTTCGCCGGGGTCGCCATGGCGCGGCCCTTCACGGCGCCGCCCGATCTGGCGCCCGAGCGGCTCGCCATGTTGCGGCGGGCCTTTGCCGAGACGGCGCGCGAGCCGGCGCTGGTGGCCGAGGCGGCCAAGTCCGGCAATACCGTCGTCTATGTGCCGCCGGAGGAGATCACGGATCTGCTGCGCGCCGCATACGCGACCGACCCGGCGCTCGTCACCAAGCTCCAGGCGGCCTTTCTCGGAAAATACTGAGGCTAGCTGTGGACTTCCTGCTGCGCCGGCTCGGGCGGCGGAGCCTGCTCGCCGGCGGGATCGCGCAGCACATAGCCGCGGCCCCAGACCGTCTCGATATAGTTCTCGCCCTGGGTCGCCGTCGTCAGCTTCTTGCGCAGCTTGCAGACGAACACGTCGATGATCTTGAGCTCGGGCTCGTCCATCCCGCCATAGAGGTGGTTGAGGAACATCTCCTTGGTGAGGGTCGTGCCCTTGCGCAGGGAGAGGAGCTCGAGGATGCCGTATTCCTTGCCGGTCAGGTGCAGCGGCTGGCCGCCGACATCGACCGTGCGGGTATCGAGATTGACCGTGAGCCGGCCGGTCCGGATGACCGATTCCGAATGGCCCTTGGCGCGCCGCACGATGGCCTGGATGCGGGCCACCAGCTCGCGCTTGTCGAAGGGCTTGGTCAGATAGTCGTCGGCCCCGAAGCCCAGCCCCTTGATCTTATGGTCGAGCTCGGAGAGGCCGGACAAGATCAGGATCGGGGTGCGGACCCGGGCGGCGCGGAACCGCCGCAACACCTCGTAGCCGTCTATGTCCGGCAACACTAGATCGAGTATAATGATGTCGTAATCGTAGAGCTTGCCGATCTCCAGCCCGTCCTCGCCGAGGTCGGTCACATCGACGACATAGCCAGCCGAAGTCAGCATCATACTGATGCTTTTGGCTGTCGCGCTGTCGTCTTCAACGAGAAGTACGCGCATGGAGTAGCCTTCGTGGCGACTGAACCGCGTTAACACTATCCCCCACGGGCAAGCCAATGGCAAGCCCTCCAAGCTCAACCTCGCCTCAACTTTTACCTGAAGTTAAAGATCTTGCGCCAAGTGCGCGATTTCAAAAGCCTGTTCGGCCTGTGGCGGGCCATTTTCCGACCGCGAGCGGGGCCGCTAACATATTGAAATTGTGGTCTTAGAAGTTTGTTAAACATTATCGATCAAGGTTAAGTTAATCTTACCTGGCAGGTGTCGCTGCACCGCTCGAGGCGCAGAAGACCCGGCGGTGACAAGCCCGGCATGCTCATCGATCAGCTCATCACGGACCTCGAACGTGCGCCGCCCTGGACCCAGCATGGGCGGGTGACCGGCGTGCTCGGCATGATGGCCGAGATCAGCGGCATCGAGCGGGCGCTGTCGATCGGCGACCGCGTGACCCTGCAGGCGCGCGACCGCACGGTGCCGTGCGAGGTCGTGGGGTTCCGCGGCGGCAAGGCGCTCGCCATGCCCTTCGGGGTGCTCGACGGTATCGGGCTCGGCGCGCGCGCCGTGGTTGCGGCCGCGGCGCCCGTCATCTTTCCCGATGCGAGCTGGCTCGGCCGAACCCTCGACGCGCTGGGCGAGGAGATCGACGGCAGGGGCCCGCTCTATGCCGGCGACAAGCCCTATCCGATCCGCCATGCGCCGCCGCCCGCCCATAAGCGCAACCGTGTCGCCGGCAAGATCGATCTCGGCGTGCGCGGCCTCAACCAGTTCCTGACCTGCTGCAAGGGCCAGCGCATGGGCATCTTCTCCGGCTCCGGCGTCGGCAAGTCGGTGCTGCTGTCGATGATCGCCCGCTACACCTCGGCCGACGTCACGGTGATCGGCCTGATCGGCGAGCGCGGCCGCGAGGTGCAGGAATTCATCCATGACAATCTCGGCGAGGAGGGGCTGAAGCGCAGCATCCTGGTGGTCGCGACCTCGGACCAGCCGCCGCTGCTGCGGCGCCAGGCGGCGCTGATCACCCTCACCATCGCCGAATATTTCCGCGACCAGGGCAAGGATGTGCTGTGCCTGATCGACAGCGTCACCCGCTTTGCCATGGCGCAGCGCGAGATCGGACTCTCGGCGGGCGAGCCGCCGGCCAGCAAGGGCTACACGCCGACGGTCTTTGCCGAGCTGCCGAAGCTGCTCGAGCGCGCCGGCCCCAATGTCGGGCCGGGCTCGATCACCGGCCTGTTCACCGTGCTGGTCGAGGGCGACGATCATAACGAGCCGGTGTCGGACGCGGTGCGCGGCATCCTCGACGGCCATATCGTGCTCGACCGCGCCATCGCCGAGCGCGGCCGCTATCCGGCGGTCAACATCCTGCGCTCGATCTCGCGAACCATGCCGGCCTGCAACAGCGAGGCCGAGAATGCGGTGGTGGGACGCGCCCGCCAGCTGCTCGCGGCCTACGAGGACATGGCGGAGATGATCCGGCTCGGCGCCTACCGCACGGGCACCGATCCGCGCACCGACGAATCGATCCGCTACTATCCGCTGCTCGAAGGCTTCCTCACCCAGCGCAGCGAGGAACGCGCCGATCTCGCCTCGGGCTATGAGCAGCTGGCGCAGATCCTGGCGAGCGGAGGCGCCGCATGAAGGGCCTGCCGACCCTCATCCGCGTGCGCACCTGGGCGCTCGAGGAAAAGCGGCGCAAGGTCGCCGACCTCGAGGCGCTCGAGGCGCAGCTCATCGAGGCCATCGCGCGCCTCGACGACGAGGTGCAGATCGAGAACCAGGTGGCGGGCAACGACACCGGTGCGAGCTTCACCTACGGCTCCTACATCTCGGCGGCGATCGAGCGGCGCCGCACCCTCGACGAATCGGTCGTGGATGTGCGGCGCCAGATCGAGGCGGCGCGCGAGGAGGTCACGATCGCCTATCAGGAGCTGAAGAAGTTCGAGGTCGCGCACAGCAACCGCAAGCGGCGCGCCCAGACCGAAGCCAATCGCCGCGAGCAGATCGTGCTCGACGAGATCGGGCTCGA